>Ga0210398_10004361_pt1 | contig 13296 bp, 16 predicted proteins | sample IncBWC4OmetaG_FD_161047 | JGI IMG/M metagenome (GOLD analysis project Ga0210398, IMG submission 161047) | Forest soil microbial communities from Barre Woods Harvard Forest LTER site, Petersham, Massachusetts, United States - Inc-BW-C-4-O | ecosystem: Environmental > Terrestrial > Soil >... | reverse complement strand
TGATGTCCATGGCCGCCGCGCGCTTTGATGTCGCCCGTTTCGGTGCAGAGGTTTTCCGCCCCTCGCCTCGCCAAGCCGACCTGATGATCGTCGCCGGCCGCCTCTCGCAGAAAATGGCACCCGTCATCCGTCAGCTATACGATCAAATGCCCGAGCCGAAGTGGGTCATCTCCATGGGCGCCTGCGCGACCTCCGGCGGCGTGTTCAACAACTACGCCATCGTGCAAGGCTGCAACCAGGTGATTCCCATCGATGTTTACGTGCCCGGCTGCCCGCCGCGCCCTGAAGCGGTTCTCTATGCCATCCTCCAATTGCAGAAAAAAATCGACAACGAAAAGGGCTCCTTCAAGCGTGCTTTGAATTTGTCGTAACTCAGGCCATCGAAATTGCTTGTAAATCCCTTGTCTCTGCACTTCGGTCCGCCGCGTTTCTCCTGTATTATCTCCGACGGAATTCCGGCGCTCGTCGCCTCATCCGTCATCCAAGGGAACCACGCACATGGCCCATTCATCTGAGGATCCCCGGCAGCTTCTTCGCCACACGGTGGCCACGGTCGCTTATCGCGGGGGCAAAGCCCTGCGCAGCGCTCCGGAATCGTTCGCCGCGTTTGCCCTGACCGATGGTTGCCGCACGCCTGCGAAAATCCTCGCCCACATGGGAGATCTTTTTGATTGGGCCCTTTCGATAGCGCGTGGAGAGGCGGCGTGGCACGATTCCGAGCCGCTCTCTTGGGACTCTGAGATCGCCCGCTTCTTCTCCGTAGTAAAGAACTTTGATGACTATCTCGCTTCGCAAGAACCCCTACATTCGTCCGCCGAAGGCTTGTTCCAGGGACCCGTCGCGGACGCGCTCACTCACATCGGCCAAATTGCCATGCTGCGCCGCTTCGCCTCCTGCCCAATTAAGGGCGAGAACTACTTCAATGCCGAGATTACCGCGGGCCGTGTCGGCCTCGATCAGGCCGCACCGCGCCGCGAATTCGAGTGACGCCTCCAAGAATCAACACAAATCTCAGTCTTTTCTAAGAAATGCATCGCGCCGAAGTGACCGTCCTTTTTCTTGGCTGCATCGCCTCTCTGGGCGTGGGGAAGCATGACGGGCTCCATTGGGAAACTTCGGAAGGCGACCAGCCAAGCCCGCTTGGCGAATATCGCCGCCGCTCGCGCCTAGGGCTACGGCCCAAAGACTACGTCATCAACGGCAACAGGATCGCCGGCTATGCGCTCGTCGCTTATCTGGACAAACGGGGCAGTTCCGGCGTAATGACCTTCATCATCAATCAGCAAGGCCGCGTCTATAAAAAAAATCTCGGCCCGAACGCCGCGAGAGTCGCTGCCGCGATGACCGAGTACAATCCCGATCCCAGCTGCAAGCTTGTCAAAGCCGATCAGTAGAACAGACCGAGGACGATCACTTAGCTGGCGCGGCGGCGGAAAATGCATCAGGGAATTTGGAAACGATGGCAGCTCCTCCGGACCATTTCAATTGGCTTCCTCGAGCATTGTGGTCCTTCCGGACATAGCCCATTCCGATGGCCTGGGCTTGGAAAGAGGGAACTGCCGCCCGCGTAACGGAACCAACTTCCTTTCCGTCCACCGTTAGCGTTTCGCCGGCATCCGGCGCGCTCGCTCCATCAAAAATGAGGTCAACCCTCCGCCGGTTGACTTGGCCGCGTGAACGCACGCGTTCGACGATCTCTTGCCCGGTGTAGCAGCCCTTCGTGTAGCTGATGTGGCTACCCTCCAGGCCTGCCTCGTGCGGAATCTGCTTTTCTCCGAAGTCGTATCCAAACCACGCTACGCCCTGCGCCAACCGCTGGGCGCTCAGTGCCGCGTAGCCCATCGGACCACCACCGTGTTTCCTCACACTTTCCGAAAGGATCTGCCACAGTTTCGCCAGTGTCTCTCGCTCCGCCAAAAATTCGCCTCCGGCAATTCCGCCGGGAGAGCGCTTCGTGATGCAGCAGGGAATTGACGCGACCGTGGTCTCCCTGCGGTCAAGCTCGGAGAGTGTCGAAAGATCGATTCCGGTAAGTTCTTGGGCGACAGCCGCGGCTTTTGGTCCCTCAACCGTCAATGTGCCATAGTGCTGGGTTTCATCCGTCAGCGTCACATCATCCATGATGATGTATTTGTCGAGCGTTTCGATCAGCCGCTCTCGAATCATAGCGTAAGAAACACAGAGCAGACTGTCGGCCAGCGCTTGCGTCTCGATTTCTGCGAGAATGTGTCCCTGAGGATTCAGCAGCAGCGATACATTGCCCTGTCCAGTCGCGAGGTCCTTAATGTTGTTGGTCAGGATGGCGTTCAAATAACGCACACGATCCGGGCCAGCAAAGGAAAGATAGGAGCGGTAACTCTTGTCGACCAGAGCAACGCTCTGACGCGCAAACTCCTGCTCGGCTCGCGGGTCGCTCCAATGGTCCGGGAGGACGCAACCGAACCACGCTCCCATGGCTGCTCCAGCGCCTCTATGCAAGGCGACCAGTGGCGTTTCCTGCCGGGTGCCGGTCTCTAGAATCTCCATGCGTCTCCTTCAGCTACCAGCTTAACAAAGCGAGCCCCCGCCCGCGGCTCTCCTGAATCGGCGGATGTAGATGTTATAATCAAAGGCTATGACCGACGCCGTGCCCACCTTCGACGCTGTCTCGCAAGGACTCATCCACATCACTATTCCGGTCGGAATGTTGCAGTGCAACTGCTCGATCATCGGCGATCCCGTCAGCCGCGAGGCCTTGGTCATTGATCCCGGCGACGAAGTCACACGCATCCTCGAATTGCTCGGCCGGCACAAGCTGACGGTCAAAGCCATCGTCAGCACCCATGCCCACATCGATCACGTCGGCGGTCTCAGCAAGCTGCGGCAGTACACCGGCGCACCCATCTTAATGCATCGCGACGACCTGCCGCTTTATCAAGGCATGGAAGTGCAGGCAGCGTTTCTCGGTGTTGCCACACCGGAAATCACCGACGTGGATCAGCTTTTGAAAGAGGGTGACGCACTGAGCTGGGGCTCGTTCGAGGCGAGCGTCATTCACACTCCCGGCCACACTCCCGGAAGCGTGTGCCTGTACGTGCCGAAAGACGCCGGAACTGTCGCCATGCTTACTCCGCGTCTCTTTGCGGGCGACACGCTCTTCGCCGGAAGCATTGGCCGCACCGATCTGTGGGGCGGCTCGATGGACCAGATCACCGACTCGCTTCGCGGCAAACTCATGCAGTTGCCCGATGACACCATCGTGTATCCCGGCCACGGCCGTCTGACCAGCATCGGCCAGGAACGCAACACCAATCCGTTCTTGATTCACACCTAATTGCTAATGACCACCGAGCGTCGTTGATTTCGTTTATTCAGAGGCGCTGGAGTGCAACCTTAACTACCCGTTGCGCTGTTCCCGCGCGCGTTTCAGTTCTTCCATCACCGATTGCACGAGCTGCTTCGCATGCTCAAGTTCCTGACTGATGATGCGCAGATCCATCGCTGGAACGGCAGTATTTCGCTGGCTCGTGCAGTACACACCGTGTTGGCCAACGAGCACCAGCGCATTGGTCATGCAGTCCAGCGACACTGCGAGCCGGCCGCGCTCCCGCCCGTACATCTGCTCAAAATGCTCCAGCTCGTCCTTATGCTCCTGAAATGCATTCATGGATTGCTGTCCTTGTTCGTTCGCAGGCTTTAGCCGGTGCGGCGGACGGTTGCACATCGGGCACACACCGCACGCACCAAACTTTACCGCACACGGCGCACGGAACATAATCCGCTGAAGCCATCTGGCGACGATTAACCCAGTCCTGGTGGTGCAATCCGTGGGTTTCGCGGGATGTAGTCCGGCCTCTCGGCGAGCTTGGGAAAAGATTCGGCTGGAGCACTCTGACAATGCGACGATCCGATTTGGTGCAGCACAAGGAAAAAGACAAGGGCGGGGTAACGCGTACCTCGCAAATCGTCTTCGGCGAGCGGCAGCATCTGCTTCGCGTCCTCGATTCGCTCGAAGGCACCGATCTGCCGATTGCTCGGCTGCAGCAGGAGCGCCGCATTCTGGAAGATTTAATCCATGCGCGCACCCGCGACCTCAATCAAATCAACACCGCGTGGGACGAGAAGATCGGCCTGGTTCTAAGCGCCGATGCCAAACCAGAAATGCTCGAGAAACTCGTCAAGCAAGCCCCCGAGGAAGATTTCTATCTGCTGAGGTTGATCAGCGAGCACCCGCGCGCCAACGCGAAAACCTTGAACAAGCTGGCGAAGCATCCCTACGGCGCGATCCGAGAAAATGTCGCCCGTCATCCAAACGCCGATGCAGGCACACTGACCTGGCTAAGCAAGGATCGCAGCCAGCCGCTCTGGTACCTCGTCGCGTTCAACCCCAATACTCCAACTCCTCTACAGCGTCGCCTCCGCGACCGCTTGAAGAAGCTGGGCGAAAACCAACTCTCCAGGTAGGCATGTAAGTCGAGGCAGTTTCCGAGGAGTTTCGCAGCGCTCTCCGGTCCGCCTCGAGCAATAAGCACGCCAGAACGTTTCATCTTAAAGCCGATGCTTGAAACGGACGGCAGCCCGCAAGCCGCCAGCAGGTCCTGTCTCTTGCCAATCCCAGAGATAGTAGAATGGCGCCGGATCAGTTCCGAGTACAGGTGTCTCCATTGCGGGATAAATATGATTGGTGAGGAGAAGCAGCCGTCGCCGGGGTGGCAATTTTTGCGCAGCAAAAAATGGGCGATCCTCGCCATTTCTGTCCTGATTATCGTGCCATGCCTTTGGCACCGCCGCATCGAAGCCGGCGATTTAGGGAGCCATGTCTATAACGCATGGCTGGCTCAGTTAATCGAGAAAGGCCAAGCTCCTGGTCTCTACCTCGTGCGCCAGGGGAACAACGTGTTGTTTGACTGGATGCTGCTGCATGTCGCGAATGTTGCAGGCTTCGCGGCTGCGGAGAGGATCGTGGTCTCGGCGTGCGTGTTTATTTTCTTCTGGGGGGTTTTTAGCTTTGTTGCAGCGGCGAGCGGCGGGCCGCCCTGGTCTCTCGCTCCGTCGATAGCCATGCTCGCTTACGGATACTCCTTCAACATGGGGTTCCTCAACTACTATCTGTCTATCGGGCTGGCCTGTTTTAGCTTGGCTCTTTTGTGGCGCAGAAGAGGACTCGAGCGGTTCCTCGGTTTGGGTATCGTGCCGTTCGTTCTACTTGCCCACCCTCTGGGATTTGCCTGGCTCGTGGGGACGGCGCTCTATTTGATTCTTTGGACCCAGCTGCCAAAGTGGTGGAATTCGGCGGTATTGCTCATCGCCATTGCTGCGCTGTTTATTGTTCGATGGTATCTGGCCAATCGTGCCCAGTTTCCGGTGGATTGGTCGGACACCCCGTTCTATCTCCTGAACGGAGCAGATCAGCTCGTACTGTACGGCGACCGCTACGTTTGGCTGGCCTGGACAGCTCTGCTGTTCGGAATCGCATCCTTCGTCTTCCAAGCGCGCTCGTCCAGGAGAGACAAGGCGTCACTGAGATTATTGATTCTCCCAGCGCAGCTCTATCTCGTCGCAATTTGTGCAACTGCTCTTCTTCCAGAAGATCTTCGCCCGTCGCTGTACGGGGGCTGGATTGGACTTCTGGTTTTCCGTCTCACCACCATTTCTGCCATTTTCGGTCTTTGCGTATTGGCGTGCCTGCGGCCCCGGAAATGGCAGTTCGCCGGTTTTATGGCCGTCGCGATGGTGTTCTTCGTGTTTCTCTATCAAGACACGAAAGCGCTCAATCGCATGGAATCCGACTCCGAGAAACTGTTCTCGGGACTCCCTTATGGGACGCGCGTAATCCCGACGATCGGGGCGCCCGAGGACTCCCGGGTGCAATTCATCGGACACCTTGTAGATCGCGCATGCATCGGACGGTGTTTTACCTACTCCAACTACGAGCCTTCCTCGGGCCAGTTCCGCGTTCGTGCGAGGAAGGGAAGTCCGGTGGCGACCGACTCGGCGGATGACTCCTCGGACATGGAAGGCGGTTCATACGAGGTGCAGGACAGCGACCTTCCTTTGGTACAAATCTATCAATGCGATGAGGCCGATCCCACGCGGCTGTGCCTCCACAACCTTGCCGCAGGGGAAACAACCGGCCAGGCGGCAGGGCATGCGCCGACCCCTCCAAAACCAGATAACCCTGCGAAATCCGACGCTTCTCCGAAGTAGACAAATTGGCTCTTGCGCCAGTCCAATATCGTGTAAAATTGGCTCCAGGTAAGAGACAATGCTGCCACTTCATCTCCAGCCTCAAAGTCACGTCCCGCTGTACATCCAGCTTCGCGACCAATTGCGCTCGCTGGTCCACGCGGGCGATTTGCGTCCCGGCGACCGCATTCCGGCCAGCCGCGAGCTAGCCACCATGCTGGGAGTGCATCGCACCACGGTGGCGAACGCCTATGCCGAGCTTGAGTCCGAAGGCCTCATCCAGGGTCACGTCGGTCGCGGCACATACATCAAGGGCAACGGAAATGGCTTGAAGCTTACGCCTCCGCCTCCCCCTGTCCTTAATGGAAGCGAAGGCCTGCGCTGGGAACTGCTCTTTGCCGACGAACGTGGCGAAGAAGCCCTCAGCCGTTTGACGGCCAGCGCCCCGGAAAACGCGCTATCCTTTGTGATGGCTCGTCCTGCGGAAGAATTCTTCCCCGTCGCGGAATTGCAGATTTGCGTGAACGCGGTCCTGCGGCGCGAGGCCACCGATGTTTTGAAGCTCGGACCTTCGGACGGCTACGGCCCCTTAAAGGAAGCGTTGCTCGAACATCTTCGTGTCGACGGCATCCCTGCGAAGGACGAAAATCTCCTAATCACCGACGGATGCCAGCAGTCGCTGGACATTATCAGCAAAGCCTTTGTGCGGCCAGGCGATTCCGTCATTCTCGAGAATCCTACGTATCCCGGCGCGATGGCCATTTTCCACGGCGCACGCGCACGTTGTCTTGGCGTCCCGATCGGAACACACCCAGAACCGGGAACCGCTCTCGGCATTGATCTCGAAGCACTAGAAGCGACCCTCGCAGCGAATCGCGTGAAACTGATTGTGCTTACGCCTGATTTTCACAACCCTACGGGCACCTCCATGCCGCTCGCGTCCCGCCGCAAAGTCTTGGAACTCGCTGGGCGACACCAGGTGCCCGTCGTGGAAGACCATATTTACGCGCGGCTTCATGCCCGCGACGAGCGCGTCCCTTCTCTGAAGCAGCTCGACCGCGCGAACCTCGTCATTCACATCGATAGCTTCGCAAAAGTGGCTTTTCCGGGGCTACGCGTGGGCTGGATTGTCGCTCCTGCGACAGCCATCGAACGCCTTCGCATCGTCAAGCAGACCACCGATCTCCATACGGACCAACTCGCCCAGGCAACACTCGCGGAATTTCTACGGCGGGGATTGTTCAGCAAGCATCTGGCGAGAATGCGCAAGGTCTACGCTTCGCGCCTCTTGACTTTGGACGAGGTGCTTCGCAAGCACATGCCCGAGGGCGCGCGCTGGACGCGTCCCGATGGCGGTATGTGTTTGTGGTTGGAACTCCCGCCGGGCTTTGACGCCAGCGAACTCTTGATTCACGCGAAAGAACGCGGCGTTCTCTTCGCGCCCGGCCGCTACTTCTATGTGCAGAACCCCCTGCCGAATACGCTGCGTCTCGGCTACGCGGGATTGGATGAAAAGCAAATCGCCCGCGGCGTGGCAACGCTCGCAGATGTTTTGCGCGTGGAGATGCGCAAGCGCCAGCGCGGCGTGCGGCGTGCCGAGCGCAGCCGCGTTGCGCTAGTATGAAGCCATGACCCAATCGCGATGTGGCATCCAGGGATGGAAGCGGGAAAGTACGAAAACGGAGCTGGCCGACTTTGACGGACACAACTACATTAGCGCCGAACCCAACGAACAAGTGCTTTGGCTGCGGCGGAGCTAACGATTTTGGAATGAAGTTGACGTTTATGCAGGATAACGTCAACCGCCGGATCGTAGGACGATTTATTTTGGGTCAGGCATATCAAGGCGGCGGCGGAATGGCCCATGGCGGGATTATTGCCACGCTCTTGGACGAGGCCATGGGCAAAGTCTGCCGGTTCCGCGAAGTTCGCGCGGTAACCGCGGAACTGAGGGTCCAATACCTGAAGCCCGTAAAATTGGATGAGGAGATCGTCGTCGAAGGCTACGAAACGGACATAAAAGGACGCAACCTGTTCCTCGTTGGAGAGATTCGCAACAGCGCCGGCGAAGTGCTGGCCAAAGGCACAGGACGGTTTGTGGTGATCGGCCAGAAAGAAAAGGCCACGAGCGAAACGCGCAGCACGTAGAGGTAGGCAGCACATAGAATTTTGGCGGCGAAAAATACGCCGAGACATTTGGACGGAGAGGAGAAGTGACATGGACGCAAAGAAAGTGAATGGCAGCGGCGGTGCAGACGGTAATGCAAACCAATGGCGGGTGAAGGTTGGCCTGGCGGAGATGCTCAAGGGCGGTGTCATCATGGACGTGACCAACGCCGAGCAAGCCAAGATTGCGGAGAAGGCCGGAGCGTGCGCCGTCATGGCCCTGGAGCGTGTGCCATCGGACATTCGTAAAGAAGGCGGCGTAGCGCGGATGGCCTCGATCAAGATCATCCGCGAGATCATGCAGACCGTCACCATACCCGTGATGGCCAAAGTGCGCATTGGACATTTTGCGGAAGCGGAAGTGCTTCAGGCGCTAGAGGTGGACTTCATCGATGAGAGCGAAGTGCTGACGCCCGCCGACGAAGAGAACCACGTCTGGAAGCACGATTTCCGCGTGCCGTTCGTTTGCGGCGCGCGGAATCTCGGCGAAGCATTGCGCCGCATCGCCGAGGGCGCGGCGATGATTCGCACGAAGGGCGAGGCTGGCTCAGGCAATGTGGTTGAAGCGGTGCGGCACATGCGCACCATCGTAAGCCAGATGAAAAAGCTAACCGTGCTGCGCGAAGACGAGCTGATGCGCGAGGCGAAAGAACTTGGCGCGCCGCTCGATCTGATTCGTGAGATTGCCAAGACCGGGAAGCTGCCTGTGCCAAATTTTTCCGCAGGTGGAATTGCAACTCCCGCAGACGCTGCGCTTGTCCGGCGTCTTGGTGCGGAGGCGGTTTTTGTGGGCTCGGGGATATTCAAGTCGAGTGACCCGGAAGCGCGGGCCAAGGCCGTGGTGAAAGCTACGACGCATTTTGACGACCCGAAGGTGGTGCTTGAGGCCTGTGAGGATCTTGGCGAGGCGATGCGCGGGATCGATGTACGCCAGCTTGAAGAGAAGGACATGCTCTCGACGCGCGGGTGGTGAGAGATTGGCGTAGATGATTAGCTTGAACGGGCAGGGCGACGCCGTGCCCCTCGAACTGCAGATCAATGGAGTTAATGACGTGAAGATAGGGATTTTGGCAGTACAGGGTGACTTCGCCGCGCACGCCGAAATGCTGGATGCTCTCGGGGCGGAAACTCTCGAGGTCCGCACGCCCGCTGATCTCGGTGGATGTGACGGCCTCATCCTACCGGGCGGCGAGAGCACGACGCAGCTGCAGTTCTTGCAAGAAGAAGGATTATTTGATGCCATCCGCAATTTCGCTGCGGCTGGCAGGGCTATCTTTGGAACTTGTGCTGGAGCGATTTTGCTCGCGACCAGCGTCAAGAATCCGGCGCAAGCCTCTTTGGGTTTGCTGGACATGACCGTTTCACGCAACGCCTATGGCCGGCAGCTCGCCAGCAACGTTTTTTTTGGTCCGAGCAAGTTGACGGACGTGCCCATGGAGATGGTTTTCATTCGCGCTCCGGTGATTGATCGTGTCGGTCCAGGAATTGAAGTCTTAGCGGAATACGGCGGCAAGCCCGTGCTCGTGCGGAAAGCCAACCTGATGGCGGCGACGTTTCATCCTGAGTTGAGCCGAGATAACAGTGTGCACAGGCGGTTCTTGGAGTTGGTCCAGGCCGGTCGGAGACGGACGGCTTTCGTCGCTCAATAGCCAGCTGGGATTCGCGATCTTTGACCGTTTGGTTGCGTGAGGCCAGCGAAGATGGGCGGCCCCACCGAAGTCGATGGAACCGCCAAAAGTGGGTGGGTTGGTCTTAACCATTACGAATTGCCCGGGCTTTTCATAAGTGTCCCTTGCGGGCCTATGGCCTGCGAAACGTCATGAAAATCGCTCAACGGCGGGCCAGTCCCAGCTCGTGACGTTAACCTTTTGATTTCAGCACGGCTTGCCTTGCCACGCACGGTTTTTCGAGCCTTCTAAAAAGAGCTAATGCCTTTGGGAAGTACCGATTCTAAAGATACTTAGAGTTGCACCAAAATTGTGCAGAATCGAGTGGTTATTGCGATCAGGCGTGTGGGGAATTTGTCTGTGAATGCGGCGGGCCCTGCGCCAACATAAAAATGGCCCCTGAGCGGCACTTGGGCACGATGAACTCCCTGCATACGGCTGGGCTGGATTCAGCCAAACCGCGGTAAGCCTGTTAGCGAGATTCGACTTAGGACTGGCTGTGGGGATAACCTACCTCGCGGCACGAGCACAAAAAAGGAAGCAATCTGAAAAAGCATGGTTCGTGTGGTTCGGGTTGCAGCCGGCACACCTCCCAGTTAGGCTGTTACACGGGAAGAATTTTGAATGAGAAGCTTCCGTCGAACTAGAGTCCTTTTTGTTTGTCTGGGCAATTCGTGCCGCAGTCCGATGGCCGAGGCGATCGCGGCGCACATCGGTTCTGACGTGATGGAAGTTTCGAGCGCTGGATTGGCCGCCCTCGGTCGCGTGCAATCCTTGACTAAGTTAACGATCGCGAAGAATGGTTATCCGGCTGATGAGTTGCAATCCAAGGCGCTTGAGGCCGATGATCTGGAAGCGGCGGATATCATTGTCAACATGACTGGGCGTCCTGATTGCGCTTTGTTCCAGGACCGTCGGAAGGTCGAAGACTGGAACGTCGAAGATCCCTATGGCGCCAGTGCGGAGACTTATCAGAGAGTCTTCGAAGATATCGAGAGTCGCGTGGGGCTGCTCATCGGCAGGGTGAGAAGGTCGGTAGCCAGCGGATTCACGGCGCGAGAATCCGGCGAAAAGAGTGCTGGCCAACGATAACTTGCACGTGGGAGAAGAGCGTTTGAGGCGCGAGAAAACCAGTGTTTCGCAGGAGGATTACCTCAAGGCTATTTGGGAGATGCTTGAGGAGGACCAGACGCCGATCAGTGCCCGCCTCGCGGAAGAGTTAAAAGTGACTCCTCCGGCCGTGACCGCGGCGTTGAAGCGGATGACGCGGGATGGGCACGTCCGCGTGGACCGTACCGGGCGCATCGATCTGACAAGGAAAGGCCGAATGGTTGCCGAACGTTTGGCTTTGCGCCATCAGCTGGCAGAAATGCTTCTTACAGAAGTAATTGGGCTTTCCTGGGCGAAGGCGCATGACGAAGCCGAGCGGCTTGAACATGGGATTTCGCCGGAAGTCGAGGCGCTACTGCAGAAGCGGTTTGGCGATAAGAAGTCGTGTCCGCACGGTGTGCCCATGCGGGGTGGCGTAGCGAAGCTGAGGAGTCAGGGTGCAGTATTGCTCTCGGATTTGCGTGCGCACGAGAACGCCGAGATTCTTTGTGTTTACGAGAAAGATGGCCAGTTTCTGGAGTTCTTGGAAGGGTTGCGATTGCGACCTTTGACTAAAGTCGAAGTGCTGAAGCGCGAGTATGACGAGACCATGACGCTGCGCTCGGACGGGCGCACCATGCATTTGGGGAAGCCGGCTACTTCGCGGATTTGGGTGCGACGATTGGGGGCGTGAGTGGTGAATAGTGAGCCGCTAGCATTGAGAAGCGCATGGAGTGGTCTAACTCTCTTGGTCGGTACGCTTGCGCGCGGAGCGGCACAGCCTGCTGACAGCGTAGCGTGCCCCAGCACAGGATTCAGCGCGATCAGACAATTGCAGGTTAGATTAGAGTCAGGTGCGCTGATCGAGGAGAATTTTTAGGCGGGCGAAGCCTGTTTTGCTGACGGGCAGCCGTGAGCCATCCGCGAGGATGGCCAGGCGGCTGTCTTTCCCATAGGGCTCGATCCGCGCGACTCGCTCGAAATTCACTATGTAGGAACGATGGACCCGGACGAATCGGTCTGGATCGAGGCAGGCTTCTAGGCTTGCAATGGTTTGCTGCTTCAGATGCTTTTTGCCTTCGCTGGCCAGAGCGACGTAGTCGTCTTGGGCTTCTGCGTAGTCGAGCTTTCCCACCGGAATGAGTGTGACGCGGGTTCCATCGCGCACTACGATGCGTTCGAGGAATTGTTTTGGCGGGCGTGCAGCGGCGGCCAGTTCGGGAGGTGGTGGCATTTTTTCTCCCAGGCGTGATTTGGCTCGTTCGAGAGCGGCTTCGAATCGTTCGCGGCCGATTGGCTTAAGGAGATAGTCGACGGCGTGGACTTCGAAGGCGCGCATTGCGTATTGGTCATAGGCCGTGACGAAAATGACGGCGGTTTGCGTGCCGATCAGCTCGAGGACGTCAAATCCTGTAAGCTTGGGCATCTGCACATCGAGAAAAATTAGGTCGGGCTTGTGATCGGTGACCGCCTTTACGGCCGCGAAGCCATTTGCGCACTCGGCAACCACCTCAAGTTCGGGATGCGTTTCGATCAGTTCACGGAGGACGAGCCGCGCGAGGTCTTCATCGTCAACGATGAGCGCGGTGATCTTCTTTTCGTCTTGCTTGGTCAACTCTTCACCTCGTCGGGATCCGCCGGAAACGACAGTTCCACTCGAAATTTCCCGGCTTCGGCGCTGACGCGCATGTTGGCGTCCTTGCCAAAGCGCGCTTCGAGTCTTTCGCGAACATTTTTTAGTCCCAGGCCGCCTTTGCGCAGGGCGGCCGACTCCGGATCGAAAGAATTCTCAATCGCCAGCAAAACGCGCCCATTGTAGCTCTGCCCGGAAAGACGCACCGTCCCGCCGTCCGTGAGATTTGCGATCCCATGCGTCACAGCGTTCTCGACGAGCGGTTGCAGCAGAAGTGGGGGCAGGTGGATCGATTTCGAAACCTCCTGAAGGTCTTCCTCCAACTGCAAGCGCGCTCCGAAACGCACTTTTTCAATCGCTAGATAGCGATGGAGGAGCGACAGTTCCTCCGCGAGGGGGACGCTCGCTTTTTCGCCGAGCCCCAGGGTCATGCGAAGAAACTCGGCAAGGAGAATGCACATTTCGCGAGCTCTTGCGGGGTCCACACTGGTAAGTGCGCTGATGGAGTTCAGGCTATTAAAAAGAAAGTGCGGATTTACCTGGGCCTTTAGTGCTTTCAGTTCCGCATCCCGAGCG
>Ga0210398_10004360_pt1 | contig 13300 bp, 11 predicted proteins | sample IncBWC4OmetaG_FD_161047 | JGI IMG/M metagenome (GOLD analysis project Ga0210398, IMG submission 161047) | Forest soil microbial communities from Barre Woods Harvard Forest LTER site, Petersham, Massachusetts, United States - Inc-BW-C-4-O | ecosystem: Environmental > Terrestrial > Soil >... | reverse complement strand
CGACGGGCCGAAAGTGGTGTTCTGCACCACCGAGAACGACGTCGCCCATATCGCGCGCGCGCTCCATGCCGGCGCCAACGAATACATCATGAAGCCATTCGACAAGGACATCGTCCAGGCCAAGTTCGAGGAAGTCGGCCTGATCTGAAGCCGGTCTTCGCCGTCGTTGCGTTGGACGTCCGAGTAGAGCGAGCGTGCAAAGTCAGTGTCCATGAGTATCGCCTTCGCTACCGCCGACCGCGCGGTTGCCGCCGACAAACCGATCCGCGTCATGGTCGTGGACGATTCGGTCGTCGCGCGCAGCCTGGTGGCGCGCTGGGTCGATGGCGAACCGGACATGACGGTCGCCGCGTCGCTGCGGACTGGGCGTGAGGCCGTCGACCGGATCGAGGGCAGCGACGTCGACGTCGTCGTGCTCGACATCGAAATGCCCGAGCTCGACGGCATTTCGGCGCTGCCGCTGCTCCTGAAGAAGAAGCGCGACCTGATGGTGATCATGGCGTCGGCGATCACGCGCCGCGGCGCCGAGGTCTCATTGCGCGCACTGGCGCTCGGCGCTGCCGATTACATCCCCAAGCCCGCGACCACGCGCGAGGCCACGACTTCCACGGAATTCCGCCGCGAGCTGATCGAGAAGATCCGCAATCTCGGCCGCCGCCGCCGCCTGCTGCTGCGCCAGCCCATGCCGGTTCCGGCGCCGGCCGAAGCCCGCTTGCCGCGCCATAAGCTGGTGCCGCTGCCGTCGCGCGACAGTCTGCCGCCCAAGCACGACGGGCCGCCGCTGACGTTGCGGCCGTTCTCGCCGATCATGCCGCGCGCCTTGCTGATCGGATCCTCGACCGGTGGCCCGCAGGCGCTCACGGCGCTGATCGAAAAGCTTCCCGCCGCGATCGACCGCGCGCCGGTCTTGATTACGCAGCACATGCCGCCGACTTTCACGACGGTCTTGGCCGAGCATCTGTCGCGTGTCGGCGGCCGTGGCGCCCACGAAGCCGAGCACGGCGAGCCGGTGCTCGCCGGCGGCGTCTACGTGGCGCCGGGCGGCCGCCATATGCGCGTCGCCCGCGACCGCGACGGCATCAAGATCTCCCTTGGCGACGATCCGCCGATCAATTTCTGCAAACCCTCGGTCGATCCGTTGTTCTCTTCAGCGGCGGCGGTGTGGGGCTCGAGCGCGCTGGCGCTGGTTCTCACCGGCATGGGCACCGACGGCACCCATGGCGCCGCCGACATCGTGGCCGCCGGCGGCAGCGTAATGGCGCAGGACGAGGCGACCAGCGTGGTCTGGGGCATGCCGCGCTCGGTGGCGCAGGCCGGGTTATGCTCGGCGGTGCTGCCGCTCAACGAGATTGCACCGAGGATACTTCGACTATTTGCGGGGGGCCGCGCGTGACGCCGCTTGATTACGATTATCTGCGCCGCTGCCTGAAGGACCGCTCCGGCCTCGTGCTGTCGGCCGACAAGCAGTACCTGGTCGAGAGCAGGCTGTTGCCGGTCGCGCGCAAGGCCGGTTTCACCGGCCTCGGCGATCTCGTGCAGGCGCTCCGCCTCGGCCATGACAACGCGCTGATGACCGCGGTCGTCGAAGCGATGATGACCAACGAATCGTTCTTCTTCCGCGACAAGATACCGTTCGAGCATTTTCGCACCACCATCATGCCGGCGCTGATCGCGTCGCGCCGCGCCTCGCGCTCGATCCGCATCTGGTGCGCCGCGGCTTCGACCGGCCAGGAGCCGTATTCGCTCGCCATGTGTCTCAAAACCATGGAGCGCGAGATCGCCGGCTGGCGCATCGACATCCTGGCGACGGATCTCTCCGGCGAGGTGCTGGAGAAGGCACGGCAGGGCATCTACAGCCAGTTCGAGGTGCAGCGCGGGCTGCCGATCCAGCTTTTGATCAAGCATTTCGCCCAAGTCGGCGAGCTGTGGCAGATCGCGCCGGAGCTGCGCGCCATGGTCAAGTACCGGCAGTTCAACCTCTTGGCCGACTTTGCCCAGCTCGGCCTGTTCGACGTGATCTTCTGCCGCAACGTGCTGATCTATTTCGACCAGCAGGCCAAGATCGACGTGCTCAACCGCATGGCCCGCGCCATGGCGAGCGACGGCTATCTGGTGCTCGGCGCGGCGGAGACCGTGGTCGGCCTCGTCGACAGCTTCAAGGTCGTGCCGGAACAGCGTGGCCTCTACGCACCGAACGCGCGGCGGCCGCTCTCAGCTGCGCAGCCTGCGGCCAAATCCATCCCGCGCCTTGCAGTGGTGAACGGCGGGCGCTGATCCACATTTGCATTTCGATCGTGTTCTGACGCACAAATAAAAACCCCGCCTCGCGGCGGGGTTTTCATTGTCCCGGTCCCACTCAAATCGTCAGGCGGGTATCTTCGCCTCTTCTTCGGTCGGTTCGCGCAGCACGTAGCCGCGGCCCCAGACCGTCTCGATGTAGTTCTCGCCGCTCGAAAGGTTACGACTCTTCTTTCGGTTTCTTAGATAACCTGGCTGCATACACGATACTGGCCATTTCCAGAAGGCCGGAGGTTGATGTACTGATCGCCTGCCACTTTACCTGCCAGTCCTGTGATGAAATGTCCAAGTAATTATATTGCTGTGCACTCCCATGCGATGCTAGGTTGCGGAATGCCGTCACAGCTTGCCGGAGTGATCGAGCTCTCCTGAATTGCTCTTCAACTGCGTTACCTACAAACAAAACTGGAAGTTTTAGCATTAGCTCCAATGGATCATTTTGACTTTTTTCTTCGATGATCTTGGGATGTCGCTGCCCCACGATTGCGGCAATTTCTCGCCGTCCTTGTACCGCGAAAGCTGCGGTCATTTTAGTTTCCGCCTCTCGTTCCACGTGCTGAAACATATTGGCAAACGAATTGTGCGCATATTGCAGATATCGACGTCGCTGTCGGTTTGTGTCTTTCGGCGTGAAATTACCAAAATATAAATTGCAGTAGAAGGCGGTTAGATCTTCATATAATTCTTCCGACACCCGGACAGCGCTTAATCTCTGAGCAGCATATATCTTCGCGATTTGCAGAAATTGCTCCGTTTGCGGTCTCAAATCTAGACGAAGGGATGCCTGCGCATCGGCGAGTCGAAGTCGCTCCATAAGAAGCTTAACCTCAGGCGTAACGTTTGTATTTGCTAAGCCAATAACCGATTCTTTTTGTAAATATTCTACAACGCCAAATATTCGCGTACCCATCATAAAATTGTGCTGCTCGGCCTCCTCCCGGATGTTGAGAATGATCTGGTCAGTTTTGCCCGTTGTGCATTTCAACTTTATCAAATACTGGAAGGGGAGTGACGTTGCGATAGGATGGAAAACCTCACGAACATTGTCGTCATCTAATAATTTGCCAATCAAAAATTCTTTAAATGACCGCTGATCATGTTGATCTGCGACTCCCATTAGCACGTAAGTTTCAAAGATTCCATTTTGAACATCTTGGTCCAGCGGGATTGTAATTTCGACTCGATTATTGAATGCAACAGATATGCCGTCGCGAACGGAGTTCTCAATCTGAGAGCTATCCCAATCTTCTGCTAACGCAGCGATGGCGTCGATTCGTTCCTCTTGATATCTCTCATCTTCGAGAAGGTCATTCATTTTCCTGCGCTCGCTTCGCCAGGAGCTAGGATCGAATTTGTTGCCTCGATATTTTAAGATACTTTCAGGTTCGACGTAAATCGAAGCGGTGTGAGTTCCAAAAATAGCTATCTGTTCTTCCTCGGTCATGTTGGAGAAGGGGTAGCCCAGATGCCGACCTGTGTTTTTATCGTATCGGCGGATCATGACGTCATCAAAACCTCGAATTATTGCGGCGTATACGGATGATATGCGACGCTTAAATGTTTCGCGGATGGGCCCAATTTTGCGTGTCTGGTATAGATCAAAGATTATTTTTCTTTCGAGAGTGGCGAGCAATGCCGGATGCCAAATGCCACGGCGAAGTCGTGGGCCGTGCCTAGTTAGAGGCTTGAGCTGGGCGACGTTATTTTCGATAGCCAGTAGGTCTATTTTTGTATTTTGAATCGGACTTCTAATTATGCGGTCAGGTCGAACTACCGTATATTCAACCCCAGAGAGTGAAACATCGGATGAAAGTATCCCTTCGCTTTCCGCCGGGACGCACTCAACTACGTCCCCAAATTCAATTTTTCGATCAGGGGCGGGCCCGATCAGAGCTGTAGCCAATTCACTACCATTTGATGCGGAATTAGCGAACAGGACGATCTTTCCCGGACCTCTCAACCGGCGAATCTCTGCGGCGGCCCGACCTAGGAACACGTTGGATTCCTTGCTTTCCATCAACACAATGTTTAGGCCCTCGCGCATCCAATCCAATTCGGAGATCATTTGTAGTTTGGGGGCGCCCAAGAGTTGACGAAAAGGTTTGAGGTAATCTCTGCATATAAATATGTTTATACTCGCCTGAGGGCCATCTGGAATTGGCCAAATTAGTCTCGCGCAGTTTGCTAAATCAGGTTGCGATTTAACAAAGTCTACCTCGTCTGGATGGAGTTCGTTTTTCGAAATTATTAATCGTTCCTGCCGCGGGATATAAATTATGCCGATATTACTACGCGCGTATTCGGCGAAAAGAGAAGTCGCCGATGTTGGGCAAAAAGTACCAGGAATAACTATGCAGTTCTTTGCGTCAGCATAACGTTGAAAGATATCTGTTTCATGGAGTGATTCCGGGACACTGTATTCTGGGAATACTAGAACATCGTGATCTCGTGATCGTAATGTATCGAGAACCGCCTCGACCTTTTGCCGTCGTTTCTTTTCGGCTTCGCTTGTCTTCCAGGAAATCCATTTATGAAATTTGTGTGCCTCCATTTCACCAGTGGTAAATGGCGACACCAATTGCACGGACACTATCTTGAGGGCTCTCTCATTCCCAAGGTGAGTCAATTCGCGTTCAACGACATTCACGGCGCTCTCCCCCTTTTGTTGATAGGAAAGCGCGTAAGCTGCCCTTATGCAAGCAAAAATTGAATTAGTCTGAAAATAGGTAGCCTTGAGTGCCTGATTAATCGCGAATCAAATTACGCCAATCGCGTGCTGTTTGTGCATTCCAATGATCATTCACACTGCAATACATTTTTTCTGCAATATCGAGGTATACCTTCGCGGCGGCGTCGTCGATTGAATAACATTCAATTCCCGCCCGAAGCAGATCATCGGCGGACAAAGCCGCTCTTATTTTTTGACGTGTCTCATTCATGTTAGGAAGCCATTTCAAAGGCGGTCCCTGTTTGATAGCGGCACGGTAACTGCACGATAGTAAAATTCAAGTGCACAACCGCACGCTTCCAAATAAATCGAGCTACCTGCTTAATTCATCTTATGACCGTGACAAAAATGCAACTTCATTGTACTTGAAAGTGGTCGGTTAACAGCTTGGGCCGAGGTTTGGCAGTGTGAGGTTCTGTTTCCTTCGAACTCGCCGCTTGTCATTGCGATGAATGACAAGCAGAGGCAGCAAACAAAAACCCCGCCTCGCGGCGGGGTTTTCATTGTCCCGGTCTCACTCAAATCGTCAGGCGGGTATCTTCGCCTCTTCTTCGGTCGGCTCGCGCAGCACGTAGCCGCGGCCCCAGACCGTCTCGATGTAGTTCTTGCCGCTTGAAGCGTTGGCGAGCTTCTTGCGCAGCTTGCAGATGAAGACGTCGATGATCTTCAGCTCGGGCTCGTCCATGCCGCCGTAGAGATGATTGAGGAACATCTCCTTGGTCAGCGTCGTGCCCTTGCGCAGGCTCAGGAGCTCCAGCATCTGGTACTCCTTGCCGGTCAGATGCACCCGCGCGGCGCTGACCTCGACGGTCTTGGTGTCGAGATTGACCACGAGATCGCCGGTCTGGATGACCGACTGGGCGTGGCCCTTGGAGCGCCGCACGATGGCGTGGATGCGGGCGACCAGCTCGTCCTTGTGGAACGGCTTGGTCATGTAGTCGTCGGCGCCGAAGCCGAGACCCCGCACCTTGTCTTCGATGCCGGCTAACCCTGACAGGATCAGGATCGGCGTCTTGACCTTCGAAACGCGCAAGGAGCGCAATACTTCGAAGCCGGACATGTCTGGGAGGTTCAGGTCGAGGAGGATGATGTCGTAGTCGTAGATCTTGCCAAGATCGATCCCTTCCTCGCCGAGATCGGTCGTGTAGACATTGAAGCTCTCGGATTTGAGCATCAATTCGATCGATTGCGCGGTAGCGCTATCGTCTTCAATCAGTAAAACGCGCATGCCAGTCCCCTTCCTCGCCGCGAGGGCTTAAGGTCGGCACGCCGCAGCGGCGGCCCCTGGAAAACGCCTTGGGACAAACTGATTCGACACACTAACGACGCTATGGTTAACAAAACCTGATTCCTTCATGCAAGCATTCTGTAGGCGAATTCCGACGAATCGCCTTAAGATGTTGCCCTACAGGGGTTTTCTCTCCACGCATCGGCTCATGTTTCAAATTAAGTTCCGGTGCTAACCGACTCTAACGACTCACCCTCCATCCTGGCCGGTGAGCCGCCTTGTTCCCAAGGACGATAACCGGATGATTAACGGCCCGGGTAAATACACCGTTAAGACGACAGCCTTCCGGGTAACCATTATTGCGGTCTTAAGATCGCGGGGCCGGCCGTGAAGGCGCTGGCCGAACAGATCAACGAGCTCGACGGCATCGAAATTTATGGCCGCGTTGTCGGCGTTCGCGGCCTGATGGTCGAGGTTTCTGGCCCGCTGCATGCCATGTCGGTCGGCGCCCGGGTGGTGATCGAGACACAGACGAAAAATATTCCCTGCGAGGTGGTCGGCTTCTCCGGCAATAACGCGCTCCTCATGCCATTTGCGCCACTCGAAGGCGTGCGGCGCGGCTGCCGGGCTCTGGTCACGTCGGTTGCCGGCGCAGTGCGGCCGTCGGCCGGCTGGCTCGGCCGGGTGGTCAATGCGCTTGGCGAGCCTATCGACGGCAAGGGCCCGCTACTGCTCGGGCCGTCGCCTTATGCTTTCAGGAATACGCCGCCGCTGGCGCACGCGCGCCGCCGGGTCGGCTCGCCGCTCGATCTCGGCGTGCGCGCGCTCAACACCTTCCTGACCTGCTGCCGTGGCCAGCGCATGGGCATTTTCTCCGGCTCCGGCGTCGGCAAATCGGTGCTGCTGTCGATGCTGGCGCGCAACGTGGAGGCCGATGTCACGGTGATCGGCCTGATCGGCGAACGCGGCCGCGAGGTGCAGGAGTTCTTGCAGGACGACCTCGGCGACGCCGGCCTCGCCCGCTCGGTGGTGGTGGTGTCGACCTCCGACGAGCCGGCTTTGATGCGCCGCCAGGCGGCACACGAGACGCTCGCCATCGCCGAATATTTTCGCGACGAAGGCAAGGACGTGCTGGTGCTGATGGATTCGGTGACGCGCTTTGCCATGGCGCAGCGCGAGATCGGCTTGTCGGCGGGCGAGCCGCCGACCGCCAAAGGCTATACGCCCACGGTGTTCACCGAACTGCCGCGGCTTCTGGAGCGGGCCGGCCCCGGCACCGAGCAGGGCACCATCACCGGCATTTTCACTGTGCTGGTCGACGGCGACGATTACAACGAGCCGATCGCCGATGCCGTGCGCGGCATCCTCGACGGCCATATCGTCATGGAGCGCGCCATCGCCGAGCGCGGGCGCTACCCGGCCATCAACGTGCTCAAATCGGTGTCGCGCACCATGCCGCGGGCGGCCGACCAGGCCTATCTGCCGGCGCTGACGCGGGCGCGCCAGGTCATGGCGACCTATACGGACATGGAGGAGCTGATCCGGCTCGGCGCCTACCGGGCCGGCACCAGTCCCGAGGTTGACGAGGCCATCCGCCTGCACAAGCCGCTGGAGGATTTTTTGGCCCAGGGCAAGGAAGAAGCGACCAGCCTGGCCGACGGATATCGCCGTTTGGAGGAGATTTTGGCGGTTTCGGAAACGGAACGCTAACGATATCGCGCCACAATCCGCGGGATTTGCGGCGTCGCGCGCGGTTTTTTGCGGCGCCATGGTGCTGTGACTTCGGGGGAGTAGTAGTCGATGAAGTCCCGTGAGACGCTTATTCGCCTGAAGAAGTTTCAGGTCGACGAGAAACGGCGCAAGGTCGCGCAGATCGAGACCATGATCGCCGAGTTCGAGCGCATGGCCGCCGATCTCGAGCGCGAGATCAAGGTCGAGCAGGATCGCGCCGGCATCCACGATCCGGGCCATTTTGCCTATCCGACCTATGCCAAGGCTGCGATCGGCCGCCGCGAGAATCTCAAGCGCTCGTCCGACGAATTGCGCACCCAGCTCGAGGACGCCAAGCTCGCGCTGGCGGAAGCTTTCGAGGAGCTCAAGAAGGTCGAGCTGCTCGACGAGCGCGACCAGATCCGCGAGCGCGAGGCCGAGAACGCCGCCGAACAGGCCGAGCTCGACGACATCGCGCTGATGCGCGTGCGCGGCGTGGCGCCGGCGTAATCCTTTCCCGTCATTCCGGGGCGGAGCGCAGCTCGGAGCCTGGAATCCATAATCACCACCCGTGCAAGTCTGCACGGTCGGTGGCTATGGATTCCGGGCTCGCCGCTGTCGCGGCGCCCCTGAATGACTAAAAGCCCTCAGTTTCGCTCTCGACGAGTGCCCGCCTCCGCGGCGATAATCGGCCGGGGCAAGGGTGCTAGGGTCAGGCTTGCGGGGTCTGGGGCGTTATGTTGATGCAGGCGGAGCTCGTCTGGCTTGTTGGAGCCGTCGCCAAGGGCGATACGGCCGCGTTCGAACGGCTTTACGGCGCGACGCGGGCGAAACTCTATGGGGTGCTGTTACGTATCTTGGGAAAGCCCGAATTGGCCGAGGAGGTCATGCAGGAGACTTACCTCAAGGTCTGGAAAATGGCGGACAAGTTCGACCCGACGCTGGCGAGCCCGATCACCTGGATGGTGGCCATGGCGCGCAACCGCGCCATCGACATCGTGCGCAGGCGCGGCGAAATTTCCATCGAAGACGAGCCGGAGGCGCAGAACGTCCCCGCCGAGACGCCGGCGCCACTGGCGCGCCGCGAGATGACCGAGGAACTGAAACGGCTGTTGTCCTGCCTCGGCAAGCTCGATCCGGAAAAGCAGCGCATCGTGCTGCTGGCCTATTACAGCGGCTGGAGCCGGGAACAGCTCTCGACCAAGCTCGATATCCCGGTGAACACGATCAAGACATGGTTGCGGCGCAGCTTGTTGGAAGTTCGCGAGTGCATGGGACGGTAATCGAAAGACGATGGGATCAGTGCCGTGATGTATGACGATGCCCAGGATGCGCTAGCCGCCGAATACGTGCTCGGCACGCTCTCCGCCGATGAGCGCGAGCACGCCGAAGCCTTGCTCACGCTCGATCCCGGCTTTGCCGCATCGGTGCGGATGTGGGAGCGCCGGCTCGGCGAGCTCAACGTCATGGTCGAGGCGGTCGAGCCGCCGCCGGAGCTTTGGGACAAGATCAAAGCCGAGCTCGGCGCGGTCGAGACGCCGAGCGAGGCGCCGCAGGCGGCGCCGGTGCCGGCTTCGGCTGAGCCGCCAGGCGAAACGCCGCCGGAAACACCAGCCGCAGAATCGCCGCCGCTGACCATGGCGGACGAGCTGGGAACGGACTCGATCCCCATACCGCCGCCCCCGGTTGATGAGCTTCCCGAAGCAGTGTCGGATTCGATCGCCGCGTCGCTCGCCAAATCCCTGGCCGAGCCTGCGGAGGAGGAGCGGGAAACCGCGCCGCCGGTGATCCCTCCGGACGTGGAGCCCAAAGTCGGGCCTAAGGTCGAGCACAAGCTCGAGCGCAGCGCCAATGTCGTGCAGCTGGCGCGGCGGGCCAGTCGTTGGCGCCGCATGACCGTGGTCATGGGGGCGATTGCCGCCTTGCTGGCGCTCTATATCGGGCTGACTCAGTTCGCCCCCGGCCTGGTGCCGCTCGGACCGCGCACCCAGGTGGTTGCGCAAGCGCCGGGTCCGGCGCAGCTCGGCGCCCGGCTCGTCGCCGTGCTGCAGCAGGAGCCGACCGCGCCGGCCTTCCTGCTCACGGTCGACCCGCAGAGCCGCACGCTCGTGGTGCGCCGGGTCTCGGCCACGCCCGAGGCCGGCCGCAGCTACGAACTGTGGCTGATCTCGAGCCAGTTTCCGTCCCCGAAATCGCTTGGCGTCGTCGGCAATGACGAATTCACCCAGCGGCAGATCCCCGGCAATTTCGACGTCGCGACGTTGCGGGCGGCAAGCTACGCGGTGTCGCTCGAGCCCTCGGGCGGCTCGCCGAGCGGCGTGCCGACCGGGCCGGTGCTGTTCACCGGCAAGATCGTCGAATCCGTGCCGACGGCGGCGCCGGCGCCACGGACATAAATCCCCCAAGAATCCCCAAGGCCGGCGCCGCTCAGCGCCGCTAAAAGCAAAAAGCCCGGCACAAGGCCGGGCTAAGTGGGGGACTGAAGTTCGGGGAATTCGGGGTCTTAGCGGATCGTCGGGGTCTGACCGCTGCTCATCGTCGTCGGCTGGCCGGCTTTGACCAGCGCCGAGGTGCTGAGATCTATATTGCTGCTGACGTGGGCGAAAATGCCCACCACTGCCACCATCGTCGCGCAAACGAGGCCGAGGATCACGATCTTGACGTGAGTGCCGCGGTCGGCGCTGTACATCGAATGGTTCATTACTGCCTCCCAGTGTTCTGCCTATTAGTCGCGGCAGCCGGGCCAAAAGGTTCACTCGGACAGCAACTGGGTACTAAGATTCAGCTAAAAAACGCCTCTTCACCGAACGGTGAATACCCGTGATAACGGTTGAATGGGCTTCCGGTTCCCCCTGATGGGGGGTGGCGCCGGCCGGCCCGGGTCATTTGCCGCCAAAAGCGGCCTGCTGGAGGTTTGAAACGTGCGTCAGATCGTGTCGGAACTGGCCCCAACGGGGGTGCTTCGCGCCGGAATCAACATGAGCAACTTTTTGCTGGTCACCGGCAAAACCGCGGCCGGGGACCCGCAAGGGGTAGCGCCCGACATGGCTGCCGAAATCGCCAAGCGCCTGAGCGTCCCGGTCGCCTACGTGAAATACGAGCGGCCCTCGATTCTGGCCGACGCCGCCGGCACCAATACCTGGGATATCGGGCTGATTGGCGCCGAGCCGCAGCGGGCGGCAAAGATCACCTTTACGGCGGCCTATTGCGAGATCGAGGCGACTTACCTGGTGCCGAAGGGTTCGCCGCTACAAACCATTGCCGATGTCGACCGCGCAGGCGTCCGGATCACGGTGCGGCGCGGCGCGGCTTACGACCTCTGGCTCGAGCGCAACATCAAGCACGCCACGGTGCTGCGCTCGGACAGCGCCGACGGCCCCCTCAACCAGTTCGTCGCCGAGGGTCTTGAAGCCTATGCGGCTCTCAAACCTGCGCTATTGACCGACATCGAGAAGGTGCCGGGTAGCAGGATCCTGCCGGGCAACTTCATGACGGTGCAGCAGGCCATCGGCACGGCAAAGCCGAATACCGCCGGCGCCGTGTTCCTGAGCGAATTTGTCGAGGAGGCCAAGCGCTCAGGCCTGGTGGCGCGGCTGATCGAGAAGCATCACGTCAAAGGCCTGTCGGTCGCGGCTTAAATACTTGCAACCGTCTTCAGCCGCGCCCGCGGGTGAATTTCCGACTGCGCCATGACGCTGGTCTGGGCGCGGAAGCGCTCGACGATGCCGCGCACGAACGGCCGGATGCCGGGCGAGGTGACCAGCACCGGCGCCTCGCCTTCTTTCGCGGCCAGCTCGAACTTCTCGCGGACCAGGTTGATGAACTCGGTGAGTTTTGACGGCTGCATGGCGAGGCTGCGGTCGTCGCCTTGGCCGACGATCGATTCGGCAAAGGCCTGCTCCCATTTGGCGGTGAGCGCGATGATCGGCAGGTGGCCGACGCCGCTTGTGTGCTGGGCGCAGAGCTGGCGAGCCAGGCGGGCGCGGACGTGCTCGGCCAGCATCGCCGGATTGCGCGTCGTGCCGAGCCCGTCCGCAATGCCTTCGAGGATGGTCGCCAGATCGCGGATCGACACCCGCTCGGCGAGTAGGATTTGCAGCACGCGCTGGATGCCCGAAATGGTGATCAGCGATGGCACGATATCCTTGATCAGCTCGCTCTGCTCCTTCGGCAATTCCTTGATCAGTTTCTGCACCTCGCCGTAGGACAACAGCTCCGACATGTTGCCCTTGATCAGCTCGGTGAGGTGGGTGGCCAGCACGGTTGCCGCGTCGACCACGGTGTAGCCCTTGACGGAGGCTTCTTCCTTGAGCGCCGCGTCGATCCAGGTTGCGGGCAAGCCAAACGTCGGCTCGGTGGTGTGCACGCCCGGCAGCGTCACCTGATTGCCGGCAGGATCCATGACCATGTATTGGCCGTGCCACACGTTGCCGGCACCGGCCTCGACCTCCTTGATCTTGATCACATAGCTGTTGGCGTCGAGCTGGACGTTGTCGAGAATGCGCACCGACGGCATGACGAAGCCCATCTCGATCGCCAGCGAGCGGCGTAGCGCCTTGATCTGCTCGGTCAGGCGGTCGGAACCGTCAGGCGCATTGACCAGCGGCAACAGCGCATAGCCGAGCTCGATCTTGAGATCGTCCATCTTGAGCGCAGCCGACATCGGCTCTTCGACAGGCGCCGCCTGCGCGACCTCGGTTTTCTTGGTTTCGGCTGCGATCGCCAGCTTGTTGCGGCGGTTGATCGTGTAAGCGAGAGCAGCCGTGCCGCCGCCCAGTATCAGGAATGGAATCATCGGGATGCCGGGCAGAAGCGACATTATCAGCATCACGGCGGCCGACATGCCGAGCGCCTTGGGATAGGTGGAGAGCTGGCTGAGCAGCGCCTTGTCGGCGGCGCCGGTGACGCCGGCCTTCGACACCAGAAGGCCGGCGGCGATCGATACGATCAGCGCCGGCACCTGGGTGACCAGGCCGTCGCCGACGGACAACAGCGTGTAGGTGTGGGCGGCGTCGCTGAAGCTTAGATTCTGCTGCAGGATGCCGATGATCATGCCGCCGATGACGTTGATCAATACCACCAGCAGGCCCGCAATGGCGTCGCCGCGGACGAATTTGGAGGCGCCGTCCATGGCGCCGAAGAAGCTGGATTCGCCTTCGAGGTTCTTGCGCCGCCGCCGCGCTTCCTTTTCGTCGATCAGGCCGGCGGACAGATCGGCGTCGATCGCCATCTGCTTGCCGGGCATGGCGTCCAAGTGGAAGCGGGCGGCGACTTCGGCGATGCGGCCGGAGCCGTTGGTGATGACCACGAAATTCACGATCACCAGGATCGTGAAC
>Ga0210398_10004359_pt1 | contig 13301 bp, 4 predicted proteins | sample IncBWC4OmetaG_FD_161047 | JGI IMG/M metagenome (GOLD analysis project Ga0210398, IMG submission 161047) | Forest soil microbial communities from Barre Woods Harvard Forest LTER site, Petersham, Massachusetts, United States - Inc-BW-C-4-O | ecosystem: Environmental > Terrestrial > Soil >... | reverse complement strand
CCCGGCTGCTTGCGACAGTTCAATCTGCACGGTGCCGCTTCGCTGATTTTGGGTTTGGTTTTCATTGGCCAGATCCACCCGGTAAACGCGCAGACGTCATACCAAAACCCGGTGATCCCCGGCGACAATCCCGATCCCTCCATCATTCGCACCGGGAAGGATTTCTGGGCCACCTGCACTTCTTCGGAGTGGGGGCCGCAATTTCCACTGCTGCGCTCCACTGATCTGGTCAACTGGGAATTGACCGGCTTCGTTTTCGCACACCGGCCGGACTGGGCGGTGGGAAATTTTTGGGCGCCGGAAATCTCCGAATACCAGGGCCGTTACGCCGTTTATTACGTCGGGCGGAAACGCGGCGGTCCGCTGACCGTGGCCGTGGCGACCGCCGACAAACCGGGTGGCCCCTATGTTGACCGGGGTCCGCTCGTGGGGCAGGAGGATGGCTCGATTGATCCCGCTCCCGCGACGGACGAGAATGGCGTCCGTTATTTAATTTGGAAGGAAGATGGAAACAGCCGCAGCCAGCCCACCCCCATCTGGGCGCAACCGCTGAACAACGACGGAACCAAGTTGACCGGCGAACCCCGCGAGCTGATCCGCAACGACGCACCTTGGGAGGGCGGTGTGGTGGAAGGTCCGTTCATTCTCCGGCGCAACGGCTGGTTTTATCTTTTTTACTCCGGCAACGGCTGTTGCGGCACCGGTTGCAGCTATGCGCTGGGCGTCGCCCGCGCGCGCGCGCTGCTCGGACCGTGGGAAAAAAATCCGGCCAATCCGATACTCGCCGGCAACGAAACCTGGAAATGCCCCGGCCACGGCAGCGTTGTCGGCGATGCGCAGGGGCGTTATTGGTTTTTATATCACGCCTACTCGGCCGGTGGATCGGTTTTCACCGGCCGTGAAGCCATGCTGGACGAGGTCAGGTTCGGCCCGGACGACTGGCCGACCATCAATGGTGGCAACGGCCCAAGCGCGCAGGCGGCCCTGCCTTTCGGCGTGGCGCAACAGAAAACCGACGGAAATTTTTCCGACGATTTCGCCGGCGGCGAATTGGAAAAAGGCTGGCAATGGCCGCAGGCACGCGAGCCGCTTCATCGCCTGGAACATGGGCATTTGTTGCTGGCCGCCGGCGATCGCGGAACAAATTTCCTGGCCGCAGTGCTGGCGCGTCCGACCACCGCGGCAGATTATGTCGCAACCGCCGCAATTGAAACCGGTCCGCTGAAACCGGGCGGCGCGGTTGGCCTCTGTGTCCTTGGAGATCCGGAAAATGCGATGGGCGCGGTTTTCAAGGACGGCAGCGTCATTACCTGGCGGTGCGACCGGGGCGTGACCCGGCAACTCGCGCAGCAGCCTGCGCCTGACGGAAAGAAGATTTTCCTGCGCCTGACCGCGGGGCACGGTTACCGCTTTCAACTGGCCGTCAGCGCCGACGGCAATGAATGGCTCCCGTGCGGAGAATCTGCCGACGCAAAAGACTTGCCGCCGTGGGATCGCAGCGTCCGCGTGGCGCTGACGGTTGGCGGCGCCACGGGGGCCGAAGGAATTTTTGATTCGTTTTCCATCCGGCCGCTGGAGCCTTCACCGGCAAAATAAAACGCCGGCCGGTTCGCTTCCGTTGAGCGATCGCCCCCGGCGCGTTGCGTTTTGATTTCTTCCTTCCATTGCCCGCCCAGTTCCTGCGCCGTTTTGCCCGTGTATTCTTTCCACAGGCTGTCGTCGTATTTGCCCTCGCGCATCGCCGCGTTCAACTGGGCCACGATGTTCTGGTCATATTTTTCCGTCACCCAGTTCAAAAAATTGGCCGTGGCGCGATAACCGTCGTTGTAGCCGAAGTTTTCTCCCGCCTGCCTCATATAAACCATGTCCGCTCCATGGCTCTGCGGTTCATACTTGAACCACCGGATGTAATCGGCCGAGCCCTCAACCAGCCATCCGGGGGCGCGCTCGGTATAACCGAATTCTCCGAAGTGTTGGACCACATGAACCGATTCGTGTACGATCGATCCCAGCGCCTCGCCGTTGATTTTATCTTTGATCCACTTTTCACTGACATTGATGGTCGCCCCGCTGGTGTAAGCCACCCCGTTCATGGGCCTGATTATCAGCGTGCAACGTGCGGGCGCGCTAAATCCCTCGCTGGGGAGCATCGCCGCGATCCTGGGATACCATTCGGCCAGCATCGGTGCCAGCTTGGCCTCCGCCCAGTCTTTCAATCCGGGCGCGGCGGCGGTGTTGATGGTGATTTCGCATTTTCCATCCGTCGTCTTGATGCTGAACTCATCCGGCGCCTCGGTTTGGGCGGTTGCTGCCGGCTTCAGAATTTCAATGCCGCTGATCTTGGCATTTTGATCGGGGCTGTCCGGGGCTGCCATGATGCGAATGACGATGTTCCCGTTCGCATCGGGCACAACATCCGGAAATTCCCTGACGACCGCCTTGTTTTTGCCACCGGCGGCGGCATAGACATCGAAGTTGGTCAATACCACCTGTCCGTTGATCTCGATGTTTTCCACGCGCGTGCCCGCGCCGCTGTCGAAGATTTCAGCAAAATGCAGCCGCACCCGGTAATGGTCGCCGGCTGGCACGGGAAAGATGTAGGCAAAATCTTTGCCGTAGCATTCACTCTGATAAACTTCGGCCGGCGCGGCATGTGAAGCGCTGGTGTCAATCGAGGCATCGGCATGGTTCATGCCGCCCGAAACCACATCCGGGTAGGGCACAAATTCTCCCACCGGTTCACTGCCGCCGCATGCCACCCTAATCGGGAAGGGCAGGCGGGCCAGCTGGTCGGATGCCGGCGCGGGCAACGCCGGATAATTAAAATCAACAGGCATGGTGGCCGGCGGGCGGTCTTCCGGGGCGCTGCCCCATTCAAGATTTGGCTTTGGCCCCATCACCAGCCGCAAAGTGCCGCCTGATGTAATTTGTTCGTGCGTGAGCCAGGGTTTCAAGAGCGCTTTGCCGTTCAACGCGGCGGATTGGATATAAATGTTTTCAGAGCTGTTGTTTTTGGCGATCACAGTAAATGTGCGGCCCTGGTATTTGTCTCGATCCAGATGGAGGACGGCCTTGCTCACCACCGGGCTGCCAATGGCGTAAATGCCGCTGTCGGGATTCATCGGGTAGAACCCCAGGGCGCTGAAGATATACCAGGCCGCCATCTGGCCGCAATCCACGTTGCCGCACTGGCCGGCGGGTGTATCGCCATACATGAGGGACATGATTTGACGCAAGTGCTGCTGGGCCTTGTAGGGCGCCCCCGCGTAGTCATAAAGGTATGCCACATGGTGGCATTGCTCGTCACCCTGCGAGTATTGCCCGATCAGACCGCTGATATCAGGAATGGTGGTTTGGATGGTGGAGTCCGCCGTAAACAGGGCGTCCAGCTTCTGAATGAATCCCTGGTCGCCGCCATAGAGCGAGATCAGTCCCGGCACGTCCTGCTGTACCCCGAAGGCGTATTGCCAGGCGTCCGCCTCGGTGTATTCGTCGCCAACCAGCGCATTGGCGACAAACGAGTAGCGCCAGTCGCCGTTGGCCTTGCGCCCACGGAAAAAATGTGTCGTGGTATCGAACAGGTTGCGGTAATTGGCCGCGCGCTGATAGAACAGTCCGGCGTCTTCCTGATGGCCCAATGCCCCGGCCATGCGCGCCATGCACCAATCGTCGAAGGAATATTCGATGGTGCGGGAAGTTGCCTGGTCTCCCGGTTTGGATGCGACATAGCCAAGTCGCTTGTACGTCTTCAGGCCGTTCCGATCTTGCATGGCCGTGTCGCACATCACCTGATATGCCGCATCGGCGTCAAAACCACGGAATCCTTTCAAGTAAGCGCCCGCGATCATGTCCACCGAGTGGTAGCCGATCATGCACCAGGTTTCATTGCCCCAAAGCGGCCAGATGGGTGTCGTGTGTTGATTCAGTTCCCCAAATTCGGCCAGCATGGACTGAACCATGTCGTCGATGCGGTTTGGATGCAAAATGGTCAGCAGCGGCCACTCCGCCCGATAGATGTCCCAGATGGAAAAAGTTGTGTAGTTCTGAAAATTGGTCCCGGCGTGGTTTGCGTGGTCATAACCGCGATAGGCACCGTCCACATCATTGAATAGAACCGGCGCCAGGCAGGACAGGTAGAGGTTGGCGTAAAATGTGGCGCGAATGTGCGGATCGAATGTCTGAATTTGGACGGCGTCGAACACTTGCTTCCATTGCCGGACCGCCGCGGCGTGGACGCCGTCAAAGTTCCATGCTGGTATCTCCGCTGCCAGATTTTTCCGGGCGCCCTCGACGCCGGTTCCTGAGATCCCCACTTTGACCAGAATCGCTTCGTTCGCCGCAGTTTTATAGTTCACAGCGGCCTTGATGGCGCGCCCCGTTGATTCGCGGGCATTGGCGGCGAGCTGGCGGCCATCCCGCTCTATTGCAAACGAGTCGAACGGCCTGGAGAACTGCATTACAAAATAGACGGCCCGTTGGCCGCCCCAGCCGTCGGAAATCCGGTATCCGCTGATCGTGTCATTATTTTCCACCTTGAGCGAGGCCTCCACCGGGTCATTGCCGATATTATGAACCAGATCCAAGATGATGTGCGCCTGATCCGATTCGGGAAACAGATACTTGTGAAAACCACAACGCTCGGTCGCCGTCAGTTCGACGGTGACTTTGGGATCTTTGAGAAACACGGAGTAATAGCCGGGAGTTGCATGTTCCTGTTCGTGTGAAAACCGCGATGAATAACCTTGTCCCGGCGAACCGGCTTCAAAACTGACCTTGCCAACCGTGGGCATCAACAGCACGTCGCCCAGACAACCGCAGCCGGTCCCGCTCAAGTGCGTATGGCTGAATCCAAGGATGGCTGAATCGGAGTAATGGTAACCGGAGCTTCCGTCCCATCCTTGAAGCGGAGTATCGGGGCTGAGCTGAACCATGCCAAAAGGCACCGTCGCGCCGGGATAGGCGTGCCCATGGGCATCCGTGCCCACGAGAGGCAGCGCCTCGTCCACGGGTTCTGGTGCCGCCAACACCCCGGTTGAACATCCCAGCAACGCCGCCAGTATCATCCCCGCAACATAGTTCTGGCGGAATGCAAATTTGCACCGGCCATGCCATGGAAAAATGGATGGGCGCGGGCCGTGACCCGGCAGTTTCAAGCAGTTAGATTTCATGGTCTTTTGTTTCCTGTCCTTTTGCTGTTGCGGCCCGTCCGGGTCGTCTCTGCGCGCCTTGCCTCATCCTTGCTGACCGGGCTTCCTCCAGAAGGCATCACGTTGGCTTGCTCCTCTGATGGTGCGTCAGGGAGCCTTTCATGCGGAAAGCCGGCTGATGCTTCGCTCCCAATTTTCCAGTTTGTTGATCTCAGTATGAAGGATCCAGTTGATAGGCCGGATTTGCCCGTGAAAGCGTTGTCCACGTCAGTTCATCATGAAGTTGGTTGTCATTATCCCATTGCGCCCGCCACGGGTTGGCAGGGGCCGGATTGATGACATCGTTCCGAAGGGGTCTCTCCGAGTGGCCGTCGCAAAACACAATGTCGGTTCTGTAGTTATGGCGGTTGGAGGGCAATTGGCCGCCGCCCCCCGGCGCGGTATCGTGCGGGTCCACGTTGGCTTCCCAGGAACCGCTGATCCCGGTTTGGAGCGCCCGCGTATCGGCCACCAGGATCATCCGCGATGGGGACACAATCGTTCCTTCTTTCATTGGCCCATGGTTGGAAGCGCCTCCGTCAATATCTGCGCCGCAGCCCAACGCGTTTGCGGCGAGGGTGATATCTCCCGCGTTTCCCAAGCCCCAGTCGTTATAGCCGTAGGAAAACCGGCTGTTCGGAGTCACGGTATAGGGATCAAAGATGCCAAATTCGTTGTTTCCCCCCAGGGTATGATTGATATTTGTGTCCCATTGGCTGTCCGTCGGGGCCGCCGGACAGGAAAACGACCCTCGATTGTTGCCCATGTCAGAATAGATTCGCGTCATCCATACGTAACAGACGTGGGTTGGGGAGTAGCAGCCGGGATAGGCCTTGTTATCGCCGACGTAGATCTGCGCTCCGATGCCAATCTGCCGGAGGTTGTTCAGGCAGGAGGCTTGCTTGGCCCGGGCCTTGGCCCGGGCCAGGACGGGCAAAAGCATGGCCGCGAGGATCCCAATAATCGCAATCACCACCAGCAGCTCGATCAGGGTAAAGGCGCTCCTTCCGGCGCGAGTCGGCATTTTCATCTTTATTGGATCGCAGCGGGATGATTCCAACATATTCTAAATTGATCTCCTGTTCAACGGGCCCGGACGCTCCCATGCGGTCTCAGGAACGGCCGGGGCCATGGCCCCGGCCGTCTCCACACACACGCAGCACTTTACTGCGTTACCGTTCCCAAGAATGGCCCGGGCCGAAGCCCGGGTTGTCTGACATGTTTTCACTTCACTGCGCATTGGCATCCTGATGTCTAGGGACTGACCAGAACCCTGAAGAACTGTTTCCCGCCCGTCGCCGGGATGCTGTAGGGCGAAACCGCGGCGCTGTTCGTGGTCCATGGGCCGGTCAGACTCGTGGACTGCAGGAGAACTCCCGACGGCCAGGTGAGCACCACATTCGGGCCGGAGGCCCGGATCTGCAAAGTCCCCTGACCTGTAAACAGGCCTTGTATCTCCTCGCCCTCGAGGGCGTAGTTCAATACGGCCACATCAGCAAGGTTGCCGAAAAACAGCCGCGCCGTTCCAAACGTGGTTCCGTAATCGGGCGCGCCGCCAATCCAGACATCCAGATTGTCCCCGGCGGGGGTCACGAACACACTGTTATTGGCCACCAGCTCCCCATCCACATAGAGCGAGCCATTGTTGGCCTCATTGGTGATTCCCGTGTACGTGTAGGCCACCAAATGCCAGTTACCGTCAATGATGGAGGTTGGTCCGTTCGCATCGGCGGGGGGACCGCCATCGTTGGCGCCAGGATGGCCGGCGCTGCCGTTGATGGTCATGCGCCAGGATTGGTCACCATGCCCGACAAAATCCGAGAAGCTGGGGATGTTCGCCGGATTAATGTTAACCCAGGCCATCACGGTAATGGCCCCGGTGATGTTGAACGGGCCTTCGGGAATGTCCACGTAGCCCGTGGCTCCGTCAAAGTTCGCCGAATAGGTGGGAGAGCCAAAGCCTGAATTCGTCACACCCGGCTGGCCAATCGAGACACCGCCAATATAGGTTCCGTTATAGCCGCCAGCCAGGTCATAAGCCACCGAGCCGCTGGTTTCATTCAAGGGCCAGTAGGCAAGCGGGCTGAGTGCGAGCAGATCCTTTTGGTACGGTGTGGGAGAAATAACCGTGACGCTTACCGGAGTGCTGTTGGTGCTCCCATACAAATTGCTGATCGTGCAGGAGTAGTTGCCGGCATTGGTCAACTGCATATCAGGAATGGTCAATGTGCTTGTGGTGGCGCCGCTGATTGCCTGCACACTGCTGTTGTAAAACCACTTATAGGTGAAGGGCCCGACGCCGATGTTGGACACGCTGGCGTGAAGCGTCGCACCGACCAGGAGGGTCTCAGAGGCTTCGGGTTCCTGAGTGATGGTTGGCGGGCCGGTCAGAACGGTGATGGAAACGCTGGTTCCGGATACACCGGCGACTGAGGCACTGACCGTGGCGCTGCCGCCGCTGACCGCGGTGATCAAACCGCTGCTGCTCACCGTGAGGACACCCGGATTGCTGCTGATCCAATTGGTGGCGGTGCCCGTGAGTGTCACGCCGGATGCCTGCGCAAAATTACCGACAACGACGGCTTGTTCGTTTTGCTCTCCCTGCAAGATCGTGTTGGTGACCGTAACATCGACGGATGTGGGAGTCAGGTTCGTTACCAGGACACTGGGACCGGCGATGGCGCTGACCGCGATGTACAACGGCGAGACGACGCCATCCCATATCCGCAACTCATAGACAGTTCCTTGAAACTGCGCATCACCATAGGTGTCGTTCCCCAACCAATTCTGGCCCGTGCCCGCCGGGGCTCCTATGCTGCCAGGACGATAAGTGTTGTCGGGAAAGGTCGTCGTCGCAACCTGGGCTCCGTTGAGATACAGATTGCCGGTCAGGTTGGTGTTGTTATAGGTCAAGGAGACGTATTGTTCTGTCGCATTTGGGAACGTAACCCCCGACTGCAAATCTATCTCGTTACCGTGAGGTGTGAAGGCGACTTCCATGTGACCATTGTTGTTCTGCGGGTCCGGAATCAGCCCAAAGTTATGGCTGCCGTCGTTGGCGAAGTCCCAAATCTCCGCCCACCCGTTCGCCGTATTCTGCGTTACCCAGCACTCAATTGTGAGCGAGGTGGTGTTGGTCAATATCCCGTTGGGCAGCGCCACATAACCCGAAAATCCGCCGCCCCCGCCACCCGGCAGGGAAAGGCCGTTGGCGATGGTGGCTGCAGTTCCGCCGTTGGGCCCTATGATCGTGCCGTTGGCGTTGCCGACCGAATCCGAAGCATCGCTGGCGAAGCTGTAGCGATGCAGCAGGAGCTGCGGAACAACCGTCAGCACCGCGGACGCGTTGGTGTGTCCGAGAGTGTTGGTCACAAATACGCTGTAGGTTCCGGCATCGGTGAAGGCCACGTTGGTCAGGGTCAGCGTGGCATTGGTCGCGCCCGCAATAACCCCGTGGACATTATTGCTCCATTGATAGCCCAATTGCCCGCCCACGGCTTGCGCGCTAAAGGTCGCTGAATCGCCGAAAACCACGGTCTGATTGACGGGGCCTTGCGTGATCACGGGCGGAGTCAACGCAACGGTGATGGACGCGCTGGTCGCGGTGACACCGCTGACCGTGGCGCTGACCGTGGCGTTGCCGCCGCTCACTCCGGTGATCAAACCGCTGCTGCTTACCGTAAGAACACCCGGGTTGCTGCTGATCCAGTTGGTGGCGCCGCCCGTGACGGTCACACCGGATGCCTGCGGAAAATTTCCGGTGACGGTGGCTTGTTGAGTTTGTGCGCCAACCATGCTCGTGTTCACCGAGACATTGAGCGACGACGGCGTCACGTTGGTCACGATGACACTTGGACCGGCGGCGGCGCTCACCGCCATGTAGACGGGTGTCAAGGCGCCATTCCAGATCCGCAACTCGTAAACTGTGCCTTGAAACTGCGTATCACCGTAGGTGTCATTTCCCAGCCAGTTTTGGGCCGTGCCACTTGCTCCTCCAATGCTGCCCGGAGCATAGGTGGTATCCGGATAAACCGTGGTGCCATCCAGGACACCGTTGGTATACACTCTGCCGGTCAGGGTGGAATTGTTGTAGGTCACGGAAACGTATTGCTCTGAACCATTCGGAAATACTGTGGGCGTCTGCACGTCCTGCTCGTTTCCATGCGGTTGGATGGCCATTATCATTTTGCCATTGTCGCTTCCGCCTCCGGCGTCCGGGCAAAGCTCGAAGTTGTGTCCACCGTCATTGGCGAAGTCCCAAATCGTCGCCCACCCATTTCCCGCATTCTGTGTCGCCCAGCATTCAATCGTTAATGAAGTGGTGTTGGTCAGTATCCCGCTGGGCAGGGACAAATAACCTGAAAAATCGTTGCCCCCGCCACCCGGCAGGGAAAGGCCGTTGGTTATCGTGGCGGCGGTTCCGGCGATGTTGCCGGGTGCCACAAGTGTCCCATTGGCGCCGCCGATCGAATCGGTGGCGTCGCTGACAAAGCTGTACCGATGCAAAAGGGCCAGGGGGGTGACGGTGATGCTGCCGCTGGTGCCGGTGATGCCGCTCACCTTGGCGCTGACCGTGGCCGTGCCGGCGCCGACTCCGGTGATCAAACCGCCGCTGTTCACCGTGAGAACACTTGGGTTGCTGCTGGTCCAGTTCGTGGCGTCGTTGGCGGCCTGCAAATTATTTGCGCCTGTCTGCGGAAGCTGTACGGTTACGGCGGCCTGTTCGGTTCCGGTGATTACCACAGTGGGACCGGCCGATACGCTGACCGACGTGGGAGTCAGGTTTGTTACCAGGACACTTGAACCGAGTATCGCGCTGGCGGCGATTTGCCGTTGGGGAATGACGCCGTTCCATATCCGCAGCTCATAGATGGTGCCTTGAAACTGCGTGTCGCCATAAGTGTCGTTTCCCAGCCAGTTTTGGGCCGTGCCGCCCACGCCGCCAATGCTGCCCGGAGCATAAGTGGTATTCGGCAATGTAGTCGTCGCATCCAGGGCGCCGTTAAGATAAATGCTGCCTACCAGGGTGGAATTGTTGTAGGTGACCGAGACATATTGTTCTGAACCATTCGGAAATAAAGTGGCCGTACTCAAATCGTCCTCGCCCCCGTTTGGAGTAAAGGCCACGATCATGTTGCCGTTGTTTCTTCCTGCGGCCGGGTTCGGGCACAGCTCAAAGTTGTGATTGCCGTCGTTGGCGAAGTCCCAAATTGTCGCCCACGCGTTCCCGGTGTTCTGCGTCACCCAGCATTCAATTGTCAGATTGGTGGTGGTGGTCAGAATTCCACCGGGCAGGGCCACATAACCTGAAAATCCACCGCCTCCGCCGCCCGGCAGGGAAAGGCCGTTGGTAATGGTGACCGCGCTGCCGGCGATGTTGCCGGGCGCGATTAATGTCCCATTGGCGGCGCCCACCGAATCGGAAGCATCGCTGATGAAGCTGTAGCGATGCAAAAGGGTCTGCGCCGGGAGCGAACCAGGCAAGGCGAGAACCGACAGCGCCAGGGCAATCAGGTAATTGGACGCACCACGGGCAAACCCATGTGGCGAGAAGTTTCTGTTCACGAGTGTTTTCATAGTTGCTTGCGTTTGGTTGTTTGGTTTCGGTCGGTCAATCTGTAATTGTCAGGTGCGATTGCTTTCAATGTCGGCACTGGCTCGAACTGCTGTTCCATGCCCGCTTCACTTGCCCCGGTGAGACGCAATCATGGGAAATCGCATCTCAGCGCGCTTTGTATTCAGGTTCACGAAAAACTTATCATGGTCATTACGTGTCGTCATGTGGCATGAAATGGCCACATCTGTAGTTCAACGGGTGCGTGAGTATTTCAGCCGGAACCCTTGAGATGGAAACTGTCCATGACCCGCTTGCACCAGTTTGTATCCTCGCCGCGTCGTATTTTGTTTTTGAAGATCAACATCTACATCGGTGTGGCCCAAGCGGATACAATCCCGGACCTGACGGGCATGTACGTCCGCGGATCGCGGAGCTTGCTCCGGTGATCGCCCGGCGTGCCAATCGGTGCCAAAACCGCTCCTCCACTGATGGTAACCTGGCATCCGGCGATCACTCATTCTTCAACTGGCAATTTATTACGTTGCCACTACCAACGCCATGTTTCGGGTCTGAGCCCAGGCGGAGCTTCCCGACCAGTGTCATCCCACAAGTCCTAAAATTAATTTTCCAGGCTTCAAGAATGGCGCGTTTGAATTCAACATTAACGGTGACTTCTAGGTGAGTTAGATATTGAAGCTTCGACAAGCTTGAATGCCCCAAACGGCCGGCAATATCATTGAGTTCCCCCTGCGCCCTGACGGGTTCAGGACAACAACGTTCTCAATGGAGGCGCGTGACCATGGCCTTCAAAACTGCCGCGTCGCTTCACTCAGCTTTCACGGAGGCCAGACCAACATCAATATTCTGGCCTCCAGTCGTCTGATGACAGTGGACTGCGAGTGTAACCGTGGCGCCTGGCTTGAGCAGCGCCCGGGCGGATGGCAGAATGTTCAACGTAACATAGCTGGTGGTGAATCCCTTTTGCTTCGCCGCCAGAACGCCGTTGACATAGATTTCCACGTTTTCGTCGTGATCGACGTAAAACTGAAGTTCCGGGGACAGCTCGCCCGGCAGCGTGACCTCACGCCTCAACCATATATCGTCCGTATCCCAGCGGGTTCGCACCACTGCGCCAGGCGTCCCGGCGGTGCCAAAGCTGGCGGGGCCTTCCTGCCAGGAGGAGGCATCAAACTCGGTCCTGGTCCAATCGATCGCCGGTTGACGGGTCGTGTAACGCCACAGCGCCGCCGTCTTCCGCGCGGTGGGAATGACCTCAACAATGTCGAGCTTCGGCATCTCCGGCAGGGGCGCCCAGTTTCCGGTTTCAGTTTTGTCGGCGTGCGCCCATTTGTTCCACAATGCGCGGTCCGCCAGCATCTTGATAAAAACGCCGCCGATGACCGGGCGCGCGTGCATGCCGTCACTGTGAACATCATCCGTAACATAGGAGTCAACAAATGGCGACCGCGCCGTGGTTTGGTTGAGGTAATCGTAAGTGGGGGAAATCAGCGCCTCGAAATCGGACTGGTTTTCCGCAAGTGTGGCGCTCCAGAATGACCAGTCCGTCTTGGTCAGTTTGGTGCGCGAATCCAACGGGAAGCCAAATCGTTGCATCACGGTTTTGTAGTGGGCGACTTCCTTTTCCGCCACCTCCGGCGGGAACACGTTCAACCCGAGAATGTGGTCCCAGACGAGATTGTATTTCTGGCTCCAAGTGCCGGGTTTGTCGAACGCCAGCCGGAAATGATCGCCTTCAGCCGCCACTGTCATCCAATGATCGGCATCCGTTTTTGCGATTTGATGATATTTATCCGCGCCGGCCGGGTCGCCCCGCAGCCGGCACATATCTCCGTAACAGGCCAGGCCCAGGATCGCCTTGATGGAAAGATTGGAGTTGTGGGCAAGATGGCCCATAAAATCGTCGGTGCAGAGCTGGTTTTCCGGATCGAGTCCATACTGTTCCAGATATTCGGCCCACTGCGTCAACTTGGGCCACCACGGATCGACGAAATGCGTGTTGCCGTCCATCTGCGCGACCGCATCGCAAAGGATGAGCATGTTGCCGCTTTCCTCCACCGGCATGCCCTCGCCGCCATCATCGGTGCCACGGGCGATGGGATAGGTGCCCAGGTCGTGCGGGGCATTTGGAAACTTCCAATGCGAACTCGCGGCGTAAGCGAGGATGGGAACCAATGTCGCCTTGGCCAGCGACGGGCTCAGCAATATCCATTGCGGATCCATCGGAAAAAAAACGTCCACCGTGGCGATATCTCCGTTGCTGGTGTTCTCCTTGGTGAAAAAAAGCGGCTCTTTGTTCGCATCCGCGGCCAGACCGCAGGCGCAGGCGCATTGCCGGTACGCCAGTGCGCACATCTGCGCATACTTGGCGCCGCCCGTCTTAGCGGCGTCCGCCATCAGCTGCTCGTCAAATTCAGCGCAGCGACGGGCCAGCTCCGGGTAATCGTGCGCCGCTTTTTGCAACATGCTCTCGACATTGGCTCCGTTGCGTTTCCAGTAAGGCAACAGTTTCCGGCCAAAATAGTTGATGGCGTATATTT
>Ga0210398_10004357_pt1 | contig 13303 bp, 9 predicted proteins | sample IncBWC4OmetaG_FD_161047 | JGI IMG/M metagenome (GOLD analysis project Ga0210398, IMG submission 161047) | Forest soil microbial communities from Barre Woods Harvard Forest LTER site, Petersham, Massachusetts, United States - Inc-BW-C-4-O | ecosystem: Environmental > Terrestrial > Soil >... | reverse complement strand
GCACGCAACCGAAACGGTCACGGAACAGCTGTGGGACAACCGGATGGCGGTCAACCTCAAGCATCAATTTTTTTGCGCGCAAGCGGTACTGCCCGACATGAAAACCGCGGGCAAGGGCGTCATCGTCAATCTCGGCTCGATAACCTGGATGGCCGGGCAGGGCGGCATGGCCGCCTATTCGGCCGCGAAATCCGCCGTGCTGGGCCTGACGCGCTCACTGGCACGCGACTACGGCCCGTTCGGCATCCGCGTCAACGCGGTGGCGCCAGGGTGGATCATGACGCGGCGGCAGCTCGAGAGGTGGGTGACGCCGCAAGCCGAGGCGGAAATCATGGCGCGCCAATGTCTGAAGCGGAAGTTGGAGCCCGCGGAAGTTGCCAAATTCATCGTGTTCCTGAGTTCCGATGAGGCAAGCGCCTGCACCAGCCAGCACTACGTCGTGGACGGCGGCTGGGTTTAGTGATTGTCGCGCGGCACGCCGAACCGGTCGGCGATTTGTCGATACTTCACGGCGGGCTTCAGCACCATGCCGTCACCGAGTTGGTCGACCATGCCGCGTTGGATCTCCTGCCACGGCGTTTGCGACTCCGGGTAGCGATACCCGCCTTGGCATTCGAGCGCGCGCCGCCGCTCGGCCAAGTCGGCATCTGAGAGCAGCACATTCGCGGTTCCCTGGCGCAGATCGATGCGTATCCGGTCGCCGGTCTTGAGCAGAGCCAGACCGCCGCCAACGGCCGCTTCCGGCGAAGCGTTGAGTATCGAGGGTGATGCAGAGGTCCCTGATTGGCGGCCATCGCCGATACAGGGCAGTACCGTGATGCCGCGCTTTATCAGATAGTCGGGAGGCCGCATGTTCACCACTTCCGCTGATCCCGGATAGCCAACCACGCCCGCACCGCGCATCACCAGCAAACTGTACTCGCCTATGTTCAACGTCGGATCGTCGATCCGTGCGTGATAGTCCTCGGGGCCGTCGAACACCACCGCGCTGCCCTCGAAGATGTCGGGCTGGTCCGGATTGCAAAGGTATCGCAGCCGGAATTCCTCTGAAATCACGCTGGTCTTCATGATTGCGGAATCGAACAGATTTCCGCGCATGACGATAAAGCCCGCATCGCTCTTCAGCGGCTGGTCGATGGGACGAATCACGTCGCGATCTTGAATCTCGCGGCCGCGGCAATTATCGCCGATGCTGCGGCCGTTGGCCGTCATCGCGTTCTCATGTATCAAGCCCTGCTTCATCAGCTCATTCACCACGGCAGGTACCCCGCCGGCATGATGATAGTCCTCGCCCAGATACTGGCCTGCGGGCTGTAAATTGACCAGCAGCGGAACCCGGTGTCCGTGCTGCTGCCAATCATCGAGGGAAAGTGCCACGCCGACGTGCCTTGCGATCGCGGCGATGTGGATCGGCGCATTGGTCGAGCCGCCGATCGCCGAACTTACGACGATGGCGTTTAGAAATGATTCGCGTGTCAGGATATCGGAAGGCTTCAGGTCCTCGTTCACCATGCCGACGATGCGCCTGCCGGTTTCATAGGCGATTTGCGCCCGTTCGCGGTAAGGCGCCGGAATGGCAGCCGATCCCGGCAGCTGCATGCCCAGAACCTCGGCAAGCGAGTTCATGGTGGTCGCCGTACCCATGGTGTTGCAGTAGCCGGTGGAGGGCGCCGAGGAGGCAACCAGCTCGATGAATCCTGCATAGTCGATGCTCCCCGCCGCCAGCATTTGGCGCGCCTTCCAGACAATGGTTCCGGATCCCGTGCGTTCGCCCTTGTGCCAGCCGTTCAGCATGGGTCCGACCGACAGCGCGATGGCCGGTAGATTGACGGTGGCCGCGGCCATCAAGCAGGCAGGCGTGGTCTTATCGCAGCCGATCGTGAGCACCACGCCATCCAGCGGGTAGCCATACAGCACTTCCACCAGGCCGAGGTACGCCAAGTTGCGGTCAAGCGCTGCGGTCGGACGCTTGCCGGTTTCTTGAATCGGATGCACGGGGAACTCGAGGGGTACACCGCCCGCAGTCCTGATGCCGGCAGCGACGCGCTCAGCGAGCACGATGTGATGGCGGTTGCACGGCGCTAAGTCCGATCCGGTCTGCGCGATGCCGATGATGGGCTTATCGGACTGCAACTCCTCCAATGTAAGCCCGAAATTCAAGTAGCGCTCCAGATACAGCGCCGTCATGCCCGGATTCGCCGGGTTATCGAACCATGCACGCGAGCGCAATGGTTTTGTCCGCGTACCTGCGCCCGAATCATTGCTCATGGTCTTGAACCTCGTCAGACCGTGTTCAGGCCGAGCCGCAGCACGTCGGCGATCTCAGCGGCGATTTGCGCCTTGCGCTGCTCGTCGCCACTGACCAATCCCTTGGCCAGCCAACTGCCGGATCCCCGCAGCAGCAGCAGCAGACAATCGCGGTTGATGTCGCGCATCGAATTCTCGCCCTGCGCCTCGCGGCACAGTGCCCGATAGGCCTGCACCAGCTCCCGGCCGCGCTCGGTCGCCAGAACCTTCTCCTGTGCGCTCAATGAGTCATAGCCGGTGGAAGGGCGCAGCGGCTCAATGTCGTCCCGCTGGTGCGAAATTGCATTGGCGCGCAGCACCGCGATCAGGGTTTCGGCGGCGCTGCCACCCTGAGCCGCCGCCTGCTCGCGAATGAAACAGAAAATCCTGTCGGTGCGTGCGTAGCAGGCCGAGAGGATGGTCTGCTTGTCGCCGATGTAGTGATACAGCGTGCGCTTGGTGGCGCCCACCGCGGCGGCGATATCGTCCAGCGAAGTCGTATCGACGCCGCGGCGATTGAACAAGTGCGATGCCGCGGCGAGTATCTTCTCGCGCTTTGCTTCGAATTGGGCGCCGCGATCGAACAGGCCGCCCGCGTGACTCAACAGGGGTGCGAAATCGATGGGCGGAGGATTCACCTCGCGGCGCCGATCGGCCGCCCAACCGTTGGCGAGAATATCCGCAGCTGCCGCGATAATCTGCGGTCTGCTGACGCGCAGCGTCGCCGCCAAGGCCGAGTTCAGGGGTATGGAATGAATGATGCTGATGATGGTGCGCGCCACGATCGGAAAGTCGCACGGCCGAATCTCGCCGGCCCGGGCGCCGACTTCGAGTACGCTGGCCAGGCGCGCCACGACGGCTTCATAGATTCCGAGAACGGTCTCGCGCTCAGCCTCATCGAGCAATCCGATTTCGCTGAGCGCCGCGAGCTCCGGCTCCGCCGGATCCAGAACCCTGGCGACGAAGTCCGCGACCACCTGCAGTGCACCGCGGCCGAATTGCGCGGCTTCGCCAAGCTGGCGCGCCATGATCTCGGATGATCGGAGATACACCTGAAACATCAGGTCTTCGCGGTCCTCGACATAGTAGTAGAGCGATGCGCGAGAGAAACCCAGCCGGTCCGCAACGTCCGTCAAGGACGTCATGGAAATGCCCTTGGAGTTGAGTTCGCGCGCCGCTTCGTCGAGCAGCTGTTCACGACGGGATTTGGCGGCGGTGCCGCTTCTGCGCGCTGATGCAGTGCCTTTGATCATATCGCTGCTCAGTATTCGATCGCGCAGCCTTGTGGCTGGGTTTCCGGAACTTTCACGGGCCGTCCGGCGAGAAGATCGTCGAGCGCGGGGCGGATGTAATCGGCGCCGTCAGGGCGATTATCGTAGATGTCCTCGTTCATGGCGCCTTCGTAGGCGAGCTTGCCGTCGCGATCGATCAGGAAAAAACTGGGCGTGGTCTTGGCCCCAAAGCTGCGTCCGATGCGTCCATCGGGGTCAAATAGAAATGCAGTGACATGCGCTTTGGTCTCCGCAATCCGCGCGCGGGCCGCGGCGGCGCTCAAATAACCGGCCCTGCCGGGCGCGGCGGTATCGATGGACAGCCACACAACGCGCTGAGAAGCCGCGTACTTCTGCAAAGCCTGCATGACGCCGCTCTTGTACTTCATTGCGGTGAACGGACAAACTGGGCTGGTCCATTCCAGTACCACCAATTTGCCGGCGTAGTCGCTCAAGCGATGCTGTTGACCGTCAGCACCTCGGGCGCTGAACATCGGCGCCGGTGCGCCGACACTCACGCGACTCAAGGCGTCGGCATACGCGAATTCGGAGCCGCTTAAGCTGGTGGCCGCCACGGTGCAAACGAATATGGCGGCCCGTGCAACTCCCTTCAATGCATCAAGGGAATACACGGACCGCCATGTAGGCTTTACTGACCGCCCCCAGTCTTTTCCGCCGGCGCTTGAGCCGGAGCGGCGGGCGCCGCCGCGCCTTGCCCTTGCTGCTGCTGCGATGCCTGCTGGCGCCGCTTCTGCATGTTGGCCTGAGCGGCTTGCAATTCATTGGGCTCGATGAAGCCGTCATGATCCGCATCGATCTTGGCGAAGCTGGCGGCAAATTCCTTGCCGATCGGGCCGGTCAGTTCCGACATATCCAGCTTGCCGTTCATCTTGGTGTCGAGCATGCCGAACAGCCGGTTGGAATTCAGCTCCCTGTCGTAGGCAACATACTTATCCATTGTGTCCGAGGTCTCGCCGACCCAGCGATAGGTAAGCGCCGTGTACAGCATTTCATCGAAGGACTGATCGCCCCAGGGAACGACACGGTTGTGATCCGGATTGGCCGGATTTCTCACGGAGTTGTCGTAGGTGTAGACGGCGAGCAGCTTGGAACCCGCCATGACCTTCACCGGCTCCACGAAATCGTAATTGCGTTGCCAGTTGAAGTCATAGTGCGGCAGAGACAGCAGCAAGGTTTTCTGACCTTCCGGGGTGATCAGGAACAGCTGCGAGGAAGCGCCGCGATAGTGCGCGTGCGGGAACGCAGCGTACAGCAGCATGTCTTTCGGGATGGTGAGATAAGCCTGCCGTTCCACGCTTTCCTGATTCGCAGGGATTTCGATGTTCGGATTCGCGATGGTCGAATTGTGCATCACCATCTTCGGCTTATCTTTGTAGAAATACAGCGCGATCTGTGAGTGCTCGGTGACTTCCTGGCCATACGGCGTGTAGTGAACCTGGAAACCCACGGCACCGCCGGGCGGGATGTACACGCCGGTGTCCGGCGGTTGGATGATGGATTCAGCACCCACCGCGTAGCCGCCCAGCGAGGCGCCCCACTTGCTTTCGTTAGCCGGCGAGCCGGGGGCCGGCACTTCCGCCAGATAGCCGGTCAGCACATGGTGCACCACTTGGCGATTCACCACCTTGATGGTCGAGGCGCGCAGCCACTTGCCTTCCTTCAGAGGATTGACGACGAACGGACGCTGATAATCGACAACGCCGTTGGCCGGGATCGTGTAGGCCGGGATGTCAAGCACGAGGTCCGGCTTGCCCAGCGGCCACTCGGGCGCCTTGAAGACCTTGGCGGCGAGAGGATCGGCACCGGTGCCGCGCGGCGCACCTGCTTCGACCCAGTGAACCAGAGTTTTGATCTGCGCAGACGACAAGCTTCTGTCGCCCAGGAAATGACCGACGGTCGGATCCGCGCGCCAAGGGGGCATGCGTTGCGTACGAATCATCTCGCGGATCATCGGGGTAAATGGCTTGATCGTTTCATAACTGGTCAAAGTCATCGGACCGATGCCGCCGGGTTGGTGGCAGGACACACACTTGTCTTCGAACATCGGCGCGATGTTCTTGACGTAGTTGACCTTCGAGGAGGCCAGCTTGGCGCGCTCCGGGAAGTCGACGAGGCAGCCTACCGACTGCACTTGAGCGACAGCGACCGGTTTTCCAGCCAGCTGCGCATCCAGCGCGTCCTTGGCCCAAGTGTGGTCGGCCTTGGCTTTCTGGCGCTCATAAGTAACCCGGTCATCGATCGGGCCGCGATAAACGATTTTCCAGGTCTTCGGGTCGATGACGATGACCTCGGCGGTGCGGGTCACGCCCAACTGCTCGCCCACCAATTGATTGGAATCCAGGAGGATGGGCAGGTCGTAGCCGTACGCCGCCGCCTCGGCGACGATTTCCTCGCGCTTGTCCGAGGGCGTGGAATTCAACATGAAGATCTCAACGCCCTTGGGCTTGTACTCATCCTGCAGGGCTTTCACCGCGGTGGCGGTGTTGCGGCTGACCGGGCAGCTATTCTGCTGAGTGATCAGCACGACCGCGCTCGCGTCGCTAAGCTGACTCAGCTGATGCGAATGCATATTCTGATCGGGCAACCTGAAATCATCGACCGTGGCAGGTAATGTGACCTCGGCCGGGGCCTTCGCCGCCGTGCTCGAAGTGGCGCCGCTTAAGCCCACATAGCTTAAGGACATGAACGCGGCGAATGCCGCGACGACAGATATACGAGTCTTCATAGTCAACCGTCCCCTTTGGTTCGCCATGGAAATGCACGCCGGCCGCGCTGCCACCTCGCGATCAACGTTTCGGTGTCATTATGCCACCAAATGTGGAGGCTGTCGCCTGAAACCTTGATTTGGCGATACATAATGGCTGTGGATAACTAGTCTCTGACGAACTCCAGCAATCGATTGTTGGCCGGTAGGTCGTGGTCTACCGCAAGCCTAAGGCCGTATTGCCCTGCCAGGGCGGTTACCGCCTCGATGTCGCGCAAACCCGATAACGGGTCACGCTCCTGAAGCATGCGGTCAAAGTCCTGGTTGCTGTCCGAGGTATAGCGCCCGGCGTAGCGAAAAGGTCCGTACACGCACATGACGCCGCCCGCGGCCAGGATGGCTCCGAGACCGTGGTACATGGCCGATACCTCGGACCAGGACATGATGTGCAGCGTATTGGCGGTGAAAATCGCGTCGACGTGCCGTACCGGCCACACAGGCTGTTTGACATCGAGCACGGTGGGCGGTCGCAGATTGCGCGCGCCCTCGAGCTTTACTCTTTTGCTCAAGTCCGGAAGATATGCGAGCTGCTCCGTCGGCTGCCAGGTGAGGTGCTCAAGATGCGCGGCAAAATGCACCGCGTGCTGGCCGGTGCCGCTGCCGATCTCCAAAACCGAACTGCGGGCGGCAAATGCGATCCGCAGCACCTCGAGGATGGGACCCTTGTTTCTCTCGCAGGCTTCGGAGCTGGGCAGCATAGCAAGTGCGTACTTTAACGCACTCCGCTGAGTGCTATTAAAATTCACAATCATTCGCTACAGTGACGCCCCGCTTGAGGTGACGTAGGAGTTCGCGATGGCTTCCCTGTACGATATTTCGATTCCCGCGTTGATACGCGGCCTGACCAGCATGTCGGCGATCCTTGATAAGGCTGCCGCGCATGCGGCGGCGAAGAAGTTCGATTCTGTCGCGCTTGCACAGTCAAGATTGTTTCCCGACATGCATCCCTTGAGCCGCCAGGTGCAAATAGCCTGCGATACGGCGAAAGGAGCGGCGGGGCGTCTCGCCGGGATCGAAGTGCCGAAACACGAGGATACGGAAACGACGTTGCCGGAGCTGAAGGCGCGGATTGCAAAAACCGTGGACTTTCTCAAAACCCTCACTGCGGCGCAGATGGCGGGTGATGAAACCCGGGCGATTGAAATCAAGTTTCCAAATGGCGCCTGGAAATTCACCGCCCTCGGCTACATTACCGATTTCGTGCTGCCGAATTTTTACTTCCACGCCAGCATGACCTACGCGCTGCTGCGCAAGGGCGGCGTCGAAATCGGCAAGGGCGATTTTCTGGGTGCTATCCGCCAGTAGCCTTAGGCCCCTGGGCTAGCTGGTCGACCAGCTGCTCGACGCGCGCGAACAGCGCATCCTCGGTGCGCGCGATGTGCGCGAAGCGCAGTTTGAGCGGGCCGTCGAGACGGTATTCCTTGGGCTTTCCTTGGATCAGCTTGAGCACGCACTGCGGATCGATCTTGTTCTGCTCCTCGAAGGTGAAGTAGCCGTTGCTCGCGCCGGCATTGATTTTGCGGATTCCCAGCGAGGCGGCGCGCAATTTGAGATAGGTGGCGCGGAACAAGGATTGCGCAAAGGGCGGCAGCGGACCGAAGCGGTCGATCATTTCGACTTTCAGTTCGTCGAGTTCTTCGCGCGAGGGAGTGCTGGCGATGCGCTTGTACAGCACCAGTCGCAGGTGCACGTCCGGCACATAGTCTTCCGGAATGAGCATGGGCAGGTGCAGTTCGACCTCAGGTCCCGCGTCCAGCGGCCGTTCGAGATCGGGCTGCTTGCCGGATTTCAGCGCGGCCACGGCGCGCTCCAGCAATTCCATGTACAGGTTGTAGCCGATCTCTTGAATCTGTCCGCTTTGTTCGTCGCCCAACAGCTCGCCGGCGCCGCGAATCTCCAAATCATGAGTAGCCAGCGTAAAGCCCGCGCCCAGCTCCTCGAGCGATTCCAGCGCTTCGAGGCGCTTGAGCGCATCGGGCGTCATCGCTTTTCGTGGCGGAGTTATCAGATACGCGTACGCACGATGGTGCGAGCGGCCGACGCGCCCCCGCAATTGGTGAATCTGCGCCAATCCAAATCGATCCGCGCGCTCGATGATGATGGTGTTTGCCGTCGGCACGTCGATGCCGCTTTCGATGATGGTCGTGCAGACCAAGAAATTGAAGCGTCGATGATAGAAATCCAGCATCAGCTGTTCAAGTTCGCGTTCGCGCATCTGGCCATGGCCGACAGCGACGTTCGCCTCCGGCACCAGTTCGCGCATGGCCTGCGCCGTTTTTTCGATGGTCTCAATCGTATTGTGAACGTAGTAAATCTGACCGCCGCGGCGAATTTCACGCAATGCGGCTTCGCGGACGATCGTTTCGTTCCATTCGAGCACGAAGGTCTTTACCGCCAGCCGCTCGGCAGGGGGTGTCGTGATCAGCGATAAATCGCGCAGACCGCCCATGGCCATATTGAGAGTTCGCGGGATGGGCGTTGCGGTTAAAGTCAGGACATCGACTTCGGTGCGCAGCGCTTTCAGCTTCTCTTTATCGCGCACCCCGAAGCGGTGCTCTTCATCGATGACCACCAACCCCAGGTCTTTGAAGCGCGCTTTCCCCTGCAGCAAGCGCTGAGTGGCGATGACGATGTCGACGGTGCCCGCGGCCAGGCCCGCAACCACAGCTTCCGCCTCCTTGCTGCTGCGAAAGCGCGATAGGCTCTCGATTCGGACCGGCCAGTCCGCAAAGCGGTCGACGAAGGTGGTGTGATGTTGTTGTGCGAGCAGGGTGGTGGGCACCAGCAGAGCAACTTGTTTGCCCGCCTGCACCGCAACGAATGCCGCGCGTAGCGCGACCTCGGTTTTGCCGAAACCGACGTCGCCGCAAATCACACGATCCATGGGTTTGCCGGACTTCATATCGATCAGCACCTGATCGATGGCAGCGGCCTGATCGGCGGTTTCTTCGAACGGGAAGCCGGCCTGAAACGCGCGATAATCAGCCTCGCTCGCCGACATCTCCGTGCCCTGCCGGGCGGCGCGCCGCGAGTACAGATCCAGCAATTCGGCGGCGACATCGCGAATGCGCTGCGCGGCCTTGCGCCGCGCCTTCTGCCACTGATCGCCGCCAAGCTTGTGCAGCGGCGCGCTTTCGGCCGGCGCGCCGGTATAGCGCGACACCAGATGCAGCGCCTGCACCGGAACGTAGAGCTTGTCGCCATCCGCATACTCGAGCACGAGAAATTCGCCGGTGTGCCCGGCAATCTCCATGGTCTGCAGCCCGACGTAGCGTCCGACACCGTAGGTTTCGTGTACCACCGGTGCGCCGATGCGCAGGTCGGACAGCTCCTTGAGTATTTTGGCCGGGTCGCGTTCGGCCCTGCGGCGCCGGCGCTCCTGACGAGCGCGATCGCCGAACAATTGCGACTCGGTAAGAATCTGCAGCGGCGGTGATTCCAGTTTGAGCCCGGATACCGCGGCCGACACGGTGATCCCGAGGCGCAATCCGCTTTGCAGAAAACCGGTAAAACCATCGAATACCTTGGGCTGCAGGTTGCGGGCGCGCAGTAGATCGAGAATCAGCTCGCGGCGGCCTGCGGATTCGGCGGCCAGCAGGATCCGGGCGGGACTGGCATCGATATGCGCCGCCAACTCGGCGACCGGTTGCTCGGCTCGCGGGTCGATCCGCACGGTGGCCGGCGCCACACTGGGAAAGTTTTGCATCCGGCCTTCCGTCTCGGGAGGCCATTCAAAGGTGTGCAGCAACACCTTGGGCCAGAGCGCATACGATTCGAGGATTTGCGCCGGCGTCAAATACAGCTCGGCGGGGTCGAGGATCGGACGGTGGCGGTCGTGACGCAGCTGTTCGTGCCGGTCAACGATTCCGTCCCACAGGTCCTGCACCGCGGCGCTGGCATCGTTCATCTCGACGAGCACGCTGTCGGGCGGTAAATATTCGAACAGATGCGATGTGCGCTCGAAAAACAGGGGCAGGAAGTATTCGATGCCGCCCGGCGCCACCCCTGAGCTCACGTCGCGATAGATGGTCTGTTCCGACAAGTCTCCTGCGAATCGCAGCCGGTAGCGGCGCCGAAACTCGCGCACGGCTTCCGGGTTCAGCGGAGTTTCCCGGGCCGGCAGCAGCTGAATTCGATCCAATTTGTCGAGCGAGCGCTGGCTGTCGGGATCGAAGCGGCGAATGCTGTCGACATCGCGATCCAGCATATCGATGCGGTACGGAGTATCCGAGCCCATCGGAAAGACATCGATCAACGAGCCGCGCACCGCAAATTCGCCGTGCGCCACGACCTGCGTGACGGCCGCATATCCGGCCAAGGCGAGTTGGGCGCGCAGGGCTTGAATATCGAGGGTCTCGTTGACATGTACTTTGAGTGAATAGGCCTCGATGTAGCTGCGCGGCACCAGGCGCTGCAGCAGCGTATCGATTGCAACCAACCACACCCCGCGGCGCCCACGCGGCAGCTCCGCCAATGTCGCGAGCCGGGCGGATGTGATATCGGGATGGGCTGAAAAGCTGTCGTACGGCAGCGTTTCCAAGTCCGGGAATACTTTCACGCTCAAAGCCGGGCCGGCGAAGAATCCAATCTCGTCGCTCAAGGATTCCGCCTCGCGCGTGCTTTGCGCGATGACGATGATCGGCCCTGGCGCGCTGCGGGCTGCTTCCGCGATGCAAAGCGCGGCCGCCGCGCCGTAAAGCTTGCCCCACTTGACTACGCGCTCATCGTTATCCGGCAGTATTGGATCGAGTAGGCCCATCAACTTTCAAAAAAATAAAAAACGCCCGCCGCGAACGAGTCGCGGTGGGGCCATGTCAGCTTAGTTGATGTTACGCGAACCTAAATCGCGTTTCGCGCAATAACTTTAAGAATTTGCAACCACGCTGTGAATAACGTGCTCGTGCTCGAAATACACGATGAAACCCGGATATTCCCAGCGCGAGATTGGCGGGTTGCCGACAGCTGGAACTTTGTTAGCCGGATCGCCGAACTTGCTCGCGACCTGATCCATGGTCATGCCGCGGGTAGGTGTGGCTACATCGGTCTGTTTGACGGCAATGCCGTTGTCGACCGCGATGGTCTCGGCTCCCGCGAGGCCGCTAGCAAGCGCCGCGGCAAGCAGCAGAATTCGATACCTCATGGCGTACCTCATATGTTACCGATATCCTAGGGATAATGGTCCCCCTGAAACTATAACACCGCCGCAAGGGGCCAATACTTGACTCACTTAACAGTCTTATTATATCGAAAGCGCCGCAACATCAGTCGAAACAGGATCTTTTTGGAAGTATAGCCGCGCATGTTTCAACCCCTTCCCGTATTCGTGGGTCTGCGCTATTCGCTGGCTCGGGAACATAGCTTCTTTGTCTCCTTTATCACCTGGGTGTCGCTGCTTGGCGTCGCCATCGGCGTCGCGGCCCTGATCACGGTGCTGTCGGTGATGAACGGCTTCGAGTCGGAGCTGCGAGAACGGCTGCTGAGCCTGTCGGCGCACGCCACCTTGACCGCAGGCGGGGCCGCCATCCCCGACTGGCGAGACAGGCTAGGGCAGCTCAAGGGGGCGCCGGGGCTGACGGGCGCAGCGCCGTTTCTGGATAGCGACGCCATGCTGAGCCGACAGTCCTCGATGAGCGGGGCCATTGTGCGCGGCATCGATCCGACGCTCGAGGCAGGCGTCTCCTCGATCGCCGATAACATGCGGGAGGGCAAGCTGTCCGATCTTCAGCCGGGATTGAACCGCATCATTCTGGGCCGAATATTGGCCTATCAGCTGCAGGTGGGGACGGGCGACAGCGTGGTCGTCATGATCCCCGGCAACGGCGGCAACGGCGCTTTCGTGCCACGGCTGCAGGAGTTCGAGGTCGTGGGAATTTTCGAGGTGGGCTTGCAGGAGCACGACAGTGTTTTGGCGCTGGTCAATTTGAGCGACGCCGAGGCGTTGCGAGGCTTGAGGGGACCCACCGGCATCCGCTTAAGATTCGACGATGTGCTCAAGGCTCCCGATCTGGCGCGCCTCGCGGCACAGCGGCTCCAGCCCGCTCTCCGGGTGCGCGACTGGACTCAGGAAAACGAAGCCTATTTTCGCGCAGTCCGCATTGAGAAAACCATGATGGGCTTGATCCTCTTGTTGATCGTCGCGGTCGCGGTGTTCAACATCGTGGCGGCGCTGGTCATGGTGGTAAATGACAAGCGTACCGACATTGCGATCCTGCGCACCTTGGGCTTGAGCCCGCGCGGCGTGCTGGCCGTGTTCATGACCCAAGGAGTGCTGATCGGCTGGATTGGAACGGTGCTGGGCGTAAGCCTCGGCCTCGCGCTCGCACTCAACGTCGATGTCATCGTGCCCTTTCTGGAATCGACTCTCGGATTCCACATCATGGATCCGGATGTCTACTATATTTCGGGCATCCCGAGCGAAGTGCATCCCCCGGACGTTGTGAGGATTGCCATGGCAGCGCTGCTGCTCACCCTGGTCGCGACCGTCTATCCCGCCTATCAAGCGGCGCGAACCCAGCCCGCCGAAGCATTGCGGTACGACTGATGCCGCATTGGTACGAAGGATTCCTCGGGTTTCGCTATCTGCGCGCATCGCCGCGGCGCGGCTTCGTGTCCTTGATCGCCGGCATCGCCATCGTCGGCCTAGCCTTGGGCGTGGCCGTGCTGATCGTGGTGTTGTCGGTCATGAATGGCTTCGAGGAGGTCCTGCGTACCCGGATCTTGAGCCTGACGGCGCACGCAACGATCTCGGGGCTTGAAGGCAGCATTCCCAATTGGCGCGACGATGTGGCAAAACTCGCGGGATTCAAAGGCATCATCAGCACTGCACCCTATATCGAAGAACAGGGCTTGATGACCTACGGCGACAAATCCTCCGGAGTATTGCTGCGCGGAGTTTTGCCGGACGCCGAAGAGCGAGTCGTTGATTTGAACTCGCATCTGGTGAGCGGCCGATTGAGCGATC
>Ga0210398_10004356_pt1 | contig 13303 bp, 3 predicted proteins | sample IncBWC4OmetaG_FD_161047 | JGI IMG/M metagenome (GOLD analysis project Ga0210398, IMG submission 161047) | Forest soil microbial communities from Barre Woods Harvard Forest LTER site, Petersham, Massachusetts, United States - Inc-BW-C-4-O | ecosystem: Environmental > Terrestrial > Soil >... | reverse complement strand
CGAAGCTTTTAAGCCAAGGCGAGCCGAATCAAAGTCAATGCCAAGGTGTACCAATACCTGCTGATGCACAGGCCGCAGCGGGCACGGATGGCCACATCGCTATTTATCAGTCTGCCTCAGATACATTGTGGGAATTCTGGCGTTTATCAACACCGACTCAAAACATTCCTGGCGCAGCGCCACTTCCTTGGAACACTACTAATGCGCCAGCTCCTTCCTATGGAGACAGTCAATGGCATGCTGTATGGGGAGGAGTTATGACTGATGTATCTAGTAATAATGGAGTCTTTCCGCCAGATTGGGCTGGATGGGCATCGGGTGTCTCTCTCCTGGGATCAGTGATCCGTATTGAAGAATTACAGACAGGCCAAATTGATCACGTTATGGGATTAGGCGCAGGCGATCTTCTGAGTAGGGATATTGCACCTGCTAATACGACACAACCCGGAGATACTCCAGCGGATGACCAGGGAATTTCCTGGCCAGCTGATGATACTGATGGAACTAATACCAGTCCGCTTGCTATACCTGAAGGCCTGCACCTCCGTTTACCAGCTAATCTGGATTTAAATCAATACGATCTCTCGCCAGTCGCTAAGGTTATTGCTATAGCTGCACAGAAGTATGGTTTTGTGGTCGACGACACTTCTAATGTTAATGTTGGTCCTCACTTTGGTGATCCTACACCCTATATTGTTGCTGGTTTACCAAATCCTTATACTACCGGACCGGGCGTGGGAGGGGTAGGAAGTGGCGGCTTATTCGCTGGTGTCAACGAAAATCAAGTTATGAACAACTTTCCCTGGGATCAGCTCCAAGCACTACCTTTTAATTACGGGGAACCTAGCCAATAGAAATAGTGTAGTGAATTAGTCTACTGATATGTCCATTTAATGGAGGAATAATCTTGACGTAGACAGTGGTTATAGAGTATGATCGTATGAATGGCTTGACGGTGGGTCTCTATGAGTATCTCTTGAAAAGCCGTTATCGTTCGTTAAAAATTGAGTAGTGCAAATCAACGTCAGTTCATTTGAACTGTTTTAAAAGTAAGTCAGTTTGATCTGTTTATTCAGATCAAATGTTCGACTGAAGCTATGAGCAGATTCTTTTTTTGGAGAGTTTGATCCTGGCTCAGGATGAACGCTGGCGGCGTGCCTAATACATGCAAGTCGAGCGGTAAGGCCCCTTCGGGGGTACACGAGCGGCGGACGGCTGAGTAACACGTAGGAACGTACCCCAAACTGAGGGATAAGCACCAGAAATGGTGTCTAATACCGCATGTGGTCTTCGGATTAAAGCTTCGGCGGTTTGGGAACGGCCTGCGCATGATTAGCTTGTTGGTGAGGTAAAAGCTTACCAAGGCGACGATCATTAGCTGGTCTGAGAGGATGATCAGCCAGACTGGGACTGAGAACGGCCCAGACTCCTACGGGAGGCAGCAGTAGGGAATTTTCCACAATGGGCGAAAGCCTGATGGAGCAACGCCGCGTGCAGGACGAAGGCCTTCGGGTTGTAAACTGCTTTTATATGTGACGATTATGACGGTAGCATATGAATAAGGATCGGCTAACTCCGTGCCAGCAGCCGCGGTCATACGGAGGATCCAAGCGTTATCCGGAATTACTGGGCGTAAAGAGTTGCGTAGGTGGCATTGTAAGCAAGTAGTGAAAGCCTGGGGCTCAACCCCTTACACATTATTTGAACTGCAAAGCTAGAGGATGAGAGAGGTTATTGGAATTCCTAGTGTAGGAGTGAAATCCGTAGATATTAGGAGGAACACCGATGGCGTAGGCAGATAACTGGCTCATTCCTGACACTAAGGCACGAAAGCGTGGGGAGCGAACTGGATTAGATACCCAGGTAGTCCACGCTGTAAACGATGGATGCTAGCTCTTATCGGTATCGACCCCGGTAGTAGCGAAGCTAACGCGTTAAGCATCCCGCCTGTGGAGTACGGTCGCAAGACTAAAACATAAAGGAATTGACGGGGACCCGCACAAGCGGTGGAGCGTGTTGTTTAATTCGATGGTAAACGAAGAACCTTACCCAGGTTTGACATCCTTGGAATTTCTGCGAAAGCAGAGAGTGCTTTATTGAGCCAAGTGACAGGTGATGCATGGCCGTCGTCAGCTCGTGTCGTGAGATGTTTGGTTAAGTCCATCAACGAGCGCAACCCTTGTAGTTAGTTGAATTTTTCTAGCTAGACTGCCCTGGTAACAGGGAGGAAGGAGGGGATGATGTCAGGTCCGTATTTCCCTTACATCTGGGGCTACAAACACGCTACAATGGCCGGTACAAAGGGCAGCCAAGTCGCGAGACGGAGCAAATCCCATCAAAGCCGGTCTCAGTTCGGATAGCAGGCTGAAACTCGCCTGCTTGAAGTCGGAATCGCTAGTAACGGTAGGTCAGCTATACTACCGTGAATACGTTCCCGGGTCTTGTACACACCGCCCGTCAAACCATGAAAGTCGCCAATACCTGACGTGCCAGCTTGCCTGGCCCTAAGGTAGGGGAGATGATTGGGGTTAAGTCGTAACAAGGTATCCGTACGGGAACGTGCGGATGGATTACCTCCTTTCTAGGGAGAAAACTAGCAGTGAGCGGAGCAATCCCTCGCGAGCTAGGTCGATCTTGGTAGATTGTTAAATCAGTACTGACAATCTACTCATCTGTTTTCGGACAGACAAGATATCAGTTTCTGTATTACGATCTGACGTTTGATTTGCACTACTCAGTTTTTAGAGGAAAGTAAAAGAGCACCTGTTAGGGTGCTCTTTTACTGATAGGGTGTACAAACTAAGTAGCAAGTGGATCAATACTTATGGTGGGCGATGAGGGACTCGAACCTCCGACCTCGTCATTATCAGTGACGCGCTCTAACCAGCTGAGCTAATCGCCCGGATTACTATCAACGTACTTTGGTGGAGCATATCGGACTCGAACCGATGACCCCCTGCTTGCAAAGCAGGTGCTCTAGCCAACTGAGCTAATGCCCCCTATAGTTGCCACTGTTACCGTGTTGCGCGGCTACGGAAGTTCTAGTGTACGACCCACTTTTATCTGTGCATCGTGTGAAAACAATTCCTGCAGCCTTCTTGATTTACACCTTTAGGGACTCGCACCAAACTACCGGAGTATTTTACTTAAAAAACACTTTAAAAACAAGGCGCTAACTAATAGTTACCCAAAACATTGATTGCAAACAAATTGACAGACCTACGAGAGAGCGGTAAACTATGGATGATCTAAAGCAAAAATAAAAAGTTAAAAAAGTGAAAATAAAAAAAATATTACAGCTTGGTTCGGCCTTTGTACTGAGCCTGTCGGCTTTATTAACAATGTCGATGCCGCTCGCTCATGCAGCTACTCTAACATGTACCTGGACAGATGCTAGTGGCAGTGACAATAACTTCAGCACTGCCGGTAACTGGACGAATTGTGGGGGCGGGGCACCTGATTCTGTTGGAGGAGATGTCTATAATTTGATTTTTCCAGCTAGCGCGTCTGGATTTGGCCCGATTGTTGATATATCAGGCCTAACGGTAGGCAGTATTAGTTTTACTGGCGGAGGATATGATCTATCAAGTTCCGGACCCAGTACTGAAGGTATGACTGTCAGTGGCGGTATTACTGATACTTCTAGTGGGCCGAATAATGAAATTGACCTTAACATAACAGTATCTGGTAGCCAAAGCTTTATGGCGGGGGCGACTAGCCAGCTTGTTCTTGGGGATGGCAGTAATACCCTAACGGTAGGCGGCAACACTTTAACTCTAGCTAATGCCTTGGTGACCGGACCTATAGTAGGGAGCGGTTCAATTGTGGTTAATGACGCTCACTATCCAGCAGACGTGGACGGTGTGGACCTACAGGCTGCTAGCCCTAGTTTTACGGGAAGCGTCTCTGTCAACCAAGGGGCGCTGTTCGTAGACGCTTCTGGCGCTTTGTCCGCTGCCAGCCAAGTAACTGTAGCAAGTGGTGCACTTCTTAAGGGTAACGGCGGCGTTTCTGCTGCTACTGTGCAATCTGGTGGAACAGTTGCTCCTGGCCATAGCCCTGGCTGCATAACTGCAAGTACCGCTACGATTAGTGGAACATATCTGGCTCAGATTGGTGGCACTACGGCATGTTCTACCTATGATCAGTTGCAGGTATCAGGTTCTGTCAATGTTACAAACGGCACCTTACAGCTAGCGCTTATTAATGGATTTAGTCCTACCGTTGGCCAGTCTTTTGAGATTATTAATAATACCGGCAGTAATCCAGTAACTGGTACTTTTAGTGGTCTGCCAGAAGGTGCCACGTTTAGTTCAGGCGGTCACACCTTTCAAATTTCTTATAAAGGTGGTACTGGTAACGATGTAACACTAACAGTGGTAAATCCTGCATCGGCACAGGCCGCTACGAGTAGCGGTAGCTCCACAAGCGTGCCAAAAGCCCCAGATACTGGTTTTCGTGCAGTAGCCGCCCATTCGGCAATTATTTTGGCTTTCTCCACCTTGATCGCTTTTACTCTTTTGGTTATAGCTCGGCGGCTGAAGCCTGCTCGACCCTAAAGGAGGGAATCTTAAATGAAAAGAGCCTTATATGCCGGACCATCCTCCGCTCTCCTTACAACAGCCTAGATCGGTTGCTGCGATAAGACCACCACGACAGCAACGCTCTAAAGTGCTCAAACGCCAGTCTGTCGCTCCTCCGCATAATAACAGCAAGAGGAGGCATCGCTTCCATCTGCATTATTCTAAAGCTCAGAAGCTTGTTATAGGCATGGCGGGCCTAGTATTCATAGTGGGGGTAATAGTGAGTGCACAGACGCTCATAACGAACCACAGCGCTACTGCACGAGTGGCTGCTTTAGCAAAACAAGCTGGGAATAACCAAGGGGCATCTTCGAATAGTGTCTTCCCAAGTACTGTTAGACCGACTAGCCAACAAATTAGCCAGTATACCGTAGCACCAGCCCTGCCTCGTTACCTCAAGATTCCAAAACTTAATGTCTCTGCCCGCGTTTTACAAGTCGGGCTTAATGCTTCAGGAGCGATAGGCACCCCTAATAATGTTTTTGATACCGCTTGGTATACAGGAAGTGCCAAACCTGGACAGCCTGGTGCTACGCTTATCGACGGGCACATCTCTAGCTGGACTACCCATGGAGTTTTTTACAACCTTGGTCAATTAAATCCTGGTGATACCCTTCAAATTGTTAGAGGCGACGGGGCCGTCATTACGTATCAAGTAGTAAGGACACAGATATATAATGTTAACAACGTTGACATGAAAGCAGTACTTAGCCCGGTAACAACTGGACAGCCGGGGCTGAATCTTATCAGCTGTACAGGGCAATGGCAAAAGAGTACTAATGAGTTTAATGAACGCATAGTTGTTTTTGCTCAGCAGCTCTAGTTTTATAAATTAAGTATTCATCCGATGATGATATACGATGTATATTTATCTACACAGTGCTCCATTTATAAGTATAAATCTCTGTTATTTTGAGTTATGAATGAGCTGAGTAGGGATTATAAAAATACTGAGCTAGAAGCTTCGTGCTAAGTCATTGTGAATTCTAAAAGCTGTAAGTTGCGGTCTACCATGGCTAACTGAGGAAGCAGTTGGTATAATCATAAGCGACATGCGTCAATTACGCTACTTGAGACTATTACCAATCGTAGCAGGAATTATCCTGGTTGTTCTCAGTTGGCCTCCGGCCAATGCCGCTTCTGCCAATATATCACATTCCTACTCTGCCAATACTAGCATTCCTGACGGCAGTATAGTTAGCCTAGCACCGAACCAAACAGGGTATGTACAGCCTGCTAATACGACGAACGCTAGTCGTTTATTAGGGGTAGCACTGAACAGCAAGGACTCGTTACTTGCAGTCGATCCTACAAGTGGGGGGGTTCAAGTCGCTATTAGCGGTACAGTGAACACCTTGGTGAGTACTGTGAACGGTAACATTAATGTGGGTGATCAGATTAGTCCCTCACCCTTTGATGGTCTTGGGATGGAAGCTTCAGCAGGCCTAAAGGTGATCGGTATAGCTCAAACGTCATTTGCATATAATTCACCTCAGGCCACTACCGAAGAAGTGAAAGATAAAAGTGGTACATCCCATAAGATCAAAGTGGGGTATATACGCCTGAGTATTGCCGTTGGTACAAATACTGCCAACGGAGCCGGCGGTAGTCAGGCTAACTACTTGCAGAAATTGCTCAAGTCTCTGACCGGGCGCACTATATCGGTAATTCGTATTTTACTGAGCCTGATGGTGGCCACTATTTCGCTTATTTCTCTCATAACACTTATCTATGCTTCTATTTACGGCAGTATTGTTTCTGTTGGACGTAATCCTTTAGCAAAACATGCCATATTTCGCACTCTCACCTCTGTTATGGTTATGGCACTTCTCACAATCGCCATTGCCTCTGTGACTATATATTATTTACTCCGCTGACCATACCCACTCTTATGGTTACAAATTAGCCCGACCACTAAAGTCATCAAGTTGATATTTTTTGTGTTCACTTTACTTGCACCCTTGTATTGAGAGGGGTACAATAGAATTACGGCACATAGTACCCGTTAAGGTGCTGAAACAACCAAATAAGTAGTGCGACAAACCAAAACAAATGGCAACAGAAAACAACAGCTTGGATAATAGTGGGCAGAGTCTAGACTACGACTCAAGTTTAGAGACAGCACCTACTACTCCTACTCCACAGCCCACAATTCAGGAGGGTGGTGAGCCTCCACACCGTAGGCTTAAACGATTTTCTGCACTGAAACACCGTAAAGCGTTACTCATAGTTAACGGCATAGTGCTGTTATTGATTATCTTGATTGGGGCTGTTAGTTACTTTATCTCTAATAGCGCAAAACAAGGGGGTTCGCCAACGAGCACCTCTAAGCCTACGAATTACGCAACATCTTCATTGTCGGTAAAGAATGTACCGACGAGCCAGAAACTTCAAATCGGACAAGCTAGTCAGCTTGCTATTAACGGTCAGGTTACTGTTGGCAACACCTTAGTATTAACACCTACCGCTACCCCAACTAGTCCGACTCTCGGTCAACTCTATTACAATCAGTCTACCAATCAGCCGTATTACTATAACGGTAAGCAATTTGTAAGCCTGCTGCCAACACCGGCTGTTTCTTCGGTACAAGTAACGACGCTTGGTGGAGCTAGCGGTGCTATCGGTGTCAGTAGTGGCCTACAGGTAGCCAGCGGTCAGTTATCCTTGCAGCTACAAGCAGGGAACGGTATAGCTGTTAATGGTTCAACTATTTCTAACAGTGGTGTGATTAGTTTGGCAGCCGGCACGTCGAATTTGGTAATCAGTCAAGACGGTAACGGTAACTATACTCTTGTTGACAACTCAGTTACAGGTTCAGGTACTACCGGACAGATTCCTCTCTTTACTGCTGGTCAAGCAATTGGGGACTCAATATTGAGCCAAAGTGGTAGCACTCTTACAGCAGCAGGCTCGCTTGCTATTCAAGGAGCTGCCTCATCCGGGATACTTAGCGTAGCAGGAGGAGATCTTACCGTAGATGCTTCCGGCAACTTAAGTACGAGCGGGTCGATTTCAACTGGCACTCTTCAGCAATTAGTTACCGGTATTCTTAGCGTTGGTGGTATGGGTGCTGGTGATAGTCTAAGTCTTAATTCTGGTGGCAGATCATTTATCTTTCCAACCACAGGACCTGCAAATCAGACCATCTGTACGACTGGTATTAGTTGTGCCGCTGGCGGGGGTCAAGCCGTGCTTTTACAGCCTGGTTCAGCAATGACTGACTCTGGCACCGGTAGCTCTATCTTCATTAATAACACGGGTGGCGGTAATTTATTAGAGCTCCAGGGTAGTGGAGTTGATCATTTTGTTGTCACAAATGCAGGGAATGTTACTGCAGCGGGTACATTAGCAGTACAAGGTTCTGGCGGCCTCACAATCGGTGTACCAGGGTCTGTTACCGGTAGTTTAAACCTAGCTAACAGTACCAGTACCACGAACGAAGTTGTTATCCAGGGAGCTAAACCAAGCGGTGCCGGTACGGGTAATGCTACGGTCATCGTACCGGCTATCCCTGTTAACACTAGTGATACTTTTTGTCTTGCAACTTTAGATAACTGTACCGCTATTGGCGCTGCTGGCGGTGACCTAACTGGTACTTACCCTGACCCGACCATAGCCAGCCTCCAGGGTAAGACACTGACTTTGTCGAGTGTGGCAGCCGGCGATGTGCTTCAATACAATGGCTCTGCTTTTGTAAACGGCCATATCACCAACACCAATCTGACAGCCGGCACTTTCGGCAGTATTACAGGTACTGGTGCGCTTGCTGCTGGCTCTATTGCGTCTGGCTTCGGTACTATCTCCACGGGCAACAACATCACTACTACCGCTACAGTGCAGGGTAATGTCGTCAATGCTACGGGCGTGGGCAGTGCCCTAGAGCTTGGTGGCACTGACATTAATACTGCCGGGACCTTAAGCAACGTTGCTTATCTTAACCAAGGCAATACCTTTACTACGGGCACAAACACCTTCAGTGCCAACGGTAACTCACTGGCTGTTACTGGTACGCCGAGTGCCAGTGGCACTAGCTCACAACTACGACTTGGTGCAGCTATAACTGGTGGCAACAGTAGTGCCGGCACTTACTTGGGTATTAACGAGGGTACTACTGCTGCCGACTTCTTAAATCTCGAATCCGGCGCTACTCCTACTAGCGTATTTAAGGTAGCTAGTAATGGTGCTACTACCGAAGCTGCGCAGCTGACTATTCAGGGAGGCGGTATCGCGGTTACCGGTAATTCAACCATTGCCGGCACTCTTGGTTCATTAACTGGCCTGACGAGTAGCGGTACCATCACCTTTAGCGGTCTTAACACTGCTGGTATTGTCACAAACACTTCTGGTGGTGTCCTTGGTACTACCACAACACTTGGTGTTGGTAATGGCGGTACCGGAGCTGGTACTTTTACAACTAATGGCATCCTCTACGGTAATACTACGGGTGCTATTCAAGCTACAGCTGCTGCCAACAACAGTGTTCTTATTACTGGTAATACTGGTGTCCCAAGCCTTAGTACCACGCTACCTACGGCTGTCCAAGGTAATATTACCAGTACTGGTGCTTTAGCTTCTGGCTCTATTGCCACTGGTTTTGGCGCTATCTTTACTGGCAATAACATTACCACCACAGCTACAATTCAGGGCGCCACAGTAACGGCTAACGGTGCTCTGCAAGGAGATACGTTAAATCTTAACAGTGGTGCCTTCACCGTTGATAGTAGCGGTGATATTAATACTGCCACCAACGTTAATGCTTCCGGCACCATTACATTTAGTGGACTCGGTAGCGGTGTCATACAGGCTACTTCAGGAGTGCTTGGTGTAGGCCTTGTACAATTAGGGGTTCAGACAACCGGTCAGTACGTATCTGGCCTCATAGCGAATGGTACTTCTCATGGTGGTGCTATAACACTGAGTAACTCCACCTATACTAATTCCAGCACGATTGCTATTAATACAGCTACTGCGAGCCAATTAGGGATAGCTGAGTTTAACAGTAATGATCTAACGGTTACGAGTGGTAGTGTCGATACCGTACAACCCATAAACAGTGGTGCATCACCAATCTTTAATGCAACTACCCTACAAGGTAGTACCACTTCTTTATCATTAACTGGTGCACCAGCTGCTAGTGCTACAAGCTCCTTGGTACAGATTGGTGCAGCCATTAGCGGCGGTAATAATCTCACCAATGGCGGTACTTATCTGGGTATTAATGAGCCAAGCAGTGGTGCCGGTAGTGCTGCTGATTTTCTCAACTTCGAAACTAACGGTACAAGTAAACTCAAGGTGGACAATAGCGGAGATGTTACAGAATTGGGTACGCTGTCCATCGGTACTGGCGCCAGTTCAACTACCTTATCTCAAACTGCCTTATTAATTGGTGGCGTCCAAGTCTGTACCTCTGCTGGTTGTGGTGCTAGTGGTGGCTCAGGCAACTACATCCAAAACGGTACCGCAAGCCAAGCGGGGAACTTTAATATCCAGAGTAGTGCGACTACCAAGGTCGGGGGCGTTATTGAGGCGGCCTCTGGTGCTACTTCATCATCTGCCGATCTGCTGGACTTAGAGAATGGCAGTGGTGTTGTTGTCGGCTCGGTAGGTGCAACCGGTAACAACCTGATTAAGCCCTCTACCGCTTCAACTGTCGCTTTCCAAGTACAAAATACGAGCAGTGCTGCTGTACTAGACGTTGATACTCAAAACAGCATTGTGAATGTGGAGGGAGCTAATTCAGATGCCACAGTGGGATCAACTCTTTTCACTAGCTCTTATAGCTTCGCAGCTAGTACCGGCTGGACTTCAATTAGTGGTACTGGTTCCTCAGCTACTGCTACGCACACCAGCGGGGGTGGAACAACTGCCTTAACACAAACTCCGGCACTAACATTTTCTGCCAACACCACATATCTTCTGTATTTTTGCGATGGTAACAACACTACCACCAGCGCAAGCATTACGCCTAGTATTGGTGGTACCAATGGCACACCTATTTTTGGTACTGGCTTTATAAACGGATATGAAGCAATTACTACTGGCTCTAGTCCGACGAATGTTTTAGCCTTTACGCCTACTAATACCTGGAACGGTAATGTTACCTGTGTAATTATTTCGCCTATGACCTTTGCTAACTCTGCGTTGACTATTAAAAATGGTTCTGGTGGTACCGCTGTACAGGTTTACACTAACGATGGGGGACAAGATACACTCATAGGCAACTTAGCTGGTCAAAGTCTTCAGAGTGGCACCACTGGGGACACCGTATTGGGTTCAGGTGCCATGGAGTACTCTAGCACTGGCTTTAATACTGGGGTTGATGATGACACAGCTATTGGTGCCAACGCTCTACAAAATGATAATACGGATGGTGCTAACACCGCGGTTGGTTTTGATGCTCTACAAAATCTATCCCTGACTCCCTTAGGGTCTAATGTTAACGATACTGCACTTGGCTACAACACTCTTCAGGCTGATATTAGTGGTTACAATAATACAGCTCTCGGTAGTAATGCCTTAGATTTAAATACTTCTGGTTTCAGTGATGTTGCTGTGGGTTACAATGCGGGCACAAACAACACCACAGGCGCTGGCAACACCTTTCTTGGTAATGCCGCCAACGCTAACGCCGGTACTTATGCAGACTCAACTGCCCTTGGGTATGAGTCTCAAATTGGTCAGAGTAACAGCTTAATCCTAGGGTGTTTGGATGGGATAAACGGTTGTAGTACTACTACGAAGGTTGGTATAAGCAATATTGCTCCATCCTACACTCTAGACGTAGCCGGTGACATTCACTCTGTCGGTTCAGTCCTTGCCGGTGGCGGTGCTAAGGTCTCTGGCCTCACTGTGCCAGCTGCTCCCACAATCACTCAAAGTGGTACTGCTGGTAGCACGAGTTACTCCTACGCCATCGCTGCTGTAAATGTAAATGGTGGCTCTACCTTGCTCTCAACTGCTGCTACCACCACCACCGGTAACGCTACCTTAAATAGCACGAACTTCAACAAAGTAACTTGGACGGCTGTCACTGGGGTTTTCCAGTACAAAGTCTACCGCACGGCCTCAAGTGGCTCCCCGTCCAGCACCGGTCTTATTGGGACTGTTACGGGACCAGAAGGGGCAGTTTCTACTACATTTAATGATACTGGCATAGCTGGCACCACTGCTGCCCCAACGGTTGATACCTCAGGGCAGTTAACAGCTACCGGTACGGCTCTCTTCCAGAATGCAGCTAACTCTACAACCGCATTTCAAATTCAGAATGCTGGTGGCAGCGTATTGCTCGGAGCTGATACTACTGACGGTGTGGTTGGTATTGGCGCAGCACCGACTGCCGGAGGTGCCAATCTACAGGTAAATGGCACTATTTCCAGTACCGGAACTCTCACTATTGGTAGTGGCATTAATGCCACAAGCCTATCTCAGACTGCCTTATTAATTGGTGGTGTTCAAGTCTGTACCTCCGCTGGCTGTGGTTCTGGTGGCTCAGGCAGCTTCCTCCAGAACGGTACTGCGAGTCAGACTGGAAACTTTAATATCCAGGACAGCGCAACCACAAGTGTCGGCGGTGTCATTGAAGCAGCCTCTGGTGCTACTTCATCGTCATCCGACCTGTTAGATCTAGAGAATGGTAGTGGTGCTATTGTTGCTTCGTTTGGAGCAACTGGCAATACGCTTATTAAGCCCTCAACTAACTCAACCACTGCTTTCCAGGTTCAGAGCACGGCCCCGGCCACTGTCTTAAACGTCGATACGGTGAATAGTATTGTGACAGCCCAAGGCATAAAATCTGATGCTACAGTCGGATCTAATCTTATTACTTGTAGTGACTTCACAAATGGCACATGTGGAGCTGGTACGTGGACTACTACAGGTTGGACGGTCACCAGTACTACGGCTACACACACTACCGGCAATACGACTGCCCTCAGTACGAGTCAAATAACTTTTGCTGCTAACACTACGTACGCTGTAAGTTTCACACTTGGTGGAAGTCCTGCCAGTGCTACTACTATTACACCGAGTGTCGGTGGCGTAAGTGGCGCAGCTGTTGGCAACTCTGCTCTGAGCGTAACTGAACTCATCACCACTGGTGCAAGTCCTACCAATGTCTTAGCCTTTACACCGAGCTCCACGTGGACCGGCAATATTACGGGTATAGTTGTGACTACCCTGACCACCTCAAACTCTGCTCTGAACGTACAGAATAACTCAGGAGCTGTTGCTCTGCAGGTCCGCACTAACGATGGTGGACAAGATACTATTATTGGTGCTTCGGCCGGACAAGCACTGACGAGTAGTAGCTCTGCCGATACTGTCTTGGGAAGCGGAGCTATGCAAAATGCGTATGGTAATCCTGATTTTGGTACTGCACCTGATAACGATACCGCCGTCGGTGCGAACGCTCTGGCAAATGACAACAGTGGTGGACAGAATACCGCCGTCGGATCTGATGCGCTACAAGACCTGAACTTTAGCGGTAATGTTGTTCCAGGCGATACTGCCTTTGGTTACGAAAGTCTTCAGGATACCACTACTGGTGGTAATGATGTAGGTATAGGATCAGGAGCTTTAAGCATAAATGTGAGCGGTTCACAGGACACGGCACTTGGTAATGGTGCTGGCTATCTTAATACTACTGGTACTGATAATACTTTCCTTGGGTATAATGCTACCTCGAGTACCGGTGCTTTAACTGCCGCAACTGCTATTGGCTA
>Ga0210398_10004355_pt1 | contig 13304 bp, 11 predicted proteins | sample IncBWC4OmetaG_FD_161047 | JGI IMG/M metagenome (GOLD analysis project Ga0210398, IMG submission 161047) | Forest soil microbial communities from Barre Woods Harvard Forest LTER site, Petersham, Massachusetts, United States - Inc-BW-C-4-O | ecosystem: Environmental > Terrestrial > Soil >... | reverse complement strand
AGGTTCTTAGACATTTGGGAGCACAAATTGGATGGCTAACTGATTCTGTGGGTTCTCACACTATCTAATGCGACCGCAAATCTTTCAGTTGCAAACCCTGGACGGGTGCACGTCGCTATGAGCTTCTTCAAGAGATAGAACCAGGTGGCCATTCTCCTCACTCGCGTAGGCAATGCGAGCCCGCTCTTTTCCAGAGCCTTCAATACGCCATTCATGTCCGTCCGGCACAAGTCGCATCTGCGCACGCTGTCTCCACCAGTGATCCACTGCCCCAGGGATGGGCATCCAAATGTTTCGGTCTCCTCGCAGCTGCGCCAAATGAGCAAGCAAGGTCTCATAAGTCTGTCCGGGACGAGAGGAAGTAATGTAATCGGGGTGAACGATGAAGCTGATGAGGCCGTGCTTCTCCACGATGAGATCGATCTGCCGCTTCCATAAATCAATGGAGTAATCTTGGAGGATATGGAAAAGCGAGTAATCTTGGGTGGTGGTCACTGGCAATTCCAAGATGTCCCCCACAAAATACGGCATAACCGTGCAGCAGCCGCCTCGCTGCGGATCTAAATGGGCCACGTTTGGTACCGACATGTCATAAGAGAATTCAAGGGAGTCAAACCACTCCTGCCGTCTGTACAGGACAGCTGCACGAAATCCTCGTGCGCCCCATTCGCGACCGTAGGCATTGATTTTCGGGATTCGCGATAGAAATTTATGTCTCTCTCGAAACAATCGCCCATCATGATTCAAGTCCTGAACATTGATCTCGAAACCACGACTACGAATTTCATCCAGATATGAGTCGGGCACATCGTATCTTCGTTCTGGAACGATCTGGAACGACGACTTGATTCCAAAACGGTCATCAATATCCATCAGAGTAGAGCAGAAATCTCTTCCGGCAGTCGTTTCAACATCGTGCGTCATAATCGCACAGCTGCTTGCTCCGTCTGGCCAAAACCAGATAAACGGAATCCGATCGTGACCGCGCGATCGCACCGCCAATAGCATTGATCGTTCGAAGAGGTTATCTACGGTAAAGTCCACTGGCCAATGCGGAAAGGGCAACTTGTCCCAATTCATCAAACGTATTTTCTGGAGATGTTTACGGATCGCAACCGGGAGTAACGGTCTCACCATGTAGTACGCTGAGGCCGTCGTTGAATCAAAGATCGACCCTCTGACATACCGTTCGTTGCGGAGATTATCAACGACCTGGGCAAGATCGAACGGGATGCACACGGTTCCGTTATCACTGGTTGTGCCACGCAGAGCATCTGCGAGAGAACCGTTGAGTGTGCTCACCGGGCTAAGGCCGGCACATTGTCCATAGCAGGTCTCGCTTCCGAACCGGAAATACCCGTTGACATTCTTTAGTTCCCCGTGCTGAACAAGCCTTACCAAGCTCTCAGGGAAGTTATAGTATTTGGCGAAGCTGTCGGTCATTTCGTGTACGCTCCAAAGAATATGAGTAGCCGCGACTTGCGGGCCATAAGCGCTGCATCTCGACTGCAATGGGGCCAGACTTGCTACTCAGAAGGGGCGAGAGAGTTAAAATACTCCTCCTATGCAATTCTCAATACGAAGAGGAGACTTCGAGTCCTACCTGGAGTTGTGGCGAGCGCTGCACTCCGAGCCACTCTTCAAAAACCACCAGGCTAAACAGAACCTTGTGATAATCGTTCTGACCGGATTGATGCTGTTTAAAGATTCGCTGCACTGTCGATGGCCGTAAATACTGGTATATCTGAGAGTCTCTGTCCATCAGAATTTCTTCCATTTTGCTTCCCACTGCGCCACGGAACCAATCGTCAACGACATTCACACCAAATCCCCTTTTTTTTCTCTTCAAAATTGTCTGTGGAAGAAGATCCTGACACACTTGGCGGTGTAGCCACTTTTGGGAGCCGTGCCGAACTTTGAACTTTGCCGGCAGACTTTCAACATATTCGACGATTTCTTTATCCAGATAAGGCACTCGAGCTTCGAGGCCATGCGCCATCGAAAGTTTATCCCCAAACATGAGCAGCTCATCAGGGAGAGTGGATCTCATTTCCAAGAACTGGAAACCTCCAAGTTCATCCGTCTCACTCATGAGGGGAGACAGGTCCTTCCAAGAATCCAGAATTTTGTCGCCCGCGTCCGGATCAAGCATTCCGTCCTGAAAAAGGCTATCGATCTCGTGGCCTGGCAGGAGAGATAAAACGTGTTGATACCGTTGCATCCTCTGCTCGACGTCGAGCGAGTAAATACCGCGCTTCAGAGTCTCATTCCTCGGCAGGGCAGAAATGATCGATGTGATCGGAGCACGTACCCATTTCGGTAACGCTCCCCAATACGCTCCATAACGCACGCCAAGGTGACGGCGATAGCCGCCGAACAATTCATCCGGTCCCTGGCCGATCAATGCAACCTTCACATCTTCCCGAGCCCGTTTACAGACAAAGTACATGGGAACAATTGAGGAAGAGGCGATCGGTTCTTCTAGGCACGAAACAATTTTGGGGAGCGATTCCTCGAAAGTCTTTCTACCAAGCGTCACTTCCGTGTGTCGCGAAGAAAACAGAGTGGCGGTTTCTCGCGCATCCGCCAACTCATCGTCCGCAAATGTTGAACCATAACCCACGGTATACGTTTGCCAGGATTTCCCATATAAATTCATTAACGCAAGCAGAAGCCCGGAATCGACACCACCGCTCAGCAGCAGCCCGACAGGTACATCACTGAGCAGATGCCTTTTCATCGACCGCTTATACAGTTCAAGCAACTCCTCATGGGCCTCATCGGCAGACTTCATCGGCGAAAACGGTACGGGGCGATACTTGTACCACCTCCGTACGCTGGAAGTTCCTTTCTCGCAGGTCAGCATCGTTCCCGAAGCAAGCTTCTGGACACCCTTGAACATGGTGTGCGGCGAAGGTGTGTAGCGGTATCGGAGAAACAGATTCAGCGAATTTGGATCTACGTCGGCGCGTTCATTCGTTGCAGCCATCACGGCGCGGATTTCAGAACCAAAGTAGAGTCGACCCTTATCAATCTTGTAGTAGATCAACTTGATTCCGAATGGATCCCGGGCGAGAACCAGCCGCGCTTTCCGGGCGTCCCAAATCGCCAAACCAAACATCCCGTTCAGGTGATTAAGTACGTCATCGCCCCACTGTTTGTAACCGTGAACAATGACTTCCGTGTCAGACTTGGTTCGAAATACGTGTCCAAATCCTTCCAGCTCGCGCTTGAGTTCTGGAAAATTGTAGATCTCCCCATTGAAGATGACCCAAATCGACTCCTCTTGGTCTGACATGGGCTGGTGACCGCCCTTGAGATCGATGATCGAGAGCCGCCGAAAACCGAGCCCGAGCGGTCCAGCGATGTAGTAACCCTCGTCATCGGGTCCTCGGTGGGAAATACTATTCGCCATCCGCTCGACATCCTGACGGAGCACCGGAGCCCGATCCCTAAAGTTGTATTGTCCGCAGATTCCGCACATAGGATTGGCTAGTTTTGTCTCAGGGATGCAGGCTGACCACGATGATTGCTCTGATGGAGCAGAAAACAAAGACTCCTAAACAGCTGGGCCTGCGCCCAACGGTGCATCGGAGTATTGTCCCAACCGAGAAGAAGCTGGCGGCTGCGGAAAGAACCGTCGGACTTTTGCCATTCCTTCAGATTGATGGCACGCAACAACACCTCATCCAGTGCAGGAAACCGGCCTTCCAGCAAGACCGCCACATTGATACACTCGGCATAGTCATACAACTCTCGTCGATAGACTGTCGTCCGGGGTCTGCGGGAGAACGGTTTAGGCAAACCTCGCTCATCAAACAAGTTTCTAACGTAATAATCGACCCCACGCTCAATGGCCTTGGCGCATTCCGGATTCCCAGTAAGCGCTTCTATCTTCGCCAATGCTTTGAGGACGAAGCAGGTGTGAAAATGATCGACAAACTCTCCTTTGCCATCCACCGAGTAGTACCAGGAGCCGTCCGCATTCTGAGATTGAAGAACGAAATTCAGATTTCTGTCAGCTACCTTTCGATAGCTCTCTTCCGAAAAATCAACTGATGCCCGAGTCAGGAGAAACGCGCGGTAAGCACTGGCATTCACGACTCCGCCCAAACCCCCCGGTCCCGGATTGTATGAACAACTGCAAGCATTCCCTGAGGTCTCGAAATCGTGATAATCACGAAGACCATGCTGGGCAATCGACTGCATGATCTCCCGCCACTCTCGCTTACCATCGATCAGGCAGACTTCCCGGAAGGCCTCGTAGACGTATGGCACGGTCGTTATAAAGGGAAGCCCCTCTCGCAACATGCCCCGTTTGGTCTCCCAATTGAAGGGGTACCCCCAACAGTAGTGCTCATAACCTTGAGACCGGGTTTCTTTCAATACTTCAAGGAAATGGACTGCCCGACGATAGTAACGCTCTTCTCCAAGCGCCTGCGACAGAAACGCAAAACCCATGGCATAATGCGCGTCCGCGATAGGGAACCTCTGCGGCTTCCAAAAAAGCTTCCGAGCGGAGGGGACAAACGCCTCGCAGAAGATCATTGGGGCAACCGCCAGCTTGCCCAGCAACGGGCTTGTGTAGTACATGGCTTTCGCCCGACGACCCAGATCACTGGCAAAGAAGCTCTGGTGGTCATACGAGGTCTCCCCGAAACCGTCGAGCCACTCCACGAACCGGAGGACTGCCGCTTGTACCTTCTCAAGTTCGACCGCTTCCACCATCGTCGGAATCCTGATTGTGATTTGCTCTGTTGTCATCGGGAACTTGTCTTAACATCGAACCTATCGATACGTTTGAACGTAATCAAAGATCTTAGAATTGCTCTCAGTTTTTGCATCTGCTCTTTGCGGTGGAACTGCATCAGTTCGTTAGAGACGGGGCGTTTTATACGGCGCAATAATGCCCATAGATATCCCGAGCCAAGCGCAATACCATCTAGGAAGTAGGGCCTGTTTTTCATCCTGTACGTAATCCGGAAAAGCTGCCATATAGGATGATTGCCAAGGTAATAGTCCTTTTCGCCGTAGGAAAAGGATGAGGCAAGTTGCCCGCGTTCAGCCGTTCCCAGGCTCCGATAGTGGAAGAACGACTTCTCTCGAAATGATCGGGTAGTCCAGCCCATCATACGAGCACTTGTGACCGCCATCCAATCGATGCCACCTGCCTTATGCGCATAATACCCGCCAATTTCCTTAAAGCATCGGCGTCGAAACAGCTGACACTGGCCGGAGACATGGTTCTGACCTTCGAAACTATTGGTTTCTGAACTGTAGCCATTTGCCTCCTTGAAAATGGTTCCGGCAACTCCAAGGCGAGGATCTTTTTGAAACTGATTCATCAGAAATTCGAAGTGGTCCACGTCAAATGACGTGTCGGCATCCACATTGCCTATTACTTCATACGCGAGATCCTTGACTCTCTCCTGACCAGCGTTGAACGCATACACCTTCGCGGCGAAATGACGTTCTTTGCGTACCGGAAGATCTACCAATTCCATCCATGGATGGTCCGCGAGGTAGGGGCGCACGATACTCGACGTAGTGTCGGTCGATCCGTCGTTCACAATCACCCATTTCGTCGGCAACACGGTCTGCTTAATCAAGGATTGAATTGTTTTCTCAATGTATGCCGCCTCGTTCCGGGCGGGAGTGATGAGCACATACGGTAGGGAGTGATTGCTCATCGGGTCACCTCAAGACAAGTGCGGTGTTTTTGTGTGACTACGATAAGATTTTCAAATCGTAATCGTCGCTTTAAGCTCTGGAACTTCATTTGGGCGATTGTGCTCCACCAGCAGCATGGGCATAGATCGTGCTGCGCTCACTAGCTAGCGAGTTGTCGTATTGCTGCTCCGGTTCATAGACAACTACGTGACTACCCCTGTTGGAAAAGCTAAAGGGAACACAGAGCAATTTCTTGAGCCGGGTTCGCAGGGCTTCCCGCCGATCCGGTGACACAAAGAACAGCATGAAACCTCCTCCGCCAGCCCCCAGCAGTTTGCCACCCAGCGCACCAGCACTGAGACCCGTTTCGTAGATCTCATCAATGCTCGCGTTTGAGATTTTTTGTGTGAGCGTTCTCTTTATTTTCCAGCTTTCATGCAGCAATCGGCCGAATTCATGTATTGAGCGATTGGGATTCGCCACGATAGCCTCGGCCTCACCAACGAATTGAAGCATTGTGTCTAACTCCTGCTTCTTGTGAGGCGTCATCTTTAACTGTTCTTGTGCGATTTCAGAGGCAAACCGGGAAAAACCAGTAAAGTAAAGTGCCAGGTGTTGCTCGAGTTCCACCAACCGGCTTTGTGAAGTCAACATTCGCCTCACGTCGATTGAGCCATCCGTACCGAAATTGATGCGATTGAACCCCCCATATGCAGCGCTGACTTGATCTTGTGCACCAACGGCCTCTTGCAGCAGGTCCTGCTCAACGTGGATGGCTTCTGACGCAAGCGCATGTTTATCGCGCATCTGATTCTTGAGCGCATAAAGGCCTAGGAGAAGCCCCACTGTAAACGCAGAACTCGTACCGAGGCCGCTACGAGCAGGCAAATCCGCTACGTGGTGAATCTCAACCCCATCGTCCATTCCGGCGAATTGCAGGCAGGCACGTACCGAGGGGTGTTGAATAGCATCATTCCTGTCTACGTTTTCAATCTTGGAATACGAAATGCGGCTATGGTATTCAAAAAAAGGCGGTAACCGTCGGCAAGTTATGTAACAAGACTTGTCGATCGTGGTCGACAACACAGAGCCGCCGTACTGGCGGTACCAAAGAGGATAATCGGTACCACCTCCGAAAAAGGAGATGCGAAGCGGAGTGCTAGTGATGATCATGTGTCCAGTCTTCCATGCCTCAAGAGAGCAACCACACGCAGCATGTTAGCAGTGCCCCGTTCCATCGTGAATGTTCAGAGAAGGTAAGCAACGTTGTCTTGAGTGTAGACCCATGTGGCTGCTACCGACAACGAGCTCCGTTTGCCGCCTTGGGTTCCCGAGGATTACTCTGCACACCGATTTCCTGACGATCGGCGACAGTTTGCTCCGTCTGCAGGATCTGGTGGACTGCTTCAAGCAGGGACCGTGAGAGCACATCAGCGTTACCATCGGTGCTAATGTGGGGTCTCAGAACTCTAGCCGTTCTGCATCCGGCTCTTTTGCCCGCCTCCACATCTTTCTCTGAATCACCGATCATCCACGAGGAACTCAAATCAATCTGATGCTCGCCCGCGGCCGCGAACAGCATGCCAGGCTCGGGCTTGCGGCAACCACAAGGAGGCTGCTCCTCGTGCGGGCAGTAATAGACTCCATCGATCTTCCCGCCCATTGCGGCTAATTCGCTACACATCCGATGATGAATGGCATCCAACTCACGAGTTGTCAACATCCCTTTTGCGACACAGCGCTGATTGCTCACTACAATCACGTGGAAACCGGCTCCGCTAAGAAGAGCAATCGCCTCGGCCACCCCAGGAAGAATCTGCATCTCCTCCCAACGGGTTATGTACTCGTCTTCGGTCGGGGCTTTTTGGTTGATAACGCCGTCACGATCCAGAAACGCGGCTTTGTTCATGAAATATTGTCTCTTCCACCAGTTCTGAAATGATGTGGCCGATCAAGATGTGGCATTCCTGGATACGCGGTGTCTCGCTTGAGGGCGCACAAATGCAGTGGTCTACAACGTTCTTGAGTTTGCCGCCAGTGCAACCAGCCATTGCGACCGTGCACAGCCCAATTTTACGGGCTACCGTCAGGCCGTGAAGTACATTCGACGAATTGCCACTGGTTGAAATGCCAATGGCGAGGTCGCCCGGGCGCGCCAGGGCTTCGATCTGTCGGGAAAAAACCAGGTCGAATCCGTAGTCGTTGCCGATCGCCGTGACACACGACGTATTCACCGATAAGGCCAAAGCGGGTAGAGGGGGCCGATTAAACGCAAAGCGTCCTACAAATTCAGCAGCGATATGCTGCGCGTCCGCCGCGCTTCCGCCGTTACCAAACAGTAGCACTTTGTTCCCTTTTGAGAATGTGCCTACTAATCGTTCGCTGACTTTGGCGATGATAGAAACGATTTCCGCGTTTCCGAGCAAAAGCTGCTTCACAGCGATGGATGCCTGAATCGAGTGAGTCACGCGTTGTTCGAAATTGCCAGTGTCTTTCATTTCAGTTCTCTGATTCGATCGCTGTTACAAGGGCAATAACTATTTCCCGGCAACGGAGCCAGGAAGTCGACCTCTCGAGGCTGCTTTATTGAGGGAATCGCAAAGCTGCTGAGCGCGCGCATAGTCTGCCGGCGTACCTATATCGATAAACATCCCACGCTGTTCCTGAGCATACACTCCGTGGTCCAGCAAACCAGGAAACACGTCTCTTTCCAGGCTGGATGGATGTTCCGGGATGTATTGCAAAACAGCATGGTTGAAAATATAAACGCCACCATTCACCAATCCAGGTAATTCACTCCCCGCCTTCTCGGCAAAACCTCTTACTCTCGCGTCCGTGTCGACGTGCACCGTCCCATATCTGCTCGTGTCCTCCACCCGCAGTACGGCCATGGTTGCCATGGCATCATGACTTTGATGAAATCCCATCAAGCTATGAAAATTGATCTCCAGAAACGAGTCGCCGTTCATTACCAGGAAGTCGGGAACGTCTTGGAGATATTGCTGAGCTCGCTTTACTGCGCCTGCCGTACCGAGGGGTTTTTCTTCTTTCGAATATTCAATCGCAATATTCAAGGCGCGCCCGTCGCCGAATTCCTTCTCGATCTGGTCTGCCAGATAGCCCGTACACATCACGAGACGACGGATCCCCTGCGAACTGAGCTGACCAACCAGCAATTCTAGGAAAGATCTCTTCCCGACCGATGCAAGCACTTTGGGTGCAGAGGGCACAACTGAGCGTAAGCGTGTTCCCAGTCCGCCGACTAGGAGAACAGCTTTGACGTCACCCATCATGCTTCTTGTTCCTGCATATTAACCCGCTAGACGGCTTGACATCGGGGACGCTACATTACCCGATCCCAGTATTCCAGCATCGAGGTCAGGGTCTGCTCAATCGAACACATCGGCTTCCAACCGGTGTGTTTGCGAATTTTGTTCGTGCTGCCGAAGATGATTTTCTCATCGGATGGCCGCATCAGATGCGCAGCAGGTCGTATCTCTGCCTTAACGCCCGAAAGGCCGATCGCCGTTCGCAGTAGCTCACTGATTTCGTGGGTCGTACTGGCGCAAAGGTTGTAAGCCTCACCGCGCTTTCCTTTCAGGGCAGCGAGGTAAAATCCACGTACCGTGTCATTGACATCGAGAAATGCGCGATGTGGTTTCAGGTTTCCCACTTCGATGACCGGAGGCTGTAGGCCCTTCTTAATCCGAATCAGCTGGCGCACGAAATCTGACGGTGCATCATTCGTTTTTCCTGGGCCAGTAGTGTTGAAGAGTCGCAGATTGACCGCCGGGATTTTGTAATCCAGGAAATACTCGCGCGCCAGCAGATCCAGACACACCTTGCTGATGCCGTAAGGGTGGAGCGGCCGCAGTGGCTGCCCTTCCGTCACGGGTATGGCCGAAGCTGGAACGTGCCCGTACTCCGCGCTCGAGCAAGCAGAAACCACCACCGGAGGACGCTTCATGTGTCGTACGGCTTCGAACAAGTGCAGAGAGCCCATGATATTAGACTCGAACGTTCCAGCCGGGTCCACCCAGGACACTGTGGGCAAGCTCTGTGCCCCCAAGTGGAAGACATGTGTCGGCGTGTACCGTTTGAAAAGCTCTTCCACGCGTTGACCGTTGCCTAGGTCACATTGAACGAACTGCAGGTTCCGCAGCTTGGGAAACGAATTGGAACCGTGCAAAAGGTAGCTACCAACCACGTTCCATCCCTTCGTCTGAAGGAACTTGACGAGGTGCGAACCGATAAAGCCTTCTGCGCCGGTGACCAAGGCGATCTTATTCATTGGAGCTCCGGCGACGTCGCAAAACCCGACTCGCCGAACAATTTTTTAAGAGACATGATTTCTTTTCGAACCGCAGGTATGAGCAAGGATAGTGAATAGACGATCGCAAAAGCCGCAGCCGCAACCAGAAGCTGCATGACTATTCGCCGAGGGGTGATCAAATACAGCCCAAGTTCTGCCAAACAAACTCCACCCAAGCATAGCGAAATCGGATGCAGGATAGCCTGCCCAAGCCGCTTCAAGGTCAGCTCAGTACCGCGAAAGCTGAACTTGAGTATCCAAGGCAACATCGCGAGTAGAGTCAAGGACCCGGATAGAGCGACGCCCTTGATTCCAAACGGTAGGCCGATCGCGTAGCTGACGATTATGATCGGCGAAACGACTAGCAACAGTTTGAAGAGCCCGTTCGACTGCCCCCGACTCACGAACAGCCAGATCGTCGACTCGAGAAATAGCTGCCCCAAAGCGCAGATGGCAAGAATCTGGAAAACAGGCGCCGCTGCCCTCCACTGATTCCCAAGTGCCAGGACGATTACCGGCTTTGCCGTGACAAAGAGAAAACCAAAAATTGGAGCACTGATCCACATCATCAAATTGACTGTACGAAGGTAGTATCGAGCAAAGCGCTCGGGATCGCCTTGGGTTCTGCTGAATGCAGGAATCGCGACACCACCCATCGGCGCGCTTAGCTGCCGGACGGGAAGCATGAGTAAGTTATAAGCTCTCGAATATAGGCCCAGGGGGCTGGCTCCCGAATACCGGCCGATCAGGACGTTGTCGGCGCTCCGGCTCACAGTGATGATGAAGTACGAAGCCGCAACATAGCCGCCAAAAGCAATCATGGAACCAACTTCCGCGTCGCGTCGGGGCAGGCTCGGCGTCCAATTGACCATCAGCCAGGAGAGCACCATTACCGTAAAGTTCAATATCAAGGGGAGTGCAACTAAAGCCCAGTATCCAAATCCTCGCCAAGCCATTGCGATGGCAATTGGGACAGCTATCAAATAGGAGGCCACATCCCGAATAGCTAGGGATGAGAAGCGCATCTGACGCTTCAGAATGGCATCGGGTTGCACCCTCAAGCCGCCGAAGAAGAATGTAAGAGATACTACCAGCGTGATGTTTACGATCCGCGAGTCTCGATAGAACCTTGCAAGTACCGGAGCCAAAATCACGGTAATTAGCATCAGGCCCAGGCCGATAGCGACATTTATCCAAAACAGGGCGCTGACTTGATCATGGCTGATTTCTTTGCGTTGGATGGTGGCCTCAGAGAGACCCATGTCCGCGAACGCTTGGCCCAGTCCAGTGACGGTCGAGACCATGGCAACTAGTCCGAAATCAGCAGGGGTCAGCAATCGTGCTAGTACTACAGTTGCGATTGATTGAATAAGAAATTGGGTGCCCTGTGACGTGATATTGAGCATTCCGCCACGAACAGACCGGCCTCTCAAGTCTGCGTGCAGATGTTCGGTGCTAAGCGCGTCTAACGCTTGCTGTTGGGCGGCCATGCTAGGCATTTGAGATGTAGCTAGATCGAATCGAAAATCGATCAATTAGCGTGCTGAGCCAGAGTTGGCGCTGGCCTCTTTGTGAAGAGGCTCCACATCGAGGGAAGCGCTCGAAACAACAGCGATCGACGACTTTCCGGGGGCACGTAATCGAAGCAATTTGGCATAGACATTGATGGTCATCTGACCAACCATGTCCCAAGAATGCCTCTCCGTCGCGTAATCACGGATCTCCTGCCGCCGGCTCTCCAAGTTTGCGTACAGGTCGCTGGCAAAATATTGTTCGATGATCCTCGCCAACTCAACTGGATCTTCCGCTCGGAACACAAACCCAGTCTTACCCTCGACGATCTCATCCTTCAATGACCCTACGTCTGCAGCGAGAACGGGCAGACCGAAGCTGTGTCCGAGAAACAAAACCCCGCTCTGATAAATATCTCTGTAAGGCAATACAAGGGCGTCTGCCGCCTTAAGATAAACCTCGGTCTCATCGTCTGGAATGTACTCGTCCCTAAGCAGAATTTGTCCCTTCTGCACTTCTTCACGGATGTCTTCGCGGATGGCTGCCCAGTATTCCTCGCATCGATCCACCCTGCCGGCGATGATCAAGCGATGATCTTCACCCCCGGCCAATATCTGTCGAAACGCAGCGATCAGGTATTCGAGTCCTTTGTAACGCGTGATTCTGCCGAAAAAGAGTATCGTTCTCTCGGCTTCACCGATACCCAGGCGCTGCTTTGCCTCCAGCGGTGTGAGACGAGTGTTCGGAACCGCATTGTTGATCCCAAACGGAATGACGGTGACCCGCGCGCCCGGCACGCCGAACTCCTCGATTAGTTCAAGCCTCATCCTTTCCGTGTGGACGAAAATGTGGTCGGCGAGCGAATATTGAATTCGCAGCGTAAGCTGATTGAGTTTTGTATCCTCGCCATCCCGCTTAGCTGCATTCACATTGTGCACCGTAAAGACGACTCTCTTCCCTAACATTCGGTAGTAAAGCATCAGAAGCGTGCGATCGAAGAACTCGAATTTGTTATTCCACAGGATATGGAAGACTTTCGGCTTGGCGGTCGCCGCATAGCGGATAAGCTTGGCATAGTACTTCGCTATCCTGAATACCTTGCCTATCAGGCCGGTCCCCGGTCGTTGGCCGCCGCGGAGATTGAGAAAATTCACCATGGGCTGGCTGCGGAATTCCTCGAAATCGAGTTCGTCGCTGCCAATTAGATCCACAGCGGCTCGTTGGGATATAAGCGACATGGTCAGACCGAACACGTATGGGCGATCGCTACCGCCGGTTAGGAGGGCCACTGTGACCTCGGGTGTCGAGCCGGAAGACGCCAGAGTAGTCACCCCATCCTGTTCGAGCTTGGCCAAAGAGTTCATTCCAGAAGCATTCGCCTAGATTTTCTGACCCGCATTCATTCCTGGTAGCGACGCCGCGTCCCGCCCCGCCAACCTATACATTGCCTTGTCACACTGGCGGAACCATGATCCCTTAAGATTTGGAAGCGTGTTCTGCGCCCATTTTGCGGCTTTCCATCCAAATAACGGCTTCATCCAGGCATATTTCCAGCGCAAGCGGGGCTCTTCCAGTCGCCCCTGAAGCTGCGCAGCCAGGCTCTGCAGCTCCGCCGCAAGGTCGGGCCGCTCAGGATAGAAATTGCCGTACCAATTCTGCAGGTAGGTCAATCCGGCCTTTCGAACGCGGTCGCTATCCTCAAGCGATCGGAGGTATTGAACATGTAGCTTCATCGAAACGAGCAGTGCTTCCTTCTTTTTATCCGAATTGCCAACATAGCTCACGCGGCTTGTCGTGGTAACCCTGTAAA
>Ga0210398_10004353_pt1 | contig 13309 bp, 12 predicted proteins | sample IncBWC4OmetaG_FD_161047 | JGI IMG/M metagenome (GOLD analysis project Ga0210398, IMG submission 161047) | Forest soil microbial communities from Barre Woods Harvard Forest LTER site, Petersham, Massachusetts, United States - Inc-BW-C-4-O | ecosystem: Environmental > Terrestrial > Soil >... | reverse complement strand
GCACCGATGCGCGCCGCGATTTCGGCGCCCACGCCGCCATTGAGTACCGCCTCATGGGCAATCACCGCACGATGCGTCTTCGAAACGGACGCCGCAATTGTCGCCATATCGAGCGGCAGCAGCGTCCTCAAATCGATGACTTCAGCCGAGATGCCGCCCTCCGCCAGTTTATGCGCAGCAATCAGCGCCGTTTGTACCATCGCCGAATAGGCAATCAGGGTGACATCCGTGCCCGGCTTTGCGATCCGCGCCCTGCCGATCGGCGGTAATTCGGCACCCTCCGGCAATTCCTCCTTCATGGCGTACAGCCGCTTGTGCTCGATGAACAGCACCGGGTCACCGAGCCGGATCGCGCTTTTCAGCAGGCCATACGCCTCGGCCGGGGTGGACGGTGCGACCACGACCAGGCCCGGTATGTGGATGAACCACGCTTCGAGGCTCTGCGAGTGTTGCGCGGCGGCACCGCCCGCGGCTCCCGCCTGCGTGCGAACCACCAGCGGCACCGCGAGCTGGCCGCCGGACATGTAGCGGTACTTCGCGGTTTGATTCACCAGGCAATCCATCGACAGCGTGGCGAAATCGATGAACATGATTTCAAGCACCGGTTTCAGACCGCAGAGCGCGGCGCCGGTGGCAAGACCGGTGATGGCCGCTTCGCTGATGGGCGTGTTGCGCACCCGCGTGATCCCGTGTTTTTGCGCGAGGCCCCGGGTGACGCCGAAGGCACCCCCGGCCGCGACGTCCTCGCCCAAGAGATATACCTTAGGATCGCGCGCCAATTCCTCGTCGAGCGCGCGTCGCAGGATCTCGATGAAGGTGTGCTGCACGGCCTAGCCTGGGATCGAAGCAAGCGCCGGCGCGCGGTACACGAATTCAAGCACGGTCGCGGGATCCGGCCGCGGCGCCGCATATGCGCGCTCCACCGCCCCGAGTACCTCTTGCTTGGCGTGCTCGCCGATGGCGTCCAGCTCTTCCAAGCCGATGCCGTGCGCGACGAGGTAGCGCTTCAGGCGTTCGATGGGACATTTCTCGCGAATCTCCGCGAGTTCCTGTTTCGATCGATATTGCTGAGAGTCGCCGACATAGTGCCCCGCCATGCGAAAAGTCATGCACTCGAGCAGATAAGGACCTGCGCCTCTGCGTACGGTCTCGATTGCAACGGCAGCGGCAGCCAATACCATCCGCAGATCGTTGCCGTCGATGGTCTGCGTCGCGATGCCATACGGCGCCGCGAAACTGCTCACGTGCTTGACGTTGGAGTGCTCCTCGCGGCTCGTAAATTCGGCGTAACCGTTGTTCTCACAGACGAATAACACCGGCAGGCGCCACAGCGCGGCTAGATTCAGCGTTTCGTGAAACGCCCCGGCACCCGTCGCCCCGTCGCCGAAAAATACCACGCTGATATTTTCTCTTCCCTGCGCCTGCGCCGCCCATGCGGCGCCCGCGGCGAGCGCCAGATTGCCCGCCACCACGCCGGTGGCGCCCAGCACGCCGTTCGCTGCATCGACCAGATGCATCGAACCGCCGCGACCTCCGCACAGGCCACTCTGGCGTCCCAGAATCTCCGCGAAAGTCGCCTGCATGTCGCTGCCCTTGGCGAGCACATGGCCGTGTCCACGATGACTCGTGAACAGCACGTCCTCGCGCTTGAGCTGCGCGCAGACACCGACCGCCACCGCTTCCTGCCCGGTGGACAAGTGCGGAAACCCGGGGATCTCGCCCGCCGCTGCAAGCCGCTGCACGTGGCCCTCGAACAGCCGTATCCGCCAGAGCGCGGCGTACATCTCTTTCCAGTCAGCCAATGATGGTTCGGTCACGTGACTCCTCAAGCAACGTCGGCAAGCTACTTCTTGGCCTGACGCGCCGCTGCCACGACTCGCTGCGTCTTGGCAAACGCCTCGGTCGCCGCGGTCTTAAGATCCCACTTGCGGATGTATTCATTCAGAACCTCGACGCCGATCGGCCCGTCATAGCCTACCGACCAGACGGCTTGCAGGAACGCCGCAATGTCGAACTCTCCATCACCGGGCAGCAGGCGTTTGTTGACCACGGAATCTTGGAATTTCAGCGGCACTGCGACAGTGCCGTCGTTGATTTCGACACCAATCAAGTCGCGAGGTGTGAGTTTACGCACGATCTCCGCGGAGCCGATGCCGATGCGCTGCAAATGCAGATTATCAAGCATGGTGCCGCCATTGGCCGCGCCCGAGCCGCGGGTGATTGAGAGCACCTGATCGAGCGAAGGCGCGCGAGAAAATTGCGCCGGCAGCATCTCGAACAAGACATTGGTTCCGCGCTCGGCAGCTTGGCGGCACAGCGGGGCAAAGGCCTCGGTCATCTGCGGAACATCGGCACTGTCATTGCCGAGGTCGGCAACCTTGATATGCCGGGCGCGCAAAACCTCGGCCGCATCCAGGAGCAGCGCGCGGATTTCATCCGATGCGCTCCGGCGTGCGTCGCTGCAAAACCAATCCAGTAGCCATTCGACTTCGACATTCACGATGCCATTGGCGTCCAGGATGTGCTTCATGTCCCGGAAGCTGTATTTCTTCCTGATCTCGAGGATATCCGCGTGCCAAAAACCCATGCCCGTGAATCCGGCTTTCGCCGCGATCTCCACGCGCGTCCGGAAGTCATGCAGGCAGCGTTGATCGCCCAATGGGTCGGCGCCAACCGCGAGGGTCCAAAAGGAGCCGATGATTTCAAGAGTCTTTGTCATAGATTTGTTCGCATCACGTGGGAGACTGGATGATACCTTCACGGCGGCGTCTTAGCACCGCAGGCGCCGTCTCCCGCAGCAGCGTCGCGAGCACGATGATCGCAACGACAAGTCCTGCCACCATCCACAAGGTCATGCTCAATCCTTTGAGGTCGGCCACTTTACCGGCGACGCTCGGCGCTAATACGCCGCCCAGAATCTCGCTGATTCCCATGGTCAGCGACAGTGCGGTAGCAGTCTTGTTCGAGCCCACAAGCTCCGACGGAATCGTCGCCATCGCCAGCGGAAACACACCGCTCAAGGCGGCGCCGACCGCAATGCAGGCAATGATCGGCACCAGCTGGGTGCCTGTGGTAAACAACATGCCGAACGGCAGCACCAGACCCAGTAACGAGGCCACGATGATGACCGGCTTGCGTCCGAATCGGTCGGAAGAGCCGGGCACGAGAAAGGCCACGGCCATCGATGCCACTCCGAACGAGGACATGATGAAGCTCATGTGGCGCTGGTCGAAGCCGCGCACCCGGATGAGGTACAACGGTGCAAACGTGAAAAACACCACCAGGTAGGCCACCAGCAGCGTCGAGATTGCAATACACAGCAGCATCGACCGATCGCGAATGGCGGCGCTGAAACTGCCGCGGCCGGCCTGCGACACCGGAGCGACCGTCGCGGGTTCGCGCACCAGCGCGGCGATCAGCACTGCCATGACGACGCCCGGAACGGCGGCAAGAAAAAATGCGTTGCGCCAGCCGAAGCTGATCGCCATCCACACGATGATCACCGGGCCCAGCGTGTTGGCGATCAGATTGGAGCCGAAGTTCTGCGTGACGCCCTGCGCCAGCCCGCGGCGCTCATGAGGCACCTCCGCCGCGATGAGCGTCTGTGTTATCGGCATGATGCCGCCCTCGGCGATGCCCATCAACAGGCGGGCTCCGAGCAACCAGGCGAATCCGGATGCCAGGCCGGACAGTACCGACGCCATCGAGAACACAACGGTTGCGGACACCAGCATCAGCTTGCGGCGCCCGAACCGATCCACGAGGCTCCCCATGCCGAGCCCGGCAATCGCCCAGCTGAAGGAAAAGGCGGAAGCGATATTGCCGATCTGGAAATTGCTCAGATTCAGATCCGGCTGTATGAACGAGGTCAGATAGCCGAAAACATTGCGGTCGAAGAACACGACACCGAAATTCGCGCTCAGCAGAGCGACCAGCAGCCACTGGTAACGGCCCGTTGAACTTGACATGATCTTTCCCCGCGGAGTGTTATCAGTGGCGGATGGTACAGAGTGCGCCGCCGTCCACCGACCAGGCCGCGCCATTGACGAAGCTGGCCGCGGACGAGAGCAGAAACGCCACCGCCTCGGCTACTTCGCGCGGCTGGCCGATGCGCTCCTGCGGCGCGACCTTGCCCAGTGTCCGCTTGCCAAGCTCGACATCGCCGTTGAACAGGGTTTTGATCATCGCTTCCAGCAGCGGAGTTTCAATGACGCCCGGCATCACTGCGTTCACGCGCACGCCGCGGCCACCGACATCGGCGGCTGCGGTGCGCGTAAGCCCGATCACCCCATGCTTGGTGGCGTTGTAGGCGCAGGCTCCAGCAAGCCCGCGTTCGCTGGCGATCGACCCGGTGTTGACCACCGCCCCGCCGCCTTGGCGCAGCATCACCGGAATCGCATGCCGCATGCCTAAGAAAATACTGCGCAGGTTCACGGCCATCAGGCGATCGAATTCGGCCTCGTCATAGTTCTCGATGGACGCAACCTTGCCTTCCGTGCCGGCGTTGTTGAACAGCCCGTCGATGCGGCCGAAGGCCTTGCAGGCCGCGGCGACGTAGCCCTGCACCGCATCGGAGCGGCTGACGTCCGCATGAAAAATTTCGACTTGTGTGCCGAAAGCCGCGACGGCGGCGCGGCGCTGTTCGAGCCCGTCGCGATTGATATCGACCAACAGAATGTCGGCGCCCCTCGCCGCCAGCACGCAGGCCGTGGCATGGCCGATGCTGCCCGCGCCGCCGGTTACGATGATCTTCACACCCGCAAAGTCTGTCATTGCAGCTTCCCCAGAATGAGATCCGCCGCCCGTTCGGCCAGCGCCGTGACGGGAATATTGCTGTTGCCCGCGATCACCGTGGGGATGACCGAGGCATCCACCACACGCAGAGCATCGATGCCTTTGACCCGCAGCGAACTGTCCACCACGTCGCCCATGCGACAGGTGCCGCAGGCATGATGCACCGTGACCAACGATTTGCGGATGTGCGCCTCGATCTCGCCGCGCTCATGCACCCGAGGGCCCGGCGAAATCTCCCGGCCGGCGAGCGGCGCGAATGATGGCGCCGACAGAATCGAACGCGCGATCTCGAAGCCCCGCACCAGGACATCGAGGTCATGCGGCGCGGCAAGAAAATTGAAATCGATGGCCGGCTTGTCGTGAGGGTCACGGCTCTGCAGCGTGACGCTGCCGCGGCTCTCGGGCCGCAGGTTCACGAAAATGATGCCGTAGCCGTGTCCGCGAGGCAGCCAGTGGCCGCTGGCATTGCGATGCGCCGGCATGAAAATGATCTGCAGATCCGGACGATCGAGTTCCGGCCCCGAACGCATGAATCCATTGGCCTCGAACACATTGCTCGCCAGCGGCCCGGATCGCAGCAGCAGGTAGCGCGCGGCGATCAATACACTGCGCGGCACGGTGCGCCAGGATAGGCCGTAGGACTCGGTGTTGGCCGTGCGCACGGCAACCGATGCGGCCGGGTGATCATGAAGATTCCTGCCCACCGCGGGCAGATCAATCACCGGCCCTACGCCTAGGGATTGCAGGGCTGCGGCATCGCCCACGCCTGAGAGCTGCAGCACCTGCGGCGAGCCGTAGGCGCCGCAGGCAACAAGCACTTCGCGCCGGGCGCGTACGATGCTACGCGCGCCGCCCTGCTCGATCTCCAAGCCCGTTGCGCGCCTTCCGTCGAACAAGACGCGGGTGACCAGCGCGCCGGTGACGATCTTGAGATTTGACCGATGCCGCACGGGGTTCAGATACGCCGTAACGCCGGACTCGCGCCGCCCGTTGCGAATCATGGCCTGCCGCGGGCCGAATCCTTCCGGATCGCCGCCGTTGAAATCGGCACAGCGTGGCAGGTCGAGCGAATCGGCGGCCGCGAGGAAGCGCCGCACCAGAGGATTGGGATTAGGGATATCAAGAACATTGACCGGACCGCCCCGCCGGCGCTGCGGTGTATGTGCGCTCTCGTAGTTCTCGAGTCGCTGGAAATACGGCAGCAGATCGGCGTAACGCCAGCCGGGCTGCTGCCATTCATCGTATTCGCGCGGATGGCCGCGGAAATACACCATGCCATTGATCGACGAACAACCGCCGAGCACCCGGCCGCGGGGCACCGGCAGCACGCGGTTGTCGACGTAACGCTGCGGCACCGTCTGGTAGCCCCAAGACTGACGCGGATTGCCGATGGCTTTTGCCACCATCGCCGGCACATGGATCGCCGGGTCCTCATCCGGCGGACCAGCTTCGATCACTGCGACCGTGACGCCCGCTTCGGCCGACAGCCGGTTGGCCAGCACGCAGCCGGCAGTACCGGCGCCGGCAATCACGTAATCGAAGCCATCGCTACGACCGCTTAGGTTCACCGAGGCAGTCAGGCGCCGCCGCCAAACAGGGTCGCGACGTAGTGACTGTCCATGTACTCGCGGATGGCAAAGATTCTGCCGTCCCGCACGTCGATGCTCCAGGCGTAGCGATTGTTGTACTCCCGACCGTCGCGCAGCTTCCCTGAGCCGCGCGATTCGCACATCACGGTGTCGCCGGTCGACACCATGCGATCGACCGTAGTCTTCGGATCGCCGGACACAAACAGGCCGCGCACCGGGGCCAGAAATTCATCGACGATCTTGTCGCGCGGCCCATGAACGCCGGCCCCCGGCACGCCCTCGACCATCGGCCGCCAGGTGGCATCAGGATGCAGCGTCGCGCGGATCGCCTCGAGATCGCCGCTGCTCAAGATGCGGAAGAAATCGAGTACCAGCTGTTCCTGCGGTGTGCGTGCGGTCACCATTGGTCACCCCCGTTTCGCCTGATCGAGTTCGGAGAATGCCTCGCGCGCGATGCGCACACCGTCGATGCCGGCGGGCACGCCGCAATACACGGCCACTTGCAGCAGCACCTCGCGAATCTCCTCGCGCGTCACGCCATTGCCGAGTGCCGCCTTGACGTGCAGTTTCAGCTCATGCGGGCGATTCAGCGCGCTGATCATCGCGATATTGATGAGACTGCGATCGCGCAGCGCCAATCCCGGCCGGGTCCACACGTAGCCCCAGCAGTACTCGGTCGAGAGCTCTTGCATCGGCATGCTGAACTCATCGGCGCCGGCCATCGAACGTTCCACATAGTCTGCGCCCAGCACCTGCTTGCGCAGCTTCAGCCCCTCGTCGAATCGATTCTGTCCCACAGCCTTACTCCTTTTTGCCGCCGATCTGGCAGCCCGCCCAGTTTTCTACGACCCTCACCAGATCGGTGCAATCCGCGGCGGCACCATGGATCTGGTGGGTAATGGATAACATCTGCCGCACGGCCGCACCGACCACCATCGGCACGCCCAGTGCCTCGGCCTCATCGAGGCACAGCCGCACATCCTTGAATGACAGTGCATTGGAAAATCCGAAGTCGAATCTGCGATTCAGTACATGCTTCGGAATCTTGTCCTGCGTCGCGCTATTGCGCCCCGAGGAGGCGTTGAGCACGTCGAGCATCGCGGCCGGATCGACGCCGGCCTTCACGCCCATCGCCAGCGCCTCGGCGGCAATGGCGAGCGACGCCGCCGACATCAGATTGTTGGCAAGCTTGACGGTCTGGCCGAGGCCCGGCTTCTCGCCCAGCCAATGGACCTTGCCCAGCACCTCGAGTAGCGGGCGCGCCCGTTCCATCGCCGGCGCGGGACCGGAAGCCATGATCGCGAGCTTGCCGTCGGCCGCGCCCTTCACGCCCCCTGAAACCGGCGCGTCGATCGCGGCGATTTCGCGCGGCGCCAGCAGCGCCGCAATGGCTTGCGCCGCGGCCGGGCCGGAGGTGGACAGGTCGACAAATACTTTGACCGTGGCTGAGTCGGCAATAGTGCGCGCACTCTCGCGCGCCTCGCCGGGACCGGGCACGCTGGCCATCACCACAGTGCTTAAAGCCGCAGCGTCGGACGCAGAGCGTGCGATCCTCGCCCCCAGCGCTGCCGCCGGCGCCATCGCCGATGCCACCGGATCGTAGATCGTGAGCTCATGCCCGGCCGCGATCAGCCGCGCCACCATGGCCGAACCCATGCGGCCCACGCCGATGAAGGCAATCTTTTCGCCCACCAGAGTCCCCTAATTCAGCCCCGCAGCTTTCAGTTTAGCAGCCGGTTGCGTCAACCGCGGGGATCGAGATCCACACGCACCGCATTGGCGAGGCCGGTGCGCGCCGCCGGATAGAGCGCCAACACCTTTGGATCGTGACCCGGAATGACATGCTGCGGCGAACTGGCCAGCGATTCAATGGTCGCGAAGGCATCGAGATAGGCCGCGACGTTGTCGACAATGGGAAATGGCCGCCGTTCGAGCCAATTGGCGTAGAAATGCGCCGCGTCCGACGCCAGCACCACCCAGCCGCGCTGCGTGTGCACGCGCACCACCTGCAGGCCGCGGGTATGCCCGCCGACGTGGTGGAGCGTGATCCCCGGCGCCAGTTCGGCAGCCCCGTCGTGATACACCACCCGCCCGGCAAACAGTTTGCCGACCATCGCCTGCACATCGCCCGCATCATACGGCGCGCGCATGAGTGCGTGGCACATCGCGCTGCCCGTGCAAAAAACCATCTCCTCGGTCTGCAGGTGGTAGCGGGCGCGCGGAAACAACTCGTGGTTGCCGGAGTGATCGTAGTGCATATGACTGATGATGATATCGGTCACAAGCTCATGATCGAGGCCTACGGCCGCAAGCCCCACCTCGACCGGCTCCACCAGCCGCCGGCCGCGCGCGGCACCCGTTGCCGCATCGAATCCCGTGTCGAGCACGAATGAGACACCGGGACCCTGGATGGTCCAGACGTAGTAGTCGAGCGGCATGGGACCGTCGTGCTCATCGCCGTCGATGAAATTGTGGCGGGCCGTGCGCTCCAGGTGGGCATAGCGGACGGCGCAGATTTCATAGAAAGGAGCCATAGCGGTATGCTCGCGGGATCTGCCGCAACAAGCAACACCGGACTACACATAACAATGATGAGCGCCGACATAGTAACCGTGGGGTCGGGTCACAACGGCCTGGTGGCCGCCGCCTATCTCGCGGCCGCCGGCAAGAAGGTGCTGGTGCTCGAGCGCAACGCCTGGTTCGGCGGCGGCGTCGTGTCGCGCGAACTCACGCTGCCGGGCTTCCGCCACGATCAGCATTCCATGAGCCACATCTTCATCCAGGCCAATCCACTGCTCAAGAACGACGAGCTCAAGCTCAAGTCGCGCTATGGACTCGAATACATCTTCCCGGAAGTGCCGATGATGTCGGTGTTCGAGGATGGCAGCACGCTCAAGTTGTATCGCGATCGTGAGCGGTCGGCGGCCGAAATCGCGAAGTTCTCCAGGCGCGATGCCGAAGCTTTTCGGCAAATGTCGCTGCAAGCCGCCGCTTGGCTGCCGATGATCACCGCCTCGCTGTATGCGCCGCCGGCGCCGGTAGGCGCCACCCATGCGATGTTCGATTCGAGCCGCGAGGGCCGCGAGCTGTGGCGCATCATGCAGATGAGCAGTCACGATCTGCTGTGCGAATCATTCGAGCACGATCAGGTGCGCATGCATTTCGCCCGCGTGGCCGGCGAGAACTTGGTGTCTCCCGATGAAAAGGCCACCGCCATCGGCGCCTACGTGTTCCTCGGCTTTCTCGAAGGCTGCGGCTTCGGTGTGGCGCGCGGCGGTGCCGGCAGGCTCACCGATGCCCTGATCGCCTGTGTCCGCGACCACGGCGGCGAGGTCATCGCGAATGCCGACGTGGCGCGCATCAAGGTCGCCAATGGCCGCGCCACCGGTGTCGAGACGGTGGACGGTCAGAGTTTCGCCGCCAAGGACGCCGTCATCGGTGCCATTCATCCACACCTGCTCGGCAGCATGATCGACGGCATGGATGCGCGCGCGCGTGCGGCCGCAGAGGCCACGCACATCACCCCTGCGGCCTGCATCACGGTGCATGCCGCGCTTGCTGAGCCACTGAAGTTTCGCACCCGCGACACGGTCGATGCGGTCATGGTCGAGATGCTGCCGATGAGCTACGAAGCCCTGCGGCGCGACTTCGACGAACTGCGCTACGATCAATTCATGCCTTACCCGCTGCTGGGTTTAGGCTCGCTGTCGCAGTTTGACCCGAGCCGCGTGCCTCCGGGCAGGGCCATTCTGCATTTGTGGGACTATGTGCCGTACCGGCGCCCCGACGGCCGTAGCTGGGATGAAACGAAGCAGCAGTATGCGGATCACATGCTCGCCCACCTTGCGAAGTTCGTCACGAACATTCCGGGCTGTGTGCTCAAGGCCCATATCGACAGTCCGGTGGACATGGAGCGCACCAGCCCAAGCTTCCGGCGCGGCGACCTGCACGGCATCGCCACCAGCACCTATCAGAGCGGCGCGCATCGTCCCACGCCGGAACTTGGGCAATACACGGTGCCCGGCCTCGAGCGCTTCTATCTGGTGGGTCCGTTCCAGCATCCCGGGGGCGGGGTGTTCGGCGCCGGGCGCGCCACGGCCATCAAGATGTTCGAGGCGCTCGGCATGGATTTCGAAAAGCAGGGGCGCGTGAAGTGAAACTGCAATCCACCGACGGCAGCGAACTTCTGACCGTGAACGCACTGCAGCGTGACGGCAACTCTCTGCTCATCAGGGGCAAGGTGTTCGGTACGATGCCGTTGAACGCGCGCTTGCAGCCCGAGGCCGCGCGCGCGGCGCTGAAACTGCTGACGCCGCGGCTCTTCCTGTTTCTGCTGACACTGCCGTTTCGCAGAGGCTCGTGACGATCGACTCCCGATTCGATTACGTCATCGTTGGTGCAGGCACCGCCGGGTGTGTGCTCGCCGCGCGTCTATCGGAAGACCGGACTACTCGAGTGTGTCTGCTCGAAGCCGGCGGGCCGGCGCGACACCCCTTCATCCAGGTGCCGGCATTGGTGGGCGCGGCGATCGCGCATCGCGGCCTGACCTGGGGCCTCCACACCGAGCCGCAGACCGCGCTCAACAACCGCCGCGTGCCGCTGCCGCGCGGCAAGGTGATCGGTGGTTCCGGCTCCATCAATGGCATGGCCTACCATCGCGGCCAGCCGAAGGATTACGATGATTGGGCGGCCGCCGGCAACGCCGGTTGGAGCTGGCAGGAGGTGCTGCCTTACTTTCGATTGTCGGAAAACAATGCCGACCTGCGCGACGTCGATGTACACGGCATCGACGGACCCATCCACGTGACTTACATTCCGAAACCCAATCGCTTGAATCAGGCATTTCTCGACGCCTTCGCGGCGCTTGGCGAATATCGACATTGCAATGATTTCACCGGCCTTGATCCTGAAGGCTATGGACTTCGCCAGGGTACGATTCATCGTGGCCGGCGCGATTCCACCGCGAACGCGTTGTTGCTGCCGGCGCTGCGCCGCCCGAATCTCACCGTGCTCACGCGCAGCGCTGCGCTAAGGCTTCGCCTCGAGGCGGGCCGCGCCACCGGCGTGGATGTGTCGGCCGCCACCGGCGGGCACGTGGTGCTGGCTTCACGCGAGGTGCTGTTATGCGCCGGCGCGATCCACTCGCCCCAACTGCTGATGCTTTCGGGTGTCGGTCCGGCACAGCATCTCGAATCGCTCGGAATCAAGGTCAAGGCCGACCTTGCGGGTGTCGGCGCGAACTATCACGACCACCCGGCTGTGCCGATCGCGCTCGAGATGCGCGACACGACCTCCTACGGATTGTCATGGCGCACATTGCCGCGAGCGCTGTGGAACGTCGCGGAATATGCGCTCACCCGTGGCGGGCCGCTGGCGAGCAATGTGTTCGAGTCGACCGCATTCATTCGCAGCAGCGCGCTCGCGGATCGCCCGGATGTACAGATCGCGTTTCAGCCGGCGCGCCGCAACCCTCACGCATTTCCGCTGCCCTTGGGTCACGGCTTCGCGATGAGCGTCGTGAATCTCTACCCGCGCAGCCGCGGTGAGGTGCGGCTCGCGAGCAGCGATGCGCGTGTTGCGCCTCGGGTGAATCCGAATATCCTTGCGGACCCAAACGACTGTGCGCCGCTGCTGCGCGGCCTGCGACTCGCCCGGCGACTCTGCGATGCGCCGGCTTTTGCGCCCTATAAGGCTACCGAAGTGCGCCCCGGTCGCGGAGCGCGCAGCGATGCCGAGCTTCAGGCATATCTGCGCGAGGCGACCACCACGGTGCATCACCCGGTTGGGAGCTGTCGCATGGGCAACGATCCGATGGCGGTGGTGGACCCGACCTTGTGTGTCCGCGGCATCGCAGCCTTGAGGGTAGTGGACGCCTCGGTTTTTCCGAGTATCGTGGGCGGCAATACCAACGCACCGATCGTGATGGTGGCCGAAAAAGCCGTCGATATGATCTTAGGAAGCAATGCGAGGCAGCATGGCGGCTGAACATATCCGGCACTGGCGCATAGGCGATGTCGATATCGCGCGCATCGTCGAGGTTTACGGCTTCGAAGATGACATCAGCATGCTGCTGCCCGAAGCCACGCCCCAGTATCTGCAACAATTCACGTGGCTGGTGCCGCACTTCGCCACCCCTGATGGCCGCATGATCATCTCCTTCCAGTGCTTCGTGCTGCGCTCGCAGGGCCGCACGGCGATGATCGACACCTGCATCGGCAATGACCGGCGGCGTGAATTCGACGTGTTCTGCAACATGCAGAACACCTTCCTGGAAGATCTGACCAGCGCCGGCTTCCCGGCCAGCCAAGTCACCGATGTGCTGTGCACGCACCTGCACTTCGATCACGTGGGCTGGAACACGCGGCTCATCGGGGGCTGTTGGGTGCCGACCTTTCCGCAGGCTCGGTATCTGTTCGGGCGGCGCGAATGGCAGCACTGGAAGCATCTGCGCGACACCAACGGTTATCATCACATGGACCATCTGCAGGATTCGATCGACCCGATTCTCGCCGCCGGACTCGAGCAATTCATCGATGTGGACTTCCGCCTCACCGATGAGATCTCGCTCATCGCGACGCCAGGCCACACGCCGGGACATGTGAGCGTGCTGATCGATTCGCGCGGCCAGCAGGCCGTCATCACCGGCGATTTGATGCACAACCCGGTGCAAATCGCCGTGCCCGCCAGCGAAGCGCGCTTCGATATGGACAAGCCCCAGGCAGCGCGCACGCGCTGCGAGTTCGTGCAGCGCTTTTGCAACAGCGGCGCGCTCGTGATCGGCAGTCATTTTGCGGAGCCTACTGCAGGCCACATCGTGCCCGATGGCGCGGCCTGGAAACTCAACGTATGAGCGGCGCGCAGGCTTATCCCGATCTTTCCGGTCAGCACGTCTTTGTCACCGGCGCCGCGCGCGGCCTGGGCCGATC
>Ga0210398_10004352_pt1 | contig 13309 bp, 11 predicted proteins | sample IncBWC4OmetaG_FD_161047 | JGI IMG/M metagenome (GOLD analysis project Ga0210398, IMG submission 161047) | Forest soil microbial communities from Barre Woods Harvard Forest LTER site, Petersham, Massachusetts, United States - Inc-BW-C-4-O | ecosystem: Environmental > Terrestrial > Soil >... | reverse complement strand
CGTTTCCGCCAACGCGCGCGAGCCCGGTTGGGTACCGACCAAGATGGGGGGCCCCGGCGCGCCCGACGACATGGAACAGGCGCATGTGACCCAGGCTTGGCTTGCGTCCGGGGAGGACCCCAAGTCACACGTGACCGGGAAATATTTCTATCACCTGAGGCGCAAGGAGCCGAATCGGCAAGCCCACGAGCCGGCACTGCAAGATCGCCTCATCGCGATCTGCGCTGAAATCTCGGGCGTTACCCTGCCGATATGACGCAGACTGCCGCCATCAGCAGTGCGGTTTCAGGCCCGGCGCGGCTTCGCGAGGCTTGCCGCGAAGAGATTGCCAGGCTTGTGCGGATAGTCCGCCAATTGTCATGCAATGCTCTGCTGCACGGTACCGATGGAAGCCTGATTCCTCTTGGTGAAACACACGACTGGGAATTCCCGGCACCCATATCGCGCGAACCGACGGTGTCCGCGCCGATCTACGATTACGACGGTGCTGCCATGGCCAGCATCGCTCTGTTTGAGAACGCAGGCCTTGTCGTGGAGGCGACAAAGCACATCCTGCGCGTGCTCATAAGATGGACGGCATGTGCCATGAGCGAGCGTTGGTTTCGCCTCGTTCATCGCCGGGAATGGATCATCGCGGCACTGCGCGAGGATGAGGGTCAGACATCGATCATTCTGGCAGTCGATCGAAGGCGAAAACTGATCGGCGCGGACCATGCGGCCCGGGAGTTTCTGGAAACCACGGGAGGACGCTTCGAGCCTGGACTGACTATAGCCGAGTTCTTCGGCTGCGATATTGCTCCTGGATGGGGACGCAGCTACTGTGATGTCGCATTGCGCCTGCAGGGCTGCGATGTATCCTCGTCATGGGTGGCGCTGATAACACCGCCTGACCTTGGCGCAGTACAGGGCCGCGGCCAGGAGCAGTTACAAGTACACACGCGACCCCGCCTGGATGCGCTCGAGAAGGGATCCATAGCTGCCGAGCGCGATCGGTGCTGTGGACTCCCGGCACGCATGCGGAGGAGCATCGAGGAGTACATCGATCAGCATCTAGATAAGGATCTTAGCGTCGAAGAGCTGGCGTCCCACCTCGGAATATCAACCTCTTATTTTGCGCGCTCATTCCGAAACTCAGTCGGTTTGGCGCCGCACGCTTACGTGATGCGCCGGCGGCTATTGCGTGCACAAGAGTTGCTCGCGAGCACAGACCTGCCGATCATTGACGTCGCCCTGGCAACGGGATTCGCCGACCAGAGTCACTTCTGCCGGCGCTTCCACCAGATGATGGGCATGCCCCCACGCACGTTTCGCCTTCAACATGGATAGAGGGCGGCAGGTGGATCGCTTTTTGGGATTCTAGAGCCGCGCTCTTAGCAGAACGTGAAGGGCTGCGGCCAACATGAACGCCGCCAGCACGCCACCGAGGTACAGCACTGCGAACCAGCCGATCCGCGACCGCAGCGAAGAGCACTTCGGCACGTCTTTCATCAATGATAGCCCTCGTCGCCGTGACGGACCTTGCCGCGGAACACCCAGTAGGACAGCACGGTGTAGGAAAGAATGATGGGCAGGATGATGACCACGCCGACGAGCACAAAAATCTGGCTCGAGCGAGGTGCCGAAGCGGCCCAGATGCTCAAGGTGGGCGGCACGATGTTCGGAAAGATGCTGATCAGCAAGCCTGTGTAGCCGAGAAAGATGATGGCTTCCATCAAGATGAACGCCCGCGCCTCGTGGCCGGAATCCGCCGAGCGGAAGATGCCGATGACGCAGGCCAGCACGAGCAGCGGTACAGGCGCGAAGTAAAGGAAATTGTGTCCGCCGAACCAACGTTGCGCGACGGCCGGCTGACCGAGCACGGTCCACAGGCTGATTACGCCGATAACTGCGAGCAGTACCGACGATAAAGGCTTCAGCAACACCCGCAGGCGCCGCTGTAGATCGCCATCGGTCTTCATGACGAGCCAACCGCAGCCGAGCGTCGCGTAGGTAGCGAGGAGTCCCAGCCCGCAGAATACCGAAAACGGCGACAGCCAGCCGAAAGGTTCGCCGGCGAACCGGCCATCGACGATCTTGATGCCCTGCAACAGCGTGCCCAAGATTATGCCCTGGCAGAACGTCGCCGTTCCCGAGCCTAAGATGAAGGCGAGATCCCACAGGTTCTGGGTGCGGCGCGCCTTGGCGCGAAGCTCGAACGCGACGCCGCGGAAAATCAGTCCGCAAAGCATCGCTATCACCGGAAGATAGACGGCCGGAAGCAACGTGGAGTATGCGACGGGAAATACTCCGTAGAGGCAAGCGCCGCCGAACACCAGCCAGGTCTCGTTGCCGTCCCAGACCGGAGCTACCGTATTGAGCATGACCTGTCGCTCGCCTTCGCGATCAAAGAACGGAAACAGCAGGCCAATGCCGAGATCGAAGCCATCCAGCAGCAGGTAGAGGAACACGCCGAGTCCTATGATGCCTGCCCAGATGATTGGAAGATTGCTCGTCATGACTGCCTCACTCGTCGATCGGATCGGTGGCGCGCGACATCGGTCGGCGGTCGAAGCGCACAATGCCCTCGCCGACCTCGCCCTGTTCGCCGGCCGCCTGGTCTCCCACATGCGGCCCCTTCGCCATCAGCTTCAACATGTAGTAGACACCCGAACCGAAGACGAGGAAATAGACAATGATGAAGATCAACAGCGACGTCCCGACTTGTTGCGAAGACAGGGGCGAGACGGCATCCGCCGTGCGCAGCACGCCGTAGACGACCCAGGGTTGGCGCCCCGCTTCGGTGGTGATCCAGCCCGCGAGCAATGCGAGCAGACCCGACGGCCCCATCGCCAGGGCGAAGCGTTGGTACCAGCGCGTGTCATAGAGTTTGTGGCGCAAGCGAAGTACCAGGCCAAGCAGGCCAAGCAGGAGCATCAGCACGCCCATGCTGACCATGACGCGGAAGCTCCAGAACACGATCGTCGAATCGGGGCGGTCTTCGGGCGCGAACTCCTTCAGACCGCGGATTTCGCCATTCCAGGTGTGCGTCAGGACCAGGCTGCCGAGATGGGGTACCGACAAGGCGTATTTCGTTCGTTCCTCCTTCATATCCGGCCACCCGACGAGATTCAGTGACGTACCGCCCTTCTCTGTTTCCCAGAGCCCTTCGATCGCAGCGATCTTGGCCGGTTGGTAGTGGAGCGTATTGAGGCCGTGCGCGTCCCCGGCGATCATCTGGATCGGCGCGGCCACGAGAATCATGCCGACTGCCATCGAGAATGACTTCGTGATGCCCTCGCTCCTGCGGCCGTTGAGTAGATGCCATGCGGCGCAGCCCGCCACGATGGTCGCCGCCACAATGAACGCCGCCAGCGACATATGAACGAGTCGGAAGGGGAACGAAGGATTGAACACGATTTTCAGCCAGTCGAGCGGCACGACTCTGCCGTCCACGATCTCGAAGCCTTGAGGTGTCTGCATCCAACTGTTCGAAGCCAGGATCCAAAACGCCGAGAACAGCGTACCGAGAGCGACCAGCACGGTGGCGAGAAAATGCAGGCGTGCACCGACGCGCTTCCAGCCGAACAGCATGATGCCGAGGAAACCGGCTTCGAGGAAAAACGCCGTCATGACCTCGTAGGTGAGCAGCGGTCCGTTGACCGAGCCGGCGACGCGGGAGAAGCCGGCCCAGTTTGCGCCGAACTCGTAGCTCATCACGACACCAGAGACGACGCCCATGCCGAAACCGACCGCGAAGATCTTCGACCAGAAGAAAAAGAGCTCGCGATAAACCAACTTGCCCGTTCGTAGCCACAGGCCCTCTAGCACTGCGAGATAGTTCGCGAGCCCGATGCTGATTGCGGGGAAGATGATGTGGGCTGAGATCGTGAATGCGAACTGCAGCCGTGCGAGCATCAGGACGTCACTCGTCTCAAGCATTGGATTCGTACTCCTCCGCCGACCGCACGTTGCTCAATACTATTAAAAAGTCCTGCGCGCAAGTGATCGCGAGTCTAACCCAGAAATCGCGTGCCTGGGTGCGAAGCCGGAAGCCGCGACCTTGATCTCTCCATATGCAAGGCATATGCTAGCGAGCATGCGGTCTGAGAGTGAACACTATGAAGCGCCCGCGAACAGGAAAAAGTAAACCAGTAACGTCGAAGGCGGCGGCGAGGTCGATGTCCAGTGCCGTCTCCAGGAAAGCGTCCATATTTCGCAATGGCGCTAACCAGGCCGTGCGACTCCCTCAGGAGTTGCGTTTCCCGGCAGACGTGAAAGAAGTCCGGATTCGGAAGCAAGGAGATGGGTTGCTCATTTCGCCCGTCAAGCCTGACTGGTCATCGTTCTTCGCGATGCAGGTGGATGTACCGGATGACTTTCTGGAGAATCGTGACGATTCACTTCCGCAGTCGCGCGAGCCGCTATGACGGGGTTCATGCTCGATACAGATATTTCCAGCTACGTCATCAAGCGCCGACCGGCGACACTGCTTGAAAAATTCGAGAAACACCGCGAGACGCTCAATGTCTCGGTGATTACGGCCGCGGAGCTGCGTTTTGGCGCAGAGAAGGCGGCCCGGCCGAAACTCACCGAACTTGTCGAGGCATACTTGGATCGACTCGCGATTCTCGATTGGACCAACGAAGTTACACACCACTACGCACGGATTCGCACGGAGTTGGAGCGTTCCGGTAAGCGGATCGGGAATATGGACCTTCTCATCGCCGCGCACGCGGTTTCCCATGGGATGACCGTGGTCACGAACAATCTCAAGCATTTCTCGAACGTGCCCGGCCTCAAAGTGGAAGTGTGGGGTTGATCTATCAGCGCCTCCAATCCTACCGGAGTTCCCGATAGCGGAAACAATCGACGAGATGATCGTTTATCATTCCAACGGCCTGCATATGGGCATAGACGATCGTCGAACCGACGAAACTGAATCCGCGACTCTTGAGGTCCTTGCTGAATACATCGGATTCGACGGAAGTTGCGGGGATCTGTCGCATGATCTTCCACCGGTTGAGCCTTGGCTGTCCGTCGACGAATCGCCAGCAGTAGGAGTCGAAGCTTCCGAACTCTTCCTGGATTTTGAGAAACGCACGTGCGTTGCGCACGGCGGCCTCGATCTTCATGCGGTTGCGAATGATCTCAGAATTTAATGCGAGCTTCTCGATTCGTCTAGCCGAATATCGCGCGACTTTCTCGGGTTCAAATCCATCGAAAGCGCGTCGATAACCTTCCCGCTTCTTCAGTACGATTGTCCAGCTCAACCCGGCCTGCGCAGCTTCAAGCACGAGAAATTCAAAGTGCTTGCGGTCATCGTGGACGGGGACACCCCACTCGCGATCATGATATTGGAGCATCAGCGGATCATCGACACCAACCCACGAGCATCGTTTAATCGTTGCGGTTGCACTGCACATAAAGGCAGTCTTCCTCGATCTTTAATCGACCAAAATCTGATATTTATTGTAACGATATGTCGAGGATTGACAATCGCCTCCCGATCCTTCTCGATGAACTGTGGGCATGGCTACTTCGATGCGCCGCCCGCAACATCGGCGGTCTTAGGTTCGGGCTTTCCGACGTCGAGATGGTTCCAGTTTAGGATGGCGTTGAAGCCGAGGAAATAGGTTCCCTGCGTCTGCCAGCGCCAGAACGGCCGTAGCGCGAACATCACGACATGACCTTTTCCAACGTTTGCATCGAGCACAAGAGGGCGCTCGGAGATCGCCTGGCCGCCGGATAGGGTGCCGGAAAGAAGCATGTCGTTCGGATCTTTCGGGAATTGCATGATGACACGCGGTGGAACATCGGGCTGCACTCCGCCGTATAAGCGCCTCATCTGGCGCATGTAGGCGGCTTCGTCGAATGGAGGTGCGGCAGGCTCGGCCGGTTGATCGTAGGGGGAGATGTGGATGGGCACGGCATTTGGAGTGACGTTCTGCCCGAGGGCCGAACCTGATCCGGAGCCGCCGCCTCCGCCCGGGCGTCCGTCGGCAACGGCGAAGACCGGGTCTTGATTGAAATAGACGGGGATATCTTTCTGATCGTAACCGTAGGCGATTGGACTCTTGAGATCCGTAAATTGGCCACGCAGGATCGATCCGCGGGCGAACAGTTGGGCGGGATGCTCGACGCTGACACCTCCCACCAGGCCGTAGTCGGCGACAAAGGCGGAAGTTGATCCTTCGGTGATCAGCGTGCCGCCGGCTTGTACGAACTTGGCAAGTTCGGCAAGACCTTCGGCCTCCATACCGCCGCGGATGTCATCGCTTTCATCGAGCGCGCCGAGGTTGGGCGTCAGATTGGACTTTTTGTAGGGAATGGGATCTGGGCCGACTTTCGGTATGCCTCTCAGAATAGATTGCGACGTCCCGGAAATGTCGGGATAGATGATCACGTCGTACTTGGCGCGCAGATTGCCATCGCGAAGTTTCTGATCGGCGAAATATTTGTATGGAACTCCGTAGTGATCAAGCGCCGCACGGACCCAGCCTTCATCTTGCGTGTTCTGCCAGGAATGGACGTAGCCGATGCGCGGAATTTGCATCTCGTGGGTTTTAACGGCCGGAGCAGAGGCCACCGCCCAAGCGGAAAGGCCAAATTCCTGAATCGATGCGCGGAGTGCGTTCATCTTGGCGTTGGGAATAATGAACGTGCCGGCGCGAAACTTGTGACCCTGGAGCTCGAAGTCATCTTCCGCCGCAAGCATCTTGATGCCGGCGTTTTTGAAACGGAACGACATCAACGCGTTGTCGGTGGTGTGGTCGATGATCAAAATTTCGCCGTTTCCCTCGATTCGCCCAGGGGCGCGAACATCCGAGCTGATCAGAGTCATCGGCTGATCCAGGATGGAGCGATCCTTCACCGGGGTCAGCGTGATGTTGCGCATGTACTGCATCGTCCAGCCGGTGTCATCATAGGGACGTGGATTGGCGACCGGATAATTCTGCACGCTGAAATACATGTCGGCGAGAGTACGATAGGGCTGGTCGGCGCGAATGATGTAGTCGTCGGCGGCAACGTCGGTGGTGCCGGCTTTGAACGCGGAGCCGGCGAGTTGCACTTCGAGGCCTTGGGCGCGCAGAGCGTTGATCATATCGGCCGCATCGGCTCGGCGGCGCTGGCCAGCGGGGATGACCCACGCGTAGGGCGCTTCGCTTCGGCCCTTGTCAATCGCCCGCTTATTTTTCATCCAATAATCTTCAAGATAAAGATTGCGATCCTCGGCGACTTTGTGAAGCGCGAACAACATCGCCGATTCCTGAATGTTGGTGTTATTGCGTGGTCCCCACTTGATGCTGGAAAGGGGTGGATTCGCCCGATACCATTCCCTACTGATAGTGGTCGCGGGAAGGTGCAGGTCGGGAACGAGATCGGGACCGTAGCCTTGGACTTCATAAAAGCGCCCGAAACTGTTGTGGGTGATCGCGATCCAGAAGAGATAGTTGGGAACCCAACCGTCGTAAAAGCCGTATGTGAAGACGCCAGGAACGCCGCGCTTCGCCATCTCCATGACTTCGGTTTCGGCGAGCAGCCACCATTCGTTGACGGCGATGGGATCGAGGGAATTATTGTAAGGGCCCGTGCCGGTGGATACGTAAAGGTAAGATTGAGCCTCGTGCAAATCGTGCAGCACGGTGGGATGCCAGTCGAGCACTTCTCGGGTGATGTTCTGCGTCAGCTTCAGGAGTTGGCCCATGCCGTCTCGATTATTGTCATGGGCGGCGTATTTTCCCCAATACATCAGGGGTGGACGCTGCTTGCCGGTTTTCTTGCCGTAATAGTACGAGTCGACCTGCTTCTCGCGGCCGTCGGTTTCGACCACCGGCGTAATCAGCACGATCACGTTGTTGCGGATTGCCTGAATGAACGGCGTCTCCTCGATCATGAGGCGATAAGCCAGCTCTATCAGCATTTCGGGACCGCCGGTCTCCGGCGAATGGATACCGCTGGTGATCCAGTAAATCGGCTTCGCCGTGTGAATCAGCGCTTGCGCCTGTTCCTCCGTGATCTTTCTTGGATCGGTGAGCTGGGCAAGCATGCCTTTGTAGCGATCGAGATCCCTGATGGTGTCTTCATCGGCGATGGCAAGTAGGGCCTGGTCGCGTCCCTCTTCGGACTTCCCAATCTTCCAGAACTTAGCGCGCGGCGACGCTTGAGCGAGCGCTTCGTAGTAGCGATTGATATCCTTCGAATAGGTCAGTTCGCGAGGAGTGCCGGGGATTCGTCCGAAGAATTTCAATGGCGACGGGACGGTATCGGACGCAGGCATGTGATCCACCAATTCGGTGGTAATGCGTGGGTCCTGCAAATATTCCTTGATGAGCTTCGTGTATTCCTCGTCGAGTTTCTGCGGCGCTGGGGTTCTCTGCGCAGGCGACGCCGCTTCCGCGGAGGCATTCTTTGGCGCGGTTATCGAATAAACAGCAAGAAAGAACGTGAGCGCGAAAAGGAATCGCTTCATAAAACCTCTCGTTGGGAAAGAGTCATTAACTTCGGATCGAGTCGTTTTTCTAATGTCTTGGCAGCGCTGGGACGGGCTAACGGCATTTTAATCCGCATGCTAACAGGCGGCGGCAGTCCTTGCTGCTGAAACGTACGTTCTGCTGCGCGAGAAATCGAGCGCGCTGTTCCTGCGCTCCCGGTGCGGGTCCGGTTGGAATACTATAATTCCCTGAATTGGTCATGGAATTAGGAGAGGTCGAATGAACAACATAGAGCCACGGCAGGCCGAGTCGACAGCCAGGGACCTGCCGGTGTTCTCGTTCGCAACGGCACGCGCTTGGTCGGAATGGTTGGCAACCCACCACGCCTCATCGCGCGGCCTGTGGCTCAAGATCGCGAAGAAAGGGGCGGGCCCGGCGTCGGTCTCGTACGCGGAGGCGGTCGATAGCGCGCTCGCGTGGGGATGGATCGACGGGCAGAAGGGTACGTTCAACAACGTTTGGTGGCTCCAGCGCTTCACTCCGCGCACGGCGAAGAGCCCGTGGTCGAAGATCAATCGCGCGAAGGCGGAGAGACTGATCGCCGCCGGGACGATGGAGGCGCCGGGTCTCGCTGATGTGGAGCGCGCGAAGCGTGACGGGCGGTGGGAGCGCGCCTATGACGGAGCGCGTTCCTCGAGTGTGCCCGCGGACCTCGCCGCCGCATTTGCGCGCAACACCCGTGCGCGAGCGTTCTTCGAGACGCTCGACGCTGCGAACCGCTATGCAATTCTTTACCGCGTGCAGATGGCGAAGAAGCCAGTGACGCGGGCGGAGCGCATCATGCGGTTCGTCGCGCTGTGTTCGCGACACGAGACGATCCATCCGCGGCGTCAGACGAAGTCAGATGCCCGTTCGCGGGGCGCTTCGAAGAAGGCTCGGACCAGGAAGTAGGGAGCTATGAGCGCGAGTGAATCCGCTAGCCATTATTTACTTAGGGAGCGGCGATGCAGAGAATCCCGATGTTGAGAGATGACGCCGGCAAGGGCGGGGGCGACCGGCCCAACGAGCCCAAGAACGTGCTCGGCGATCGAGTCGAAGTCTGCTCCTTGAGCCCGATGACGGGTTTCTTTCGCGACGGCTGCTGCGACACCAGCCGCGAGGACATCGGCAGCCACACCGTGTGCGCGGTCATGACCGCGGGATTTCTTGAGTTTTCGAAGTCCTGCGGCAATGATCTCTCAACGCCGGTCCTGGATTTCGGCTTTCCTGGACTGAAGCCCGGTGATCGCTGGTGTCTGTGCGCACCTCGGTGGCAGGATGCGCTGCAAGCGGGGCATGCGCCGCGCGTGGTCTTGCGAGCTACACATGAAGGCGCCTTGAGCTTCTGCTCGCTCGCGGACCTCAAGCGCTTAGCAGTCGACCTCGATTGACTCCCGCGCCCGCCGTCAAGGATTGGATGAACGCACCCTGCTGCGACGTGTTTGAACTCGAAGGCGGCAAGATCAAACGCTTCGACTGCTACCCGGCTTATCGATAGGTAAGTGACCAGCTAACGACGAATGGAGCATTCGCTTTGCGCGGGCCGCCTCGGCAAACGACTCTCGTTATCATTGGGCCGACATCCGATTCGTAGTCTGGATCGTCTTGGATCGATTCTGCAACGCAGGCATCGAGTCCCTCGACTCTGAAATCTGTAATTGCACCACTGAGATGAACGCTCAAGGGAGTGTTGGTGAGCAGATGCGAGAAACTCGCGAAGTCGAGTCGGATGCTCGCGATATCGAGGGGGCCTTTGGGGGTGTAGACATCGGTGCGCGTAATGCGTCCTTTGTCAAAGACATAGGTGGAGACCAACGACAACCGATCATCCGGAATAGGACTGTCCTCGCCCAGGCGATCGAGCTCGGACTGGCGATAGGTCACTATCGTCTTTTTCAGCCGATGCGTTATGTTGACATCCCGGATAAAAGCGAGAGGCATCAAGTGGGTGCCATCGGCCAGCGAGAAATCAGGCAAGAGCAGCGGTCTCGTGCCATCGGCCACGCCCGAGAGCATGTCGCGAGCAAAAGGAATCGGGAAATAAGGACTGTGCATATGCTGCGACGTTCCCCCATTGACCAGCGGCAGGCCAATCACGTGTCCGCCGTCGCGTCGGGTAAGCAGCATTCGGTCGTAAGCTCCCCGCGCAAACCAAGTCACATTCTCACGCGGCAAGGCTTGCAGGGCGGCAGCGAATTTCGCCATCGGTGGCCTATCCTTAAATCCCATATCGTTCCATAGCGCGTTCGTGTAGAGAAACTGGTGGGATAGGGAAAGGTTCTCGCCGAGAATGCGAAACTTGCCGCGATACGCGTCAGTGCGCCGCCCATGGTCCCAGAGATTCACGGAGCCTGTGTTCTGATTGGTCCAAAAGGTGACAAAACGCTGGGCCGCGAGCGACGCATAGGCATAAGCAAGCTCTTTCTCGGATTCGCTCAACACGTTGAGTGTCGCTGCGACCGAGAGAACCTCGATGATCGCAGTCTCGCTGTAAGGTCCGAGACTGCGCCCATACTCGAAACCGGCTCCGTTCTCGTGAATGCGGAGCAGCATCAGGTCCGACGACTTGCGCAACCAACCGAGAACGGCGGGCGGTGGACGTTCTCCAGTTTCTATGAAGTGATGCGCGAGTTCTGCAGACAGTAGTACGCTGTAGCGATCAAAGCGACCCTCCCCGTCAGTTTCGTCTGCAAAACCGTAGATGCCGGAATACTGCTGATAGTGCGCGACAATTTTCTCGTAAAGTGCCGCGGCGCCGGCGCCATCCTCCCATCCCATCTGCATCCGCAGCCGCGCAATACCGAACGCCACACAGTAGTAGTTGTTGGGATGATCGATGAGGGAAAAATCGTTTACATCCACAAACATGCGCCAGTCGAGCCTGACGCGTAATTTGGCCAATGTAAGGCGGTCGATGGCCTGGTCCAGCAAATCGGCTCGACGCAATTGATTCAATGCCAGCAAATAATAGTAGGCGCCCCAGGTATCGTTGGCGTCGTCCACAGTCAACTGTGCGATTTTCCGGAAGTCTTTTAGATAAGACGGTAACCGCGGATCACCGGCAGGCAATGAGGTCAGAAATTCAGCGAGCGAGACGGCGATCTTGCCGGGGAGGAACTTGTCTTGACCGTTGAAAACGGCCACGCCATCCATGGTGAGCGCGCGTCCGTCTTTGACCAGGCCGAGCAAAAGCGCTTCGATTTGCGGCTCGAGCGAGTTGCGGATTGTTTGGTTGTAAGCAGGCGCAACCGGGTCCGCCTCTGCCGCTGATCCTAGGCACAGGGCAAGGACCCCGAGCATCATCGTCGCAATCGCTCGCATCTGTCTTGTCACGCCCGTATTCGTTCGTTTCGCAACTCCAAGCCACGCTGCTCTTGGAGCACGAGGCCTGGCCCGTTTCAGAAGTTGAAATCGAATCTGACTCCGGCATAACGGAATGCGTCCCGACCCGGCGCCCAGAACGTCGCGTTCGTGATGGGGCCCGCTTTGCCGCCATACGGATTGACGTTCAACAGCGTTTGAGAGCCACGTTCCAGCGCGTATTGCTTGTCGAACACGTTGTTGACAAACACAGCCACCTTCCAATGGTCGGTCTTTGTGCCTACCGACAAATTCATCAGCCCATATCCGGATTGAATCGAATTGGGGTCGAGCGATGTGTTGAACCACACCTTTGACTGATATCGATAGTTCAAGTCAACGAAGCTGGAGAAATCACCGACGAGGTGAAAGTCATACTCGCCGTTCAGATACCCGCTCCAGCGGGGCGCGTTTGACAAGGTCATGCCCGAGAGGTCTTGGACGCTGTTGACGCAACCCTGCGCCACTGTTTGAGATGAGAAGCAAGCGGCGCCGGGAAAGGTGTTGGATTTAGCGATGTCATAGGCTCCGCTGGCGGTGAAGATAAGACCCGCAAGCGGCTCTGCGGCCAACTCAGTCTCTACACCCTTGGTGGTCACCAGCGGAACGCTTTGCAGTTCCTTCAATTGAGTCACCGGATCTTCGCGAGAGGATTGATAGTTGTGGAATTCCTCATAGAAAACGGTGGTGTTCCAGGTCAGCCGCCGATCGAAGAATTCGCCTTTGAACCCGACCTCGTAGTTACGGCTCGTCTCGGCCGCAATGGGCTGTTGCGCGACGATCACATCCGCGTTCGGAAGGCCATTGAACGCGCCTCCTTTAACCGGCGTGCGCACGGTCATTGAACTGGTCAGATCGTAGGCTTCGCCCTTAAAGCCGGAGGCCCAGTCGGCGAAAACCATGAAATCGGGTGTGAATCGGTACTGAATGGCTGCTTTGCCGGTGGTCGCATTGGTGTTGTTACATGTGTCACCCGCCAGACCCGACGGCGTCACGGTCGAGCACTTCGGTGCGCCGTACACCACGTCATTACCGATGTCGTAAAATCGGTAACTGTTCTCCTCATGCTCGAATCGTGCTCCGCCGACGAGCGAAAGTTTGTCGGTAAGATCCCAAGTTGCTTGGCCGAACAGTGCTGCGGTTTCGATCGTGTCGAAGGCGTCGTAAAACGAATAAGGGGACGAGGTTGCAAGCGGTGTCTGACCATTGAAGGTGCCAAGATCGTCGGAGCCACGTACGAAAAGTCGCTCAGCTCGGGTGTCGCTCCAAAAGACTCCCGCTACATATCGAAAGCGAGTTGCGTTTGGGGAAGTCAGCCGAATTTCCTCGGTATAGTTCTTGACTTTAAAATAGCCCCCATTGGCAGAACCGCCCTCCGGCAGCAAGTGATTCAACAACGCGAAGTTGTAAGCGCTCTGATCCGTACTCTGAAGATCATCGAGTTCATAGTGATCGAAGGAGGTGATCGACATCAGAGAGTAACCGTTCGCGAAATTGTA
>Ga0210398_10004351_pt1 | contig 13312 bp, 11 predicted proteins | sample IncBWC4OmetaG_FD_161047 | JGI IMG/M metagenome (GOLD analysis project Ga0210398, IMG submission 161047) | Forest soil microbial communities from Barre Woods Harvard Forest LTER site, Petersham, Massachusetts, United States - Inc-BW-C-4-O | ecosystem: Environmental > Terrestrial > Soil >... | reverse complement strand
TCGACTACCGCGCCTATTTCGGCTCGATGACCAAATGGGCGACCGAGATCGACGACCCGGCGCGCGTGCCGGAAATCGTGTCGCGCGCCTTTTATACCGCGGCCAACGGTCGGCCCGGTCCGGTCGTGGTCGGCATCCCCGAGGATATGCTGGTCGAGCGCGTCGCCGTGGCCGACGCGCCGCCGTTCGCGCTGATCGAGACCTCGCCCGGCGACACCGAGATGGCAAAATTTGCGCAAATGCTCGCCGGCGCCCGCGCGCCGATCATGCTGCTCGGCGGCAGCCGCTGGTCGCAAGCTGCCAGCGACGGTATTGGGCGCTTTGCGCAGAAATATGCGCTGCCGGTCTGCACCACGTTCCGCCGCGGCCACTTGTTCGACGCGCTGCATTCCTGCTACGCCGGCGATCTCGGCATCGGTCCCAATCCGAAACTGCTTGAACGCATCAAGGCGGCCGACCTCGTCATCATGGTCGGCGGTCGGCTCGGCGAACTGCCGTCGCAGAGCTACACGCTGTTCGACATTCCCCGCCCGCAGATGCCGTTCGTGCATGTGCATCCAGGCGCCGAGGAGCTCGGCCGCGTCTACAGCCCGCACGTTGCGATCCATGCGACCCCGACCGCGTTCGCCGCGGCGCTCGACAATCTCGATCTGAAAGAGGCAGACGGCGACGCCGAGGCCGCCCACGCGGATTATTTGGCATGGACGGAAATGCCGACTGAGCAGCCGGGCGGCGTCAATTTCGGCGCTGTCATGGTGTGGCTGCGCGAATATCTGCCGCCCAACGCGATCCTGTGCAACGGCGCCGGCAATTACGCGGCGTGGATCCACCGCTTCTTCCGCTTCCGCCGCTTCGGCTCGCATGTCGCGCCGGCCTCCGGCTCCATGGGCTACGGCGTACCGGCGGCGCTGGCGATGAAGCGATTGCATCCCGACCGGCCGGTGGTGTGCCTCGCCGGCGACGGCGATTTTTTGATGAACGGCCAGGAATTCGCCACCGCCGTGCAATACGGTGCGCCGTTCGTCACCATCATCGCCGACAACGGCATGTACGGCACCATCCGCATGCATCAGGAGCGCGAATATCCCGGCCGCGTCTCGGCAACCGATTTGCGCAATCCGGATTTTCCGGCTTACGCGCGCGCCTTCGGCGGCTTCGGCGTCTCGGTCGAGCGCACCGAGGATTTTCCCGAAGCGTTCAAGCAGGCGCAAGCCTGCGGCAAGCCGGCGATCATCCGCCTGGCGATCGACGGAGAAGCCATCACGCCGACGACGACGATCGCAAAAATTCGCGCCAGATCGCTGGCGGAGAAGAAGCGCTGAACGGCCCCAGCTGGCGTGGAATAGCACTAGCCATTGCGCCGCACCTGAAAGCCGGGCGTCCGCTCCGCTGCAACGCCGCTATTTTCCAGTTGCTGGTCGTACTGAATACTGACATCCTTGGCCGATTGGCCATCTACAAACAAATAATGCCAGTATTGAGTTGGAGATTTCATGCAGGACGTCGTGTTGCCTTGCGGCGTCTCCGTCCCGAGCATGACGGACGGCGTGGCCGGCAATCAAGCCGGTCGCAACTCGATGTTTGCCGTTGCTCTGGCCGTTCTTGCATTCGTGATTTACGCTTGCGCCGTCCTCACCCTTCCGCAGGTGCGAAACTCTCTGGCCTGCTGCGAGTCGAGTGGTATTGCGGCGGCCATTTCCAATATCAGGTATGGCACGCCACTCGGCAGCCTCTATTCTGGCACTTTTAGTTATTTTAACGATCGCATCTACCAGCCGCTCTCGCAAACGCTGGAGCAGGCTCAAGTTCCCGGTGCCGGACTGCCCGCGACACCTTCCGGATCATTGTACGCGACGACGCGGGACGGTAACGGCGTCGGGTATCCGTTGATTGTCACCGCGGCGTTTCGAGTGTTTGGGATCCATGCCTGGGCGCTGCAACTGACGATGCTGCTGTTGATGGCGCTCTCGGCGGCAGCGTTCCTGTGGCGGTTCCACAGTGCTGCCTTCGCTGGCGTTGTCACCCTGTATTTTACCGCACTGACCGTCATGCTGTTCACCAACTTGGTGTGGGATCCGGGAATGCAGATCCAGATAGCGGTCGGCGGCGTCCGCTATTTCTCATTGGTCAGCGTGCTGCCGCTTTTTCACATTCTGCTCACCCTGGTAGATCCGCGTCCGCCGCAACGCGAAACCGCAATGCGCGATGCCGCGCTGCTCGCGCTCCAGGCGGCGATTTTCCTTTTGTCTGTCCTGACTCGTGGTAGCACGCTGCCCCAGGTCGCCGGCATCGCGCTCGTCTGCATGGTGCTCGCCTGGAAACATTGGCACAGAACGGAACGGTTGCGGGCCCTGCTTGGCAAACTTGCCGTGATGGGCCTCGTCAGCGTTGCCAGCTTGAGTGCGATCGTGGCCGCGGTGCCGCGGGATTACCTGACTGAAGGGCGGTTTGGACCGACCATCTGGGAACGTGTGACCCAAGGCTTGGGCACGAACCCGGCGTGGCCGTTTGCCGGCGTGAACGCCATGTTCGACTGCAAAGAATTCATACCTCAGGGCCTCGTGTCCGGCACGCACGATGACAACAGCCACTGCATCTGGTTTGACTATGTCTTGAAACACCACATTCCGATCAAGACAGCAGGCGATAAGGCCCTCGGCAGCAGCTATGAAACTGCGATGCGCGAAGCATTTTTCAAAATCGCAGCCCGCTATCCGGCCGATGTGCTGATAACATTCATTTATTACAAGCCGCAGCGTATCGTCATGTCGATCTCGAGAAGCATTCGTTTCAATTTCGGCGGCGATCAGTCGCGGGCAAGCAATCCGGCGGGATCTCTGGTCGTTCCATATCCGCCGCTCGCGATCGGTCTGCTGTTCGTTTCGCTTGCCGTCGCTCTGGTTTATTTCGGCATTGGCGCGGTATCGACGGTGGAGCTGTCGCGGATCGTGGGTGTCACGCTTTTATTGGCGGCGTTCACGTCATCGACTTATATCGCGGCCTGGGCATCGCCGCCCACAGTCGCCGACCTGCTGCTGTATTGCCTGTTCGGACTTGGCCTGGCTGTGGGTGTGATGCTGGTCGCCGCGCGATCGGCACTGCGGCTTCACGTCCATGCCATTCAGCGGCCGGTGATGGCGAACAAGCTCTGAACTCAACGCTGGTCTTCTTCCGCAGGACATGCCGGCTTTGTCGGTAAAGTCCTGCCACGGGCGAGAGGCGACATCACGCCGCTACACGCGGCTTGGCGATTAGGCTAGCGTGGTCGCAGAGCTGCCGGCGGAACATGCCGACTTCCGTAAAATCAAAGGCAGCGATTTTGGCCCCGGCAGGCGAGCAGCACTGAAATACGTCGCTGATTTGTTTCTCGGGCACTTTCTGCGAGCGCGGAAGGCGCCAAGCTCGTGGGAGATCACGATGAAGTTTCCCCGCCGCAGGCTTCTGCATATTGCAGCCGGCGCAGGCGCGCTGCCGCTGATTTCGCGTATCGCTTGGGCGGAATCCTATCCGACACGTCCCATCCATCTCATCGTCGGCTTTACGCCAGGCGCGGCGGCCGACGTGACCGGGCGCCTGTTGGGCGAGAGCATGGGACCGTTGCTGGGACAGCAAATCGCGGTCGAGAACAAGCCTGGCGGCGGCTCGAGCATCGCCGCCGACTATGTCGCTCACGCCGCCAATGATGGCTACACGCTGTTCCTGGCAACGTTGTCCATCATCGTCAATCAGATCATCAATCCCAATGCGGCCTTCGATATGCAGCGGGATCTGGCGCCGATCGCGCTGCTCTCTCGCGGGGCTGTGGTGCTGGTCGTCAACCCCGACAGCGACATACACAGCGTCGCCGACCTCATCGCGCTGGCCAAGGCGAAGCCCGGCCAAGTGCTCCACGCTACGGTCGTGGGCAGCCTGCCGCATCTTGCCAGTGAGCTGTTCGCGCAACGCGCCGGCATTAAATTTACCCAGGTGCCCTATCAAGGCAGTCCGCAGACCGTCACCGACGTCATCGCCGGCCGCGCTTTGTGCACGTTCTCGCCGGCCTCGACCGTGGTCGGCCAGATCGCGGCGGGTAAGCTTCGGCCGCTGGCGGTCGCGGCCGACAAGCGCTCCGGTGCGCTGCCAGACGTGCCGACCATGGCGGAAGCCGGCATACCCGATTTCGACACCAGCCTTTGGTTCGGCCTGTTGGCGCCCGCGGGTACGCCACGGCCGGTGATCGACAAACTCGCTGATGCCGCGCAACAGGCGATTCACGCTCCGCACACTTTGGAAACGCTGGCCAAGCAGGGCTTTGAACCGCTCGACGGCGGGCCGGACAAATTTGCCGACTATATTCGCAGCGAAACCGCCCGCTGGACGGCCGTGGCAGGCGCCGCGGGATTGAAGAGCTAGTGACAACCAGGCAAACGGTTCACTCTGCCTTGATCCCCGCGGCCTTGATGATCGGCCACCATTTGTCGATCTCGGCTTTCTGGAAGGCGTGCAGCGCCTCCGGCGTCTGTTGCTCGGGCGGATAGATCACCTGCGCTAGATCGAGGAGTTTTTTCCGCGTGTCCGGATCGGCCAAGGCGGCCATCACCGCGGCGTTGAGCTTGGCGACGATCGGCTGCGGCGTGCCCTTGGGCGCCCACATCGCGTGCCAGAACGAAAAGTAATAGCCGGGCAGGCCGGCTTCGTCGGTGGTCGGAATGTCGGGCGCCACTGCGATGCGCTCCTTGGCGGTGACGGCGTAGGCTTTCAGATCCCCGGATTTCACGTGCGGTAGCGACACCGCCGGCGTGTCGAGCTGGATGTCGGTAAATCCGGCGAGCAGATCCTGAGTGGCAAGCCCGGCGCTGCGATACGACACCATCTGCCATTTCACGCCGATCAAGTTCTCCATCAGCACGCCGGCGACGTGGCTCGGCGAGCCGACGCCCGACGTGCCCATAGTCACCTTGTCGGGATTGGTTTTGATCCAGGCGATCAATTCTTTCAGATTGTTCGCCGGCAGGGTTTTCCGTCCGTCGATCAGGAACGGCTGCGTCACGGCCAGCGCCACCGGCTCGAAATCGGTGAGATAATCGTAACCGAGATTGTAGATGGCGCCGTCGGCGACGTTGGTGCCCCACATGCCCCACAACACCGTGTAGCCGTCGGGCGCCGAGCGCTCGGCGCGGGTGACGCCGATAGTGCCCGCGGCGCCGCTGACGTTTTCCACCACCACGGTCTGACCCAATGTCGCGCTCATGGCTTTGGCCATGATGCGGCCAAGGGTGTCGGTCGAACCGCCGGGCGCGAGCGGCACGATCATGGTGACCGGGTGATCCGGATAGGTCTGCGCGCCGGCGGGAAGAGCCGCGGCCAAGCTCAAAGCGGCAGCGGCCGCGGCAATCCGTGCGATCATGGTTTCCTCCCAGCGCGAGCGACGGACGCCTGCTATGCCAGAGGATTTTTCCGCGCCAAAGGACAAAGCGCGCGCTGCGACGGTATAGCCGAACATTGCTGCCGATATTGAATCGTGGTTCACTTGTTGCGGCAAGTGCCGCCGATTCCACCTTGCGCAGAACCGATGCCTTATCGCCGCACCGAAAACGTCGCGCGCCGGCTCGCCGCCCGCCATACGGCGATCATCGCCGCGGCGCGCGACGCGGCCAGCGATGGCGGCATGGCGGCGGTGCAGATCGCAGCCGTAGCGCAGCGCGCCGGTATCGCCGCCGGTACGGTCTATCGCTATTTTCCAGGCAAGACCGATCTGGTCTCGGCATTGTTGGCGGAAATCTCCGAGCGCGAAATCGGCGCCGTGCGTGCCGCTGCCGACGTCGCACCTGGTCCACTGTCGGCGCTTTCGGCGGCGATCATGACCTTTGCGGCGCGGGCATTGCGCCACCGCCGCCTCGCCTATGCGGCGATTGCCGAGCCGGTCGAAGCCGAGCTCGACGCGGCGCGGTTCGGTTTTCGGAAAGCGCTCGCTGCCGAATTCGCAAGCCTCATCACCGCGGCCGTCGCGCATCTGCCGGAGCAGGACGCGGCGCTGAGCGCGGCCGCGTTGGTCGGCTTGCTCATCGAGGGATTGATCGGACCTCTGGCGCCGGATGCCACGGGCCGCGAGCGCGCCGTGGTGCAATTGCTGGCGCTCGTTGCGTTACGCGCGCTCGGCGTTGCCGATGCGCGGGCGAGGGGGCTGGTGGTTTCAGGGATCAGGGATCAGTAGTCAGGCATCACGCATCAGGCGAATCTTGATCCCTGATCCCTGTTCCCTGATCAGTGCGACAGCAGCACCGGCGCCGTCATCGAGCGCAGGATCGAATGGGTCACGCCGCCGAGTATGAATTCGCGTAGCCGCGAGTGCCCGTAGCCGCCCATGACGATGAAATCCGTGCCGCTGTCGGCGACATGGGACAACAGCACGTCGGCGACGTCGATCTTGCCGCGGCTGATGCGCTTGACGTCGACCTTGAGCCCGTGACGCGCCAGGTGCTGGCCCATGTCGGCGCCTTCGATCTCATCCTCTTTGCCGCGTTCGTCGGCGACGATGACGACTTCGACCTTGCCGGCCTTTTCCAGGAGCGGCATGGCGTCGGCGATGGCGCGCGCCGCCTGGCGGCCGCCGTCCCAGCACACCATGACGCGGTCGAGCTTGAGGGGCGCTTTCTGGATATAGGGCACCACGATCATCGGGCGGCCGGATTGGAACAGCGTGCTTTCGGCGATCAACTCTTCGACCTCGTTAGCCTGCGGTTCGGCCTGCGGGACGATGGCGAGATCGAAGCGCCGCGCGATGCGGGCGAACTGGTCGCCAGCGCCGGCGGCGCTGGCGCTGAGCGTGATCGGCTCGGCTGAAACGCCGACGCGTGCGGTGGTCGCGGCGAACCGGTCGATGGCGGCTTTCGCCGCGGCCTGGTTGTCGGAGAGCTGAGTCTCGATGACCTCGGCCGGGATATAGCCGGTGCCCGAAATCGGCACGATCGGATCGAACACGAATGCGATCCCGGCGAGGTGGGCGCCAAGCGTATCGGCGACCGAAACCGCATAGTCGCCGACGCCGCCGCCATCCTCGCGCGTGCTGAGATTGACGACAATGTCCTTGATCATGACGGTGTCTCCTCGGTGCGGCAGGGCCGCGGGCAGCAAGTAATCGCGGGCAGCAAGTAATATAGCGTCTTTATGTCATGCCCGCTGCCGGTCGCTTTTGCGCCAAATCAAAGCGCCGGCCCCATGGCTACTTCTTTTTGATGCTGCCGTCGGCGTTGAACTGGCTGACATAGGCCCACAAGTCGTTGACCTCCTGCTCGTTCTTGATGCCGGCGAAGATCATCTTGGTGCCGGGGATCTTGGCGCGGGGGTCCTTGATGTAGTCCTTGAATTGCGCCTCGTTCCAGACGATGCCGGAATTTTTATTGGCGTCGGAATAGGAGAAATCGGGGACACTGCCAGAGTGCCGGCCGTCGATGCCGTTGAGCTCGGGGCCGATCTTGTTCTGCGCGTCGTCGCCGATCGAATGGCAGGGCAGGCATTTGTGGAACGAAATCTCGCCCTTGGCGACGTCCTGCGCCGATGCGGTATAGGCCGACGCAGCAATCAACGCGGCCGCTACAATCAACGTCCTCATTATCAGTTCTCCCTTTCGCCTGTGGTGCCGGTCGCGCCCCATGCGGCCCGATATTTGCGCCGCAGCCGTTCAAGCCGCCGGAACGCGGTGTGTCAACGGCCAAAATAGCCGCCCTGCCGCGCGCGGTGGCCTGAGGCGCTGTCGCACGGTACGGCCGGCTTTTTCCGGCTATACTGACAACTCACGAAACGCCGGAGTGGTTCGATGCCGGTTTTGATGCCGCTGTTTGACGATGCGGTGCTTAAGCGGCGCGCCGCGATCGTTGCAGCGCTCAAGCGCCTGGTGCCGGGCGAGGGCGTGATCGCCTCGGAAGAGGCGATGCGGCCTTACGAGAGCGATGGGCTCACCGCCTATCGGCAATTGCCCATGGTTGTGGTGCTGCCGGAGACCACGGCGCAGGTCTCCGCGGTGCTCGCCTATTGCCATCGCGAAGGCGTCAAGGTGGTGCCGCGCGGGGCCGGGACCTCGCTGTCCGGCGGCGCGCTGCCGCTCGGCGACGGCGTCCTGCTCGGCATGGGCAAGTTCAAGCGCATCCGCGAGATCGACTTCGACAATCGCGTCGCCGTGGTCGAGCCCGGCGTCACCAATCTCGCGGTGTCGCAAGCCGTCGAGCACGCCGGTTTCTATTACGCGCCCGATCCGTCGTCGCAGATCGCCTGCACCATTGGCGGCAATGTGGCGGAGAATTCCGGCGGCGTGCATTGCCTCAAATACGGTATGACCACCAATAACCTGCTCGGCTGCGAATTGGTGCTGATGACCGGCGAGGTGTTGCGGCTCGGAGGCAAGCACCTTGATTCCGGCGGCTACGATCTCCTCGGCATCGTCACCGGCTCCGAGGGCCTGCTCGGCGTCGTCACCGAAATCACCGTGCGCATCCTGAAAAAACCGCAGAGCGCGCGGGCGGCACTCATCGGCTTCAATAAATCCGAAGATGGCGGCGAATGCGTCGCGCGCATCATCGGCGCGGGCATCATTCCCGGCGGCATGGAGATGATGGACCGGCCGGCGATCCATGCGGTCGAGGAATTCGTCCATGCCGGCTATCCGCTCGACGTCGAGGCGCTGTTGATCGTCGAGCTCGACGGCCCGCGCGCCGAGGTCGACCACCTGCTCGAGCGCGTCCAGGAGATCGCCAATGCCTGCCGCGCGGTGACTTGCCGCGTCTCCAATTCCGAAGAAGAGCGCCTCTTGTTCTGGGCCGGCCGCAAGGCGGCGTTCCCCGCGGTCGGCCGCATCTCGCCGGACTATCTGTGCATGGACGGCACCATCCCACGCGCCAAATTGCCGCTGGTGCTGCAGCGCATGCAGGAGATGTCGGTGAAATACGGCTTGCGCTGCGCCAACGTATTCCATGCCGGCGACGGCAACCTGCATCCGCTGATCCTCTACGACGCTAACAATCCCGGCGAGCTCGAACGTGCCGAGCAATTCGGCGCCGATATTCTGCGGCTGTGCGTCGAAGTCGGCGGTGTGCTCACCGGCGAGCACGGCGTCGGCGTCGAAAAGCGTGACCTGATGCCGGTGATGTTCTCGGAAATCGATCTCAATCAGCAGCAGCGTGTCAAATGCGCCTTCGACGACAAGAGCCTGCTCAATCCCGGCAAAGTATTCCCGACCTTGCACCGCTGCGCCGAGCTTGGACGCATGCACGTGCATGCCGGCCGGGTGGCGTTTCCCGATATTCCGCGGTTTTAGCGCGCGCCAAAAAGTACATGCGATGAAATTCGGCCTGTTCAGCTCGGCGCAAGCCAACAGTAACGACCTGCCCCCGGAGACCGGTCAGGGCTTTCGCGACTATCTCGACTTCAACGTCGAGGCTGAGGCGTTCGGATTTCAGTCGAGTTTTCTGGTCGAGCATCATTTCACCGGCTGGAACCAGGTGTCGGCGACCTTGATGCTGTTGATGGCGCTCGCCATGCGCACCAAGACGCTGCGGCTCGGCTCGGCGGTGATGGTGCTGCCCTGGCACAATCCGGTGCTGCTCGCCGAGCAGGCGGCCACGCTTGATCTGATCTCCGGCGGCCGTCTCGATCTCGGCATCGGCAAGGGCTACCGGCACAGCGAGTTCAAGGGTTTCGCGATCGCGCCCGAAGAGGCCGAGGCGCGCTTCGAGGAGGCCGTTGCGGTGATGACGCGGGCGTGGACGACGCGCCAGCGTTTCTCCCACCACGGCCGCTTCTGGCATTTCGAGGACGTCGTGGTCGAGCCGCCGCCGGCGCAAAAGCCGCATCCGCCGCTTTGGGTGGCAGCTGGCAGCGAACATTCGATTCGCCGTGCCGCGGCGCGCGGCTTCAACCTGATCCTCGATCAATATGCCAGCACGAGCCAGATTGCCGAGCGCATCGGCTTCTACAAAGCCGAGCGCAAGGCGCAAGGTTTTGGCTTCGATCCGATGCAGGTGGCGGTGGCGCGCCAGCTTTATGTCGCCAACGACGAGGCCGACAAGCAAGCCGCGCTCAAGCGCCAGGCCGCCTATACCCAGCGCACGGTCGATGTGTCGCGCCAGCCCGCGGGCAAAGGCGGCTCGCATGTGCTCGCCTATGCCGACAAGGCCGGCGGCACCGAGGAGAATGCGCTCTTCGGGACGCCGGAAGAAATCTGCGCGGGCCTTGCCGCTTTGCAGGAAGCCGGCGTGGCCTATGTGCTGCTGACGGTTGCCGGCGGCAGCGCGCAGCTGCGCCGTTTTGCCGGCGAGATCATGCCGGCCTTCGCCGGTTCCATGCCCGTCGCCGACGCGGCGGAATGAGCGCGCCATGGCCGATGATCTCAAGCCGCGCGATGCCGCCGAGGTCGAGCAGGCGATCCGTTCGGCGCTCGCCGACGGCAAAGCGCTCGAAATTGTCGGCCACGGCACCAAGCGCGCCATCGGTCGTGCCGCACAGTGGGACGCCACCCTCGATCTCTCAGCGCTCACCGGCGTCACGCTCTACGAGCCCGAAGAGCTGGTGCTGTCGGCGCGGGCCGGCACGCCGCTCGCCGAAATCGAGGCTTTGGTTGCGGCAAGCAAACAGGAGCTCGCCTTCGAGCCGATGGATTATGGGCCGCTCCTGGGCACGATGGCCGGCGCCGCCACCATCGGCGGCGTGCTGGCGGCGAACCTGTCCGGGCCGCGCCGCATCAAGGCCGGCGCGGCGCGCGATCATTTCCTCGGCTTCACCGCCGTGTCCGGCCGCGGCGAGACCTTCAAGTCCGGCGGCCGCGTGGTCAAGAACGTCACCGGCTACGACCTCTGCAAGCTTATTGCCGGCTCCTGGGGCACGCTCGCGGCCATGACCGACGTCACGATCAAGACGCTGCCGCGGGCCGAGACCGAAGCGACGGTGCTGCTGCAAAACCTCGACGACGCTGCGGCGCGCAAAGCGCTTGCCGCGGCCACTGGCTCGTTCGCCGACGTTTCCGCGGCGGCGCATTTGCCGGCTATTGCCGCAGCGCGCATCGCCGAGACTGCACCTGCCAGAACCGCCGTGACTGCTTTCCGCCTCGAAGGCGTCGCGCCGTCGGTCGTGGAGCGCAAGTCCGTGCTGGAGAAGCTGTTGGCACCGCTCGGCGGGCTCGGTTCACTTGGTGAGATCGCATCGCGGGCGCTGTGGCGCGCGGTCCGCGACGTGACGCCATTCGCGGCGGTGGGACTCGCCGGTTCGCGCGATCTCTGGCGCATTTCGACGGCGCCGACCCATGGCCCCGACGTCGGCCGGGCGCTCGCCGAAAAAGCCGGCGCCGAGCTTTTTTACGACTGGGCCGGCGGCCTCGTATGGGTCGCTTTGCCGGCCGCGAACGATGCGCATGCGCCGCTGGTGCGTGCCGCTGTCGCTGCCGCCGGCGGCCATGCCACGCTGATCCGCGCGCCGGCAGCCGTCCGTGCCGCCGTTGAGGTCTTTACCCCGGAAGAGCCGGCGCTTGCCGCGCTGACGGCGCGGGTGCGGGTAGGTTTCGATCCGCAAGGCGTGCTCAATGCCGGGCGCATGTGGGCGGGCGTGTAGCCATGCAGACCAATTTCACCCTCGCCCAGCTCGCCGATCCCGACGTCGCCGCATCGGAAAAAATCCTGCGCGCCTGCGTGCATTGCGGCTTCTGCACCGCGACCTGCCCGACCTATGTGCTCGACGGCAACGAGCTCGATTCGCCGCGCGGGCGCATCTATCTGATCAAGGACATGCTGGAGCACGACCGGCCGGCGACCGCGGACGTGGTTTTGCACATCGACCGCTGCCTGTCGTGCCTCGCCTGCATGACCACCTGTCCCTCGGGCGTGCACTACATGCACCTGGTCGACCATGCCCGCGTCCATATCCAAAACACCTATGAGCGTCCGCCGTTCGAGCGTCTGCTGCGCGCGGCGCTGGCGTGGCTGTTGCCCTATCCGCAGCGGTTCCGGCTGGCGCTGCTGGCGGCGCTGCCTGCAAAACCCTTGGCGCCGCTCCTCGATGCGATCGGGCTTAAGCGGCTCGCCGCCATGCTCCGCCTGGCGCCGTGGCGGGGGCCGCGGCGCCGGCTCGGGCCGCAGATTTTCCCGGCCGCAGGTGCGCGCAACGGCCGCGTCGCCTTGCTCGCCGGCTGCGTCAACGACGTGCTGGCACCGCAAATCAACGCCGCCACCATCGCGGTGCTGACGCGCCACGGCATCGAAGTGGTGCTGGCCAAGGGCGCCGGCTGCTGCGGCTCGCTGGTCCACCATATGGGCCACGATGGAGAGGCACTTGCGCAGGCGCGCGCCAATATCGACGCCTGGACGGCGCTGGAAAACCTCGACGCCGTCGTCATCAACACCTCGGGCTGCGGCACCACGGTGAAGGATTACGGCTTTATGCTGCGCACCGATCCGGCCTATGCCGAGCGCGCCGCCCGCATTTCTGGCTTGGCCAGGGACATCTCGGAATATCTCGCCACGCTGCCGCTTGAGCCCGCGGAAGGCACGCCGCAACTCACCGTGGCGTACCATTCAGCGTGCTCGTTGCAGCACGGCCAGCGCGTCAACCGGCAGCCGAAGGAGCTGCTGGCAAAGCTCGGCTTCGTCGTGAAGGACGTGCCGGACGGTCATCTGTGCTGCGGCTCGGCCGGCACCTACAATATTTTGCAGCCCGACTTTGCAAGACGGTTGCGCGAGCGCAAAGTCGGGACTATCGAGAGATTGCGACCTGATGTGATTGCGGCCGGCAATATCGGCTGCATCACGCAGATCGCGGCGGGCACAAAACTTCCAGCCGTCCATACGGTCGAGTTGATCGATTGGGCCACCGGGGGGGCATGTCCACCCGCACTCCGGGCGAGCTGATTTGATATCGGTAGCAACGATCGGGAGGTCGATCATGGCAAAGAAAGCAAAGGCGAAAAAGAAACCGGGCAAAAAGAAAAAGGCGGCTCCGGCACGCAAAAAGAAGAAAGTCGTGAAGTACGCAAAGAAGCCGGCGCCGAAGAAAAAGGCCGCGAAGAAGAAAAAGCCCGCGCCCAAGCCGAAAAAGCCGGCTCTGAACCCGCAACCTCTTCCGCCAGCACCGCCCCCGGAAGTGCCGGCCGTGGCCCCAAGCTCCGGTTCCGGCGGCAGTAACGGCGGCGGCTAGCCGATCTCGCGCAATCAGAGGCGCGGCGTTGGGTTTTGCCTTACGCCGTGCTTTGGCGCGCCGACCTGCATTGCAACGGCCCGGCGAGGCCAATAGCATTGGCGGCACATAAGCATGGCCGGTGCGTTGGCGCCGGTCCCAAGCCGGTGAAGACCGGCCG
>Ga0210398_10004350_pt1 | contig 13312 bp, 17 predicted proteins | sample IncBWC4OmetaG_FD_161047 | JGI IMG/M metagenome (GOLD analysis project Ga0210398, IMG submission 161047) | Forest soil microbial communities from Barre Woods Harvard Forest LTER site, Petersham, Massachusetts, United States - Inc-BW-C-4-O | ecosystem: Environmental > Terrestrial > Soil >... | reverse complement strand
CCCTGGGCGGTTGAGGCCGACTAAGGTTGGAACCCGTCCGCCATCCACTTGGCGAATAGTTCAATGCGAGATAGCTGCCAGGGACCTTCTCCTTTTGGTGGCGGGGGCGGCATTACAGCGCCGCCGATTCCACGAATGCGATCGTAGATGGCCCCAGCGTGCTTTTTGACGTCATCGTAACTTCCCAGGTTGAACGCCTTGCTCATGCCTTGAATATCTCGCTCCGTAAATAGCGGCCGAATGTCCGCTTGATAGCTCGTTGTTTTCGTCATCGGGCCTCTCAGGTATTGGCTATATTCGGCCACAACAAAATGGTCCGCGCAATTGGACGATGGTATTGCTCATACTTTCGTATCGACTGCAGTGTCCTGATCACTGAGGTGTCGGATACTGGATACAAGATGTCGTCGATACCAAGGTGCAATTGTTTTAGTCCCGTCGCCCGTGCCTTGAACAGATCGCGAAAGATATCACTCCGCCGACTGAGATTGTCCTCATCGGTCACGCCACCGGAAAAAGCAACGCCGCCGACTTCTTGAATGAATACTTGAAGACCCATCATCCCAAACTTTCTCGACGGGTGATCGCCACCGAAAACGCAGTCCTCTCGGCAGTGACTGAGCCTGAAATTGAGGCGCTAGCGAAGCGGCATATGATCGCAGTTGTCTAAGCAGTTGTTGGACTCACGTCTGCCACAGCGGACGCCGCTGGTAATTCGGTATGGTCGATACTATCGACCGATTGATTCGTTCCGATGCTTCTGCTTGAATCTCGCTCGTAACGTGGACTACTCGCGTGGCGAAAGGAAGGTTTTTGTTATGGGTCTAATCCTTAGCGCAGCGAAGAGTTCAGGCAGGGTGCAATGATTCGGCGCATCGCAATCGCGGTGGCCCTTGGCCTTCCTCGGGCTGCGAGGTTTTTCCTTGTTGTTCTGGCGAGCAGCTATCGCCCCTATCGAACGCCCGAACCCGGCGAGCTTCAGCGCCGAGTCAGTCACCAAGGGAGAAGTTCTGGCTGCAGAGGGACATTGCCTGTCTTGCCACATCCCGCTAGGTGGGCAGCCGTTTTGCTGGCGAGTACGGGGTCGACAAGCCATTCGGGATCATCTACGGAAGCAACATCACACCCGACCCGACAACTGGCATAGGTGCGTGGCCGCTCGAGGCGTTAACCCGCGTCATCCGCGAGGGTGTTTCGCGAGACCGGTCTCATCTTTTCGCTGCGTTCCCGTTTGATGCTTATACCCAACTACGGGACGATGATGTCAAAGCGTTCTATGCCCATTTTGATGAGCCGGCCGGCGGTCAGCGCTACGGTGCCGCCAATGACGGTTCCGTTTCCTCTCAACGTCCGCTTCCTGCAGGAAGGTGGGACGCTTCGATGCTTCAAAAGCGGCCGCTACCGGCCGGATCCGGTAAAAGACGCCCAATGGCGCGGAGCCTATCTGGCTCCGGCGGTGAGCGATTGTGGGGAATGTCATACGCCGCGCAATGCGCTCGGCGGTGAAAAGCTCCGAGACGCCTATCAGGCACCGTGGTTGATAACTGGATCGCACCACCGCTCACCGAGGCCAATCCCTCGCCCGTTCCATGGACGCAAGAACGGTTGTTTAACTACCTGCGCACCGGAGTTAATCCACTGCACGGAGCGGTCGCAGCCACGATGCTCCGACCATTCGCGACGCTCAGGGCCGCCATACATCCGAGCTTAATGTAGATAAGACATGTTCTGACTGTGGAAGGTCGTGGGTCCAGAGTCCGAAGTACATCGGACGAATCTTCCACGACTTTCGGCGGAGTACTGCGCATGAGGTATGGAAAGCTGGCAGTTCGCTGGACGAATGCATGGAGATCACCGGCCACAAAACCTCTAGCATGTTCAAGCGCTATGCAGATCTGTTCAGCGATGAGGAGAAGCGTGCACAACAGCGCGCAGTACAGGGCAAGCGCCGCGAATGAAAAAAGGCATAAGAGGACAGTGTGGTCACAATGCCCAAGCGGGCAGCCATCCAATAGAACACGCACACTTAAAAAGAGCCTGCCTCGTCGAGTTCCTTCTGGCGACGGCCGGTTACGGACACATCGGCACCCTCTTTGACGAAAAGTTGTGCCGTCGCGAACCCAATCCCTTCTGTTCCGCCGGTGATGACGGCGGTCTTGCCTGCGAGCTTTTTGGTCATTACCTTTCTCCGTTGTTGCCGAGCTGAAACTCTCCAGCTCCGATGCCTCACGTTCTATCACTTGAGTCCGAGTACCGCCTGGCCGAGGTGATAGGACAGATGATTTGCGCGGCTGAGTAGGATGGACAAGCGATCGCACGAAGGATCTTGACCCAGCGAATCCTTTTCAAAACAAGCCCGCGCTATCCTGCACATTGGCCCTGGCCACTTCGACAGTGTTCAGAGCTTCTCTAAACAGCTTGATCTTTCCATTCTCGGCAACCAGGCGCGCAAAGAAGAGTTGATGAACGGATCGCCCCGTTTTGCTTGACACCGCAGTGGCCTCGAATTCTGCAAAGGCTTGGTCGGGAGTATCGATCAGCACCTTGATATTCTCGAATTGGAATCCGGGATAGATGTCGAGCACGGATTGGAAAAAGCCGGCGATCGCCTCTCAGCCCCTGTACTGTGTAGGAAGTCCGAACGTCGCAAGATACGGCAGCTCAAAGGCTCCATCTTCCGCAAACATCTCCGCCGCCTTCTTTGGATCTCTGAACGAGAAGGCGGAGTATTCAAGCATGAGTTCTTTGGCGTTTTTCATAGATATCCTCCTGTTTCTGACCATCAGTTAGCCCGCATTGTTTATAGGGCTCCCCGAACTCTCGCCTGCAATCAGGCGCAACCGGTACAACATTAGGGGCTGAGCCCATCCGCGCTTGTTTTGCGTCGGATCCGAACGGATCTGTGAAGCAGATACACCACGAAGAATTGGAGGACAGCGATAAAGAGCGGCCCAGCGCATTTCCCAAGATCATGCTCAAACAGACCGATTCCGGCGTCCAGCAATTGCATGGCGCCGGCGAGCGCACCCAAGAGCAACAACGCGGACGTCGCCTGCTTGTAGATCGCCCCCAACGCGAACAACGCCAGAGGAATTGTGCGCGCCGCCGCGTACATCGCCAATATCAACGACGCCTGCGTTGGAACGGATTCGGCAGGGACCAGGTATTGCGGACGGATGATCCCCAGGATGGAAAACCCGCTCGCGACCAGCACATTGATTGCCGTGACCACCGAAGCCAGCCGCATCGCCTTTATTGCTGTCATTGATTCCTCTCTCTCAGCAAGCTCGTCCACGCTGGGTATTCTCTCGCCGGCAAACACGCGCAACCGGTGCCCACCCCGGGGGCTGAGCCTAAGCGCTGGGAGCCTTCCCGTGATACGCAGCCGTAAAAACATCCTGCACAAATTGTTCAATCGAAGTAGGTGTAGTGTTCTCTTTCGAGCGCGGCTCCAACGGAACGAGGACTCCTGCGTTGATGGCTTTGTACATCTCGATATACATGGCAGCTCCCTTCGGCGGAACACCCAGCTCCGTTAAAACCTGCTGCACTTGGTCATACGGGAACTGCTGGTAACGCAGATCCGGTTTGCCGATGCCGCGCGCAATCACTGCGGTAGCTTCCGTCATCGAGAGGTCGCGCTCCCCAAGCAGCTCGCGCGTTTGTTTGCCGGAGAAATCCAGGTGCAGGAGGCGCTGCGCGGCGTAGTCACCAACGTCGCGCGTCGCGGCCATGGGAATCTTCAGGTCGGGTAGCAGCGCATTCCCGAAGATTCCCATCCCATGAATCACGCCGATCGCCGCCAGATTGTTCTCCATGAAATATGCGGCGCGCAAGTGCAGAACGTTTAGACCGTCGATAGCGTTCAGTTTTTGTTCCGAAGAATGCAGTCCCGAGACTGGTCCGGCACCTTCCGCAACCTGCGCGCCGTAGCTGCTCAAATGCACCGCGTAGCGCAGGCCGGATTTCTTCACCGCCTTCGCGATTCCATCGCTATCTCGCTCCTGCTCCTCCCGGGATTTCGCCGGCGGCAACATCAAATATGCCGCGCGCGCGCCGCTGAAGGCTTTGGTGAGCGCAGTCGCGTCGCTCACAGTGGCCGTGAGCGCTTCCGCGCCTAAAAGCGCAAAGCGCTGTAGTCGCCCCGAGTCACGACCGACGACGCGCACCTTCTTGCCTTTCGAGAGGAGGAAATTGGCGACGATCGAGCCGGTGTTCCCACTCGCCCCTAAAATCACATATATTTCATTCGAAACAACGGGTGAAGTCATAGTTACTATCTCCTTAGGTTTTGTTAAAAAGGGCGTCGAACGCCTTCAGGGTGATTGCGTTGTCTTCGGCTGTCACTTGGGGAATGTGTCGCCGAACATCGGAAGGCCGCTCACAGATTCGGCCTTGGTCGCCTCATCCTGCAAAACGTCCCAATGCTCTCTAAGAAGATCGTCTTCGAACCGGACAACGTCGGCGGCGATCCAGGCGGCGGGCCTGCCCATCCCAGTGAAGCGGCCATGCGCTATGACGTAATCGCCCTCTGCGATGACGAGCTGGTTCTCATAGTGCAACGTCTTCGGCGCTGAGCGGACGAGATTGAATAGACCTTCGCGGCCTGGTGCTATGTGTGCGCTGTGCTGTATGTAGTTCGGTGACCAGAAGCGTTCCGCTGCCGCATAGTCACGCTTGTTGAACAGTGTCTCGAATGCTTCGAGCACGATTGCCTTATTCCGCTCTGGGGACGAGTTGCTCATTGCTGCTTCTCCTGTGCTTGGAACCAGTTGATCTGCGCTTTTCACTATGAAAGAGTATGACCGTAATCCAGAAGTTGCAAAGTATTTTGCGGAATCTTTTCGAGACATTTCGTTGTCGCTTCATTTGCTCGAAGGCCCACCTAATATTTATTGTTGATGCATCAGCTTCTTGCACCAAGGTGAGACGGTTTGCATCCAATCAATGTAGAGCACGCTGATGCTCTAGGAGCTCTTCCTGCCTGGAGCGTTCCGCGCGGACTCGGGAAGAGATGGTGATGGCAGGTGGGTTATTCGAAGAGTGACAAGGCGGAGACGCACACTCGGATCGTGAGCGTTGCTGCCAAGAGGTTTCGCGAACTCGGTCTGGAAGGCATCGGCGTTGCCGATGTCATGAAGGAGGCCGGTGTTACTGTCGGCGGTTTCTACAAACATTTCGATTCACGCGATGAACTGGTGGTTGAGGCTCTAGCCACCGCATTCCAGGACCTCGACCGCTGGGAGGAACATACTGACACGCTATCCAAAGCTTTGGAGAACTATTTGTCCGAAGAGCACCGGGATGCGCCAGGCGCAGGCTGCGCGTTGGGCGCATTGCTGGGTGACATGTCTCGGGCGAGTCGATCGGCGAAGGCTGTATATACCGCACGACTCAAACGCACCTTGGCTCACTCGACGGGCCTTGTTCCTCCAAATGGCAACTCTGATCGGCGTGCCCGAGCGATCCTCACGATTAGTGCAATGCTAGGAGCCATCAATCTCTCTCGTGCCGTGTCAGACCCGAACCTTTCACGAGAGATTCTCCAACGGACTCGCGATGAGCTAATCAGTTTGAACAAATCAGCGCAGGCTCATTTGGCGCTTGATGCATCTCGGGCGGGCGTTCGCGACGGCAGTTAGGAATTCACCCAGACAGGCACGTTCCGTCGCCGTCTTCCCGCAGATGCAGACCGAACCCGTGAATCGCAACTGCCTCACCTCTCCGCAATTGGTTGGAGCCGCGAGCGATACAACCTCCCAAGCCCCTGCCGATGCCGATGTGGCCAAAGCTATCGTCAAGTGGTGGACAGGTCCTTCGGGAAGCTTCCGTTCCGTGCGCACATCGATCCCGCACAAGACGGTGCAGAGATCGTCAACGGAGTCGCAGATCGTGTTCGTACCGAGATGTACCGCAACATCGGTCTGTCAGATCTACTGACTCCCGTCATCTCATAATCGGCTTCGGAAGCGTTTGAGATGTGCAACACGAGGCTTTCCAGCAGATTGGTCTCACAGTGCTGCGAAATCTCCAAAGTTGCTCTGTGGCCTGGTCCAGAGGATCGGGTCGACTTCTTAGAACACAAACTTCAAGGCAAACTGAATCAGACGAGGGTTGTTGCCCGTATTTGTGCTCGTTACCTGTCCGAATCCGTTCGTACTTCCCGCGATGAAATTAGTGCCCGGGAATCCAAATTGTGGATGGTTGAACAGGTCGAAGAATTCAGTCCTGAATTCGAGGCCGAACCTCTCGGCAATCGTCGTCCGCTTGAAGATGGCGAAGTCAAAGTTGTTGATGCCATCCGCCCGCAACTGGTCATCGACACGGCTCTCAGTTCCATAACCCCATTGCGGTGGCGCCGCAAAGCAGGCCGTGTTAAACCAACTTGTAAGCGAGCGGTTGCCCGTTTTATCGCAACCGGCTACAACGCTGGGACGTATGTTACCCACGCCGAGGCCGGCATTCTCCAAGGCAGTCGCGGGACCAGCCCATGAAATCTTCAGCGGAAAACCGCGCTGGAAGGTAGTGACTCCGTCCACACCCCATCCAGAGACCACTCTGTTCGCCACTCCGCCAAAGCCATTCAGGAACATCTTCCCGCGCCCAAAGGGCAAATCCAGCACGTAGCTGACCACTAGTCGCTGGGACACATCCTGCGAGGAAACCGATTTTTCTCCGGCCAGGTTGTTCCAGTCCTGCACCTGCCCCACGCCCCCCGTAGCGCCATTCTCCAGCCAACTGGTCTGCGTGTCAGTATTGCTCAACAGTTTGGCGTTGGTGTAGGCCACGAGCAGGGTACCGCCGCCCTGGAATCGACGAGTTACCGTGGCCTGCAGCGAATTATAGGTGCTACCACAGCACCCATATTGAGCCAGTTGCAGGTTGGTGAGTTGAGGGAACGGCCGATCAAGCTGCCCGGCGAGAATTGTGGGACTTTGACCCGGCCCGTTGCCGATCGAGGGATTGGGACTCACCATTGGATTCGCGATTTTCTGGTCGATCGCGATCGGTTCTCCAGCAGCTGCTTGTATCGAGGCTTGGGTAATGTAAGAGTCAGGGATTTGATCGGCATAGACATTGGGGTTGTCGTTCGCAAGGTGAACGCCATGCGAACCTGCGAAGGCGACGTCGGCGAAAAAACCGCCCGGCAACTGGCGTTGAATGTCGAGATTATACTGCTCCATGTAAGCGGTTTTCGGGTTGGTGTACGGCGCCAAATCGGGCGCGCCGTTCGTGGCAATAAAGTTTGAGGTATTTCCGCTTCTACCCGGCGGTGCCAAAATTCCGTTGGGAAAGGGACCCGGTGTGCAATTAGTCAGCCCAGGCGCCAGCCCGATCGTTGCTATCGGGGTAAAGGTACACCCGCTTTCGTCAAGAGTAGCAGCCGGCGACAGCCCGTGATTCAGCGTGGCAAAGAAAGGTGAACTCGCCAGATTGATCGGATCGTTGTCAGGATTGATGTTGAAATCGGTGTAGTTCGGAATCCAGAACACTCCGTAGCCACCGCGGATTACGGTCTTCTGGTCCCACGAGTATGCAAATCCCAAGCGTGGAGAGAACTCGTTCTTATCCAATGGCAAGTTGTTTCTCCCCGAGTTCGGACCGTTCCCTACCAACAACGCATCCCCGAGACAAGGCGATCCGGGGGTACCATTGCAGCCTGTAACCGAGGCATTGGTCACGGTGGGATCCCAGTAGCTCAAGCGGTTGTAACGCTCCGACCACGGTCCTTGAAGTTCATAGCGGAGTCCGATGTTGAAGGTCAATTTAGAATTGTAGTGCCAGGTGTCATTGCCATAAAACGCCCGGTAGGTCTGCCGACCGGCGGTTTGCGCTGGAACCTCAGCAACACCTTCCGTTTGGTTGGCGAAGGTAGCGGGCCCGGACTGAGATAGACCCAACAGAAAATCAGCAAAAGCGAAGCCGCCGGTGGCGGGGTTGGCTTGGGTGGGCAAACCGGTGTTGCTCGTCCAGGCTCCCGAGAAAGCAAATGCGCCACTGGCGATGTTGGTCTGGTAGTAATTGTCCAGGCCCAGCTCGTACTGACCGCCAAACTGGAACGTGTGTTTGCCGCGAATGACGGTGAGGGAGGGAGAAATGTTGTACTGGGTATTATGGTCACCAATCGCGCTGTTGCCTTGGCTCCTACCCACATCGTTGGGGAACGGAAAGGCCGGCGTAGGCGGCGTCCGCATGATCGAGGGAACCTCGGAGTTGTAACTTGATGGCCATCCTATTTGGGTGAGGTCGAAACCGGCAAGCAGCGGCGCACGGAGGTAAATAAAGCGGCTTCCTGAGATATTCAAATCGCCGATGACCTTCGGACTGAAGACATGATTGAAATCAACAGCGACAGCCTTGGTATGGTAATCTTCCGCGCACCGGTCGTAACACAGGCCGGTTCCGAATGGATTGGTCGGCAAATCCAGTAATCCAAAGTAAGTAAAACGTCCAAATACGCGTGTCGAGTCCGTGACCTTCTGGTCGCCGCGGGCGACGAATTGATTGTTATTTCCACCGCTGCTGCTGGCCGTGGTGAAGTTGTTGACAGTAGCCGTCGGATCTGTAGGAGGAATGAAGTATTTATCCCACAATGCCGTCCCAGCCTTGCTGAACTCGATCGCCGGGATTTGGTTACCCGGATAGGGCTTCCGCGCTCCTGTGACCGGATTCACCGTATATGGGTCGTAGAGTTGAATGCCCTGCGCCAACAAGGCAGAGAAGTCGCCTTGCCGAAACGCGGGCAGCGGCACGGTTGTCGTCAAAACACTGCCGGTTCGAAGCCGGAACTGCTCCCAACTCACAAAGAAAAATGTTTTGTCCTTGATTACCGGCCCGCCGAAATTAAATCCGTACTGATTCTGGACATACGGAGGCGGCGTGTTGCTTGTGCCGCTGGCGAGTTCAGCCTGCTTGTAAAAATATTCGTTCGAGTTTAAGGCCTTGTTGCGGAGAAATTCATAGGCCTCGCCATGGAAGGCGTTGGAACCCGATTTGGTGCTAAAGTTCATGACTCCGCCCGAGAACTTGCCAAACTCAGCCCCCAGGTTGTTGTACTGCACCTTGAATTCGCCGATCGAATCCTGAGTCGGAATAACAATGGGCAGGTTAATGTAGCCTATGTTTAGCGGTTGGCCGTCCAGGTACTCCGCGCTCTCATTTCCGAACGCCCCCCCTACCTGATAATTTCCCCAGCTGAACGGGTTCTGGCCTACGGGTGTCCCGCCTGAGCCGCCCTGCGCAACCGCCGCTGGGGAGATCGTAATCAGGTTGAAAATGTTCCGCCCATTCAACGGCAGTTCGTTAGCCTTGCGCTGCTCCACTTCCTGGCCCAGAGACGAAGTCTCGGCCTGCAACAGCGGGGTCTCCGATGTCACCTCGACGATCTGGTTAACCTCGCCGACCTGCAAACCGGCATCGATATGGGTGTCCTGCTGCACTTCGACTGTGATCGGAGTGCGGACAAAATGCTTGAATCCCTGCTTTTCCACGTCGATCCGGTATTGGCCGGGAAGCAGGTTCACAAACGTGAAGAGGCCGCTGCTGCCGCTGGATTGAGTGCGTTTTTCCGCCGTGCCTAAGTTGGTCAAGGTTACGTTGGCATCCGTAACTGTGGCTCCCGAAGTATCGGTGACCGACCCCGCGATCGAGCCATAGGTGGACTGAGAGAATGCGGACAAAGACGAGCCCAGCACAAGAAAAGTCAGCGAGAGAGCAATCGTCCGGAACCTGCGAAGATTCATGTGTTCCCCCAACGTGAGATCATTCGAGACAGTTGCGGTACGGATGCGAAGTCTGCGCGCACGTGGTACTTCCGCTAGTCTCTTTCTAGTAGTACGAGGCCGCGAGGGGATGTGTACCAAAATGAAATTTGAGGAGGAGTTCAGCAAACAATATCGGTGAGCAAAGGGTGAGAGGATGAGATCGAAGTACCGTGGCCCGGGAATGCTAGCCGCGTACTAGCGATGGTTCGCTTCCTCCCGCAGGAGAGCGTAAAGAAAGGGTTTGCCGGTAAGCTTGGGGTTGCCTACAGGAGGCTCTACGTAACGAAGACAGCATCAATTTCAGCAGGCTGTTTCGCGTCATCGAAGCGCAACACCCATCGACCGTTCGACTGGCTATCCAGGTATAGAATGCCGAGACTCATGGCGTGAGCCTCGTTCGGTTCCGCATCTTCGCGGCCCCACACCTGGAAAATGCTGGCGCTCTCTACTCCCGCCTGGTGATCAGGCTCAAAAGCGTAGAAGATCAGAGACTTGTTCTGCGTGTAAGAAACCCGCCCCTAGGCCATGCGGGTCCAACTGCCGCTATCGATATCGAAGACAGAAGACATCGGTGAAATAGAGCTTGCGGGCGCCCATTAGCTCGCGAATGTCGCGGTCAGAAGCAAGTAACCGTTCATCATCATCGAGTCTTCGTTCCTGGTCGCGGTTGGCGGCCGCTAAATCGTCGACCTTCGAATGCAGCGCCGCGGTATTTAAGAGCGAGCGTTCATGCTCGGCACGGAGGCTCACCAACTCCGCTTGCAAGTCCCGGTAAGACTGTTCAGCCGGCCGGAGCCGGACCATGAGGCCCTCACGTCGTTCCGATGCTGTTTTCAATTCCTTTTCCGCTTTGCTTCCAGCCGCCTCGATCTCTCGCGAATGAACTTCCAATGCAAGCAGGGCTGTCCGCAAGCGGCTGATCTCCCGCTGTTGTCCGGCTACATCTTAGAGATTCTCGCCGCTTGGGATTCAACCAGGTCGGCGGTTAACTTCTTCCACCGTGAGCCTTTGCGCCTGTTCTTGCAATTGAACCGATGCTTGTTTTTCGCCTGGGTGTGCGAACGCCCACGTGGTAAGCACCCTACCCAACTGCGATCACCAGGCACGCCGCAAGCGCCATCTTCACGCGCTGGTTCGCAGCAAGCCCTACTGGTAAGCGGGAAAGAGTTACCCAAGAAGGGGCACCCTTCGGCGCGCCAGCTGATGGTTATTCCAGGTTGCGGATGCTGGCTCGATGGCCCGCGTCCACCCCGGAAGCGTCCCATTTCTCCTGTTCTAGAGGATGAGAAAAAGCAGCCGCAAGACGCATCCCCACGTTGATTAGAAGTCGATACTGTTCATGAATTTGCCGGCAGTCTTCACAGATACGGAAATGACTCTCCAGTTGCAGCCACTCGGCCGACGTGACTGCGCCCGTGTTCGCCAAAGCCCGAGTTCTTTAAACCCTTCATGGCCGTCCAACTCCAGTCTTCATTCATCATCGACCGTTTCCCCTGAGCCTCTGGACCGATGGGCTCTTGCGCAGCCGTTCCATGCCACGATAGAAATGGTGGCGCACGTTGCCGAACGGCTCCTGAAGTTTTTCGCTGATCTCCTTCAGCTTCAACCCTTCAAAATAAAACAGTTCGATAGTACGCCTCTGCATCTGCGTCAAATCTTCAAAGGCTCCCTGTAGATGTTCAATGTCGAGCCTTGTCCCGATCTCTCGTTCTACATCGGTGCTTCCCGTTAGAGTATCGTTCACGGACTCGATTTCTGTACCAACGTAGAAGCCCCGGCGCGACAAATGAGCTTTTCGGTCTAACGCTCTGCTGAAGGCGATTTGTACGATCCAGGCTTTGGCGCCGCCCTTTTCAGGATTAAACAAGGCCGATTTTTGATAGAGGTATAAAAACACCTCCTGAACCACTTCTTCTGCCTCGCTATAGTCATGCAAGACCCGAAATGCGACGCCCATCACCAGCCGAGAGTACCGGCCAAACAGTGCATCCAGGGCATTCGAATCCTTCGACCACAAACCAGCCATCAACTCTTCGTCGTGGGTAGATCGAACTGACGCCGCTTCTGATAGCGTAACCGGGTACCCTTGGTTTCTGGCGCAAACCAGGGGAAATGTCAGTGCACGTCCATTCGGAGGAGAACTCATAATTAGAGTACTGCGAAACACAATCAAATTCGGGCGGCCGACACACCGAACTTGCCCGCCTAAACTGAACCGGGCAGCGTTGTCCGCCGCCCGGGCCCCTCAGACTTGCCTAGAACGTAATCTTCAGCGCAACTCAAGCACTCGCGGAGATCCCAGCCCAAACACCTCCGAACCCAAACCAACCCGGAGGCTGTCATGATTGCTTTATCGGTGATTGTGACCTTGGCGCCGGCAAACTACTGCGCCCTGCGGATCCGTCGCAATTCCGACTATGCTGCCCGTGCTGATCGTAGTCTGTGCACACACGGCAACGGAGGACAGGAAAGGAGCACGAGCGTTGGGGACGAAGTCCAGCGCATGACAACACGCCGTGGCATTTTGAAATCAGGATCATCGGTTTGCCTTTCGTAGTCCGCCGATTATGGACATCGGGTGCTCAATCGCCGAGAGGTCATCCTTTGCAGGATCTTTTTTTGCTTTTAGCTTCTCTCAGCGCGGTTCCTTGCCAGTCTGGGTTCTGGGACCTGCTTGCGCATATACGACGCAATCCAGTTCCGCTTCTGAAAGCCCAGACACGACCAAGACTTGCGACCAGCAACTAGTGAGGGGATGCAAGCGGAGACCCACTTTAGAAGCAATTGTGTGGGGTTACTAAACTCAGGGGCGAAGTAGGAGGGTGGGTGACACGAACTTACGTATTCTCAACAGAACCGAAAATCGATGAATGACCATCTCATATGGATATCAGTAGAAACATTCTGGGAATAGTGTGAGACTTAGTAGAGCCCAAACCACCGCAAGGATACAGATCTGAAGGGAACCGGATCGGCGTTCGCAAAGTACCGGACCTCGAAGATGGCTTCTGCCGACTACACCCATGGGTCAGATTCCGACGTGCGGAGCCCTCTCCGTTTTAAGCGGGATAAAAGTTCACCGGATCATATTCCTGCGTGCCCGCAGCCTGTGACCACGACCAATCCTTCCGGCGTGTTCAACACCAGCGATTGATCTTCCGGGATCGCGTCCTCGACCAGTCCCGCTGGGGTCTGCACGCCTCCGATGACTCTCCCGTTGCGTTCCGGATCCTTGCGGGGCACATTCCCGGTCAGCCACGCGCCGGGCAAAATTTCTGCCGACTTCTCATGTTCGATGAATTTTCCGCCCGTTGGCTCGTACTCCTTCTTTAAAGCGATCATACGGTAACCCTCACCTTCGGGCGCGGGTCTGCCGTAGAAAATGCCGCGTGCGACTTGCACAACGGAGAGTGCCGACGGATTCTTCTTCGTCATCTCTTTGCGGAGAGTCATCAACCCAGTGACATGATCCCAGTGATTGTGGGTGAGGATCACTTCCCTAACATCAGACAAATCGATGTTTAAGTCATGTGTATTTTGGCAGGACA
>Ga0210398_10004349_pt1 | contig 13318 bp, 9 predicted proteins | sample IncBWC4OmetaG_FD_161047 | JGI IMG/M metagenome (GOLD analysis project Ga0210398, IMG submission 161047) | Forest soil microbial communities from Barre Woods Harvard Forest LTER site, Petersham, Massachusetts, United States - Inc-BW-C-4-O | ecosystem: Environmental > Terrestrial > Soil >... | reverse complement strand
GACGCCAGCGCTACGCGAATTCTGGCGCGCCGGCCCGGCCGGTGTGCCGCGACAGTCTATATCAAATTGCAGGCGAGAGAGGAATTACAACGGCTGGTCGGGCCGGGCGATGGTTCGCCACATGTGGGCGACCGGGCTGCCGTCGTTGCCCAAGCCCTCTTTGGGCTGCTTGAAGTGGCGGCCGATGATGTCCACAAAGGGATCGATGGAAACCACGGCGTTGGGGTCGAAGGCGTAGAGGTCGTTGACCGTGACCAGGCGCGCGTCCATATACCAGGGATGCTTGCGCACCATCTCGTACGTCGCTTGGATATACGGCGGGGGAACGTAGTCGGAGCCGAATAATTGGCGATACAGGTCCGGATACTCATAGCCGACCGCGGGATCAGGGAAGTAGCGCAGCGCCTGATGGTAGCGAATGGCGAAGCTGACTTTTTCCGGCACGTACGGCTCGAAGAGTTGCGCGCCCCACCAGCCGTGATCGGTGCGCATAATCTCCTGCACCACGTCATGCAACAGGCAGGCCAGAACAATCTCCTCGGGCATGCCGTTTCTCTGGGCCAGGGCTGCACTTTGCAGAACGTGCTTGGAAGTGTTCATGAAACGCAGCTTAAAAAAATCGTAAAGCGTGGGATTCGCCGGCACGGGGGTCAGCCTTTTCACGTTTTCGCGGTTGCGCGGAACGTACATGAAACCCGCTCCCTCGCGGTATTTCCGCGTTTCGATTTGCGCCTCGATTTCGGCCACTGTCGGATACTTCTCGATCCTGGTGTGGTCCCACGCGGGGTCGCCCGTTTTCGGCCGGTTGAGCTCGGCCATCATGTGCGATTCCAGGGCGTCCGCGCGCGATTCATCGTCCATCCGGCCGACGGCTTCCGGGCCGCCAAGGCTGTCGATAAATTTTTTCTGGTCGATTTTCATGGGTCCTCCCAAGGCCGGATTCCTGAATTTTTCCTATATGCAACGTTAGACCCGGCGTAGGGCCAAGTCAAACGCGGTTCACTGCATGAGTTATGGGCAAAAAGAGCCCCGGCCGACGGAACTTTTTGATTTCCCCAGGGTTGAGATTCATAGGCTTTGGGCGTATCAAGTTGGAGGATGAATTGCGCTCGAATTCAGCTCGATCCTCCCAGGAACCGACCGGACGAACCATGAAGCGGTGGGCTGAAATCGTTGGATCGGGGCTGCTGGCTGCGCTGACGCTGGCGACTATGGCCTGGGCGGGGCCGCGGCGAAGCGGTGCGGAACCTTATTCCGTGGCCCCGGCCGCCAGCGACAGCGACCACGGCGGCGGCAACCCCAACTTCGCCGGCAAGCTCCCCATTCGCGAGCTGAACGAACAGGAAGCCATCCTGCACGCCCTGAACCGGCTGGGATTTGGTCCCCGGCCCGGCCAGGTGGAACAAATCGAAAAAACAGGCCTGGAGAACTGGATTCAGGCGCAGCTGCATCCGGAAAATATCGGCGATCCAGTGGTGGAGGCACGTTTGGCACAGTTGCCTGCCCTGGGGCTCAGTGCGGCGGCGTTGCTCGATCAATATCCCCCGCAGGACGTGGCCGCCAAGCGACTCGGGATAAAAGTCGACGAGTACCAGAAGCGCTTGCAGGAACTGGCCAAGCAGCCCGGCGGTGCGCAATCCCTTCCTTTCAAAGACCCCAATGAAATCGTAAACGAGCTGCTGGAAGCGAAAATCATCCGCGCCGTTTACAGCGAGCGGCAGCTGGCCGAGCAGCTTTGCGATTTCTGGTTCAACCATTTCAACGTTTTCCTCTACAAGGATACCGACCGCTGGTACCTGATTCCGTACGAGCGCGACGCCATCCGCCCGCACGTTCTGGGAAAATTCCGCGACCTTCTGGAAGCCAACGCCAAAAGCCCGGCGATGCTTTTCTATCTCGATAACTCTTCGAGCGCCGACCCGCACGCCTTCGACCGCTTGAAAGCGCACCCGGTGCACGCGCGGCCGGGCGAAAAGCTGCCGCCGCTCGGGGGGCGGCGCGGCCTGAACGAAAATTACGGGCGCGAGCTGATGGAGCTGCACACGCTGGGCGTGGATGCCGGATACAAGCAGGAAGACGTCATCGAAGTGGCGCGCGCGTTCACGGGGTGGACCATCGAGTCGCCGCGCGAGAACCCGGCATTTTATTTTGACGAGCGCATTCACGATCCCGATCCGAAGCGCGTGCTGGGGAAGAAAATCAAAGGCGGAGGGATCAAGGACGGGGAGCAGGTGCTCGATCTGCTGGCCAAGAATCCACACACTGCGCACCACATCGCGCTGCAACTGGCCGAACGCTTCGTTTCCGACGATCCGCCTCCGGCTCTCGTCGCGCGCATGGCCAAGACGTTTGAAAAATCCAAGGGCGACATCCGCGCCGTAATGACGGCGATGATTTATTCGCCGGAGTTCTGGTCGCGCGCGGCGTTTCGCGCCAAGGTGAAGACGCCTTTCGAACTGGTGGCGTCCACGGCGCGCGCCCTCGGCGCCGATGTCGACCAGCCGCTGCAACTGGCGCAGTGGGTGGCGCGCATCGGCGAGCCGCTGTACCAGTGCTTAACGCCCAACGGCTACTCGGACAAAGCGGCGGCGTGGGTGAGTACCGGGGCGCTGTTGAATCGTGTGAATTTTGCCGTCGCGCTCACCGGAAACAAGGTTCGCGGCGCGCAAGTGGACGTCAATTCCCTGGTGGGCGCGGACGCCGGCAACAATGCTCCCCTGGCATTGGAGCGCGTGGAGACGGAATTCCTGGCCGGGCAGGTTTCCGACACGACGCGCGCGACGCTGGAGAACGAAATGAAGGAGCCGCGCGTCCTGGGCGCGCGGTTAGACGATCCTGTTACGCAGGTTAACGTCGGGCTGATCACCGGGCTGGTGCTTGGCTCGCCGGAGTTTCAGAAGCGCTGATCCGGCCCGCGATTCCAATCAAAGTCTTGCCAAGCTCTGCCAGAACCCCATAGGCTGGAAGCCTGTGCTACCAAGGCCTCCTTTTGGTATAGTCCGGGCCGCTGCTCACAGTCCCGTTTCGATTCCAATTCTTTGACGAGAGGATGGTGAACCCCCAATGGCCAACGAAAAACCGCAGAACTTGCAGAATCACACGCGTCTGGTAGCGCCCTTCCATATGTTCGTGCTGCCGGTGCTGCTCCTCAATGCCGGCTCCACGATTTATAGGGTGATAAAAGACGGAGTTTCCTTCCAATCGATTCTCGCGATTCTGGTGGCCTTCGCGCTGCTGACGCTGGCGCTGTTTGCGCGCGTCTTTGCGCTGACGGTGCAGGACCGCGTGATTCGCCTGGAGATGCGCCTGCGTCTCGCGGAGCTGCTGTCTCCCGATTTGCGGTCACGCATTCCGGAGTTCACCGTTGCGCAACTGGTTTCCATGCGCTTCGCCAGCGACGCGGAGTTGCCGGCGCTCGCGCGCAAAGTGCTGGACGAGAAAATGAACGACCGCAAGGCCATCAAGCAGCAGGTGAAGAACTGGCAGGGGGATTTTCTGAGGGCCTAGTAGCACAGGCTTTCAGCCTGTGGGGTTCCGTCAAACTTCTCAGGCCTTTCACGCTAGCCAAGATCATTTGGAAACCGACACGCTGGAAGCCTGTCCTACTGGTGCACCTGCGTATTTTCGGCGAAGCACCAGTGCACGAATTCCTTCCCGTAGCGCGTGAGGACTGATTCGGGCACATCCTTTTCCTCGAGCTTCTGAAACTCGAAGTTGATCTCGCCGTTTGGATGAACGGTCCCGAGCAACGAGCCGTACACGTTGGTCACAGCAATGCGCGCGTCCGAAGAGCCTGCCGGCAGCGCGTAACGCACGGCTCCCGCAGTGCCTACGATCCATCCGGGCAAGACGCCGCCATGCTGTTTCCAGTAGTCCGTATTGAAGATTCCATCCATGAAATAGTGCGAGTGGCTGGCGAGGACGTACACGTGCTTGTGCGCTTCGTCGCGCGCGCGCAGCAGATCGGCATAGACGCGCCGGCCGCTTTCGGTCCCCGTCGGGGATTCATTCATGCTGTGCCCCGCGGAAATGCTTTCCGGCAGCGCCTTGTGCATTCCTGTCACGATGGCTGTGACGGAAGGATCGGCGAGGTCCTTGGCCAGGGTGCGCTCAAACCAGCGCAGTTGTGCGTCGTCGAATTGATCGTCGGTGGCGCTGTCAAGGTAATAGAAACCGACCTCGCGGTCGATCCAGTGAAAATACGACTTCATGCGGTAGTCCTTGGGGTCGTCTTTCAGGCGCTGCGCGCGCAAGACCGGGGAATCCAGCCAATCGGCGAACTGCAGGAGGAAATCTTCGCGCGTCTTGAGCGGAGGAATGGTCTCGTGATTGCCGATGCCCAGGAAAAAGGGGATGGGGCCGAAGGGCTTGATCTGGCTTTCGATGTAGTCAGGCCACTCGACGGTTTCGTATCCGGCGACGTCAAGAGGCTTGGCAACGTACTCGGGTTGGTGAGCGATATCTTCATCGACGCCGGAGGTGCGGCGCAGGTCGCCGAGATGCCAGTAAAAGGCGGCCTGATTCTTCTTGGCCGTTTCGGCGATCGCAGGCATGACCACGTCGCCGCAGTTGCGGGAATCGCCCGAAGCCAGGAAGCGCCAGGTCTCGGTATTTGCGCTCTGCGCCCACATCGGAAGCGCTGTGAAACACAAAGCGGTGGTCACCAGAGCCGCCTTCACCGTCTGACGAATCATGCTCTTCACCCTTCCCCGAATGTCGTAAGCGAATTCGGGTGAATCCTCTTTCAGCGTACAGCCTAAAGGCTTGCCAGAAGAACGGAAAGTTAATATTTGGTGACAGGCAGAGCGACCAACACGGCGGCCTATGGAGCCTTGCGGATGCGGTAGACCTCCAGCGCGCCCGAGGAATAAATCCTGTCGCCGATTTGTGCGAGCGGCGCGGAGAATCGCGGGACGTCATACGCCCAGACATATTCATAGTCGTTGTGAACCTGCTGCCAATCAGGCGGCTCGTCATACACCAGGTTCCAAAATCCGTCCGGCGTGTAGGAATTGTAGATGATGCGCATGGGAGTTTCGCCCGGGGCGTCCATCAAGTAGGGGGAGAACCAGCCGCGGCGAATGACGCCGTAGGCGGAGAAATGTGTAAAGGGGCGCTCGATGGGGTCTTCGTCGCCCTCGACGATGGGCAGGACGAGGGCGCCGCGCGGCACGGCGTCAAACGAGCGCGCGAGGCCTGCAAGAGCGGGCTGCGCTTGCCTGAAATGCAACTCGACGCTGGCCATTCTCACGGCGAACAGCAACAGAGGGATCGCGGCCAGGACCCTTGCACGTCGGCCCACCCGCGCCATGGCCAGTATGGAGACGAACAAGAACGGCAGCACGCGAATGTCCAGGTCCGAACCTTCGCCCCACATCCAGGGGATCACCCAGAACAACGCAAACAAGAAGGCCGCAATGGCCAGCCATTTGTGGTCCCAGCGAAATTCCGTATTGCGCCACCACGCCGCCAAGAACCATACGGCCAGGGCCGCGAGCGAAATCCAATCGAGCCAGGGCCAGTAGCCGTGCAGGATCACGCCGAGTGAATCCAGCTTGTCGCCCCAGCCGTGAAAGACGATTTTCCCCGCGCTGAGACCCACGCGCGAGGAGTGCAGGTAAAAGGCCAGCCCGGGAACGGCGAGCGCGCCGCTCCATAGCCAGTCGCGAAGCGGCTTGCGCGAAAGGGCGAGGTAAGCGATCACAATCAACCCTGCGATGCCAAATCCCAGCAAGTGGGTGAAATAGAGCGCCGTAAAAGCCACCAGCGCAGCGATCCATCGCCCCGCGCCCGGCTTCGCCAGCCAGCGCAGCCACAAACCGAGCGCCAGCAAGCCTACGGCGAGACTGAGTTCGAAATTCAGGAATCCTTCGAGGAAAAAGACGTTGTAGGCGATGAGTAGCGACCAAAACCACGCGGCTTCCGCTTCCGGCTGCGCTTGGCGAAGAAAAAACCAGACCGCGGCAGGGAGCGCCAGGGCGCACAGGCTGAGAAATACGCGCCCCGCTGTCTCGATGGGGAGGATGCGGTCCAGCACAGCGAGCGAGGTGTCCATACCCAGATAGGGATAGGCGCCCCAGTCAGACTCGTAGAATTTTGGAAACGAAAAATGCGGATCGTTCAGGTGCGCAAGGACAAAGGCGCGCGCCAGATGATTCGGATAATCGAGGAGCGGAGGAAATTCGACAGACCAGATTGGCGCGAGCAGCGTGGCGGCCAGAAGCAGCAGGCCCGCCCAACGAAGAGCCCTGGCGGCGGAAACTGACTGCACCGGCGCGCTTTCCGCTGCGTCCATGCTCGGCACCTAGCGGGCAATCCAAAGGAGCGGTAGCAGGCCCAGCGCGGTGAAGACGAGCATCAGGAGCAGGCTCTGCCTGCCGGTCCGGGAATCGGCCAGGAAAAACGCGATGAAGGCCTTGGCAAAGTTGTTGCTGGCCGCCGCGATGATCACTCCCGCCACGGCCAGACCCATGCCCGTCAAATTTCCTGCGGTTTGCGTCAGCCCCATGATGAACGGGTCGACGGGCGCCAAGCCGGAAATTACCGCCATTCCATAGATTCCGCCACTGCCCAAATGAATCAGCGCGAAATTGGTGGCCACCAGCACGACTAGAAACACCAGTCCCAGCAAAAACGCGGAACTCAGCTCCAACGGGTTTTTCGTTGAATACGGCGTGCCCGATCCCGCCGCGGGTGGATCGGCCAGGCTGGACCATGCCCAGCCCGCCCCGAGGCCGGCGGCTCCGAGAACTACAAAAGGAATGAGCAGGCGATCCATCAGTTGCAGATTGAAGATGCCGATCAGGACCAGGAAGCGGAAGTACATCACGCCGGAGGCCATCACGATGCCTCCCGCGTAGGCATGAGGAGCCTGGACCGTTTTCGCCTCCTTGGCCATCACCACCGTCGTGAACGTGGACGAATACAGCCCTCCCAGCAGCGCCGAGAGCCGGATGCCGCCCTTCCCCTTGGCCAGCTTCTCCAGCAAGTAGCTGCCGTAAGACACCCCGCTGATGGCCACCACCACCAGCCACGACTTGAAGGGATTGACGCCGTACGGGCCGTAATTCTTGTTCGGAAGCACCGGCAGGATGACGAAGGTCAGCAGCAGGAATTTTGTGAAGGTCAGAATCTCGGTGGCCGGAATTTTTGTGGTGAGGTTCTCGAGAAACTCCTTCAACTCCAGGAGCAGCATGCTGATCACGGCGATGGTCGTAGCGATCCACAATTGATCGCGCGAAACCAGCGCGCCGATCACGTAAGTCACCAGCCCGGAAACTTCGGTGGTTACTCCGGCCTCGTTATACGTTTCCAGCTTGTGCTTGTAGGAGAGCCACAGAAATGCGCCGATGACGCCGAATCCGAACGTCAGCGGAAGCAATTGCGTACCCGAGAGAAGAGCCAAGGCGTAGCCGGTGAGCCCGATCAGCGGGAACGTGCGCACGCCGCCGAAGGTGTAGCGCTGGCCCGCGGCGCGGTGCTCCTCGCGCTCCAGGCCAATCAGGAAGCACAAGAAGAGCGTGAGGAGAATCTTCACGCCTTCCGGCGGCAAAAGCTGTAGAAGTTTGTCGCTCAAGGATTCCGCACGGCGTCCCGCACGCCAACCGGAGACTATCGGGAATCCGGGGCAAACTCAATGCCGGAGTGCCAATGGTGTGAGGTCAGGACGAAGCGGCGGAGTCAGCCAGAGGGAGCCAAACCTGGAAGCGCGTATCGCCGGGCTTGGAGATCACCTGGATAGTGCCGCGGTGCTTCTTCACGATGCGCTGCACCGTGTCCAGGCCCAGGCCGGTGCCCTCGCCCACGCCCTTGGTGGTGAAGAAGGGCTCGAAGATGTGCGTCTGCACCTCGGGCGGAATACCTGGCCCGTTGTCGCCGATTTCCACCACCACGCAGGAATCGTCACGGTAGGTGCGGACGCGGAGCTCACCGTTGCCGTTCATCGCGTCAATGGCGTTGTCAATGATGTTGGTCCACACCTGGTTCAACTCGCTGCCGAAGGAGTCCACCAGGAAAGGAATGCGCTGGTAATCGCGCTGCACGGTCACACCCTTCTTGAGCTTGTGGTTCATGATCGTGAGCGTGCTCTCGAGGCTCTTCACGATGTCCACGTTCTGCACCGGGGACTGGTCCATGTAGGTGTATTCCTTGATGGCCAGGACCAGGTCGGAGATGCGCGAGGCGCTGCTTTCGATTTCGTCGAGCAGGCCGTACACCTCCGATACTGCCGCGATCCGCACCAGCGCGGCGCGGGCCGTGCCGGCGTCGAACTCCGCGAAAAGCGACTCGAGCGCGTCCGGCTGGATGTTGCGTTGCGCCAGCCCGGCCGCGAGCTGCCACAAATCGTTTTGCCCGTGGCTGCGCAGTAAAGAATCCAGCTTGTCTTCCAGATCGGACATGGCCAGCGCGTCCGGCGGCGGGTCCCTGTGCTCGCCGATGGTGGCCTCCAGCTTTTCGATTTCCGCCTTCTGCGTGGCCGTCAGGTCGCGGCGCCCGAGTTCGTGGGCGGCATCGCGAATGCGGTTCAAGATTTCGCGCAACTGGCTCGCGGCGCGCTTGGCGGCGGAAGCAGGATTGTTGAGCTCGTGCGCGAGGCCCGCGGAAAGCTTGCCGAGCGCGACCAGGCGATCGCGCTGCTGTTCGCGGCGCGTGGTCTCGCGCACGCGGTCGGTCATCATGCCCACGAGGCGCTCGGTCAGCTCCGGCATTTTCTGGACGAGGTCATGAAATTTCGATTCCGAAAAGCGCAGGATGCGGCAGTCCGTGAGGGCGCGGGCGCCGAACGTGAACGTCTTCATGCGGGAATAGGGCAGACGCCCGGTGACCTGGCCGGGATTCACCGTAATGATGAACGTCTCACCGCCGAATTCGCCGCGCGCTTGCAGTTGGCCTTCCAGCAGGACAAACATAGCGTCGGCCGGCTCGCCGGGGCTTATGAGGCTGTCGCCCGCCTTGAAGAGATGTTCCTCAGCCTCGCCGATGAACCAGGCGAGCTGATCGTCGGGCAGGCCCGCGAAGGCTGGAATTCTCAGCAGTTCTGCGTTTTGCGCCATAGGATGCTGCTCGAATACTGGCGAATCCCTGGTGGCGCAGGCTTCTAGCCTGTGGGGGTTAGTTGCGGCTGGATCGATCGCGGTCCAACTAACCGCCACAGGCTAGAAGCCTGCGCCACCGGTTCCTCACTGCACCTTGCTCAAATACTGGTGAATGAACTGGACCGCCACTGAGCCTTCGCCAACGCCCGAGGCCACGCGCTTCACCGAACCGTGGCGGACGTCGCCCACGGCGAAAATACCGGGCACATTGGTTTCGAGCAAATAAGGATCGCGCTCCAGCGTCCAGCCCTTGGGGCGCTCGCCGTTGACGATAAGGTCGGGTCCGGTCAGCAGAAAACCGCGATCGTCGCGCTCGACCACGCCCGCCAGCCAATCGGTCTGCGGCAGCGCTCCGATAAAAATGAACATCGAGCTGGCCGGAACGCGCTCGATCTTGCCCGAATCCGAACACAGCACGGAAACTTCCTCGAGGTGCGTCTGGCCGTGCACTTCGGCCACGCTGGCGTGCGCCCAGACTTGAATCTTGGGCGTCTCCTTGACTTGATCGACCAAGTATTGCGACATGGTGCTGGAAAGCGAACTGCCACGAACCAGAATAAACACCTTTTCCGCGTACTTGGCGAAATTCATGGCCGCCTGTCCCGCCGAATTCGCGCCGCCCACCACGTACACCGTTTCGCCCGCGCAAGAAATTGCTTCCGTAGCGCCGCCGCCGTAATAGACGCCCGCGCCTTGCAGGCGGTCGATTCCCGGCGCGTCGAGGCGCCGCCATTGCACGCCCGTCGCGATCATCAGCGCGTGACAGGAGAATTCGCTGCCGTCGACGAGCTTGATGATCCGGTACGGGCCCTCCATGCGGACGCCAGACGCTTCCGCGGCGATGATCTCGACACCGAAGCGTTGCGCCTGCACCACCGCACGCCGCGCCAGATCGCCTCCGCTGAGGCCCGCGGGGAACCCCAGGTAATTTTCAATGCGCGAGCTCATGCCCGCCTGTCCGCCCGGCGCTTCGCGCTCCACGATGACCGTGTGCAGGCCCTCCGACGCTCCGTACACGGCCGCGGCCAGGCCGGCCGGCCCGCCGCCGATAATCGCCAGATCGTAGAAATTGGTTTGCGTGCGGGTGCGCAGGCCGACTTTCTGCGCCACCTGCGAGGGAACGCTTTCGAGCAGCTTCGTGCCATCAGGAAAAAGAACTACAGGAAGGCTGGCGGCGTCCGGGCCTAAGCTCTCGAGCAGCAGCTTGGTCTCCGGGTCGCTGGCGGAAATTTCCACGTCAATCCATTGATACGGGACGTGATTGCGCGCCAGGAAATCGCGCAATTCATAGGAGCGCGGCGACCAGCGCGTGCCCAGCACACGAATTCCTTCGTAGGAAGGGCGATGAGAGGCTTGCCAGTCGCCCAGCAGATCGTCGAGCTGGGGGTAGAGGTGCTCGGTGGGCGGGTCCCACGGCTTCATGAAAAAGTAGTGGATGCTGGCCTCGTTGATGGCGCCGATCGCCGCGGTGGTGTCGGCGTAAGCGGTCAGCAGCGCGCGCTTGGCCTCCGGGTAAATACGCATGGCCTCTTGCAGGAAGTGCACGCCGTCCAGCCGCGGCATGCGCTGGTCGGCCAGCAGCAAGGCCACGCTGTCGCTGCGCAACTTCAACTGCTTCAGAAGATCAAGCGCGCCTTCCGGCGAGCCGCTTCCCAGCACACGATAGTCCGCGCCGTACTGCGAACGCAGATCGCGCTCAATGGCCCGCAGAACATCCGCGTCGTCGTCCACACTCAATAAGATAGGTTTCGCCATGGTCTGTCCCAAGCCAACGATGGAGCCAATCGCCCATTCGCGCAGCGCGAATAGCTTGATTGGATGCAAGCCAGTTTACTTTGGTCGCAGAATTATGCAAATGCAAGCTGCCCGCAAGACCTTGAGAGGCTGGGGAAAGCGCCGAAATGTTTTGCAGGCCGCGGCTTCCGCCGCGACATAACTGCTGTGCTCATTAAGGTTTCAGCTCTGCGTTGCTGCGTCTTCCCGCAGCCTCGCAAGTCTGCACTACCCAAGGCGGGCCGGCGCAACTATATTCTTGGCAGACAAACGTTCCGAATCGCTGGAGGACGGATGAAGAATGATCGACAGAAAATCCGCGGTGCGATGCTTTCCCTGCTCGCGCTCGTTGGTTTCGGTTTGCTCGCGCCAGGCGCCGGAAAATCACAATCCACTTCTGCGAGCAATCCCACCAGCAAAACGTCCGCACAGGGCAAGATCGAGTTATACGCTGCGGTTGGCGCTGAACTCACACGGTACGACGTCGATGTGGATGGCGCGACCCTGGTCAAACGAGGATCGATAACACTTCCGGCGAATGTGCAGGAAGCGGCGCTTCACCCGTCTCGGCGCTATTTCTACGTTGCGTGGAGCAACGGAGGGCCCAGCAATCTTCCTCCAAACACTGTTGCGAAGGGCGACCAGCACGGCCTGACCGCGTTCCAGATCGATCCTGCCTCCGGCGCCCTGACTCCCTACGGCAATCCGGCCGCTTTGCCGTCGCGCCCGATTCACGTGACCACGGACATTCCCGGCACTCACGTGCTGACCGCGTACAACGATCCCAGCGGCCTCACCGTTCACCGCGTCAACCCGGACGGGACCATCGGCTCGCTCGTCGAGCAGCGGTCGGCGCTGGATGTGGGAATCTACGGGCACCAGGTGCGCGTCGACCCATCCAACAAAATGGTGATTCTTGCGACGCGGGGCAACGGCCCCACTCCGACCAAGCCCGAAGATCCCGGCGCCCTAAAAATATTCAGCTACAACGACGGGCTGCTGACCAACCGGATTTCCATCGCGCCCGGAGGAGGCTTCAATTTTCAGGTGCGGCACCTGGATTTCCATCCGTCGCGGCCGTGGATCTTTGTTTCGCTCGAGCGGCAGAATAAGCTTCAGGTCTACCAGAAGCTGGACGATGGGACCTTGAGCAAGGCCCCCTTGTTTTCCAAAGACACTTTAATGGATCCCGCCAACGTGCGGCCGGGACAGGCGCTCGGAACCATTCACATGCACCCGAGCGGCAGGTTCGTGTACCTGGCGAATAGGGCCAGCGGCAGCGAGGATTTCAAGGGGACGCCGGTCTTCGTGGGCGGAGAAAACAGTATCGCGGTGTTCGCGATCAACCAGGAAACCGGTGAGCCCACGCGGATTCAGAACATGGACACGCACGGCATTCACGTGCGCACCTTCGCCCTCGACCCGAGCGGCAGGATTCTCATTGCGGGCAACATGATGGAGCTCGCCGTCCGCGAAAAGGACGGAGTGAAGACAGTTCCGGCAAGCCTGGCCCTCTTCCGCGTGCATGCCGATGGCAAACTCGAATTTGTGCGAAAGTACGACCTCAACGTGGGGAGCCGCAACCTCTTCTGGATGGGAATGGTTCCGCTGCCCTAGTGGCGCAGGCTTCACAGGCTGCAGAAAAACTCCAACCCTGTCATCCCGAACTCACTCGCGTCTTCGCGAGTGGGTGAGTGATCTGCTTCTCTCTTGTGGCACGGGCTGAAGCCTGCGCCACTAAAACATCACGGACACGATTTCAGAACAGGAAATTACGCGAGGCTGGAACTGCCCATAAGGTATTTGTCGACTGAGGCGGCAGCTTTGCGCCCTTCGGAGATGGCCCACACGACGAGGGACTGGCCGCGACGCATGTCGCCCGCGGCGAAGACGCCGGGAACGGAGCTCATATAGTCCGCGCCCGTAGCGATGTTGCTGCGCGCGTCGAGGTTCACGCCGAGCTGTTCGATCATTCCCTGCTTCACGGGTCCCAGGAAACCGAGGGCGAGCAGGACGAGATCGGTTTCGAGCACGAATTCTGTGCCGGGAATACTTTCGAATTTCGGCGGCGGCCCCACGCGCACACAGTGCAGCTCTTTCACGTTGCCGTGCTCGTCGCCCGTGAATTTCACAGTGTTGAGTGCCCAGTCGCGCTTGCCGCCCTCTTCGTGCGCGCTCTCGGTGCGCAGCATCAGCGGCCACAGTGGCCAGGGCGTGCTGGCGTGGCGCTCCGGGGGCGGCATGGGCATAATCTCAAACTGGTGGATGGACTTGGCTTGATGGCGGTGGCACGTGCCCAGGCAGTCCGCGCCGGTATCCCCGCCGCCGATGATCACCACGCGCTTGCCGGTGGCGAGAATCTGGTCGGGAATTTTGTCGCCGGCGACCACTTTGTTCTGCTGCGGCAGGAACTGCATCGCGAAATGGATGCCGTTGAGTTCGCGGCCGGG
>Ga0210398_10004348_pt1 | contig 13320 bp, 10 predicted proteins | sample IncBWC4OmetaG_FD_161047 | JGI IMG/M metagenome (GOLD analysis project Ga0210398, IMG submission 161047) | Forest soil microbial communities from Barre Woods Harvard Forest LTER site, Petersham, Massachusetts, United States - Inc-BW-C-4-O | ecosystem: Environmental > Terrestrial > Soil >... | reverse complement strand
CGCGGGCCACAGTATGGGCGGCTGGGTGGTGGCGCACACCGCAGCCCACGATCATGCGCTGATTGGCGCCATTCTAATCTCCATGGCGGACATGGGCTTGATTGGCAGCAGGCCGCACGCCCAGGCGGTGGCCTCGATGGCCGAGGACATGGAAACGCTCTCGGGTGTCACCGCCGAAAGCATGGTCAATGAACTCAAGGCGCATGCACAGGAATTCTTGGTGGCCGGAACGGCCCAGGGACTGGCGCGGATTCCTGTGCTGGCACTCACGGCGAACGATCATTTGGCAGCGCAGACGGACGCACTGGTCGATGCGATCAAAGCCAAGGGCGGTACCAAAGTCACTGCGATGCACGTGGACACGGACCATAGTTGGTCGGATCATCGTATTGCCCTCGAGAGCACCGTAATCACGTGGTTGGCAGGATTGAATTGAGCTGGTCTGCCAAACAATACGTTGCCTTCGAAGACGAACGCACGCGCCCGGTGCGCGATCTTATCGCTGCATTGCCACCAATCGATGCGCGTTCGGTGATCGATCTCGGCTGCGGGCCCGGTAATTCCACGGAAGTTTTGGCCGCGCGCTATCCGGAAGCCCGAGTTGCCGGCATCGATACCTCGCCCGACATGATCGCGGCGGCGCAACGGCGGCTGCCGCAGGTCAAGTTTTCCGTGGAAGACGTGCAGGACTGCGAGCTCCCTGGGCCGTTCGACGTGATCTTGGCGAACGCGGTGCTGCAATGGGTGCCGCATCATGAAACGCTGATGCCGGAACTCATCGGCAAACTCGCGCCGGGAGGCGGCTTGGCGGTGCAAATGCCCGACAATCTCGACACGCCGGCGCACCGTCTCATGCGCGAGGTGGCCGCGAATGGGCCGTGGGCGGCGAAGCTGGCCGAAGCATCGGCGGCGCGCACGTCATTGCCCGGCGTGGATTGGTATTACGAATTGTTGCGGCCGCTGTGCGCGAAGGTGGATCTTTGGCGAACCACTTATCATCACCCGCTGGCCGGCGGCGCGGCGGCCATCGTGGAGTGGTTCCAGGGCAGCGGTCTTCGGCCCTTCATCGAACCGTTGGACCATGCCGAGCGCGACGCCTACCTCGCGCGGTATGCCGCAGTGATCGCGGAGGCTTATCCGAGCCTGGCCGATGGCAGCGTCTTGCTGCCATTCCCCCGAATGTTCATGGTGGCGGTTCGCTAGGCGCAAAAGCCTTGCCGCCCGGCATGCGTACCACCTCAATACCGTCGATCGGGTCCGTCCCGGAGGAGCTGCGCGATTCCGTCGAGCGTTGGTGGGAACGGGCGTGCGCGCGGCCGGGGTTTCTGGATGTCTATCAGGCGCTGACGATCCGCCATCGCGCGCAGCTGCCTCGCGTGGTAGCCGCCAGCGAGTTCGTCGCCGGCGCGTTGATTCAGGACCTTAAGTCTCTGGAATGGTTCGCTCGACACGATGCGGCTACCTCACCCGAGGTTAATGCCGGCTATGAGGCCCAAGCGGGGTCGGCCTCCACGCTGGAGCAGGCTCAATCGATCTTGCGCGAGTGGCGCAGGCGCGCCATGGTGCGCATTGCGTGGCGGGACATCACCGGCGGCGACGCGGTGCCTGCGACCTTGATGGCCGTGTCCGACTTGGCCGACGCCACCGTCCGCGCGGCCGCATCAGCCGCGCAACTGCACCTCGAGCCGATTTTCGGCAGGCCTCACCGCTCGAAGGAATCGTCTCCCTTCATCATTTTAGGGATGGGGAAACTGGGCGGCCGTGAACTCAACTTCTCGTCCGACATTGACCTCATTTTCCTCTCGACCGAAGCCGGCGAGACCACGGGCCCCCGCATCGTCGACAACGAGGAATACTTCAACCGACTCGGCCGCGAAATCATCCGCTTGCTGGACGAGCGCACCGCCGACGGCTTCGTATTTCGCGTCGACATGCGGCTGCGGCCCTTCGGCGAGAGCGGGCCTTTGGTCGTGAGTCTGGCCTCTCTGGAGGATTACTTGCAGCAGCATGGGCGCGATTGGGAGCGCTACGCCTGGGTCAAGGCGCGCGCCGTCGTCGGCATCGACGCGTATTCCGGCGCCTACGATGAGTTCGTGCGCCCATTCGTCTATCGCCGATACCTGGACTTTGGCGTGTTCGAGTCCCTGCGCAACATGAAGGCGCTGATCGTGCGCGAGGTGACGCGCCGCGATCTCGATCATCATTTGAAATTGGGCAAGGGCGGAATTCGAGAGATTGAATTCATCGTGCAATCCATGCAGCTGGTGCGCGGCGGGAGCGACCGCCGGTTGCAAAACCCATCGTTGCTCGAGGTGCTGCCGCTCCTGTCCGGATCAAAGCTGGTGTCGGAGCAGGACATTGCAGAACTGACCGCGGCGTACCTGGCGCTGCGCAAAGCCGAAAACGCGCTGCAGATGATGCGCGACCAGCAAACGCACACCTTGCCGCTCGATCCTCTCGATCGCGCGCGCCTTGCCTTGAACATGGGACTGGGAAACTGGGGCGCCGCGGCCGCTCGCATCGAGTCGACACTCGACCAGGTGGCCGCGCAATTCGACGCATTGTTGTTCGGCGCCTCGGACGCGCAGCGCCGTCACGACGATATCGGCGTGGCGTGGCTGGACGCCGAGGATGGGCAAATCGCCGACGAGTTGGCGAACAGCGGATTTCCGCGCGGCGAGATTGCCGCGGTCACCGCCATTCTGGAGGCTTACCGGGATGCGGCGCCTTATCGGCGTCTGGATGAAGCGGGGCATCGGCGCCTTTACGTCATTCTGGCCCGGTTGCTTCAGTCGGCGGCACAGCACGCCGCACCGGCGGTCGTCGTGCAACGGGTGCTTCGCGTGCTGGAAGCGATCGGCGCGCGCGCCTCGTATCTGGCGCTGCTCAAGGAACAGCCGGCGGCCCTGGATCGTCTGATCGAGGTGTGCGCCATCAGCGGTTTTTTATCGCGGCAAATCGCCGATTTCCCCCTGCTGCTCGATGAGCTGATCGACGCCAAGGCGTTCGATGAGTTGCCCTCGCGGCAGGGATTTACTTTGGAGTTGGCCGCGCGCACCGAGCGTCTGCCGCAGGACGATCCGGAAAGACAGGTGGAGGCATTGCGGCAATTTCAGAAAGTGGCTGTATTTGGCGTGGCCCTCGCCGACTTGACCGGCCGCTTGCCGTTGATGCGCGTCAGCGACCGGCTCACCGACATTGCGGAGCTCATCATCCAATGCTGCATGGATCTCGCGTGGCAACAAATGACGCACACGTACGGCACCCCTTATTGCGGCGAGGATCCCGCAAATCTGCGCCCCGTGGTGGTCGCGGTCGCCGGCTACGGCAAGCTCGGAGGCTTGGAACTCGGCTATGCGTCGGATCTGGACCTCGTGTTCCTGCATGATTCCACCGGCAGCATTCAGCTCACCGACGGCCCGCGTCCCATGGACAATGGCCTGTTCTTTTTGCGCCTGGGGCAGCGCATCGTCCATCTGCTCACCATGCATTCGGCCGCGGGACGGCTCTACGAGGTTGACATGCGCCTGCGGCCGAACGGCAAGGGGGGCTTTCTGATGACCGGCATCGATGCCTTCGAACGCTATCAACGGACCGACGCATGGACTTGGGAGCATCAAGCGCTGCTGCGCGCGCGCGCGGTGGCGGGGAATGCGAGGCTCTGTGAGGCATTCGAGGCGGTGCGGCGCCGCACCCTCTCGACCGCCGTGCGCAGGGACAGGCTGCGCGCCGATGTGTTGGAGATGCGGTTGCGAATGCGCCGCGAGCTGTCCCGCTCAGGTGCCGGTCAGTTCGACATCAAGCAGGATGCCGGCGGCATCGGCGACATCGAGTTTCTGGTCCAATACTGGGTATTGGCGGCGGCGCACGAGCACCCGCAGCTGCTGACTTACTCCGACAACATCCGACAGCTCGAAGGGCTGGCGGCCGTCGGTGTCGTCGAGCACGCAACGGCAGCGTGGCTCAAAGAGGCTTACATCGGCTACCGCACGGTGCTGCATCACCTGTCCCTGGAGGGCGATGATCAACGCATCGTCGCGGCGGCGCCGTACGCACAGACTCGGCAGCGGCTGGACGAGGTCTGGCGCGCCACATTCGCGTCCCTGAGCTGACCGATTGCGCTTCGGGCCGACCGATTGCGCTTCGGGCCGGCGGCGGGCAAAATCGCGCACCTTGCCGAGGAAATCCATCCGATGTGCGGACGTTTGAGCGCAGCCTCCGAGACCCTTTCGGCGCCGCGCGTCGCGAATCCCCTGCTCGCGCCCTGGGTCGGACCGGCCGGCGGAGTGCCGCCTTTCGACGAGGTTCGGGTCGCGGACTTCAAACCGGCACTCGAAGCGGCCATGATCGAGAATCTGGCGGAAATCGATCACATCACCGGGAACCCCGCCGCCCCGACCTTTGGCAACACCATCGCCGCGCTGGAGCGCACCGGACACACGTTCAATCGGGTAAGCGCGATCTACGGCGTGTGGTCCTCCACCATGAGCACCGGAGAATTTCAGGCGGTGGAACGCGAGATGCAGCCGAAACTGGCCGCGTTCTCGGACAAGATCTACCAGAACGCGGCGCTGTTCGCGCGCATTCAAGCGGCCTACGGTTCCATGGAAAAGCTCGAGCCGATCGAGCGGCGCCTCTGTTGGTTCTACTTCAACAAATTCGTACGCGCCGGCGCCAAGCTCGATGCACAGGCGAAGCTGCGCGTCGCCGAGATCAACGAGCGGCTGGCCACGCTGTTCGCGAACTTCAGCCAGAACCTCTTGGCGGACGAAGCGGACCATGTTTTGTATTTGAAGAGCGAAGCGGATCTTGCGGGTCTGCCGCAACCGCTGCGCGCGGCCGCGCACGCCGCCGCGGCAGCTCGCGGCCATGGCGGCGAGTGGGCGATTCTCAATACCCGCTCGTCCATGGACCCGTTTTTGACCTATGCGGACCGGCGCGATTTGCGTGAAAAGGTCTGGCGCACCTATTACAGCCGCGGCGACAACGGCGATGCGCACGACAATAAAAAAATCATCACCGAGATTCTGGCGTTCCGCGCCGAGCGTGCGAAGCTCTTAGGCTACCCCACGCATGCGCATTGGCGGGTGGCCGACAGCATGGCCAAGACGCCGGAAGCCGCCATGGATCTGATGATGCGGGTATGGCCGGCGGCGGTGGCGCGCGAGCACGAGGAAGTCGCCGATATGCAGGCCATCGCCGACCGCGAGCATGCCGGCATCAAGATTGCCGCTTGGGATTACCGCTACTACGCCGAGAAGGTGCGCAAGGCGAAATACGACCTGGACATGAATGAGGTCAAGCCCTACCTGCAGCTCGAGAAATTGCGCGAGGGCATGTTCTGGGCCGCAGGACAGCTCTACGGCTTCACCTTTACGCAGGTGTCCGGGCTGCCGATCGCCAATCCGGATGTGCGCGTTTGGGAAGTGAAGAATGCCGCCGACGCTCACGTCGGGTTCTGGTATTTCGATCCCTACGCACGGCCCGGCAAGAACTCGGGTGCGTGGATGAGCGAGTATCGCGGCCAGGAAAATCTGGACGCCAGAATCTTCCCCATCGTGTCCAACAATACGAATTTCGTGAAGGACGAAGGCGGCAGCCCCCTGCTGATCAGCTGGGATGATGCCGTGACCTTGTTCCATGAGTTCGGCCATGCGCTGCATGGTTTGAATTCCGACGTCAAATACCCCTCGCTTGCCGGCACCAACGTGGTGCGTGATTTCGTCGAGTTTCCCTCGCAGCTCAATGAAAATTGGCTGTCCACGCCGGAGGTGCTGTCGCGATTCGCAGTGCACTATGAAACCGGAAAACCGATTCCGCCCGGAGTGGTGGCGAAGATCAAAAAGGCGAGCAAGTTCAATCAGGGTTTTGCCACCGTCGAATATCTGGCATCCGCGCTGGTCGACATGAAACTGCACCTGGCGGGCGATCGGCCGATCGACCCTGCCGAGTTCGAGCGCACCACGCTGGCGGCGCTCGGCATGCCCGCGGAGATGGTCATGCGCCACCGCACGCCGCAGTTCGGGCACATTTTCTCGAGCGATGCCTATTCGGCCGGCTATTACAGCTATCTGTGGGCCGAAGTGCTGGACCACGATGCCTTCGAGGCCTTTACCGCGGCGGGCGGCCCTTACGACAAGACCGTTGCAAAGCGCCTGCACGATGACATCATGGTGGTGGGCAACAGCGTCGATCCGGGCCAGGCGTACAGGAACTTTCGGGGCTCCGACCCGAAGATCGACGGCTTGTTGCGGGCGCGCGGATTTTCAGTTCAAGCGGAGAAATGAGTATGGCGGCAATGGTCCAGGACGATTCCAAGCATCGATTGATAGTACCGAACGCGCTGCATCACTACACGGTCAACATGGCCGACCTGCCGCTTTCATGTCCCATGCCCGGCATGTTGCTGTGGAACTCGCATCCCAGGGTTTACCTGGCGATCGAGCCCACGGGGTGGGCGAAGTGCTCTTATTGCGGCGCCGAGTACACGCTCAATCGGCATGCCGCGGGGCTCGCCGACATCAAGTCGGAGACCGATGCTTAAGGGCCGTATCTAAGTCTTAGGGCCGTACTCAAGTCTTGTAGTCGGCGTAGGATTTTTCTTCGACGATGCTCGAACCGAGTTTGGTGTTGATGCGCCGCTTGATGAGCGCACGCTCATCGTTCTCGAAATAGACGGCCCTCGCGAGCCGTATGAAATCGGCATCGAATGCCTTCGCCCGTTCCTTGTCGCGGATGCCATCTTCGATCACCCAGAGGCGTTCGTTGACCTCGAGCAAGGCGGTGACGTCGGCCTCAATCCCGGATTTCGCGTACGCCGAGCGGCGCCAGGTTTCCTCGAGCGCCTGCAATTCGCGGCGCACGTTGGCGAGCTTGGCCGCATCGCTCATGCGCGTCGACTTGATCCGAAGGATGGTGATCTTGTCCAGCAATTCGCCGGGCGATATGGGAACCGTGATGTCGTTCATGACGGCATCTTAGCGAAAACCTGCGCCATGAGCGCATCGAGTTTCGCCGTCGCATCCTGCACGGCGATCAGGTCCATGACGCCGGGCCGCTCGATTTTGGTGGTCCACGGGATTTGCGCGGCCGGCTTGTTCAAGAACTTGCGCGCCGCTTCATCGTACTTGTCGACGCACCACTGCCGGCTGTAGTACGGGCCGGCACGCTGAGGATTGGTGGCGGCGTACAGCCCCACCACGGGCAGCCCGACCATGCTTGCCATGTGCGCGGGACCGGAGTCCGGCGAGAGCAGCACGCTGCTTTGCGCCATGAGGCCCAGCAGTTGCGGCAGGGTGTCCTTGCCGATCTGATTGAGCGGTGCGGTTTGCGCGGCGGCGGCAATGGCGGCGCCCATGCGGGCTTCCGCCGAACTGCGCCCGCCCACCAGCACCACCCTCATTCGATGCACGGCGGCGGCGTGATCGGCCACGGCGGCGTATCGGTCGGCCGACCAGTTGCGGGCGGCGTGGCTGGAACAAGGACTGATCAGCAGCGTCGGGCGCTCGTCGGTAATCACGGCTCGCGCATACTCGAGAGCGTTCGCCGGCAGGGGCACGTCCCAATGCGGCGCCGTGGGCTCGATACCGCAGGCGCGCGCGAAGCCCATGAACGAGTCGAGCACGTGCTCGTTGGCCGCAGGCTCGATCTGTGCGTTGGTGAACAGCCATTGCAGCTCGCGCGCGCGCCGTCGGTCAAAGCCAAGTTTAATGGGCGAGTGGACCAGCCGGCTCAGTAGGCTGGCGCGAAAGGACAGCTGCAAATCGAGCAGCAGGTCGAATCGCCGGGAGCGCAGCACGGTGCGCAGCCGGCGCAATTCCCGAAGGGTTGCCCCCTTATCGAAAATGATAAACTCGATTTCCGGAAGTATCTCCGTCATCAGCCTGGCTTCGAGTTTGCCGATGACCCAGGTAAAGCGGGTTTGCGGCCAAGCCGTTTGGAAGGCTCGAAGCGCCGCCAGGGCATGACAGACATCGCCGATTGCCGAAAGACGCAGCAGACACACGTGTTGCAGCGGCGGTTTGAAGCTTAAGGTAGTCATAAGAATGATAAAGGGCGGCCAACGCATTGCCACTGCAACGGGCGTCATGCTGGCTGATCTCCATAGGCTTGGCAATGCGCAGCCGGCCGCCGCAGATTCGCTGTTCGACCCGCAATACTGGTCTGCGCGCGGCGAGCTCGCCGCGGTGTCGGGCGGCCGCGGCTCCGCGTGGTTCGTGGGAGTTTGGGTGCTGCGCCACTATCGCCGGGGTGGGTGGGCCGCGCGAATATCTTTGGATCGATACGTGTGGCAAGGCGAGGATCGGGTGCGTGCTTTCGTCGAGTGGCGTTTGCTTCAATACCTTTCCGAGCGGGGCCTGAGTGTTCCGAAGCCGGTGGCCGCGCGGTATCAGCGCACCGGCGTCACGTATCGCTGCGATCTCATCACCGAGCGCATCGTGGATGCTCAATCACTGAGTGCGGCGCTGGCATCGGCTCCGGTACCTGAAAATACCTGGCGCGCTGTCGGTGCGGCGATTGCGCGTTTTCACCGCCACGGCGTCGATCACGCGGATCTGAATGCTCACAACATCCTGCTCGATGGCAACCAGGGGGTCACTCTGATCGATTTCGACCGGGGACGATTGCGTGCGCCGGGCGCGTGGGCTGCACGCAATTTGCAGCGGCTTCGGCGCTCACTCGAGAAAATATCGCGCAGCTTGCCCGCGGGCCGTTTCACGCCGGCGGAGTGGCGGCAGGTGTCGGCCGGCTATCAGGCGCAATCGCTTTGCGCTTGATTTACACGTGGCTGATTCGAATGGCCGTACCGTTCGCCTTCGCCGGTGTCCTGTGGAGGGGTTTGAGCGACCGCAGTTATTGGCAGGGCTTGGGGGAACGCTTCGGACGGGTGCGGCCGCGGGCCGGCCCAAGCATTTGGCTGCACGCCGTTTCCTTGGGCGAGATGTCGGCCGCCGCGCCCCTGGTGCGCGCACTGCATGCACGCTACCCGCAGATGCCCTTGGTACTGACCACGGCGACGCCGGCGGGAAGAGCCCGGGCGCAGGCGCTGTTCGCGGCGCTTGCGGATGTACATTTCCTGCCCTATGACACACCGGGATCGGTGAGCCGCTTCCTGGAGCGGACCCGGCCACGCATCGCGATCATCATGGAAACGGAATTGTGGCCCAATTTGTTTCGTGAGTGCCGGCGCCGCGGGATACCGGTAATGCTCGCCAGCGCCCGTCTGTCGGCGAGGTCGGTTTCCCGCTACCGGCGGTTCGGCGCGTTATTCTCCGGCCTGTTCACCAACGTGACCGTCGCGGCGCAATCGGCCGAGGACGCGGAGCGATTCCAATCGATCGGCGCCGCGGCGGATCGCACGCGCGCGATCGGCAATGTGAAATTCGATCTGGCCGTGGACGCAGGGCTCCTCGGCACCGGTGAAATCTTGCGTGCCGCGTACGGCGGCAGACCCGTCTGGGTAGCCGGCAGCACTCACGCCGGTGAAGAGGAACAGCTGCTCGAGGCGCATGCCTTGTTGCAAAAACAGCTCCCCGATGCGCTGTTGTTGCTGGCGCCGCGGCATCGGGATCGGTTCGCCGCCGTCGCCGACATGCTCGCCCGGCGCGGCATCACGTTCGCCCGCCGCAGCGAGTCGGCGGGGCGGCCGGTGAGTGCGGCGGTGCCGGTGAGTGCGGCGGTGCCGGCGGCTACGGCGGTGTTGTTGGTGGACACCCTGGGAGAACTCGCCGCGTTATATGCGTCGGCGGACGTGGCTTTCGTCGGCGGCAGCCTGGTGCCGATCGGCGGACACAATCTGCTCGAGCCCGCCGCGCTGGGTTTGCCGGTGTTGACCGGACCCTCTCATGAGAACGGCAAGGACATTGCGCGGCTGTTGCTGCGCCAGGGTGCGGCCCTGGAGGTATCCGATGCGCGTACGCTGGCGGCACTGCTGCTGCGGCTGTTCGATGATCCCGCCGAAGCCAAGCGCATCGGCGCGATCGGCAAAGAGATCGTCGAGTCGAATCGCGGCAGCGTCGAGCGGCTGCTCGACCTCATCGAGCCTTTGCTGCCGGCGGCGCATCCGCCTGCGGCGGCGGCGCAGGCGTATCCGTCAAAAGAGCGTTGATCCGTTGCAGGCTTTGTTCGGACAGCGTGCCTGCGGCCTGCTGCAGCTTGATCACGTCCAGCATGTAGTCATAGCGGCTGTGCGAGTAATCGGTCTGCGCCTGCACCCATTGCTGCCTCGACTGCAGTACATCGACCGCGGTGCGCGTGCCCGCTTCGTAGCCCGATTCGGTCGCGCGCAAGGCAATCATGTTCGACTCAACCGCGCGATGCAGCGCCTTGACCCGCGATATTTCCGACATCACGCCGAGATAGGCGTCGCGCGCATCGTGCTCGGTCTGCCGTGCCACCCGCTCGAGGCGCTCTTTCGCGGCTCGATGCTGATAAACAGCCTGGCGCACTTGCGACGAGACCAAGCCGCCCGAGTAAATGGGAATCGTCAATTGAATGCCGATCGAGCGCTGCCGTTCGTCCAAGAACGTGCCGCCCGCGGGACTGCCATCGGGGTACACGTCGAACTGGTTGTTCGTGAGCTTGCCGGCGCTGCCCACCAGGTCCAGCGTCGGATAATGGCCACCCCGTGCGATCGAGGCGTTCTCGCGGGCGATGTCGGCCGCCAAGCGGCTCGATACCAGCGATAGATTCTGCTGCAAGGCCATCTCGACCCAGCGATCTTCGCTGATGGGATCGGGGTTCGCCATTTCAAAGGGCTCGATGGGGCGCGCCAGCGAGTCGAACGGGTCGCCGATGATTTCCCGCAGCAGCTCCAGCGTGGAGGCGAGGGTGCGTTTGGCGGCAATGACCGCGGCTGCCGTGCTGTCATGGGAGGCGCGGGCCTCTTCGACGTCGGTCACGGCGATGAGGCCGATTTGATAGCGCGCCTCCGCCTGGTCGAGCTGGCGGTTGACCGACACCAGGGCTACTTGCTGCGCCTCGAGATCGTCCTGCGCACCCAGCACGTCAAAATAACGCTGCGCCACCCGTTCCATGAGGTCTTGCTGCGCCGCCTGATAATCCGCTTCGGCCTGCGCCACCTGGGAATCTGCGCGCTTGAGCGCCTCCCAGTTCTCCCAACGAAACAAGTTCTGCTTCAAATCGACGGTGTATTGATGAATGGTGGTGTCGATCTTGCCGCTGAACGGGAAGGATTCGGTCACCGTCGTGGGCGTACCCGCCGCAGCACACGGCGCGCCCGCCGGTATCGCGGGACCGCACGGGGGCAGGGCGAGCGTCTCGGTCTGGTTTATGGACCCTGTGTCGCGTTCGCGCGAGATTTTGCCGTTACCGGAGAGCTGTGGCAGCAGCGCTGACAGCGCTTGAGGCTTGGCCTCCAGGGCGGCGAGACGCGTGGCCTCCGCCTCGCGCAGCTGCGGATCGTTCTGCAGGGCACGTTGATAGACGGCCAGCAGATCCGCGGCCGGAACAGAAGCTGCCGCGAGGGACAGTGCACAGACAATCAGAAATCGCTTCATGAAGTACCCATTTGGCGACCCAGCCCGGTATTATAGTGTTGTATATTACTATATCACCTACGCAAGCCAGGTCAATACTGTGGAATCCTAGGGTCTATAACCCGGGACCACGCCAAAATTCCGCCCGCGAGGTTAAAAACTTTGCCGAAGCCTTGGCGTTCGAGAAAATCGGCTACTTGGGCGCTGCGGCCGCCCGAGCGGCAGATCACGACCGTCGTTTTGTTCGCATCCAGTTCCCTTATCCGGTCGGATATCTCGCCCATGGGAATATGCAGGGTGTCCGTCGGCACCGGCGCCAGGGCGACCTCCCAGTCCTCGCGCACGTCGAGCAGCACCATTTCCTCGCCGGCCGCGCGGCGATCGACGAATTCTCGGGGACTCAGCTCGCTACCCATGCCTACTCGCTTTCCATGCCTAAAAAACGAACTTTTGCGCGGCGATGGCGTTGATCAGGGGTTCAATGACGGTTTCGAACAGGCTTTCCCAAATCCATTCGGCCGTGTCGACGCGGCGCACCAAGATGGCGTCCATGACCGGCGCTTCTCCCACGACGACAAACAAACGACCGCCGACGCGCAAGGATCGCTCGAAGCGAGCGTCATACACCGGCAGCGAGCCGGTGACGGCGATCGCGTCGTACTCGCCCAGGGGAGCGTTGGAGAACGCATCGCGAGTCTCGAGCTCGACGCGCGCCTGCGCGATCGTGCGCAGGTTCGACGCCGCTGCGGCGGTGAATTGCGGGTGAATATCGATGGACCGGGTCCTGGCTCCCAGCAAACTCAAGCAGGCAGCCAGATACCCTGAGCCGGTGCCGACCTCGAGCACACTGTCGGCAGCCTGCACGCCCAGCGCTTGTAGAATGCGGCCCTGAATTTTCGGGGCGAGCATCGATTGGCCCGATCCGATCGGGATGGGTGCGTCGGCAAACGCCAGCTCGCGATACTCCGGAGGCACGAACGCTTCGCGCGGCACCTCCGCCAGGACTTCCAGCACTCGGGGATCGAGTACTTCCCACGTGCGTATTTGCTGATCGACCATTTGCAGGCGAGCGGTCAGGTTATCCATGATTTCTCTTGCGCGATTATGGCCGCTGATTATGGTCAATTTCGACAGGCTACGCGAGTCCCTTGCGCTATTCTGCACATTACGATGGTTCGCGACGTATCCAGCTCATGAAGGGCTTCTAACTATCAAGCGCCGCTACAGCTAGTCGTCATTGAGGTCAGCGTTGATCCTGTCTTCCCTTGCGTTGTGGTTCCTGGCCGCTGCCGTTTTGGCGGTGGGCGGCGGCGTGCTGTTTGCAATCAAGCGGCGCCAGGAACGTGCGGTCAACGCTTTCTCGAACCAAATTCAATCCCTCATCAGCGAAGGCGGGGCGACGGGGCGCATCGCGGCGACCGGACGCATCGCGCTGAACGGCGAGCCTGGCGCGCTGGGGCGCCTTGGGGCCGCCGTCAACAAGCTGCTCGAAGGTCTGGAGATGCGCGGCGCGCAGCTGCAGGATCGCGAACAGCTGTTTCAGCGGCTGGTGGAGACCGTGCACGACGCCGTGCTCGTGCACCGCGAAACGATTCTCTTCGCCAACGCGCGCTTTCTGGAACTGCTGGGATTGAAGGGGCCGGATGTCGTGGGCAGGCCGTTGAGCGATTTCGCCGCGCCGGAATATGTCGAGTTGGTGGCGAACAATCTACAGCGGCGTCTGGCCGGAGAGTCGGCGGCGGAACGGTACGAAATAGAGCTGATGGACCGCCAGGGACAAGTCACGCGCGTCGAACTCTCGAGCACGCTGATCGACAGCTCG
>Ga0210398_10004344_pt1 | contig 13326 bp, 13 predicted proteins | sample IncBWC4OmetaG_FD_161047 | JGI IMG/M metagenome (GOLD analysis project Ga0210398, IMG submission 161047) | Forest soil microbial communities from Barre Woods Harvard Forest LTER site, Petersham, Massachusetts, United States - Inc-BW-C-4-O | ecosystem: Environmental > Terrestrial > Soil >... | reverse complement strand
GGCATCTGGACGGCTCGCTGCCGAAAGGATTTGCCTTCATGGTATCGCGCGCCACGGCGGCCGCCTTGCGCGCGCAACTGCTCTCCGGAACGCAGGTGGTGCTCGGCGCCCACGTCAAGGCCGAGGCCGGTCCGGGTCACTGGACGGTGGTGACCGCCATGATTCCCGGCACCGACTCCGGGGCCGGAGAAATCGTCTACAGCTGCCATCTGGATCATCAGCGGCCCGGCGCCAATGATGACGGCAGCGGCTGCGTCACCATCCTCGAATCGGCCCGAATACTGAACCGCTTGATCGGCAACGGCAGCCTGGCGCGCCCGCGGCGCACCTTGAGATTTATTTGGGGTCCGGAGGTCGAGGGCACCATGGCTTTCTTGAGCCGCCACCCCGACATCCGCCGTTCGATGCGTGCGGATGTGCACATGGACATGGTCGGCGGCGATCCGTTCAAGAACAAATCGGTGTTGCATGTGACGGAAACGCCATGGTCCCTGCCGACTTTCATTACCGACATCGGTGCCTCCTTCGCCGAGACCATTCGCGACGCCGCCGCCGTTTATACCGAGGACGGCAGTCATGAGGAGGCGGCCGTGGTCGAAAATCGCGGCGGTGCGCCGGGGACACGCAATGCCTTCATCGTCGACGAGACCCCTTATGCCGAAGGCAGCGACCACGATGACTACGACTCATCGACCATCGCGGTGCCGTCGTTGTACCTGCGCGACTGGCCGGACATTTACATTCACACCGATCACGACACCCTCGAGCAGATCGACCCGACCAAGCTGCGCCGGGTGGCGCTGCTGGGTGCGGCTTCGGGCTACAGCTTCGCCGGCCTCGACGCCTCGCGATCCAACGTGATCCTGCCCTTCCTGGCGGCCCGCGCCGAACAACGCCTGGCCAAGGGATTTCAGCGTGCGCAGCTCCTGGCTCAGGACGCCGACCGGTTACAGGACCGGGCGTCGTTCGAGGCCCACAATCTCATGGCACAGACACTGCGCCGCGAGCAGGCCGCTCTTCAGTCCTTCGCGGCCTTTACACAGAGCGAGCCGCCCGAACTCGCCTCGAGCCTGGCCGCGCTGGCGGCGCAGACAGCGACCTTGAATGGCTGGCTGGACGCGATCGCCGTCCAGCGCGGTGTTCGCACAGCCTCGTCCGGGGGCGCCTCGCCCGGGGCACCGCAGGCGGCGGCGCGGGGGCCGGCGAGTGCACGCATTCCGCGGCGTACGGCTGAATTCGGCCCTCTGACATTTCAAAATGACGATGTGCTGCTCGATCGCCTGGGGCCGGAACGCGTACGCAACATCAAGCTGCTCAGCGCTGATTCGAGCCGCCTGCTCAATGTGCAGGAAAGCGGTGCGATTTACGCCTACGAAATCGTCAATTTTGTCGACGGCAAGCGCTCGGTGGAAGAGATCCGGGACGCGGTCTCCGGCGAGTTGGGCCCCATTTCGCTCGACCTGGTCAGCGACTATCTGCAGGCATGCGAAGAGGCGAAAATCATCTCATTTTGATGAACTTACTTGGGCGGCGGCGGGGTCGCCTTGCCGCGCTGCATGCCTTTTGAATAGATCACCGTCCCGTCGAGCTTGACGATGATGGCATCGATGTCATCGATGCGATTGTAAATCTCCATCGCCTTCTCCGGCCCCAGCACGAACGCCGTCTTCGACAGGCCATCGGTGCGGGTGGCGTACGGACCGATCACCGTGGCGCTGCGAACCTTGCTGGCGGAATGGCCGGTGTGCGGATCGATGATATGGTGGTAGCGCACGCCGCCCTCGTCGAAGAATCTTTCGTAGTCGCCGGACGTGGAGATCGCGGCGTCCACCAAGGGAATGCTGGCAATCACCTCACCCTCGCCTTTGCGCGGATCGCGGATGCCCACCATCCACGGCTTGCCGAAGCGATCGCCGATGATCCGGCTATCGCCGCCGGCCGACACATAGGCGCGCGTAATCCCTCGCGCCTTCAGCACATCGATGCCGCAATCCACCGAATAGCCCTTGGCGATGCCGCCCAAATCGATGCGCACCCCTTTCTGCGAGAACTGCACCGTTTGGTTCTTTGCATCGAGGATCACGTGCCGATAGTCCACCGCCGGCAACGCCTCGGCGATTTGCGCCTCGTTCGGGCGGATATGCTTGGGGAAGTTGTACATATAGCCGACGCTGGCGTAGGTGATATCGAAGGCGCCCTCGGTGATCACCGAGTACTCCTTCGCCTTGACCAGCAGGTCGAACAATTCCTTGCTGATGTGCATGGGCCCGTCGGCGGCTTTGGCGTTGACTTGGGACACTTCGCTGGTCGGCTTGTAGGTGCTCATGGACTCATCGATGTGGCGCATCTCGTCCAGCAGCGCATCGATGGCCGCCTCGGCCTTCGGCTCATCCTCCGACCATAGCTCCACAGTGATGCGCGTGCCCATGATGCCGTCGGTGACGCGGCTGACCCATTCGGCATGCGCGGGAACGGCGGCGGCCAGAACCGCGAAACTCACAGAACCCATCAACACTTTGAGATTCATGGCAACTGCTTTCCGGCGCAAAAGTAATGTAGCTAGCCTAGCGGCTTTTTCTGGCGCTCGCCCGCCATTGCATGACCACCAAGGCGCTGCCCACCATGCCGCCCAAGTGGGCGAAGTGAGCGATGCCGGACAGCGTTCCGGTCACGCCGAAGAACAGCTCGAGGCAGGCGAAAATGGTGGCGAACAGCCAGGCGGGCATCGGGATCGGTGGTATCAGCAGCACGACCCTGCGGGTGGGGAACATCATCGCGTACGCCAGCAGCAAACCAAATACGCCGCCCGAAGCACCGAGCGTGGGGCCGGACGGCGCGCCAATTACCGTCAGTACCACCAGCTGCGCGATCGCCGCGGTGACCACCGATGCAAAGTAACAGGCGAGCAGCCGCCGCGGACCGACATAGCGCTCAATTTCCGCGCCGAACATCCACAGCTGCCACATGTTGAGCAAAATATGCAAGATGTTGTGGGTGTCATGCAGAAAGGCATACGTAATGATTTGCCATGGCTGAAAATACACATGGCCGTCGATGGGCTGCAGCGGCCACAAAGCGAAGACCGACTCCATCCAATCATTCGCCAAGCCCTGCAACAGGAACACCACGACGTTCGCGGCGACGAGAATTCTGACTGCGGTAAGTTTCATAGTACTGACATATTCTAACGCGTCATGAACGCCCAACCTCTGAAAACCGTCTTCCTGGACTACGACACCGTTTCCAACGGCGATCTCGACACTGCCCGGCTGCGCGAAGCGGTCGGCACGCTGGTCTTGTATGACTCGGACGAATCGAAGATTGCCGAGCGCCTCGAGGATGCGCAGATCGCCTTGGTGAACAAGCTCGAACTGAACCGCGAGCTATTGTTCGGTGCGCCGCGCCTGAAATTGATCGCGCTCGCCGCCACCGGCACCAACAACATCGACCTGATCGCCGCCCGTGAACGCGGCATCGCGGTCTGCAACGTGCGCGCCTACTGCACGGCGTCCGTGGTGCAGCATGTGTGGGGACTGATTTTGAGCCTCACTCAGCATGTGTACGAGTTTTCGCGTCTCGCCCAGGACGGGTCCTGGACAAAGGATGAGGCCGGCGCGGTATTGTCCCATCCCATCCGCGAACTGCAGGGACGCGTCTTCGGCGTGGTGGGCTGGGGTGAACTGGGGCGGGGCGCCGCGCGCGTGGCCGAAACTTTCGGCATGCGCGTGAAGATCGCCAACCGCCGCGGCGCGGCGCCCGATCCCGGCCGGACAGACCTCGATGAGCTGCTGGCCATGGCGGACATCCTTTCCTTGCATTGCCCGCTCACGGACTCGACGCGTGGTCTCATCGGCGCGCGCGAATTGGCGCTGATGAAGCCGGATGCACTGCTGATCAATACCGCGCGCGGCGCTTTGATCGACAGCGAGGCGCTTGCCGCCGCGCTCAGAGCCGGCAGGCTGGGGGGAGCGGGAATCGATGTCCTGCCGCAGGAGCCGCCCGTGATCGGCGACCCGCTCCTCGACAGGAAAATCCCGAATCTGCTGGTGACGCCGCACATCGCCTGGGCTGCGCGCGAAGCTCGGCAGCGCTGCATCGATGAAATGGCGGCCAATATCCGGGACTTCCGCAGCGGAGGCCGGCGCGGGCGGGTCGTCTAACAGCCCACTGGTATTTTCGATTAGCCTCGGTTCGCCTTTTTCTCCCGCTTCGCGGCGCGCTTCTCTTCCAACGTTTTGGTCGGCTTTTTCTTGTCCTCTTTCTTTCGATCCATGCCCTTGCCCATGATTCACTCCTCTCGGTTGATCAACGACGATTAATCTTTCGCGCGGCGCCGGGCTGTTATCTTCGGCTTGACGCGGCGGACCTCGGGCCCTTTGCCGGCCGCCGAGGCCTCGCGGGGCGCGGCGCCGGGATGGCGGCCAATCGTGGCCCGCGGCGGCTTGGGAGGCTTCTCGCTGACCCGGCTCATGCGCAGCTCCCGGCCCGCCACCCGCACCTTCTGCAATTCCTTGAATATCTGCTTCGGCATGCCCTCCGGCAAGTCGACGTAGCTATGGTCTTCGCGAATATCCACGCGCCCGATATGCACACCCTCGATGCCCGCCTCGTTGGCAATGGCGCCCACGATATTACCGGGCTTGATCCCATGTACCGACCCTACTTCGATGCGAAAAGTTTCCATTTGCGCAGGGCCTGATCTCTGCGCCTGTTCGCGAGGGGACGGCCGCTCACGTGCGGCCGGTCGTTCTCGTTCGCGCTCGGCAGGCCGCTCAGCAGGCCGTTCACGCTCGGCGTGCCGCTCGGCGGGCCGTTCATGATCAGCAGGTCGCTCACGCGGCCGTTCGCGCTCAGCGGGCCGATTGCGGTCGCCGGGCGGCGCGCGCTCCTCCCGGTCAAAGGCTCGCGCAGCGCGCGCCTCCGGCGGCCGCTCGGGTTTCCCCGCAAGCAACAGCGGGGTGGTCCCCTGCGACAGGCCGGCGAGCGCCGCGGCGATATCGAGCAGCGGCAGACCCGACTCGGCTTCCAGCTGTTCCAGCACGGGCCGGTATAGATCGGCTTCGCCCTTGGCCACCGTGTCGATAATGCGTTGTTTGAACTTGGCAATTCGCAAGGTGTTGACGGCATCGACACTGGGCAGGTTCATCGGCTCGATCACTTGCCGGGTGGCTCGTTCGATGGCGCGCAGCATGTTGCGTTCCCGCGGAGCGATGAACAGGATGGCCTCGCCCTTGCGCCCGGCTCTGCCGGTCCGGCCGATGCGATGAACATAGGACTCGGTGTCGTACGGGACGTCGTAATTCACCACGTGTCCGATGCGCTCGACGTCGAGGCCGCGGGCGGCCACATCGGTGGCGACCAAGATATCGATCTGGCCCGCTTTCAAGCGCGCAACCGTGCGTTCCCGCAACGGCTGCGCAATGTCGCCGTTCAGCGGCGCGGCCGCGAAGCCGCGGGCTTCGAGTTTCTCCGCCAGTTCCACGGTCGACTGCTTGGTACGGGTAAACACCAGCATGCCGTCGAATGTCTCGGCCTCCAGAATCCGCGTCAAGGCATCCAGCTTGTGCATGCCGCTCACCATCCAATAGCGCTGCCGGATATTGGTCGCGGTGCTGGTCTTGCTCTTGATGGTCACTTCGACCGGCGTGCGCAGATGCTTCGCCGCGATGCGGCGAATGGGTGCAGGGATGGTGGCGGAGAACAGTGCGACCTGCCGCTGCGGCGGCGTCTGTTCGAGGATGCTTTCGACGGCATCGATGAAGCCCATGCGCAGCATCTCGTCGGCCTCATCCAGCACCAGCAGGGTCAGGCCCGACAGCTTCAACGTTCCCCGATTCATGTGGTCGATGACGCGCCCCGGCGTACCGACCACCACGTGCACGCCGCGCCGCAGGGCGTTGAGCTGGGGTTGGTAGCTTTGGCCGCCGTAAATGGGCAGCACGTGGAACCCTTTTAAGTGCGCCGCATACCGCAGAAAGGCTTCCGACACCTGTAAAGCCAGTTCGCGCGTGGGCACCAGCACCAGCACTTGAGGCTCATGCCGGCTGAGATCGATCTTGGTCAGTGCCGGGAGCGCAAACGCGGCGGTCTTGCCGGTCCCGGTCTGCGCCTGGCCCAGCATATCCTTGCCGGATAGGAGCACCGGAATGGTCTGGGCTTGGATCGGCGAGGGCGACTCGTAGCCGACGTCGGCGAGCGCGCGCAGCACCGCATCCGAGAGCGCGAGATCACGGAAACTCACGGTACTTTCACTCGAGTCTACCGGGATTGCGCTCATAGGGAATGCCTTGGGATCAGGATGCGCAAGTCTAGCGGTTTGACCGCTTATTGCTACCATAGTCGTCATGGGACGCATATTCGAAGTCAGAAAACACGCGATGTTCGCCCGCTGGAACCGCATGGCCAAACAATTCACGCGGGTCGCCAAAGACATCGCGATCGCCGTGCACGCCGGCGGCGCCGATCCGGCGTCCAACCCGACGCTGCGCCGGGTGCTGCAGAACGCCCGCGCCGTCAACATGCCGAAGGACAAGACCGACGCGGCCATTCGCCGCGCCTCGGGCAAGGATGCGGCCAATTACACCGAAATCCTCTACGAGGGTTATGCGCCGCACGGCGTGGCGCTCCTGGTTGAAACCGCCACCGACAACCCGACGCGCACCGTCGCGAGCCTGCGCAACATTTTCATGAAAGGCGGGGGCAACATGGGGACCACCGGCAGCGTCAGCTTTCTGTTCAAGAAAATGGGCGTATTCCGCGTGGATCCTGCTCACGTCAAAGATCACGATGAGCTCGAACTGGATCTCATCGACCATGGCCTCGAGGAAATGGGCGACAGCACCGGCGATAAGGGCGAGCCGCAGTTGGTCATTCGCGGCGCATTCAATGATTTCGGTAAATTGCAGGAGGCCTTGGAGCGCCGCGGCATCACACCGCTGTCGGCCGAGCACGAATACATCTGCTCCATGCCCATCGAGTTGCCGGAAGATCATGCCAAAGAGGTATTGGAATTGATTGACAAGCTGGAACAGGACGATGACGTCCAAAAGGTTTTTCACACCTTGGCGTGAAACTTTAAGCTTTAGTCATCCTGTCATCGCGCCGCTGCCTGCGGCGTTGACCCTCCTGAGAGCAGAAAAACCTATGGAGGATGTTATGCGCAGTCTTTTCAAGTTATTGATTCCTATCAGTATTGTGGCGATGAGCGGTTGCGTGGTGGCCCCTTACGGCTATCACCGCGGATACTACGGCCCGCCGGTGGCGGTGGTGGCTCCGGCACCGGTCGTGGTCATCCGGCCTTACCGCTAAGGAAGGCCGGTAAGTGCGGCAAAGAGGGGCGGGCGGGTGAGATAATTGCGCCCATGGCAACTCACCCGTTCCGCATCATCAATGTATTCACTGAAGGCCCGCAGCCCTTCACCGGCAACCCGCTGTGCGTGTTCGAGGACGGCTCAGGCCTCAGCGGCGAGCGCATGCAGGCCCTCGCCCGCCAGTTCAACCTCTCTGAGACCACCTTCATTCTCCCGGCCACAGACCGCAACGCCAATGCGCGGGTGCGAATATTTACCCCGAGCTACGAAATGGCCTTCGCCGGCCATCCGACGCTCGGCACCGCTCAGGTGTGTCGTTCGCTGAATTTGGGCGGCGACTCGCTGGTCTTGGAAATGCAGGCAGGCCTCATCCCCGTGCGTGCGATGGCAAGCCGCTGGACCCTGACCGCGCCGGGCGCAACGTCGCGTGAACTCGATGTGTCGCGCGATGCGCTGGCGGCGGCGCTTGGGCTCAAGGTCAGCGACATCGGCGAACGACCGTTGTGGGTCAAGGCCGGCAAAGAACAACTGGTGGTACCGCTCACCTCCACGGACGCGGTGCGCCGCGCGGTACCGGTGGCCTCAGTCCTGGACACCATTCGCAGCGAAGACGGCCAGAGCATGGCCTACATTTTCTGCCCGAGCGGCGAGGGCCGATCACTGGCGCGGTTTTTCTTTCCGGCCGGCGGCGCGATTCTCGAGGATCCGGCGACCGGTTCGGCGACCGCCAATTTCGGCGCCTGGTGTCTGGCGATGCAGCGCCCGCTGCCCGTCCAGGTTCGAATCTCCCAGGGCGAGCTGGCGGGCCGGCCTTCCACCTTGTTTCTCGAGGTAAACCGCGAGGGTCAAATCTTCGTTGGCGGCGACGTGCTCGAAATCGGCGCCGGCGCGGTTACTCTTTGAGAGGGCCTTGCGCGTTGAGATGGCCTTGCACGTTAAGAGCCCCTTGCGCGCCGATGGTGGCGTTCGCCCAATGCATGACCGGCAAGAGGCGTGGGGATACCATCGAGAGCGCCGCATCGAATCGCACCCATCTCGCCTCTTGGTGCTCCGGAAACCCCAGCTCAGGATTGATCGGCAGATGGACCCGCGTCTCATCGGTGCGCGCGATGTAATACCGCGAGATCTTTCCCTTGTTGTAGGGTCCGGTGTCCAGGAAGCCGGTACCCCAATCGAACGCGAGATTTTCCAAGGTCGTTTCCTCACGCACCTCGCGCACGGCGGCGTCCAGGGGCTGCTCCCCCGGCTCCACCAGACCTTTGGGGAAGTCCCAATTCCGATAGGCGCGCAGCAAGAGATACTGCACGGCCGGTCCCAGATTGACCACGACGACGCCCGCCGAAAGTCTGCGGGGATACGCAGTACTCAGACAGGCTCCTATGCGGCCGCCGACAAGGGCGAGCGAATCAGATGATCGAAGGCGCTGAGGGAGGCCTTCGCGCCCTCGCCCACCGCAATGACGATCTGCTTGTAGGGCACGACGGTGCAATCCCCCGCGGCGAATACGCCCGGCACCGAGGTCTGTCCGCGCGCATCGACTTCCACTTCGCCCCGCGGCGACAGCTTCACGGTGCCTTTCAGCCAATCGGTATTCGGAATCAGCCCGATTTGCACGAACACGCCGGCGAGCTCGACGTGGTGCATCGCGCCGCCGGCACGCTCTTTGTACTCGAGCCCGACCACGCGCTGCCCATCGCCGATGACTTCGGTGGTTTGTGCGCCGGTGATCACCGTCACATTCGACAAACTCATCAGCTTGCGCGTCAGCACCGCATCGGCGCGCAACTGCGGATCGAATTCGATGAGGGTGACGTGGCTGACCAGTCCTGCGAGGTCAATGGCGGCTTCGACGCCGGAGTTTCCGCCGCCGATCACCGCGACACGCTTGCCCTTGAACAGCGGGCCGTCGCAGTGCGGACAATAGGCCACGCCGCGATTGCGATACTCACGTTCGCCGGGCACGTTGATTTCACGCCAGCGCGCACCGGTTGCAATGATCACCGACCGCGCTTTGAGCGACGCGCCGCCTTCCAGCTTCACTTCCAGCAGCTCGCCCGGAACCAGGGCTTCCGCGCGCTGCAGGTTCATCACATCGACATCGTAGGTGGTCACGTGCTGCTCGAATCCCGAGGCCAGTTTGTGTCCCTGGGTCTCCGTCACCGAAATAAAATTTTCGATGCCGACGGTATCCAGCAGCTGCCCGCCTAGGCGTTCCGCGGCGATGCCGGTACGGATGCCCTTGCGCGCCGCATAGATGGCCGCTGCGGCCCCGGCGGGACCGCCGCCCACCACCAGCACGTCGTAGGGGGCCTTGGCATTCAATTTCTCGGCTTGGGCGGCAGCGGCACCCGAATCCAGCTTATGAATGATTTCTTCGAGTTCCATGCGGCCTTGTCCGAAAGGCCGGCCGTTGAGAAACACGGCCGGCACGGCCATCACTTCGCGGCGTGCGACTTCGTCCTGGTACACCGCGCCGTCGATCATGGTGTGGCGGATCCTCGGATTCAGCGCCGCCATCGCATTGAGCGCCTGAACCACGTCCGGACAGCTCTGGCAGGTCAGCGATACGAAGGTCTCGAAATTGAAGTCGCCGTCGAGATTGCGGATCTGATCGGCCGTGGCCGCGTCGATTTTCGGCGGATAGCCGCCCGTCTGCAGCAGCGCGAGCACCAGGGAGGTGAACTCATGGCCCATCGGCACGCCCGCGAAGCGCACTTGCGCCGCGGTGCCGGGACGGCGCAAAGCAAAGGAAGGTTTCAGCTGGGTCTCATCGCGCGACGCGTCTATTTTCACCAGGCTGGACACCGACTCGATGTCCTCGAGCAGATCGAGCATTTCCCGCGATGGATCGCCATCATCCAGCGACGCGACGATTTCCACGGGCTGTGTGATCCGCTCGAGGTAACCCTGCAACTGAGCCTTCAGATTGGTGTCGAGCATGTCGCGCTCCGCATTCCTGTCTAGATGAACTGTCGTGTCGGAAGGGGCCCGGCGCAGTTGCGCCGGACCCTAAGCATCCCTTAGATCTTGCCGACCAGGTCGAGCGAGGGCTTGAGGGTATTGGCGCCGGGGGTCCACTTCGCCGGGCATACTTCACCCGGATGCGAGGCCACGTACTGGGCCGCCTTGACCTTGCGCAGCAACTCCTTCGCGTCCCGGCCGATGCCGTTGTCGTGCACTTCCATCACCTTGATCTTGCCTTCCGGATTGATGACGAATGTGCCGCGATAGGCCAGGCCATCCTCTTCGATGAGCACTTCGAAATTGCGCGCCAGCGTCGCGGTGGGATCGCCCACCAGCGGGTACTGCACTTTCCGGATGGTGTCGGACGTGTCGTGCCAGGCCTTGTGCGCAAAATGCGTATCGGTGGACACGCCATACACCTCGACACCCAATTTCTTGAATTCTTCGTAGTTGTCGGCAAGATCGCCGAGTTCCGTCGGGCACACGAAGGTGAAATCGGCGGGGTAGAACACGAACACGGACCACTTGCCCTTGAGGGTTTCGTTCGTCACCGGGACGAATTTCCCATTGTGGTAGGCGGTCGCCTTGAACGGCTTGATTTCAGTATTGATCAGAGACATGGAGAACTCCTCGGGCAGGTTTTGAAACTGGCCCTCATCATAGCAGCCGATTATTCATTATTCATATTGATTGTGGCGATGGTATTGATAGACTGTATCTATGGGTGTAAATCGATGAATCTCAAGGATCTCAAATATCTGGTGGCCCTCGCGGACACGGGGCATTTCGGCAGAGCGGCGGAACGCACGTTCGTCAGCCAGCCGACGCTGTCGGCGCAGCTGAAGAAGCTGGAAGAGTACCTCGGGGTCAAATTGGTCGAGCGGCAGCCGAAGAACGTGCAGCTCACCGAGGTCGGCAAACAAATCGTCATCCGCGCGCGGCGTATGCTCGACGAGGGCGACGAAATCATCGCGCTGGCGCGCAGCAATACCGATCCTTTCGCCGGCAAGCTCAAAATGGCGCTGATCCCCACCATCGGTCCGTACTTGTTGCCCCGCGTCATGCAAAAGATCCGCAAGGCGGTTCCGCATCTGGGACTGATGCTCTATGAATACCAGACCGAAGCGCTGCTCAAGCGCCTGCGCGACGGCGAAATCGACCTGGGCGTCCTGGCACTGCCGGTGCCCCTGGACGGCTTGGAATCACGTGCCCTGTACGATGAAGCCTTTACCGTGGCGCTCCCCAACCCTCACCCGCTGGCCGCGAAGGCAGCCATCAAGGTGCAGGATTTGAAGGGCCAGACGTTGCTGCTGCTCGAGGACGGCCATTGTCTGCGCGATCAGGCCTTGGAAGTTTGCAGCCGCGTCGATGTGCGCGAGGCGGAGGATTTCCGCGCCACCAGTCTCGAGACGCTGCGCCAGATGGTCGTTGCCGGCCTCGGCATCACCCTGCTGCCGGAGTTGGCGGTGGAACCCCCGTTCGGCTCCCAGCGCGGCCTGACGATCCGGCAATTCAGCAAACCCGCGCCCTCACGCACCGTAGGCGCGGTCTGGCGCAAGTCCAGTACGCGCGAGGCGGCGATCGCGGCGGTATGCGACGTGATGGCCGGCGTCATGGTGAAAACAGCCTGATTATTTCGTGACGGCCGTCGCAGACCAAGGCTCTGGCGAGGGCCCATATGCCGATCTTTTCACATATTGCGCGCGTGCGACCCGGCAAAATAGCAGGAGAGATCTTGCCATGAATGCCCGAACCATTGCTCAAGGAAAAGCCGCGCCGCCCATTTCGCCGCGCTTCGATCGTAAATTCATCGAGGATCACAAGCTCATTGAGCGGTACCTCGAGAACCAACTGCCGTTCAAGGGTGCGCGCGATCTCGAGCAGTGGTGCCGCCAGCATCCCGATTACCTGAATGAGCTGAAATTGTCGGAGCGTGCCCTCGCCAGCATCAAGCTGCTGGAAGCGAGCGGCCGCCCGCAGGATCTGGGCGAACCGAAGATCCCGTGGTGGAAGAGCATCTATGTTCCCATCGGCCTGGGCGTCGCCACCTTCATCTGCCTGGTGGCATTTTGGTCGCTGGCGGGAAAGTATTCGTCCCTGCAGGGAAAACTCGAAGACACCAAGCGTGTGTTGAGCCAAGGGCCGCTGGTTCAGCCGGCCACGGAAAAAGCCATTCTAGTCACGCCGGATCATGCGCCGGGTATCAATCGCGCGCGGATCAAGCTCAGCCGCGCCGCGCCGCTGTTGCTGGACGTGCACATCGATCTTGGCTACACCCAAAAGCTCACGCAATTTCGCCTGTTCGTCGACAAGCAGGACCAAGGCCGGGCGCTGGTGCTCAATAACCTGCTCAAGGATTCGAATGGCGAACTGCAGGTCACGCTCAATTCCACCGGCCTGTCGGCGGGCATTTACCGGGTGCGAATCGAGGCGCTGCCGCCGCGCGGAATTCCGATTCCCATCGGCTGGCTGATACTCGAAGTGACTTGAAGGGCCGCGCGGTCAGCCGCCCGCGGCGATCAGCGGTGCGCGGCGATCAGCGGCGCGCGGCGATCAATCGTCCCGCAGTGTCACGATGGGCGGCGTATTGATCACGCTGCGCGTCGCCAGGGTTCCGCTCAATCCCACCAACACCGTGCCGCACACCAGGCCGGTGACCCACACCAAAGGGTCGAGCGTGTATTCGAGAGAAAACAGCCGCCGCGCCAGGAGCCAGCCCACGCCTGTGGCGCCGAAGGCCGCCAAGGTGCCTGACAGAAATCCCAGCGCCGAAAATTCGGCGGCCACGCCCTGCAGCACCGTGCCGCGGCTCGCCCCCAGTGTGCGCAGCATGGCGCTTTCGTAGCGCCGCTCATCGCGGGTCGATTGCACGGCCGCCAGCAGCACGACTACTCCTGCCGCCAGCGTAAACAAAAATACGTACTGAACCGCCAGCGATGCCCGATCCATGATGTCGCGGATTTGCTTGAGAATCGCGTCCACATCGAATACCGAGATCGTCGGAAATTGACGCACCAGATCGGCCAGCGACGCGCGCTGCGCCGAGGTGAGA
>Ga0210398_10004342_pt1 | contig 13330 bp, 13 predicted proteins | sample IncBWC4OmetaG_FD_161047 | JGI IMG/M metagenome (GOLD analysis project Ga0210398, IMG submission 161047) | Forest soil microbial communities from Barre Woods Harvard Forest LTER site, Petersham, Massachusetts, United States - Inc-BW-C-4-O | ecosystem: Environmental > Terrestrial > Soil >... | reverse complement strand
CGCAAGGATAGTTAGCCAAAGCCAACTCGGCGCGCCGCTTGCTTCCAGAATTAACCGCGAAGCGGCCCTCCGACGGGCGAAGGTTACCACTGCGTGCACGAGTGGGACAGTCTCGTCCCACTTTGACCCAGTCCTTACCGTTCTAAGCACTTAGATCACCCGCATGGTGCGGGCCTGTGCGCAAAGGTGGAATGTGCGCCGCAGAGCAGCCTATTTAGATTAATCTCTAAAGCCGGGAATCAACTTGAGAGCTCCACGTTGGTTCTGCTCGCCAAGCAGCGTTACTAAAGCTCCGGTTAACACATTACCGAGAGTCTGTGGGTCGTTCCTGTCGTTCTGGTCCTATGATTCGGAGCCTTGCTGTGAATTTCGCGCGCACGCTGAAACGCTTCTGTCTTCTCTTGTCATTGGTTTCGGTTACAAGCGTTCTTACCGCGTGCGGCACTACGTTTGTTTACAAAGACCCGGGCGTCATTCCGCAATCACTCTTTGGTATGACCGTTCTCAATTTTGAGAACGTCAATGCTCCGATTAAATACGGGACTACCAGGACCTGGGATTCCTTTCCCATGCTTGATTGGGCGGACATCAACTCCGCGCCTGGAGTCTACAACTTCCTACAGCTTGACGCCTTCCTCAAAATAAACCAGGAACGGAACGTCGACGTGATTTATACCTTTGGAAGAACTCCTCTTTGGGCATCGTCTCAACCGAATACGCCGGGACCCTATGGGCCCGGACAGTGCGCCCCTCCCACTGACCTGAAGAATTGGGACAACTATGTGACGGCAATTGCTGTCCATGCCGGCACACGCATCGCCTATTGGGAGCTGTGGAACGAGCCGCAGGATCCGAAATACTACTGTGGCGACATGCGAACCCTGTTAACGATGGCACAGCATGCATACCGGATCATCAAATCCGTCAACCCAGCCGCACAGGTGATTACGCCAAGCGCTGCGGCAGAAGGCGGGCCGGCGTGGCTCGACACCTATCTGTCCCAGGGTGGAGGGAACTATGCCGACATCATGTCCTTCCACGGTTACTGCAATAGTGAAGCTGAATCGATTAACTCCGTGGTGTCTCAGTATCGCAACGTCATCTCGGCTCATGGTCAGGGCACTAAGCCTTTGTGGGACACCGAAGCCGACTGGGCAGGTGATCCGGATGATGTACTTTATGGAAGCGCCAACCGGGCGGCTTTCATAGCCAAATACTATCTGCTGCAGTGGTCGGGTGGGGTAAGCCGCTTCGTTTGGTACGCGTACGATGGTGGCACGTGGGGTGGGTTTTCGAGCACGGCCACCGACGGGGATCCCGACGTTACAGCCTACAACACAGTTCAACAGTGGATGGAAGGGGCATCGATGCCCTCTGCATGCATCCAGGATCCAGGCAATACCTGGACCTGTTCTCTCACTAGGGCTGGTGGGTACCAGGCACTGGTGCTTTGGAACCCCAGCACAACGCTGAGCTACAAGGCGTCCAAGCAATATAGCGACGTTCGCGATTTGAGCGGCAGTGTGTATCCCTTGTCTGGTGGCCGCGTGCCCGTTGGGGAGAGCCCGGTCCTGATCGAGACAAGCAAGGTTTTCTAACCCCCAATTGCTTCCTAAATGAATGGACCAAGATGCAGCGGGTCCACGGCTTGACCAGCCTTACGGCCGATTTGCAGAAGTTTATCCATATTTTCTACGCCATCCATCTTCTGGATATTGGCGGGAATTACATCGTTGAAGCCGGCCGTCTTGAGACCCTGCGCGCTCAGATCGGCGTTGTAACGCGCATAAAGGAAGTGACGGCCCAGATCGGTGGTAAGTGGAATTTGAGGAGAGGTAATATCCGAATTGACCTCGCGGGGCACCATGTCATGCATCTCGCGATCCAACCGCGAGCCATAGGTGCAGCGCCCGATGGTCCTGCAGTTGATGTCTTGTTCCACCTGTATGGCATACATCAAGGCCCCGGAAAGCCCGGTAATCGTGGTAACAATATTTTTATTGGGCGAGCTGGCAGTCGCTCCCATCGACTCCGCTGCGCCGGTTCCCACTGAGACCAGCAGCAGGTTCTTCTCTCCGGTCTTCCAATTGAGGCGGTAAGCGGGATTGGTCGCCATACGATAAAGGAGGAATGCTGGATTGTTGTGCGGAGTAACGCCGCCATCGACAAAAACAAATGTCTTGTTCTTGTCATGCGGATCCCATTGCAGAATTTCCGGCGGAAAATACACCGGTGCAGCGGTGCTGGCGCGCACCAGCTGCCACAGCGGTATTTGCAGATTACAGTCCTGGCGCGTGGGATCGTTGTACCTGGCATCCGGGTTATTGCTGATCGGCCAGGGCGAATCAGTGGTGGCGTTTTTGGTCACCAGCAGCAGAAGGCAGCGCAGAGTGTTCGAAGCCAGAGTGGTATCGGCGCCTAAGAAGACCTGGAGCTTCTGCTTGAGGGGATCGGCAGTATAAAAACTCTTCAAGCGCTGCACCAGGACCGCAGGCTCGAACATTTGTTTGCCGCAGGATTTATAGAATTCAATAATCTCCGCAACTTTCATTCCGCGCGCAAGCCCCGCGGCAATGATCGAGCCAGTACTGGTTCCCGCGATGTAATCAAAGTAATCGCACAGTCTCAGGCCGGTGCGTTCAAAAACCAGGCTTTCCAGAGACTCAAGGATGCCGAGGGCTATCAGGCCGCGAATGCCGCCTCCATCAAGGGCGAGCATACGACGCGGCCGGTCTTCCCTGAAGCGTTCAGGTAGTAACTGCCACCTCTCAGGGTGAATCAACATTCCAGAACCCTCCGGCAATAGCGCAAGATTCTCTTAATCCGGTCACTCACGACCCGGCTTTCAGAGTGTAGATACAGGGATCACTTCCAATTTTCTGTCGACTGCAAGTTTACGGAACTGGTCGGTCCAATCGGTGGGACCCCGGCTGAGTCCATTCCAAACCACCATGGCCAGCGCGCGACGGCCGGCGACCGATGCCAATCCCTCCGCTTGATCGAGGATTTCGGAGTTTGCCGCGGCATAGGCCTGGTCGCTGCTTTGCGGAACGGTCAGTTCCACTATGTGTTCGCCGGGTAGTTGTTGCAGAATGGCGTCAAAGCGACGGCCCCAGTCTTCTCCGCGGTCGGCGACCGAGGTGGCACGGAACTTCTGCCTCGGAAACGGGAGCACCAGGCGGCGGCTGAGACCGAGTTCCGCCGCAGCTTCCAGAGCAAGAATATCGGCGCCGCAGGCCCCCGAACACACCACCACTTTGGTGGTGGTCGAGAGCATCATGTCGCGAATGCGGAGGGCGACTAACGCCTCGTTCCCGGCAGGGAATCTAGGCTGGTCGGCACCGTTGGGGTCGATTCGTCTGCCGGATACGGCGAGGACAGTTCCTGCGGGCTCGGACTCGATACCCTCGGGTAAGCCACGGGACGCTGGACTTGCGCCTGACTCAGCAGGGGCAAGCTTCCTCCCGAACGGCATAGCCACAAAGCACATTGGAGTCGGCATAAATCGGCATCCCATCTTACGCGTTGGCGTCCGTAAAGCTGGCGGTGGAAACGATTTAAGTATCTTACGCGGTCCAGCGTTGTGAGCGTAAACTCGTCCAAGAATCCCTGAAGCACCAGTTGCCGCAAACATACGGTAGCGAGTTTCCCCAAGGAGAGCCTTTCCTGCACTCTATCTTTATCAGTTATCGCCGCGATGATTCGGAGGGCGAGGCCGGCCGGCTGTCCGATGACCTGGCACACAGGTTCCGGGAGGATTCTGTGTTTATGGATGTCAATGCGATTCAGCCAGGCCGCGATTTTCGCAAGGCAATCGACGAGAGTATCCACAAATGCAGTGTGCTGCTGGCAATTGTTGGGCTGGGGTGGCTGGAGTCCAGAGACGGAGCCGGACACAAACGTCTTGATGATGAGAATGACTTCGTCCGGCTGGAGATCGCGTCGGCCCTGCAACGGGATATTCCCGTCGTTCCAGTGCTGGTTCGCGGGGCCCGGATGCCGAGGGCAGAGCAGCTGCCAGACGACTTGAAAGAGCTGGCTTTTCGAAATGCGGTCGAGTTAACCCACGCCCGCTGGAAGTCTGACGTCCAGGTGCTGGTCGATGCGCTCAAGCCTTACCTGGAACCATGCCTTGACCCGAACCAAGCCCCTTCCAGTGGGCTGCCGGTTGTCCCGAGCAAGCCGGCGGTGACCGTACCGAGTATTGATCGATCGGTGCTCGACCGGATCAGCCGGGAGCTTGCCGTCCATATCGGTCCGATCGCCGAAGTGGTCGTCAAGCGGGCGGCGAAGCGCTGCTCAACGGTCACCGATCTTTGTGGAGTGGTTGCGCAGGAGATTGAGGGAACTCCGGCTCAAGCCAGGTTTCTGGCTTCCTGCATGCGCTCGCTCACCCCGCCACGAGGGTGAAGCGGGAGCCAATTCTTACTCCTGCTCAAGCATCGCCAGAGCCTTTGCCAGGCTCACACGCATGCGATTGAACGAGGTGGTTACGCTGGCAATCTCGTCCCTTCCCGATACCACCAGCGGGGGCACGTCCTTTTCGCCCTTGCTGATGCGGTCGCCACTGCTGGAGACAATCCGAAGCGGGTGAATCACAAACCAGTAAACAGCTGCATCGAGGGCGAGTATGCAGGTCAGAAGGGTGAGCACGAGAATCACCATGAGATTCAGAAAGGCTTTTCGGGCGATCTGCACGGGGACAGACATGGGTACAGAAACGATCTGCGCACCCACTAGCTTGTTAAGCTTCCAGCCGAAACCATTGGCAGTCCCATAGGTGGTTACCATGGCATGCGGTGCGGTGGCCGGAACGCTGTGACATTCAAGGCAGGAAGCATCCGTTTTTATAGGGTGGGCCAGGTAGAGTGAGCGGCCAGTGGGAGTTTCGCGCTCACCCACCATCTCAGATTGTTCCGGATGATCGCGCAGGTCGTGAATTATGTCGGCCTCCCAGTCGGTGGCACGATCTTCGGGATTCGTCGGGTTGAGACTGGCTTCCTTATAGGCGAAATCGGGGTAGCTCTTGCGCAGCCTGTTAAAGGTAGTGGTGGCGGCGTAAAAGGGCACGGTCTCGGCGAGGAACTTCACTTTGTGCCGTGGATTCTGCTGCAGCAGCGGGGAAAGATCGTCTGCGGTGTAATCGCGGACCGCCTTGGCATTGGCAACCATCAGCCGGGCCTGGTCAAGCACCTCGCGACGGGCGTTGTTAATCAGAAAACTGTAGGCGAACCAGGCGATGATAAGGCCGCCCACCCCAAAGACAGAGAGCAGGATGAGGTTGAACTTGGCCAGTAGTTTCATTCAGATGGTCTCCGGGTTGCTCGACAGAGAGTACCACCAGGACTATGGGAATGTGGATAGGTATGTGGGAGCAGATACCGCCTAATTGGACGGAGCCAGAAAACGCGCCATCGTGGCGGCCATGCGCTCCCAATTTTCGGTCTCTTGTTCGATCTGTTTCCGGCCCGTACGGCTGAGCGAGTAGAACTTGGCGCGGCGGTTGGTCTCAGAAGTGCCCCACTCGCTCTTGATCCAGCCGCGTTGCTCGAGGCGCAGGAGTGCGGGATAAATTGTGCCCTGGTTCATGCTTAGGGAGTTGCCGCTGACTTGTTCGATTCGGCGCGCGATTCCGTAGCCGTGCAGCGGGCCCATGGATTCAAGGGTCTTCAGCACCATCAGGTCCAGTGTGCCCTGCAGTACATCGGACTTTTGTTCTCCCATTGCCCAATGCTGAGCCTTGATAGGCAGAATGTCAACAGGTATGCGCCATCAAGAGGAGCCTTCGCATTCAACCCTCTCCAGCAGACAGGTAACGCCCCGGTGTCATGCCGACTTGCTTGCGGAACATTGCTACAAATGCGCTGGCTGAGTTGTAGCCAGTCTCCAGAGCTACGGTCGTCACCGCTTCTCCTGCCGCAAGCCTCTGCATGGCACTGATAAGCCGCAACCGCTGCCGCCACTTACTGAACGACATTCCGGTCTCTTCAACAAACAGGCGCTGGATCGTCCGCTTGCTGGCGCCGGATCGACTTGACAAACCATCGAGAGGACGCTGGTCGCTGGGGTTGGCAAATAACTGGTCGACTAATTTTCGCGCCCGGGGATCACGCGGAAGCGGCAACTGAATCGGAATGGACTCAACTACTTTCAATTGATCCAGAATTACGTCGATAATATGCCGCTGGGAAGAACTGCTCCTTCGTAGTTTAGGGAAACTACTCGCGTGAACGATCAGTTCCTTAAGCAAGGAGGAGATATTCAGCACGAGACATCTGCGGGGAAGGAATTTACACAGGCTTGGCAGAAAATAAAGCGTCCTCATCGAAACCCTTCCCGACATAGTTACTCCGTGGAGGGTTTCCGCTGGAATCCAAACAGCGCGCAACGGCGGAACGACCCAAATCCCCTGATCCGTGTCGACGGCCATTACGCCTTCTGCGGCAAAGAGAAGCTGGTCCTCGGGATGCGAATGCCGTTTGAGGACGTGACCGTGCTTGAAATCCCACGAACCACCGGCAACGTCCGCCAGAGGGCGGCCCTTTTGGTCAAAGAGGAAGAGATGGCGCGTTTGCGACATTATTTGTCACGATAGCGAAAGCACGCACTCGCAACAAGTGCTATTTGTGGAGTGGACTGGGAGGAACCATGTTGACTTCAGGAAAGATGGTTGGGTTCATTGCAACGACGGACTACGAGAAGGCTCGGGCCTTTTACGAAGGCAAACTCGGATTCGAATTTATAAGCCTGGATCAGTTCGCGCTGGTGGTACGCGCAGGCGACCACAAGATCAGGATCTCAAAAGTACCCGGCTTTACGCCATTTCATGGGACAGTGCTGGGCTGGGAGGTGGGCGATATTGAGGCCATTGTGACCTGGCTGAGAGATCGAGGAGTTCCCACCGAAAAGTACTCCTTCGTGGCTGACCAGGAGCTTGGGATCTGGACCGCACCCTCCGGAGACCGGGTGGCGTGGTTCAAGGATCCGGACGGTAATGTTCTTTCCGTCAGCTTTCATCCATGATGGCCACTGCGAGTGGGTCGCTCAGGAGAAGGCGACCCACTCGGAGTCTGAAGGCTGCAGCTTCTTTTCGATAGAGCGGAGAGTTAAGCGGCTTCCCTTCCCGTTGACCTCTCCTCCAGCCATAGCCCTCTCTTTTCCCTGCCGCGCTGAACATAGAATGCTGTTTCTGCGTAATTCCTTCCAGCTGGATTAATAATTATCCAGCCGCAGCGTCATCTCTATGAACAGTCGAAAAGGTGAGCCCTTGGCCGTCGGCGATGCAACGATGCCGTACACAGCAACCCGTGAGAGTCTGTCGCAATTATTTTGCGAGCATCATCGGCGCATTCTCTCTGCGGCCTATCGCATTACCGGGAGCATGGCCGATGCAGAGGATGTTACCCAGGCTGTCTTCATGCGCCTGGTAAGCGGCGGCGGCCTGCCAATTGCGAACGCCGGCAGCTATCTTTACCGCGCCGCCATCAACGGAGCACTCGACCTTTTGCGGCGACGGAAGACTGCTCTCATAGAGCCCTTGCAAGAAGCGGAAGGGATAGCCGCTGCCGGGCCCGGAAGCTCGCCGGAGACTGCGGTCTCGAACAGAGAGCTCGGCGGCTGGCTCAGACTGGCAATCAGCGAATTGCCTCCTCGATCGGCTGAAATGTTCAGCTTGCGATATGTGGAAGAGCTGGGGAATCGCGAGATCGCAACGTTAATGGGCACTTCACAGGCTGTCGTCGCGGTGACGCTGCATCATGCACGATCGAAGCTGAAGAAACGACTCAAGGAAATGGAACAGGAGAGACCATGAGACCACAGGATGAGATACGGCTAAGAACGGCCGTCCAGGCGCTGCAAGGGGATGCACCCGATGCGGCGCAACTGGACGCTTCCGCCAAGCGAGTAGCCGGCCGTCTTGGTATAGACCTGGTGGACGATCCGATGGTCGATATCATCAAGAACTGCGGCGACGTCCAGCGATTGCTCGCCTCCTATCGGGCAGGAACTCTCTCCGGCGCACGCCGGCTGTTGATCGAGGATCACCTGCGCGAGTGTGGCGCCTGCCTCCGCCGGTTCCGGAGCGGATCTGGAACAGCAGTGTTGGACTGGTCTTCCCCTGAAGCAAAACGTACATTTGTCTGGCCCTCGCAGGCGTTCGGCTTGGCAACAGCTGCCTGTTTCGCACTTCTGGTCTTCTCGTTCTTTGCCTACAAGGCCTATTGGCAGACCCCGCCGGGAGTCCGAGCCGAAGTGCAATCGATCGATGGCTCCGCGTATGGCATTTCCGATGCAGGCAATCGCCAGCTCTCCGCCGGCGACCAGCTAAAAGCCGGGGAACAATTCCGGACCAGTGGCGGCGCGCATGCCGTTCTTCGGCTCTCAGATGGATCCACCGTTGAGGTCAATGAGAGAAGTGTCCTGGGAGTCGGCGCGAGAGGGCACAACATGACTATCTCGCTCGACAATGGAGCAGTCATCGTGCAGGCCGCCAAGCGCGACCAAGGCCATTTGTACCTGAAAACTCCCGATTGCCGGGTCGCGGTCACGGGTACGGTTTTCTCCGTCAACTCTGGAATCAAGGGCTCTCGCGTAGCAGTCCTGCAAGGGGCCGTTCAAGTGATGCATGCGGGAATGGATACGCTGGTGCATGCCGGCGATCAACTCAGTACCACCGATAACCTGAGCCCCGAACCGGTTGCACAGCAGATCTCGTGGAGCCAGGATCGCGACAAGTACCTGCCCTTGTTGGCGCAATTCACCGTGATCCAGCACCGGCTGGAACAGATTCCGTTTCCCCAACCCAGGTATACGAGTGATTTGCTGGGGCGAGTTCCCGCGGACACCTTGTTGTATATCAGCATCCCCAACCTCGGTGATTTCTTAACCCAAGCGAACCAGATCTTCCAGGATCAATTGAAGCAGAGTCCGGCGCTTCAGCAGTGGTGGGACCAGGGACACGGTGGCAACACAGAGGACCTGGACTCACTGATCGAAAAGTTGCACCAGGCTAGCCAGTATCTGGGCGACGAAGTCGTCATTGTCGGAACGAATCAGACAAACACTCCCGGCTTCGCTATCCTTGCCGATCTTCAACAAAGCGGCCTCGACGATTTCCTCCGAAAGCAGTTCGCATCTCCAACTGGCCTGATTCTGTTAGACGAAAAGTCGCTCCAAAATACTCCCGCTTCACCGGCAACAAAGTCCGGCGGGTACGCTCTCATCAGGCAGCGAGAGGTTGTCTTCTCCAACAGCATCGCAACCTTGCAGCAGATCAACGCGCAATTGAACAAAGGCGCCAGTGGCTTCGCGACCGGAGCGTTCGGACAACAGATCGCAGCCGCCTATGGCCGCGGCGCCGGAGTCATCCTGGCCGCGGACCTTCATCAAATGGTGGCCGACGAACTTAGTTCGCTTCGTGCCCGCGGCAAAGGCACAGACGCGATCGAGAATAGCGGAATGGAGGACGTGCAGTACCTGATTGCAGAACATCGCGAAAGCAATGGCCTGCCGGAGAATCACCTGGACCTGCAATTCTCTGGAACCAGGCAACACGTCGCCTCATGGCTCGCTGCCCCTGCCCCGATTGGTTCGCTCGACTTTGTGACCCCCAATGCGGCGATTGCCGTGGCGTTCCTTTCCAAAGACCCGACGACGATTGCCGATGACCTCATAGCCATGGCAGCGAAAGATCAGGGAGCGCAGTATACGAGATTGACCGAGGCCGAGGCAAAGCTGGGGATAAGTTTCCGTGATGATCTGGCCGCGAACCTTGGTGGTGACTTTCTTTTGTCGCTCGATGGGCCAGTACTGCCAACGCCTTCGTGGAAGGCGGTGATTGAAGTCCACAACCCTCAGGCGCTCGAGAATACGCTGGAGCGATTGGCACAATCCCTGCGCGACCAGGCCCAGGCTAACCAAATGCCAACGCAATCGCATCCCCTTACGATCCAATCGAGCCAGGTTGGAGCTCAGCGTTTCTATTCTGTCCAGGATCTGACCTCCGGCGCCACCGTCGCGCAGTATATTTTCTCCGATGGTTACATGATCGTGGCGCCCAATCGCGCTCTGCTTATGGAGGCATTGCGCACCCATGCGAGTGGTGATTCCCTTGCCCGATCCACGTCGTTCAAGGCGTTGCTTCCGAAAGATGAGAATGAAAATTACTCGGCCATTGCTTATCAGAACCTGGGCCCGGTTTTGACGCCGCTGCTGTCTCAATTGACTGCAGAGTCAGCGGAAGCAATCCGGCAGCTGGCGGCAGATGCCCGGCCCACCGCGATCTGTGCCTGGGGAAGAAACAGCGATATCGAAGCAGCGAGTAATAGCCATCTTTTCGGATTTGATTTTCTAACCCTGGGGGCGTTGACAACTTCCGGGAACAAGCATCCTTCGTTAAGCGTAAAAGAGTGACATGGGAATAATTGACCTCGAAGGATTAGAGGTCCGGCTGGGGAATCGCACCGTGTTGAACGGACTCACGGGAGCTTTGCAGGGGCACGTCATCGGCCTGCTCGGTCCCAACGGTGCTGGAAAATCAACATTGATCAACACTCTGCTTGGGTTTCATCGGCCCTCGCGCGGGTCGGCCCACGTCTTTGGGCTGGATACACACCGCGATCGGGCGCAGATACGCGCAGGAATCGGGTACATGCCCGAAAACGATTCCTTCATCGGCAACATGAGCGGCGTGCGATTTGTCCGCTACATGGCCGAGCTGGCAGGGCTACCTGCTGGAAAAGCACTCGAGCGTGCCCATGAAGCACTTTTCTTCGTAGGTCTGGGCGAAGTGCGCTACCGGCAGGTGAGCACGTACTCGCTGGGGATGAAGCAGCTGATCAAGCTTGCCCAGGCGCTTGCCCACGGTCCAAAGCTGCTCATTTTGGATGAGCCCACGAACGGCCTCGATCCCATCGCCCGGCAGCGCATGATTCAACTGATCAAAGATATCCGGAAGGAAGGAAGTGTCCGGCTGCTCATCTCCTCCCATCTGCTGCCGGATATCGATGAGACCTGCGATGAAGTCCTCATTCTCAAGAACGGGCGCATTGCCGCACTCCGCAATATTGAAGAGGAACGCCGTTCGAACCGCAGCTTTATGGAACTGGAGACGGTGGGCGCCACCGAGCAATTTTCCGTGCGTATCCGGGGCCTTGGCTGCGAATGCGCATGCTTCCCTGGCGGCCGCATCAAGCTGGTGATTCCCGACCACGTTGAAGCTCGAGATCTATATGTCATCGCGTCCGAACAGGGAGTGCAGATTCGCCGTATGAACCAACGGCGTGACTCCCTTGAGGACATCTTTCTAAGAGCCATGGACCAGGAATGGGCGGGGCCGGCACATGTCAGTCTATAAACACAACTACCGTGGCTATGATGGCAAATTAACCCCGGGATGGGCCCGCATCTTCGTGCTCACACGTTATGGTTACGCAGAAGCCTGGTCATCAAAGATTACGGTTGGGATCTTCATCCTGGGCCTTTTGCCTTGCATCGTCTTTCTATTTGCAATCTATCTTGCAAATAACCCGATGGCGCGACTGCTGCTCGGTAACCATGCCCCGCGCATTTTAGCGATCAATGCCGGATTCTTTCTCGACCTTCTACAGGTCCAAGCCGGGCCCGCGCTGGTCCTGGCAGCCTGGCTCGCGCCCCGGCTGATCACCTTTGATCTTGCGGATGACGCGCTGCCCATTCTGCTCAGTCACCCCATCTCCCGCTTCGGCTATGTTTTTGGCAAATGGGTTGCACTGTCCGCATCCCTCTCGCTGGTGACCTGGATTCCAGCTCTTGTGCTCTTTGCTTATCAGGGCTATTCCTCGCCGCAACCCTGGGCTGCAGCAAATCTCCCCATAGCCGTCGGCCTTATAGCAGGTGCATTGATCTGGATTGCATTCCTTTCCCTGCTTGGCCTGGCTTTATCTTCGTGGGTGAAGTGGAGGGTTGTCGCTACTGGAGTCATCTTTGCAGCAATCCTGGTGCCCGCGGGTGTGGGCGGCGTTATGGGCGCAGTGTTACGCACAAAATGGGGCTTGCTGCTGAACGTCCCGTTCATGATGTCGGTCCTCTGGCAGCGGTTACTGGGAGTTCCGGGCTTCGCCAGCTCGGAGGCGTCTCTGCCGACTGCTGGGATCTCGGCGATGCTCATGCTGGCTTGCCTGCTGTGCGTGGCGATGCTATACGCACGCATCCGCGCTCGCGAGGTGGTCCGCGGATGAAGGATCAAATCATTTTCGAGAATGTATCCAAGTTTTACGGCGAAGTTCTCGGCGTGAATCGAATCTCGCTGGCCATTCCCTCCGGAGTCACGGCCCTGGTAGGTCCAAATGGTTCCGGCAAGACAACGCTGCTGAACCTCATGACAGGTTTGGTTCAGCCATCGAGCGGACACATCTCCGTTTTGGGCCTTTCGCCGGGCAGCGCGACTGAATTCTTTTCGAACGTCGGCTACTGCACGCAGTTCGATTCCTTTCCCCGCGGAATCACCGGATGGCAGTTTATCTTCGACAGCCTGATGCTCCACGGGATGAGTAAGGCCGAGGCCGCCAGGCTGACTCGGGAGTCTCTCGAACGGGTGCAACTTGGCGATGCAGCGAACCGGCGGATTGCAGGCTACAGCAAAGGAATGCGTCAGAAGACTCGACTCGCCCAGGCGATTGCCCATCATCCCAGGGTTCTGGTTCTGGACGAACCTCTGAACGGATTGGACCCCATGGCTCGCGCCGAATCGATCGCGCTCTTCGAAGAGTTGGGCCGGCAGGGCATGCATCTATTGATCTCCAGCCACATTCTTGATGAGGTTGACCGTATCTCCGACCGCGTCGTCCTGATCACCGGTGGATACCTCATTGCTGAGGGGAATATCCATCAGGTCAGGCAGGAGGTGCGCGAAAAGCCGATGCAGGTTTTCATCCGCTGTGACCACCCGGAAGTCCTGGCGTCGAAGATGTTTGCCATCAATCATTGCGTCGAAGCCAGACTGCATGCGGATGGAGGGGGCTTGTTACTTCGCACCGGAGATATCGACCAGTTCTACTCCGCGCTCAACGCGATCGCAGCGGAGGGGCTGGTCAAAATCGAGGCGGTCGCACCGGCTGACGATGATGCCAATGCCATCTATCAATATCTGATCGGCCCGGACGGGAGTGCGCTGTGATGCAACGGCTTGCCAACCTTAAAAAACATTTCGTGCAACAGCCATGGGGCCTTTGGTGGTTACAAACGTTGCGCCTGACCCGGATGGAAATAAGAAGAAACCTTTTCTCGTGGAGAGCAAGCTGGATTTATTTTCTTGCCTTCATTCCGGCAGTGATTATCTTCACTCATTTGG
>Ga0210398_10004341_pt1 | contig 13333 bp, 13 predicted proteins | sample IncBWC4OmetaG_FD_161047 | JGI IMG/M metagenome (GOLD analysis project Ga0210398, IMG submission 161047) | Forest soil microbial communities from Barre Woods Harvard Forest LTER site, Petersham, Massachusetts, United States - Inc-BW-C-4-O | ecosystem: Environmental > Terrestrial > Soil >... | reverse complement strand
TAGGCGGGACTCTCACCAAAATGTTCACCACGGTGACGCCGCCGCCCGCGGTACCGACTTGGGCGGACTGTTCATCGGTCAGGTCCTGCGGCACGAAGCCCAGCCAGCCGCGCACCACGTGGCCGTTCATGAGAATTTGCTCCATCACGCCGCGCACCAAGTTGACCGGAATCGCAAACCCGATTCCCTCAGGTCCCCCATAAGTGCGATTGAGCACCGCCGTGTTGATGCCCACCAGATCACCGTGCGCGTCGATGAGCGCACCGCCGGAATTGCCCAGATTGATGGCGGCGTCGGTTTGAATGAAATTCTCGAAGGTAGCCAGCCCCAGTTGACCGCGGCCGGTGGCGCTCACGATGCCCTGCGTCACGGTCTGACTCAGGCCGTAGGGATTGCCGATGGCGAGCACGATGTCGCCCACGCGCAGGGTGTCGGAGCGGCCCATGGGCATGATGGGCAAGTCGCCGATCTCGAGGTCGAGGATGGCGATATCCGTATCCGGATCCTGCCCGACCACCTTGGCGTCGGCGATGCGTCCATCGGCGAGGCTTACCCTGATCGAGTCGGCACCGGCGATGACGTGCTGGTTCGTGACGATGGTCCCCATGGCATCGACGATCACACCGGAACCCAAACTGCGCTCGACGTGCCGGCGATAGCTGGGCCAATAGTCGCCGAACAATTGATTCAACGGTGCCGCCTGATTGCGCTCCCGGACCACGCGGGCAGTGTAAATATTGACCACGGCAGGCGCCGCGCGCGCCACCGAATCGGCAAAACTCTGCATCACCACGACGGGAGCCGGCGCGGCCGGGGCGGCCATCGCGGGGCGCTGCTCGGCGCGCGTCACGGCGGCGGTGTGCGCGCCCAGCAGCGTGGGATTCCACCAAACCACGAGAAATGCCACAGCCAGGCCGACCACGACCGCTCGGGCCAAAAAACTCACGAGGACGCGAGTGTTCTGCAATTAATATCGCTCCTCGAGCCTTAAGGGCAGGCTGCCGATCTGTGTATAATGCGCTCCCAATATTCTTTGGGAAACACTGCCGCCATAGGGGTTTGGGTGAAGATTTGTCAACAATTTTCGAGGACGATCACATGAGTGAAGAGGTGGACCACAGCCGGCGGCGCTTGTTGACCGCAGCAACGGTCGGCACGGGCGCCATCGGCGTCGCGTTCGCGGCTGTCCCTTTCCTGGCCTCATGGAAACCCAGCGCGCGCGCCAAAGCGCTTGGCGCGCCGGTCGAGGTCGATGCCTCGAAACTCGAAGCCGGCCAGATGTTGAAGGTGGTTTGGCGCGGACAGGCGGTGTTTGTCGTCAGGCGCGTCAAGGGTGTCGTCGATCAATTGGGCGGCCACGACGCGATGTTGGCGGACCCTGGGTCCAACGACTCGGTGCAGCCGGACTATATAAAATCGACCGGCGCGGTGCGGGCGCGCAACCCGGAATACTGGGTGGGCCTCGCGGTGTGCACGCACCTGGGCTGCTCGCCGCTGGGGGCATTCCAGCCAAATGATTCGTTCCAAGTCGCGGGTGCGGACCTGGGCGCGAATTGGCCGGGCGGCTTTTACTGTCCCTGCCATGGATCGAAGTACGATCTGTCGGGCCGCGTGTTCAAGAGCATGCCGGCGCCCAAGAACTTGACCGTTCCGCCCTACGCAATCGCGGCGAACGCACGCATTGTCATCGGCGTCGACGACGCCCCCAAATCAGTTTCGTAAAGATAGAGGTAAGCGATGGCCGCAGCACCTGAGTCCGCCGGCACCGGCAAAGGATTGATTGGCTGGATCGATGAGCGATTTCCGCTGACCAAACTGTGGAAGGAACAAGTCGCAGAATATTACGCGCCGAAGAATTTCAATTTCTGGTACTTCTTCGGGGCGCTGTCGCTGGTGGTGCTCGCCAACCAGCTGGTGACAGGCATTTTCCTGACCATGAGCTACAAGCCGTCCTCCGCCGAGGCTTTCGCTTCGGTGGAATACATCATGCGGGACGTGGAATGGGGCTGGCTGATCCGCTACATGCACTCGACCGGTGCGTCCGCATTCTTCATCGTGGTTTATTTGCACATGTTCCGCGCGCTGCTGTACGGATCGCACCGCAAGCCGCGCGAACTGGTCTGGATTTTCGGCTGCCTGATCTATGTGCTGCTGATGGCGGAAGCCTTCATGGGCTATGTGCTGCCCTGGGGCAACATGAGCTACTGGGGTGCGCAGGTGATCGTCTCGCTGTTCAGCAGTCTGCCCATTATCGGCGGAACCCTGGTCGAATGGATTCGCGGCGACTACAACATCGCCGATCCCACCTTGAACCGCTTCTTCGCGCTGCACGTGGCGGCATTGCCGTTGGCGCTGGTGTTCCTGGTGGTGGCGCACCTCATGGCGCTGCACGAGGTGGGGTCCAACAACCCCGACGGCATCGACATCAAGAAATATAAGGACGACAAGGGTCATCCCCTCGACGGCGTCCCTTTCCATCCCTACTACACGGTGAAGGACACGCTGGGCGTTGCGGGATTTTTGCTGGTATTCGCGGGCGTGATTTTCTTCGCGCCCAATTTCTTCGGCTTATTTTTGGAGTCGCCGAACTTCGAACCGGCCAATCCGCTGCAAACGCCTCCCGACATCACGCCGGTGTGGTATTTCACGCCGTTCTACGCCATGTTGCGCGCCATACCTTCCGCCTTCGGCACGCAGGTGTGGGGAGTCATGGTGATGGGCGCCGCTATCGTGGTGCTGTTCTTCGTCCCGTGGTTGGATCGCTCCCCGGTGCGCTCGATACGCTACAAGGGGCCCATTTACAAAGTGATGCTGGCGGTCTTTTCCGTATCGTTCGTCACCTTGGGGGTATGCGGCATGAAGCCGCCGTCGGGCATCTTCCCGATCTTGGCGAGAATCTGCACGGCTTTGTACTTTGCGTTCTTCTTGTTGATGCCCTGGTACACGAAATTTGACAGCGTGAAGCCGGTGCCGGAAAGGGTTACGGGACATGATTAAAGCCAGCGTATTGATCATTGTTGGACTTCTGGGAGCCGGGACTGCGCTGGCCGAAGAAGGGGAAATCCGCCTGCTCGAATCGGGCACGGACATCAAGAGCACCGAGTCTCTGCAGCGCGGTGCGCGCAATTTCATGAATTACTGTTCCGGCTGCCACTCGCTCAAGTACTTGCGCTACAACCGCCTGGGTGCCGACCTGAAGATCCCGGACGCCGAGGTCGTGAAGAATTTGATTTTCAACGGGGCCAAGCCGTTCGATGAAATCGCCACGGCCATGCCGGCGGACGCCACGGACTGGTTCGGCAAGCAGCCGCCGGATTTGACGCTCATGGCGCGCGAGCGCGGCGTGAACTACATCTATTCCTATCTGAAGAGCTTTTATGTCGACAAGACACGGCCCTTCGGCGTCAATAATCTGTACCTCGCCGGCACGGCCATGCCCGCTGTCTTGAGTTCGCTGCAGGGCTTGCAGAAGCCCGTATACAAGAACGAACAGGAACACGGCAGCGCCCAAATGGTGCTGGTGGGGGTGGAAGCAATGACTCCGGGCGCCATGAAGCCGGAGGAGTATGATCAATTCGTCCGGGACATCGCCAACTTCCTGGATTATGCCGCCGAGCCCATCAAGGCAACGCGCGAAACGATGGGCATCTTCGTCATGCTGTTTCTGTTGGTGTTTTTTGTGTTCGCCTACTTGCTGAAAAAAGAATATTGGAAGGACGTCCACTGACGCCCTCTAAGAGGTCCGATTAGTGGCACGTCGTTCGGTGATGACCCTGTTTTCGGCAGCGGCGGATCCGCTGAGTCATCGGACGCGTCTGGTCCTTGCCGAGAAGGGCATTGCCATCGAGTTGGTGAATGTCGATCTGAAGGCCCTGCCCGAGGACCTGATCGACCTGAATCCCTACCACAGCGTGCCCACGCTGGTGGATCGCGACCTGGTGCTGTACGACTCGCGGGTCATCATCGAATACCTGGATGAGCGCTTTCCGCACCCGCCTCTCATGCCCATCGATCCGGTGACCCGAGCGCAGTTTCGCGTGGCCCTGTATCGGGTGGAACGCGACTGGTATGCGCTGGCCCACGACATTGAACTCGATCCGCACAGCAAGACCGCCGAGCACAGCCGCAAAGTCCTGGCCGAGGCGATCTGCGCCAGTGCGGAGGTTTTCAAGGCCAAGCCGTTCTTCCTGAGCGACGAGTTCTCCCTGGTCGATGCCAGCATCGCGCCGATTCTATGGCGTCTGCGCGCCTATGGGATCGAACTTCCGGCGCAGGCCGCGCCGATCACCAAGTACATGAATTCCATTTTTGCACGCTCGACATTCCGTGCCTGCCTGAGCGACGCCGAACGGGACATGCGCCATTGAAGCCGCGGCGTCCCTACCTGCTGCGCGCTCTGCACGAGTGGATATCCGACAGCGGCGAAACGCCGCACATCGTGGTCGATGCGGCCGCGGAGGGCGTGAATGTCCCGCGCCAATACGTCAAGGACGGCAAAATCGTGCTGAACGTCAGTTTTTCAGCGACGCAGATGTTGAAGCTGGGCAATGACTTCGTCAGCTTCGAGGCCCGCTTCGGCGGGGTGGGATTTGCCGTCCAGGTTCCGGTGCGGGCGATCTTGGGGATCTATGCCCGAGAGACGGGGCAGGGGATGATTTTTCCGGAGGGCGACGCCGATCCCGATCCAACCGACAGCCCGCCCGCGAGCCCCACCGCCGGCAAACCCAGCGCACCGCCCCCGAAGCGGCCGAAGCTGCAAGTGGTCAAGTAGCCGGCTCACGGCGCGCGAAACGCATCCTTAACCCATACGATTTCGTGCACGCCGTCCGGCTGACCCTGCACCGCGAGCACATCGAAGCGCATGGAATGGCCGCGCCATTCAACCTGCCGCTGCAGGAAATATCGAGTGGCGCGAATGATCTTGCGCCGCTTTGCCCAGGTGACTGAGGCCAATGCGCCGCCAAATTCAGCGCACTTGCGCAGCCGAACTTCGACGATGGCCAGCACGCCGCCATCCAAGCACACCAGATCGATTTCCCCGGCCTTGCAGCGCAGGTTGCGGGCCAGGATTTTCAGCCCGCGCAGCTCGAGGTATTTCGCCGCCAGGTTCTCGCCGGCCATGCCGCGCTGCCGCCGCAGATCGTTCATGCGCCATGATGGCGCGCTCGTTACCGGCGCACTGCTGCCATTTACGGCGTGTTCGCAGAATTATGCGAGCTTCCTCCTGGGCGCCTTAATCTGAACGATTTCGGCAGCATCTTAATTGCTAAATTACCGAGAATCATGATTGACTACTGCGTAGTGAAAGGAAGGGATTCCAATGCCACTATCAAACACACTATTTTCCGACGTTTTGAGTTCAGACCCGGCGAATTGCCATCGGGTCGCCAATACGAAAACGCGGCGCTTGGCTGCACTGCAGCAAATCGCCACTGACAAGCTTTTTACTGACCCAGCGCTCACGGTGTTTGTCGCTAAAGAACTGCGATGAGCTACAACAAAGAGCGTTAATTGCCTCGCTGGACTCTTTGAATAAGAGCCTGGGGTATGCTCCCTTCGGTAATCGCCGATTTGTGAAAGTGTACGAACTCGGTGATCTTCTCAGAAATACCGGGTCACCGCAGGATGACACCGAGAATTGTTTCACCGCCAGAATGTTGCTTCTGCTCGAATCGCGAGTGTTGGCCAATCAGGAAACCTATTTGCAAGTGCTGGATCAGGTGCTTAGCCAATACTTTCGAGATGAGCGCGGCAAAGCATCCTATCGCCCCTTATTTCTCCTCAATGATGTGCTCCGGTATTGGCGAACGCTGTGCCTAAACTATGAGGAGCTGCGGCATGATCGAGATCGGCCATGGTGGAAGAAAAACATCAATCTAAAATTCAGCCGAATGCTTACGGTATTTGCCACAGTAGCGACCCTAACGGTGCAGGAGGTTCACGGCAAAGCGGACTTTCGACCGATGTGCGATTTGACTCCGATACAAAGATTGGCTTTTGCGCTGGATTGCCTAAACGACAGTTCGTTGCTCCCGCGCTTCCGGGAGTTTCTCGCCGAGTACGAGCAGTTTCTCCGTTGGAAAGAGGACGAGACCCTTGACGCAAGGGTCCGAGAAGATGAATTTAAGCAATCAGTTAGAACATCGGCGGATCGGTCCAGCGATTTCTTGTACGATGTCTCGATGAATGATCGAATCCCCCAAGCACGAAGAAAGTTCTTGGTGATCTGATGGCAAAGTCATTCGTATTCCTGGAGATTTCCGATCCGGAAATTGGTGCCTTGATTTACGGCATTCGTGCCGTGGCAATGACCTCGCCCCCAAAGACCGCACCCCACATCACCGTACGTGGTCCTTACAGCCGTCCCGTCTCGAGAAAGGAACTCCTGCGCTACGGACGGATTCTTTCGCCACATCCCGTCGTACTTGAAGGAATTGGTGCGTTTCAGTCTGGCGATCGCTCAACAGTCTATATGAAGGTTCAGCATCCTAATCTGAGGCAGATATGGTGGAAGCCGGATTACCCGATAAAGGAATTCGGCTTCAATCCCCACTTGACGCTTTATGAGGGCAAAGATACCGGGCGAGCTGATCGACTGCAGACCTTTCTGCGTCGAGAGGACATCAAATTGCTCACATCAGACTTTTCCGTTTCGCCATACGTATCGGATCACAAGGATTTATTTCCTCAAGCCGAGGGCAAGGAGCGGCTATTCTTGTCACTGATTAATCGCAGCCTCGTGCGCGCCGACGTTTTAGCCAGACTCGAACGCGCGCTTGGTCATGCCCAACAGGCTGCGTAGATCGGCGGGCGATGCCGCTAAAAACTCATCATACCCCGGAGGGCTTTCGCAATAATTACGCGGGGTCCGTCACCAAATCCTTGCGCGATGTGTTGCGCTGGCAGGTGCAGCGGATTCGTCAGCGGCTGCCCCCCGCACCGACGCTGGCCACGCCCGTGCAGGCGCCGGATCTGGATTTCGTGAAGCGCAATGCCCAGGCCGGGCGCAACATGATTCCTGCCGTGACCTGGATCGGCCATGCCACCGCGCTGGTGCAGGCGAGCGGCTTGAATGTGCTCACCGATCCGGTGTTCTCGCGGCGCGTCTCGCCGCTGCAGTTCCTGGGACCGGCTCGTGCGCAACCGCCGGGCATCGCGCTTCAGCGTCTGCCGCGCATCGACGTGGTGCTGATCTCGCACAATCACTATGACCATCTGGATCGCGGCAGCGTGAAGGCGCTGGAACGTCAACCCGGCGGTGCGCCGCTGTTCCTCGCGCCCTTAGGGATCAAACGCTGGCTACGGCGCCTCGGCATCGAACAGGCGGTCGAGTTGGACTGGTGGGAGAGGCATGAACACCGCGGCGTCGAATTTCACTTCACCCCCGCCCAGCATTGGTCCGGGCGCTCACTGAGCGATCGGAACCGGACGCTGTGGGGCGCATGGGCGGCTACGGCTCCGGACTTTCACTGGTTCTTTACCGGCGATACCGGCTACAGCCAGGATTTCTCCGATACGCGGCGGTACTTTGCCGGCCGCCAGACCAGCGCCCAAGGCGGGGGTTTCGACGTGGCGCTCATCGCGGTGGGCGCCTGCCTGCCGCGCTGGTTCATGAAAATGCAGCACGTGGATCTTGAAGAGGCCGTGCAGATTCACCTGGATCTCAATGCCAAATGCAGCCTGGGCGTGCATTGGGGGACGTTCTCGCTGTCGGATGAACCGCTCGACCACCCGCTTCACGAGCTGGCCGGCGCGCGCACCCTCAAGGGCGTTTCAGACGAGGCGTTCTTTCTCTTGGCCATAGGCGGCACACGTCAGCTGCCGCGACGTGCCCTATAGAACAACCGGCAGGCCGCCGCGTATTTGCGCCCACTCGAGATCGCGGCGAACTTTGTTCTCCGCATCGAGGTGCAGTTTGCCGGTCACGCCGGCGATCTCACCGGTCCCGTTCGGGGCACCGGATCGCAAGCCGGGTACCAGGCGATAGGCGTCGAATCCAAAGGCGTAAAGCCGAGACCGGTCGGTGCGCGCGGTCCGCGCCGGCCACGCCGCGCGCACGCCGTCGCGGATCTGCGCCGTCACCGGGTCGTTCGAAATCATCCAGGGCATTCCAGGGAACAGCAGGCCGTCGATATCGGCGTTGGCGCTCGGATCCGGTTCGAAACTGTCCGACGTCGAGTACACCGGCACGTCGCCGGCATAGTGAAACTTCAGCTGCGGCATGATGAGGCGCGCCGCGCCCGGGGTGCCGACGATGAACACGAAGGCGGCGTCGGTGCGGTGCGTGGAAGGTTCGCCCTTGACGGTTTTGACTTGCAGGACCTGTTTGATGATGTCGGAGAAGTCCGGCTGAGAGGGTTCGTAGCGTTGACTGTCGAGCAAGGTGCCGCCGAGGCTCTTCAATTCATCGGTGAACGCGGCGGCGACGCGATTGCCCAATTCGCCGCTGGGCACGATGGCAACGCCCGCCAGCCTGCCGTCGGCAATCACGCGCCGCGCGACCATGCGTGCCTCGTCTTCCGGCAGCAACGCGAATTGGTAGAAATTCGTCGGTGCGCTCATGGTGTCGCTGAGAAAGTTCAGCGCCAGTACCGGCGTACGGCCCGCGCTCAAGGGCACAACGGCGGCAACATCTTCCTTGGTGAGCGGTCCGACCACGAAACCCGCACCGTCCGCGATGGCGCTGTTGTAGGCTGCGCCGACCGATTCAGCCGCCACGTCGTAGATCTTCAGGCGCGGGCGCGTCGCGGCGCTTTGCTGCAGATAGGCAGCGATGAAGCCATCGCGCACGGCGATGCCGAACGCCTCGCTACGCCCGGAAAGCGGCAGCAGCAGGGCGATTTGATTGGGGTATTCGGTGGCCACCAACATTTGCGTTTGCGCCACGGTGAGCACACCCGCGTTGGCCGGATGCTGCGGATACTGCCGCTTCCAATTGTCCAGCGCCGCCGTGGCGCGCGCGGGATTGCGTTCCATTTCCACCGCTACCGGACCCAAGTCGAGCCAGCCGGCCACGATGGGATCGGTTTTCGGCGGCGCCTTCATGGGAGCGCCGCGCTCGGCCGCGGTACGCACCCGGCTCAGCAGCTCCTCGCGGTTCGCGCGCAGTGCGGCGGGGTCGGTCAAGTAGCGTTCCCGTTCCACCAGCGCGCGCGTGCCCTCTACGGGATGGTTGGTGAGGAATGCACTGCGGCCGCGGATCCAATAGTAATTTTGCGCCTGCTCGGGCGATGTGGGCACCGGTACTTGATCCAGCTCGCGGATGGCGCGCGTCGGATCATTTTCCGCGTAGGCGATTTCCGCGGCGACCAGCGCGCGCGGCACGGCGAGCTTGGTGCGTGCTTCGGCCGACACCTGCGCCAGCGCCTGCTTGGCCGCCGGAATGTCGGCGGCGGCCACCCACTGCTCGGCGCTCAACAATTCATAATTGTCATTTTCCGCGGGCAGCTGCATCGCCAGATCGGCGTACGCTCGCGCGGCTTCCGCGTGCTTGCCCTCGCGCACCAGGCGCGCGGCATGTTCCTGCTTGTCGACCGGGGTTTCCACCGGCTTGAAGAGGCTGCAGGCGGCCACAATCAACGACACGGTCAATATCGCAATTTGCGCCAACCGTGGACGTCTTAAGGTTGCTGCCATACCCTCTCGCTCCTGATTCTTCAAATAGAGGCGCGGATTATAGTGACAAATCAGGGGCCGGGCCTGTCGGCCGCGGGGAAGCTCTTTGTGGTTGCCACCCCGATCGGCAATCTGGGCGATTTATCCCCCCGGGCGCGCGAGGTGTTGTCGGCGTGCGCGCTGATTGCTGCGGAGGACACGCGCCACACCGGCGTACTCCTCAAGCATTTTGGTGTCGAAACCCCGCAAGTTTCCCTGCACGATCACAATGAAGCACCGCGGGCAATTGAATTAATTGCACGCTTGCGCGAGGGTCAGTCGGTTGCGCTGGTGAGCGATGCCGGCACGCCGGCCATCAGCGACCCCGGCTTTGAGCTGGTGCGGGCGGTGGCGGCCGCGGGTATCGAGATCATCGCCATTCCCGGACCTTGCGCCGCGATCGCCGCGCTATCGATCGGCGCATTGCCCACGGACCGGTTCTGTTTCGAAGGCTTTTTGCCTGCGCGCGGCGCGGCTCGCCGGCTCAGGCTCAAGTCGCTGGCAGAAGAACCGCGCACGCTGGTGATCTATGAATCCCCGCACCGGGTGCGCGAGACGCTGGAGGACTGCGTGACCGCGTTCGGGGAAGCGCGTGCCGCGGCGATCGTGCGCGAGGCGACCAAGCTGCACGAGACGACCTACCGCGGCTCGCTGCTCGATCTGTGGAACCGGTCGAAATCCGATGCCGATGTCGCACGAGGCGAGATCGTGCTGCTGATCGGCGGTGCGCCGCAAGCCAGTGGTCTGGGAGATGATTCGGACTCCAAAGCAGGGCTGGACAAGGTCCTGGTCGCACTGCTGGCCGAGTTGCCGCTGAAACAGGCCGCGCGTCTGGCGGCGCAGATCACCGGCGCGCGCGATAACGAGGCCTATAAGCGCGCGCTGCAGCTGAAATAGGGTATGGTGCACACCGGAGTCGGCCAGACAGTCGCTGTCCTTGCCCGGCAAGGATGGAGGAAAGTCCGGGCTCCACAGGGCACGGTGCCAGGTAACGCCTGGGAGGCGCGAGCCTACGGAAAGTGCAACAGAAAGATACCGCCTAAGTGCCGCGCAAGCGGCGCCGGTAAGGGTGAAATGGTGCGGTAAGAGCGCACCGCGCGGGTGGCAACACCAACGGCACGGCAAACCCCACCTGGAGCAAGACCAAATAGGGAAGCGAGCGGCTTAACGGCCGCTACATGTGGCCCACATGGGCTTCCGGGTAGGTCGCTTGAGCTGCGCGGCGACGCGTATGCCAGAGGAATGACTGTCCACGACAGAACCCGGCTTAACGGCCGACTCCTTCTTTACGCGCTGCGCGCGAACTGTTCCCGGGGCCTTAAGAAGGTGCCAAGGGTGTGTTATCGCGCAGTGTGCGAGGCGGGTCGGCCGACAGAAAGGCTCAAACTGTGGCTATTCGCCCAGCAACGCAGCCGCGCGGCGCGGAAAGGTCCGGCCAAAAAATTGCGCGGGACCCCAATTTTCCAATGGTTGCGGCAGCGCTACTTACGAACACGACACGTTCATAGCAAGATCGCGGACGTTAGCCGAAGTTAGCGACATTTGAGACCTCCGGTTCTTTTCACAAACATCTCCTAACAGATTGATTCGTCTCAAGCACTTGGCTCCAGCTTGACGCATGGCCGCAAAATGTGACCTAAGTCACTGTCGGCACGGGTTTTTTTTACCATAAGGCGTTGACAGTGCGCGTTCGCGCTCCCTATAGTGGTGCCCGGTGGGAAATTGTGGGAGAAAATGGGTTTTTGGACCCGAGAAACCATGTTCAGGGGTGCCAACAAACTAACGCTGGACGTTAAAGGCAGGCTGGTGATGCCCACCCGCTACCGGGAACGTCTGCAGGAGCGTTGCGGAGGCAACCTGGTGGTGACCGTGGACAAGGATCAGTGCTTGCTGATCTACCCCCTGCCGGATTGGGAAGACATCGAACGAAAGCTCAACAAATTGCCCACCTTGAATCCCCAGGTGCGGCGTTTGCAGCGGCTGATGATCGGTCACGCCACGGATTTGGAATTGGATTCGCACGGGCGGTTGTTGTTGCCCGCGAACTTGCGTGAGTTCGGTCAATTGACCCGTGACGCGATGTTGGTTGGACAAGGATTGCGATTTGAATTGTGGGATGAGGCGCGCTGGAACGAGCGTTGCGGCGAATGGTTGGCGAGCCCGGAGAGCACCACGGATTTGTCCGGCGAACTCGACACGTTGTCGTTCTAGCGGCCTTTAGCGGTGGAAGAGATTGCGGGGGTTCACACGGCGGTCCTGCTACCTCAGGTGCTGACGGCGTTGAACATTCAGGCGAGTGGCACCTACATGGACGCCACTTTTGGTCGAGGCGGACATGCAGGTGCGATTTTGGAGAAGCTCATCGCGAACGGCCGATTGCTGTGCCTCGATCGTGATCCCACTGCCGTCGCAGAGGCCAGGGCCCGGTTCTCTTCCGATCCTCGAGTGGCGATTTTTCTCGCGCCGTTCTCTTCGCTGGCCGCTTGCGCCGACCAGGTTCAGTCCGGCCTCACTTTCGACGGCATCCTTTTCGATCTCGGCGTGTCATCGCCGCAGATCGATGATGCATCGCGCGGCTTCAGCTTCATGCAGGACGGCCCTTTGGACATGCGCATGACGGCGGGCGAGGGCATGAGTGCCGCCGATGTGGTCAACGGCGCGCCGCTCGAAGAACTCATCCGCATTTTTCGCGAATTCGGCGAAGAGCGTCAGGCGCCGCGCATTGCGCGCGCCATCGTCACGGACCGTCAAAAGAAGCCCTTCGAACGCACGCTCGAACTCGCGGAAATGATTTCCCGGGTCGCCCGCAGCCAGGAGCGCCACAAGCATCCGGCCACGCGTGTCTTCCAGGCGCTGCGCATTTACGTGAACAGCGAGCTCAAGGAACTCGAGTCGGCCCTGGACATCGCGCTGCAGCGATTGGCGCCGCGCGGCAGACTGGCGGTCATCAGTTTTCATTCGCTCGAGGACCGGATGGTGAAGCAATTCATGCGCCGCCACTCGCAGCCGGATCCCATGTACGCGGGCCTGCCCAATATCCCGGCGCATGCCCGCCCGAAGCTCGCGCTGGTCGGCAAATCCATCGAGCCCGACGCGAATGAGAGCAGCAAAAATCCCCGCTCTCGCAGTGCCCGCCTGCGCGTGGCGGTCCGCCTCGAAGAAGGAATCGCCGCATGAAAATTCGCCGTTTTTTGCCCCTGGTCCTGCCGGTGCTGTGGTTCGCGGTGCTCGGCTCCGCCGTGCAAGTGATCTACGCCCGGCACAAGGCGCGCGACATGTTCGTGCGGCTCGAGAAGCTCAATGCCGAACGCGACTCGCTCGACATGGAGTGGGGGCGTCTGCAGCTCGAGCAAAGCTATTGGTCCTCGCACGCCTTCGTGGAGCGGGTGGCCAACGCCAAGTTGCGGATGAGCCTGCCGCAAACCAAGGATGTGAGGATCGTGCGGCCGTGAAATTGCGCTCCGGCGAAACCACACGCAAGGACAAGACCTATCGCTGGCGCTCGGCGGTGGTCTTGGGATTGGTCGTGCTCGGCGCCATCGGTCTGGCGGCTCGCGCCGTGGAACTGCAGCTCGTGGATCATGGATTCCTCGCCAGGCAGGGCGACCAGCGCTCGATGCGCGTGGTCAGGATCGCGGCGCATCGCGGTGCGATCACCGACCGCAACGGCGAGCCGCTG
>Ga0210398_10004340_pt1 | contig 13339 bp, 10 predicted proteins | sample IncBWC4OmetaG_FD_161047 | JGI IMG/M metagenome (GOLD analysis project Ga0210398, IMG submission 161047) | Forest soil microbial communities from Barre Woods Harvard Forest LTER site, Petersham, Massachusetts, United States - Inc-BW-C-4-O | ecosystem: Environmental > Terrestrial > Soil >... | reverse complement strand
ACGGTGCAATGCAGACTCCGCTTATCGCGGACATGAATAATGATGGGCAGCCGGACATTGTTTTCTCGATTCCGCAGCTTGAAACAGGCGGCTTCAGCGGCATTGGCGTGTTGCTGAATACGAGAGTTCAAGCAACTCCTGACTTCGCGATCACCGGGCCGCCAACAGCTTCCCAAAGTGTCAGCGCGGGACAAAGTGCGATGTTTAGCATGTCGCTGACGCCTGTCGGCCTGTTTTCAGGAACAGTAAGCCTCGGGTGCGCCATCGCCCCAGCGGCGACTCCGGCGCCGACCTGCACCTTGTCGACCTCTTCGGTGCAATTGAACGGGGGTGCAGCACAGACTGTGACAGTCACCGCAGGGACGACTGCTCCCGTATCAACGATGGCTGCGCAAATCGCGAATCGCGCCGGTTTCTCAACGGCTTCGATGCCGCTGTTAGTCCTGGTAGGCCTGCTGACGCTTCGAAGGCGGAAAGCCCTTTCGGTGCTGGGCGCCTTGCTCATCGTGGCGGCTTTTACGCCGTTAATTGGATGCGGACCTGGCAGCGGGATGAGTTCACATTCCCAGACCGCGCCAGGAACACCATCTGGGACCTACACGATTACCGTGACGGCGACCTCGGGGGCTCTAACCCACAACGCAGTCCTGCAAGTGATCGTCCAGTAGAACGAAATGAGCAGGGGCGTACCTGTGTCCAGAAAGTAGATGGCATAAGCGATTTGGTAGGTCCAACTGAGCCCAGAACTGACGCCATACTCACTTCCAGAGAAACCCTACGGCGGCTGGTTATTCCAGTTGCTATAAAACGAAATATTCCATTTCAGATTACTGATTAGCTTGATGTACGAAGCGTTCGTATCGATGCGAACTCGATCCGAACCAGACAGTACAGGCAATATTGCGGCAGTTGCATCGAGATTGGTTTTGCTGAACTTGAAGAACCTGGCATCAACATAAATCAAAGCTGTCGCGAGTGTCTCATGAAAAGAGGCGTGCGATCTGGCGCGATCAGACCCTGGCTCAAGGCAAATAAGACCAAATCAGCGTTATTCTTGAGATTGAACGCCACCATGATGTGGTGCTTATGAAACTCAACTGTCTTTTCACTCAAGTGGAGAAACCCGGCAATCTCCTTCATCGGCCGGCCCTCGGCAAATAACTGAACGATGTCTCTTTGTCGCGGAGTCATATCTTTAGAAAACTGCCGAACTCTGGCCTTCGCTTCGACCCAATCTGTAGCTCTCAACTTCGGCGTCAGATACGAATGACCACGCATTACTTCCTTGATTGCTTCGAGCAGTTCCGATCCAGCCGAATGCTTGAGAACAAAGGCCACTGGACCAAGTTCGAGAGCAGCCGCCGCAAGGTTCGGATCATCCTGCATTGTCAGGAAAATAAATTTTATCTTCGGCGCCAGCTCTTTGATCCTTCTGGCAGCGTCCAGTCCGTTCAGAAGCGGCATTCCTACATCGACGATAATTACATCCGGCTTTATTGTGATGGCCTCATCGATTAAAGTCCGGCCGTCCGACACAACACCGACAATATCGAAATCTTTTTCGAGGTAGAGTCGCAATGTGTCAGAAAATATCGCATGATCATCCGCGATCAGCAAGCGAGGATGAGATTTCCCTCCTATGACCTTCTCCCCTATGACCTTCTCCATCGTGCACCCCCTTGCGCGTTAGATTGACTTAGGAGAAAAATTCTTTAGCAAACACGATTAGAATTCCGGTGTTCTAAGTCAGATAACAATCCGCACAGGCCGGGGAGGTCTTAGTGAACCAATTCTCGGACGGCAGTAAGCTTGTTGACAAGCTGTCAAAAGTGATAGTCCTAGCTTGTCTTAGTCATTGTCAAAGAGGTACCACCACTGCGTTAGGTCGCCTTTTACTCTCTGGGGAGGATCTATAGACCGCCACCTGTCAGCTCCGAGTCATAATCCGGAAAATCGGATCCGTCGATTAGTCATGAGTTTGCCCTAGTGTCTTCGGCAGGGGTATCGCAGCTTCTACTCTTGTTCCTCTGCTCGGTTTCGAATGAATTTCAAAGCGCCCGCTTAGCAATCGAGCACGTTCTCCCATGCTCCGGATCCCCAAGCCTTCATGCGCCTTCATATCATTCATATCGAATCCTTTTCCCTGGTCGTACACTGAGACAAATATTCCGTCGGCGTGCTTAATCAATCTGACCTCAGCTCTTGCAGCTCCGCTGTGTTTCCTCAAGTTTTGAAGGGCTTCCTGGACGATACGGAACAGACACAGAGCCACGTTAGGATCGACGACACGGGGAATTTTGTGAGCTGAGAAATCGATCTCGATCCCGTGCCGATCAGCAAATTCTTTGCATAGAGAGCTAATACCATGTTCCAGTCCCAGGCTCTCGAGCGTAGCGGAGTGCAAGCGATGCGAAACCGTATGAATATCAGCTCCAAGCTCGCTGGCAGAATTCATAAGCTCTTGCAACTGCTGCTTTGCGGAGCGGGGCGAATCCGGGAGGGCTTCTGAAGCATTTTCCAGCCCCAAAGCAAGGAGTGCCAACCTCTGACTGAAATCATCGTGAAGTTCGGCTGCCAATCGGCTTCGTTCTTTCTCTTGCGCGTCAATCAATCGCCCGCTGAGTTGCATCTGCTCATCTCTGGCTAGCCTTACCTCATTTCGACTGAACTGGAGGTAGGCCACAAGAGCAGAAAGACCAAGGATGATCAAGAGGCCGCTGATCCAAATCGACTTCGTGCGTTGCCATATGGACAATTCACGATCAAGCACCACGCTGCCGGCAGGAAGGTCCCTTTCACTAAGCCCCCAACGGCGCAAAGCCCTCCAATCAAACATGTAGACGCTATTGTTCCTGACGATTGGAATATCCTGCGGCTTCTCACCACTTAGAACCCTGACTGCCATTTTTGCTGCAACCTGACCGTCTCTTATCCAACTGATCAAATATCCGCCGACAGTTCCTCCCCTAAGATCAACATCATCCACGACAAATATCGGCGCGTTTGCGGCTCCGACAACGAGCGGCACAGATTGAGCAGCATCAACAAAGTGGCTCCCAGCCGCGTCCTCCATGAGAGATGTGTAATAGATGATCGTGTGGCTAGGAAGCTGACTTAGTCGAGTCAGCAGCGTCGGCATGTCTAGTTCAGTCAAATAAGCAAAATCCAGCTTCGGCTCGTACTTGCGGAAGCTCTGTCTTGCAAGGTCCTCCAGATATTGATCAAAGGAATTTCTACCGCCCACTACGACGACATGCTTGGTATCGGGCCGCAATTTGAGCGCCGCTAAAAGCGTCTTCTCAGGCTGCGCCACGCCCCAAACACCGGTGAAATGGGGGTCCAGTTTGAGTTCACCTACCATTTCTTGTGTTGTACCGCAGAAGATGATTGGAGTACCCTGGAAAAAACTCTCATGCGATTCGATCATGAACCGGAGAGATGCCGGCCCCGCCGTAATGATCACATCCGGCTTGCGGTCTGAATACTTGAGAGCAATCCACGCACGGATTCTGCGCTGAGAGGCTTCATCCGAAAAGAGCGTCGAGTCAAGGGTCTCTGTGTACAACTCAATCTGAAACGGAGACTGCTCTAACGTTGCCACCATCGCCTGATCCAATGCCATTATCCCAGGCGAGACCAAATGCCCGAAGTCATTGAATAGAAGAACACGGCGGAGGGGTTTTTGACCCGGTTTTGAAATCGGCTGCGGAAAGACAAATGCAATGGCTGCAAAGAGAATGAAGAAAAGTCTTGCAGTGATCCTGATACGAGCAGAGTGGCCTCGCGAGTGGACCTGGCATCCCGAGACTTGGTTGTCCGTTGGACCTGACACCGAAACCTCCAAGGAAGCTTCTAAATTCGAGCCGTCAACTCAATGAGTCCTAGCACCTTGTTTGGACGCCTGATTCTTATTGACGGCAAGACTATAATAGTCGCGAAATTTCGGGGCCAAGATAAATTGACCACGAAGAATCACCCCTGTCACTGAAGTTGGCTTTGGAAGAGCTTTTGTGAGAGCAGAGTACTTTGCTTGCTTGGATTCTCCCATTGAGGCCATCATGAACCTCCGATTGAGGCAGGTTTACCGCTTACTACCCCGGATTTGTCTAAGTGGATTCACAGCCACTGTGGCCATTGCGCTGTTGATTTCTCCGTTATCAAGCCAGACAACTGCCACGGGCGCATTGGCGGGTGAACTTCTCGACCCATCCGGTGCCGTGATTCCCGGTGCGACTCTCCGCCTCGTCGACCAGAGCACAAGCAGAACTTTGACTGTGATATCCAGTGACTCTGGCAGATTCAGCTTTCTCCTACTTCCACCCGGGTCCTATGAACTGCAGGCCAGCAAAACCGACTTTACGCCTCTGGAGCTTTTTGGTCTCGAAGTATATGTCACTGAAACGCTTGAAGTCGAAGCACGAATGCGTCTCGCAACGCAATTTCAGCAAGCGGAGGTTGTCTCTAAGCCATTGATGGTTCAAACCGACAACTCCGCGCTTGGAAGAGTAGTAAATGAAGGCACTCTTACGGGATTACCGCTCGTAACCAGAAATTTTGCGCAAATCGCGGGACTATCCCCAGGTGTTGCGGTCGGGGTTTACAACGCTGGAGAACTTGGCCTGGGTGGAACCGCGCTCTCGCAAATAGCCCCCTCCAACGACGGAATCTTTGTTCATGGGGCCCGCTCTTACGACAACAATTTCTTACTTGATGGCATAAGCGTCAGCGACGTTCAGGGGAGTGGGTCGGGAAGCGGCGGAATTCCTCTGCCAAATCCCGATAGTCTGCAGGAATTCAAGGTACAGACCGGTCAGTATGACGCTGGTTACGGTCGCTATGCGGGAGCTAACGTAAGTCTGGTTACAAAGACGGGAGCGAATACTTTCCACGGAAATGTATTCGAGTTCTTCCGAAACAGAGTGCTCAACGCAAACGACTTCTTTCGCAACCTCGCCGGTCAACCGCGAGCTGTACTCAACGAGAATCAATTTGGGTTTTCGCTCGGTGGACCGATAAAGAAAGAGAAATTGCTCTTCTTTAGTTCGTATCAGGGAACGCGGCAGGTCAACGGCCTCGCTTCTGGTCAATCCCGAGTAGGATGCGTGGCCAGCGTTGTCGAACCGCCACTCACCAACGATCGATCGGCCGCGGCGCTCGGAAGATTGTTTGCCGGGATGGCAGGTTCCTTAGGCGGCGTGACTATCAAAGCGGACGGATCCAATATCAATTCTTCGGCTTTGGCGCTGGCCAACCTAAAGCTTCCAGATGGATCGTTTGTCATTCCAACTCCTCAAACCAGGGACCAATCAAAGCCACTTGTTCAGCAAGGATTTTCCGTCTTTTCCGATCCATGCCACTTCAGCCAGAACCAGTTTTTGGCGAACCTGGAGTATCTTCCCTCCACGACCCGCAAATACGACATTCGGTTCTTTATTTCTCCTGACAATCAGAACGTTACATTTTCTGGCAACGGGCTTAATCCCATCGGCAACGTACCCGGATTTTTAAGCCCGAGCAACAGCGACTTCGTGGTCGTCTCCATTGCCCGCACTGATACCTTTCCCAACGGATCGCTCAATGACGCACGATTTGGATATGTCCGAACAACAACAAACACGAGGGCAGAAGGTGCATTCAACTGGTCGGACATAGGTGTCGCAGAAGGAGCGATGAGTAACAACAATGAATTGCCAAGTCTGGAGATTCAAGGCTCAGTGAGCATTGCATCCGGGTTTCCGAGGAACATAACCCAAAACAGCTTCTTCTTCGGCGATGTGTACAGCCTGGTTCACGGCGCCCACACGTTGCGGCTGGGAGGATCGATAACAAGAGTTCAGGACAACATCAACCTCGTCGGACTCGGATCGTTTCTACGGTTCCTCAGCTGGCCGGACTTTCTGCTCGGCCTCAGCGCAAAGGACAACGGCACAACATTCAGCAATGTCTTCTCCTCGTTCGACGACTTTGGGCTGACCGCACGAGAGTACAGGGCGTGGGAGGGTTCGGCGTTCGTTCAGGACAACTATCGAATCACTAGCTCCATGACACTCAACGCGGGCATTCGGTACGAAAGACTCGGTCAGTTTGGAGACAACCTTGGTAGAAACGCCACATTTGATTTCAACAAAGCCGTGGCAAACCCTCCCCCTGAAGGAAGCGTGGCGGGGTACATCGTAGCTTCGAACTTTCCGGGAACTCTGCCAGCCGGCGTGGCTCGCACAAACAACACGTTTGGGAATTATGCGGAAGGACAAGACACAGTCGCCCCGCGAATCGGATTCGCTGAGCAGATCATGTCCGGGTCAACGCGGTCCGTCCTAAGGGGCGGCTATGGTATCTACTATTCGCGGCCAACAGGTCAGGCCTTTTACCAGAACGTACTTGGTGCCCCGTTTTCTGAGTTCCGGCTGAACTCCGGCTTGGCAAACGCGAACGCCACTTTTCAAGCACCTTTCCCGCAGCCATTTCCAACGCCACAGTCGTTCCCCATGTTTCCTGCATATTCGCCGGTCTCCACCACAACGGTGTACGCCGTTTCTCCCTATTTTCGGTCTGCAATTATTCAACAGTACTCGCTCAATCTGCAGGCTGAGGCCTCGGAGGACTGGCTGCTCGAAGTCGGATACGTTGGCACTCATGGATCGCATCTGGTCCGGCAACGTTCCCTCAACCAGGCCCTGTCCGCCTCGGCAGAAGATCCCATAAGAGGAGTTTCGACCAACACAGTTGCAAATATTGCTTTGCGACTTCCTGTCCTCGGAATACCTCCGGACTCCGGTGTCGAGATGGAATCCGAAGGTGGCTCGTCGTACAACGGTCTTGAAGTGAGCATGACGAAGCGTTTGAGTCATGGATTTCAGTTCCTCGCGTCCTACACTTTTTCAAAAACGCTGGACACGGACGGAGCCGACATCAACTCGACATCATCAGGAAATGGGCTGACCCTGGGTGATCAGAACTCTCCGGGTATGCGGTGGGGAAGAGCAAGCTTTGACCGCACGCATAGATTCATAATCAGCGGTATATGGGAGCTCCCAAGTCCCGCTAAGGCCTTTGAACATTGGTTCCTCGGGGGTTGGGAAGTCTCGGGGATCGCTACGATTCAGTCGGGAAGGGCAATGACGATCGCGGACACTAATCCGAACAATGTCTTTGGAATAAGCGAAGACAAGGCCGGATTGTCAGGAACGTGCACCAAGAGCCAGTTTGTGACCAACGGCCCGATCACGAACAATCTCGACCATTACTTCAACGCTTCTTGTTTCATAACTCCTCTGGTGATCGGGGCGGACGGAATTGGAACTGGCTTCGGCAATAGCGCAACAGGAATAACGAACGGGCCAAGGCAGACGAACATCGATCTCGCGATCTCAAAGACGACACCACTTCGGTGGCTGTCGGACCGCAGCAGCGTTCAATTTCGCACGGAAATGTACAACGCATTGAATCACCCGCAGTTTGCAGATCCCGACAACGACTTTGCATCGCCTGCTTTTGGCGTTATCACGAGAACCAGCGTCAATCCTCGGGTCGTTCAATTCGCGCTCAAGCTTGCGTTCTGAATCACTTGGCAACGAAGGGCGAGACGTAGGACTTGCCCTCTAAAGCTGCTTCAATTGCTGGAATCAGTTGGGTCTTCATGCGTGATTTGAGGACGTATCCTTGTGCGCCTTCCGCCATGCAGGCCTTTAGAAATCCTTCTTCCGCGTGAACTGTTAGAAAGACAACTCTTGCATGCGAGTTGGATATGCGGAGGCGGTGGATGGCTTCTATGCCATTGAAAATGGGCAGCGTTATGTCAGAGACGATGACCTCGGGGCGCAGACGGAGAGCCTCTGATACCAACATCGCCCCGTCTGTTGCGATCCCCACGATATCGTAGTGGGGTTTCAGGATAGCGAGGGCGGCCTCGGCGAACGGAGGATGATCATCAGCCAGTAAAATTTTTGTTTTCATTTCATTGGCCTAAGTTCTTGTTGGTTTCGGAAGCGGTTTATCGACCAGATTGAACCGATCTCCTTAAATGCGGCAACTGGGAAAAGCCCTAGCCGTCAGCTGTTATTGAGAATTGTACGGGGGACATTTCGGGGTGAGGGTTCCGCATTCATTACAGGGTTTTACGCGTTTTTGGGTGGTTTTAGCGGTGAAAACGTGGTCGTTCTTTGGGCCCTAAACAATGTCACCTTTTGAAAATTTGTGTGGATTTTCTAGTGACGAGTTCGCGGGACAGATCTAGAAGGACTGTGGGGACTGAACGTTTGGATTGGCGTCGACGACGTCTTTTCTTCAAAAGCTCGCGAATGCATGCTGCGTGCGCTGTTAGGGGTTTCCCTAGCTAGGGAATCACCTAGTTGTTGCGATGGGCTGCGGGGAATACAAGATCTTCAACCTCGAGCAACAGTGACAGATTTACGCAAGCGGTTTTACGGAGGGAGAGAAGCCCTATGAGACACGCCCCTAGAGTCACTCGGAAAGCCGTCTTATTCTTGGCGGTGCTTACTACAGCAGCCGTCTGGAGTAGGCCCGTGATTGCTCAGCCTGCTCAGCCGCGAGAGACGCCGGCATCGCCGGAGCAGCAGGCACAGGATGTGCAGCAGCTCAAAGTGAAGCTCCAGCAACTGGAACAGATGATGGACGAGGTGAAAGGAAAGCTGAATGAACTTGAGGGCCAGCCTGCTTCCAATCTCGCGAGCGAGGGTGGGCCGAGCAATTCGCTCGTGAGTGCCGTTACGTCTCTTGACGCTAATCCGACGGCGCATTCTTATGGAGCAGCCGCTGGCACTCCTCCACTTGGCAAGCAGGCGGACCAGAAGAAGTCGGGGTCAGAGAGCACGATGGACATCTATGGGTTTGTCATGACGGATTCGGGTTATAACTTCGGGACGATAGATCCGAATTGGTATGACGTGGTGCGACCGACGAAGTTGCCAGCGTTCGCGAACGAGTTTGGGCCAAACGGCCAGACTTTCTTCGGTGTTCGGCAGACCAGGTTCGGCGTGAAGACCTCGACGCCGACATCACTGGGCGATCTGAAGACGTGGTTCGAGTTTGAACTTTTCGGTACTGGCGTGGATGCAGGGCAGACAACTTTCCGCCTACGTCAAGCGTGGGGCGAAATGGGCCACTTTGGTGCGGGGCAGACATGGAGCCCGTTCATGGATATCGGTGTCTTCCCGAACTCGATTGAATATTGGGGCCCGAACGGCATGGTGTTTTTCAGAAATATACAGGTTCGGTGGACGCCTATCAAAACGGACAGGAACATATTCATGATTGCTGCGGAGCGTCCCGGAGCCAGCGCGGACCAGGGAACTTACAGCGGCCGCATTGAGCTATCGAACATCACGCCGCAGTTCATTCTTCCCGATCTTTCGATGCAGGGCCACTTCGATCGAAAGTGGGGATACATTCAGGTTGCGAGCTTGTTCCGAAGGATTGCCTGGGTGGACAACAATGCGAATCCCAACCTCAATTTCAGCGGTTCAGCGTTTGGCTGGGGCATTAATACGAGTTCGAACCTCAAGTTCGGGGAGAACACGACGGCAAAGCTCAGTCTGGTCTATGGCCACGGAATCCAGAACTACATGAACGACGCCCCGATCGACATTGGCGTTCAGAATAACTTCTCGAACCCTGTAAGCCCGGTCAAGGGAGTTCCTCTGCCGATTCTTGGCGCGGTTGCGTTTGTTGATCATACCTGGAATCCAAAGTTCACCAGCACAATTGGAGGATCGATGGTGAATATCTGGAACTCCGATGCTGAGTCGGCGAGCGATTATCACCAGGGATATTACGCGCTTACGAACCTGCTGTACTACCCAATCAAAAACGTGATGGCTGGCGGGGAGTTTCAGTTTGGACGGCGAGTGAATTTCCGTAACGGGTATAACTACAACGACTTTCGAGTGCAGTTTTCGTTCAAGTACAACTACGGCAAAACCTTTGCTTTCTGAGGGCGGAACTGTCACGGCTCGGCCCCGGTTCGCAAGATACGGGTAAGTGAGAGGGGAAGGAGTTTTACTATGAACGCACGTCGAATCTCGATTCTGGTGTTGATGGCAGCGGCGCTTGTTCCTGAGTACTTTTGCCCGATACCTGTCGTAGCTCAAAGTAGCACCAACGTTAGCCCGGTCGCCCCGCGAAGGGCCCAGGTTGAAGCGGTTGTCAAAGAAGCATACGAGAAATTCAAGAACGACACGAACGGAAAGAATGCGGACTACATTCCGTATCTCGCAAAGGTCGATTCGAAGCTGTTTGGAATTGCCATCGTTACTACGGACAACCAGGTTCTGACGATGGGGGACGTGACCTATTCCTTCTCTATTCAGTCGATCTCGAAGGTCTATTCGCTGGCACTGGCGATGGAAGAGCAGGGCCCGGAGAAGGTACTAGCAAAAATCGGGTCTGAGCCTACCGGACGTCCTTTCAATTCTCCAAATGCTGTAGTCGATATGCCGACGCATAGCGGAAATCCGTTTGTCAATGCTGGCGCAATTGCGACGGTGAGTTTGATCTCCGGCAATACGGCAGATGAGAAGTGGAACAAGATCCTCAATTTCTACAGCAAGGCCGCGGGAGAGAAGCTCGTTTTGATTGACGAGGTGTACAAGTCCGAGGCGGCAACGAATACCGGAAACAAGGCGCTGTCGTACTTGCTGGCGAAGTATGACCGAATTTATGCGGACCCGTTTGAGTCAGTGGATGTGTACACGAAGCAGTGCTCGGTTGGCGTGAATGCGACGCAATTGGCAAGGATGGGCGCGACGCTGGCGAACAATGGAGTCAATCCGGCGACTGGCGAGCGAGTCATCAAAGCTGAAGATATTCCGCACATTCTGAGCACAATGATGGAAGCCGGGCTGTATGACGGGTCGGGCACTTGGGCATGGAACGTGGGTTTGCCGGCGAAGAGCGGGGTTGGCGGCGGGATAGTAGCGATCGTCCCTGGGAAGGCCGCGATTGCTGTTTTTGCGCCTCCACTGGATGAGGCTGGGAACAGTGTCAAAGCGCAAGAGGTAATCGACTACGTGTCTCAAAAGTTGAACTACAACCTTTATTCGCCGTTGTCAGTGGGATGGAAGTAGGGGTAAATCGTGCCTTCGCGGCGATAGGAAATCTGGGCTCCATCAGGTTGGGAAAACGATGAGCACTGCAAATTCAATTTTTCGACGGTTACGCGAGTATCGCAGATTGTTTGTCGGAGTTGGTTTTGCGATAGGTCTATTTCCGGCGGTCCAAAGCTATGGGCAGGGAACAACAACACCAAAGAATGAGTCGCAGTATAACGCAGGCGACGATGCGTCAGCTCCTCTAAAGGACAGCCCTCCCCTCACTGCACGCGAAGAGGAGATGTTGCGACTCATCAAGGGCCTCCAGGAACGTGTAGCGCTTCTGGAGGCCCGGGATGGATCTGATGCGGGCGATGTGCAGTCGGCGGCTGAAAGAGATTATCGGAGCAGTTCGCAGGCGAGGTTGCTGGAAGCATCAATTGTTTCGCTGCCCCGAGCTGACGGCGGAGCGAGCCTTGCCGTGCCGGCGTTTCATGCGGGAGTGAACGGCACAATCAGTACAAATGGTGCCACGATCAAGAATCCGTTTGAGAACTCTGGCGGGCAGGATGCGCCAAAGACGTGGGGAGCTTACACCCCTAACTTTGGTTACAAAGTGGCTAACACCGAGCTGGGGGATATGAGTATTAGCATCTACAGCTACGTTCGTTACTTGAACCAGAAAAACCTGGCACCGACCTATACGAACTACTTCGGAGTGACGAGCGACTTGCAGCAACGCCAGGATGTACAGATCAACAAGGTGCAGATAAAGTTTCTGGGCTGGGTGCTGAATCCGAAGTTGCGGTACTTTCTCTATGCCTGGTCTTCGAATGCGAGTCAGGGGCAGGCGGCGCAAGTAGTTCTGGCCGGCAATTTGAACTTTAAATTCAACGACCACTTCACCTTGTCCGGCGGAATCAGATCTCTGCCGGGCACGCGCAGCGTTGAAGGACAATTTCCTTTCTGGCTAGGGGTGGATACGCGGCTTATTACAGACGAGTTCTTCCGGCCTTCTTATACTTCGGGCATCTGGGCGACTGGCACCATCACAAAGACGCTATCGTACCAGGCGATGGTGGGCAACAACCTGAGCACGCTTGGCGTAAGCGCGGCGCAAATCGACAACAAATTTAATACTGTTTCCTCAGAACTGGTGTGGCAGCCGACGGGTGACTTCGGATTGGGCTTTGGTGATTTTGAAGATCATCAGAAGTTGGCGACGCGGGTTGCAGGCCACTATACGACAAGCACAGAGGACGAGCAGGAGCAGCCGGGCCAGGACACGTTCGAGAATACGCAGATTCGGCTATCTGACGGCACCGTGATCTTTACGCCGAACCTCTTTGGGCCGGGGATCACAGTGAATACACTGCGTTACCAGATGGCTGATGTCGATGGTGGTTTCAAATATCACGGGTGGGCGTTCGAGGGTGAAGGTTTCTGGCGGTGGCTTAACGATTTTACAGGCCCGGGAACGTCGGCGATCCATACACGCTATGACACTGGCTACCAGTTCCAGCTTTCGATGATGCCGATCCAGAAGAAGTTGCAACTTTATTCCGGGGGGTCGCACATCTTCGGTCAGTATGGCAATCCGTATGACGCACGAATCGGAACGAACTGGTTCCCGTATAAGAACAAAGTGCTGCGCTGGAATACGGAGGCACTCTATCTGTTCCGCTCGCCTGTGGGTTATACATCAGTACCGTTCCCGCTGGGCGGTAAAGGCTGGGTGTTCGATACGACGGTTGAGCTGGCTTTCTAAGATGAACGAGCAACTGATGCGCGAGACGGTGCGAGCGAGGGTGCGAGGGTTGGCGTCCGTCTTTGCGGTGATGATGTGTTGCATCAGCAGTGATGAGGGTTTCTTTCATAGGCAGTGGCCGCTGTTTCTGAGTGCGTCTGAGCCGGCGATTGGCTCGGAGAAATGAGTTCGCCATGAGAAGTGTTTCGAGGTTACTAGTCGCGGCTTTGTTGTGGAGCTCATGCGGGTTGGCGATAGGGCAGGTTGGGGCGGCGATGGAAGAGCCTGTTGTGAACGACTCTCATTTCCATCTAACGAACTATATTCAGGAAGGCACAGATATCCACGATTTTGTAAAGATCATGGGAAACAAGGTAGGGCGGGTTGCGCTGTTCGGAATTCCATTGCAACAGCAATGGTCCTATGAGAACTCGGGTGACTCCGCTCCTACGTATTACTTACAGACTGATTCTCCGCTCTACTATTACTCCTTCACCGATGCGTACATCGCCATGGCGTACCGATCGCTCTCCAAGGAAGAGCA
>Ga0210398_10004339_pt1 | contig 13342 bp, 9 predicted proteins | sample IncBWC4OmetaG_FD_161047 | JGI IMG/M metagenome (GOLD analysis project Ga0210398, IMG submission 161047) | Forest soil microbial communities from Barre Woods Harvard Forest LTER site, Petersham, Massachusetts, United States - Inc-BW-C-4-O | ecosystem: Environmental > Terrestrial > Soil >... | reverse complement strand
TCTGCCTTCCCCCTCAGGTGCCCTCGATGTAAGCGGCGAGTGCTTCAGGTCAGTCGTCAAACTTTTGACGGCGGCCACGACCGAGAACTCCGCGTTACTGACCAAACGCAAGGCTGTCGACGTCGTGATGAATTGCGTGAAGTGCTATCAGAAAGCATTTGGCGGAAACGACGTTGGAGCCGGTGGGACTGGGCGAGTATCGAAAGCCTATTCTGTGGGCATCGCTCCCGGCACCAATGGTCTGATGTATGGGCGCGTGCAGAGTGGTAAGACCAATGCCTCGATAACCGCCGTAGCGTTAGCCAACGCGAACGGCTTCAAATGCTTCGTGGTGCTGACATCGGATAATATTTGGCTGGGAAAACAGACGGTGGATCGATTTCGAGACCAACTTGGCGCGGGCGGTGGGCCCATTGTTCGCGGTTGGGAAGACTGGCGTGATGATCCCCGGCAGTTTGCAAACGCTATACGACCCTACGTGTCTGATGTTGGCGTAGTTTTAGTCAGCACGAAGAATTCGAAGAACCTCGAAGGCCTCGGGCAAGTTCTGCGGATGATCGAAGCGGCAACGGTCCCTGGTATGATTCTTGACGATGAGGCCGATAACGCCAGCCTCAATACGAATGCGGCCCGAATGGCGAAGGGAAAGACGAGTGATCCCAGCCGGATCTTTGCCCTTATCGGAGAAATTAGGGAGGCCATACCGAATCACGTGTTCGTCCAGATCACCGCTACTCCCCAGAGTCTTCTACTCCAAGGCCTGGATCATCCTAGCCGTCCATCGTGGGTCGTGACTATTGACCCCGGTGAGCAATATATCGGTGGCGAGCGTTTTTTTGGCACCGATAAGAACGCCTTGGTCCTCGTCGACGGGGACGAGCTCGGTTTGCTCAAAGCAGGCAAGGTCGCACCAGGGACTAAGTGGGAGATGCCTCCAGGCCTCGCGCGCGCAGTTTGTTGCTTTGCGGTGGGAGCGGCCGTCCGTCAACTACAAACTGGCACTACAGAAGTGCTGTCCATGCTGATTCATGTTGATCACAAGAAAGTCACGCACAAAGCGATCAAAGAGGTACTAACAAGCTTCATTCTGGGGCTCGATCAGGGTCTTCGGGGAAAAGGTTCGATAGCAGATCGACGAGGCGCAGAGGCACACATACAGCGGGCGTGGGACGAACTCGCGAAAACCTGCGGTGAAATGCCATCATTAGAATCTGTGTTGGACAAACTGAGGAGCAATCTTCGCAATGCCGATCCTCAAATCATCGATGCTGACAACCCCAATCAGAAGCCTGATTTCCGCCGCGGAATGAACTTCCTTATTGGAGGCAATCGCTTGGGTCGCGGCGTAACAATAGAGGGCCTGACGGTCACCTACTACGGTCGCGACGCCAAGACCAAGATGATGGACACCGTTCATCAACACGCGCGGATGTATGGCTATCGCCGAGCCCTATTGCCAATTACGAGGCTTTATTCACCCGAACATATCATTGAATCGCTAACCGACATTCATCAGGCAGACGAGGGGACACGAGGGCTGCTCTTGAAGAATGGTCGACTCGCCGTAAAGCCGGTCTGGGTCGGGCCGCACCTGAAAGCAACTCGCGCCAACGTGCTAAATCCCGCGGAACTCCGTGCGGTAGTTGGCGATCGGACCATCTATCCCCGCTCCATCGTATATGAGAAGGCTCGGCTGGAAAAATTGCTGCCGCAGCTCGAAGAAGGCCTCGCGGCGTTCCAGGATCCCGACGCTTACTATGAAGTACCGATCGATTCGATAATGGCCATTTTGAGTCTGATTCCGAGTGGTCCTCATGCGTCTGCCACCTGGTCCGACGAACGTGTTCACCAAATCCTGATGGCGATGATGACTAAGCCAATCGAGATTCAAAAGGGAAGAATCAACGTACGGCGTGGGCGCAGAAATTCCACGGACGGCTTCGATGCCGATCGGAAAAAGGCTGAGGAAGGGCGCTCCGCTCACGGTTACGCGGAGGGCACTCAGGTTAATGAGGCTAAATTGAATTATCCTAAGCAGCCGATTCTCTTGCTTCGAAAGCAAAGAGGCGAAAAATCCAAAGGGTGGGGCGGCCACCCGCTATACGCGCCGACTCTCATACTTCCCGACATGGGCTTTGTGTTCGTTTTTATATCCGACTGATATCTACGGTATCGAATGCGTGTCGAGGATGTATTGAGCGCGTTTGGCCAGATGGCGCGACCGGTTGAGCCGGATACCCTGGCAATCCACCCGCTTGCGTCGAATGTAAAATTGGCGGTGCAGTTCGATGGTTCACTGGCATTGTTTTTTGAATTACCAATAGAGTCTGGCGATTCGCGACAAGTCTCCAAGTGCATTGACGTTGTGTCATCACAAGACTTCATGGTCTGGCATCACGGCGAAGACTTCGCAAGGCCGATGACAGGCGTGGTGGTGATGCTCCGTGAACCTACACTCAATTGGTATTTCGCTGCGATCGCCAGCCACGTGGCATCAGTGTTGAGCGCTGATGAAGATGGATTCGGAACCTACGAGGCGCTCGACGGGCACTTGACCAAATGGCTGGAATTGTTCGCAGTTGAGCGATTGAGTGTCGAGCGCGCGGTCGGCTTGTGGGGTGAACTAGCCACTCTGCTGCAATTCTCGAATATCGATCGTGGCGTAGCCGCGTGGGCGGGGCCACTCGGAGAGCCGTTTGACTTCGTGGCCAACGATCTGACGCTAGAATTGAAGACGACCGTCATTAAGTCAACCGTTTGGTTCAGCCTGAAGCAACTCGCCGGTCGGGACAACGGTTATGCCTTGCATCTTCGAACACTGCGCGACAAGTCTAATGGGCGGACTCTGGACGATTTGGTTTCCATGATTCGTGGCGCAGTAGAGGACGATACGGATTTTCTTTACAAACTTGGGGGCGTGGGATATCGGCCAGGCGACCACAGCGAACTGAAGCTTACTTTGGAAGGGTCTCGTGCGGTCTCTTTGCGGGATGTTCCGCGACCGATTTCCTGCGACGCTCGGATTGGCGCGATACGTTTTGAAGTGGACTTCGATTCTTTGGCTTCGGAGTTCGTAGTGACGAAATCATTGCTCGAACGCTTTTCGTGAACGCCCATTTGGACAGTTGACGGGAAGGTAAGCTGGTCTAGGTATTGACGCCCTGTCATGGCACGATCGGTCCGCTTGATGAGAGAATTGCGTGCACAGATTGGGAGATTCGTCTCGGCGCCCGCGTGTTGTTGCCGGCTTAATTGCAGCTTTGTCATTGCGAAGGTGATTCGCTGAGTCTTGCGTGCCTTTATGCGTTGCGAACCAAATGGAACCTGGTGCTAGCTGATGTCCAACATCCCGGCAGGGTCGAGGCCCTTACATCTACAAACCATCGATAGCTTGTTTGCCGATCTGATCGGCGGTGCCGCTGTTTCGGTCGGGGATGAGGGCGCAGAGTTCTGCCTCGAGGGCGCGGATGCGAAGGCCGTTCTCTATTGGTACCACTCGAACCGACATAAGTGGGCGGCCAACGTCATGGCGCCGGACGTGGAAGCGGTTGCATCGTCGGTGTTGGTGACTCCGCCCGTTCTATCGGTTACCGACCCGGTCAAGCCCAATCCGGCGCGACGTTTGCGTCTTTCTAGAATTCGGGCACATCGTTTTGGAGGCGTGCATGCCTACGGATCACCGAGCAGTGCGCCCGAGGAATTTGTGTTTGAACCGCGCGATGCAATCACGCTCTTCGAAGGGTGGAACGGCGCGGGAAAGACGTCGCTGCTGAATACAATTATTTGGTGTTTGACGGGGCAAATGTTGCGAGCGCAGCGGCCGGCGGAGAGTGGTGCAATTGAGTTCGCTGGATTCTTTGTGCACGCGGACGAGCAGGGCAGCGAGGCGAAGATGAGCCATGCTCTGACGCCAGTTACACCGCTGCCGGATCCGGCGCATTACTCGCCGCCCGTTGGCAAGGCGGTACCGCTTGACACATAGGTGGAATTGACATTTGTCGATCAGGACGGAGTGGCGCTGCCACCGGTGCGGCGCACGCAGGTGCGGGGGTCCAGAGAGAAGATCTCGGAGTCGGTGTCAGGGCTTGATACGTTGGGTGTGGATCCGATTGCGTTGAAGATCGGTACGGTGATGCCGGCGTTGCTGCAGTACTTAAAAATAGGTGTGTCTTCCGATCTAGGTGCGGCCGCGGCGAAATTGACCGGGTTGGCTGACATATCACACTTGGCGAAACATGCGTCGAAGGCGCAGGATCGATTGCGAGGGGAATTCACCAAGGCGCGATGGCGGGATATCAATGAAGCCGATGGGCGTTTCAATGAGGCGCGCGGGGATCTATTAAAACAAATCGATCAATTCCCGACGATGAAGCCGCCGAATGCGGTGCCGATGGTGTCGACGGCGGAAAGCTTGGGCGCGGAGTTGACTGGGTTGGAAACGCATTTCAACAGCCTAAAGACTGAGGTCTTGAGCGCAGCAGTGACCATACTTGGACCTGGTTTCGATGCATTAAACAGAAGTGCGCGGGATAGTTTGGAGAGCGCGATCGGCCCAGCGCAGGGTCAGATGAACTCCATGAAGTTGCTGCCCAGTGTGCAGAGGGTGCGAGCGCTGGCGGAGGTCAGTGGTGAGGATTGGCGGTCGATTGATGAGTTGATAGCCACTATGCACACGGAGGCGGCCGAGCTCGCGAAGCTCGCGGCGACACCCGACCTCGGCCGCAGAAAGCAGTTGTACGCGCGCGTGGCGGGCTGGATGGCGGATCATGGACATCACGATGCGTCTTCGTGCGCGGTATGTAGTCAGTCGCTGTCGGATGCGCTCGATCCGGTGACGCAGCGTCTGGTTTCCGTGCATTTGGCGGAGGTGAGTGAGGACGAGCAGGCACTGTTGTCGCTGACCTTGAATGATTGGGCGCGACGGTGGGAGGGCTTGTTTGCCGGAAAATGTGCGGTGGCGGTGCGGCTGGAGCTAAGTCGGGATCTACCGGATCATCCGCGCGAATTGATCCGCGAGGCTTTGGTCAAGGAGTTGTTTGAAACCCAGGCGTTCGAGGGCGTGCTGTCAACCCTCCAGGTCGGTGTGTCGGGATTGTGCGATCGGGAGTTGCCGCTGCTGCCCGCATTTGTCGAGCCCGAGATCAAAGAGCTTCCTGAGGCATTGCGTGCAGTTTGTGGGCACTTGATGGTGATTGTGCGGCGCCTGTTGCGAGCGCGTACCTTCGCGCGGTGGCGCTCGAGTCATGGTGAGGAGGTTGCCTCGATGACGAAAGCTATTTTGCGTGGCGCAGATGAGGGGTCCGGACCGGTGAGTGAGCTGACGCCCATCGGCCGCAAGCTAGCGGCGCTCGCGGACATCGTCAAAGGCGTGGCGCCATTGAATGCGGCGCTTGACCTGTGCTCGCGCATGTCGGCGCAGCTGACAATTCGGCGTGAAAAAGAAGCGAGGCTGGCTTTATACGGGCGCGCGGTGCAGGGATTGGACTCAGTAATTGATTTGGGCTCGCTGGCAGAAAAACAAGTTGAGGGGTTGCGCAAGATTCTCCACGTGCGGGCGTGCTATTGGCGCGATCGCTGCTATCACAATTCTTATACAACGGCGGGCCATGCGCTGCGGGACACGGCGATGGATGTGAAGGGGGTGCTCGAGATACGGGTGGGTTACGAGAAGGCTCATGCGCCGGCACAGCATATCTCGAATGCCTCGGCGCTGCGAGCCAGCTTGATGGGGTTTTTCTTGGCGTTTTGGGAGCGGGTGTTAACCGAGCGGGGCGGCCTTGCGTTGCTCATGTTCGATGATCCGCAAGAGCTGTTAGATCATGATAATAGGGAGCGATTGGCTCATTTACTGCCTGAGCTGACGAAGAAGGGCGGTCAACTGGTTATAGCCACTTATGATCGGTATTTCGCGCGGGCGGCAGTCGCGGCGGGACGTGAGTTTTCGTCCATCGAACATCGCAGCGTGCACCCGGTGAATTGTTCGCGCGGCACATTGTTGACAGCTGCGGCAGTGGAGGAGCTCGCTGGACGCCGGAGTGCCTTCGAGAGGGATCGGGACAATGCGCCGCTAGCACAGGATTACGCGAATGAGGTGCGTAGTTTCGTGGAAGGGCGACTTGCAGATGTGTTCGACGATCCGGCGTATCCGGCTTATGCAAACTCGAGCAAGGCGCCGACCTTGTCGAGCTATCTGGGACAGTTGCGCGGATTGGTCAGGAGTCCACCCAATGCGCTGTTCAGGGCCAATGCCATTGCGGAGTTTTGCCACTGCAAAGCGTTGGCGCCGGGTGCGGAGTGTTTGAGGATTCTCAATACTGCGCATCACAACAAGACGTCTTTGAGTGCCGGTGCTGTATTCAGGGTTGCCGGTGATCTAACGTTGGTGTGCAGCTTAGTGGAGAAACTACACATTGAGTTTCGGCACTGGCGCTGGCATGAACCGCTGGCCGGCACAAAGCCACTTAGCGCTGTGGTGCCGTTCGCGGCGACGCCGGTGCCGCCGTTTAAGGTTCTGATCTGTCCAGACTTGGCAGCGTTTACGAGTAGTTCAGGGCTGCAAGGGTCGCAGGACGTGGCTTCCGAGGCCCTAGATGAATCGTGGTTTGGAGGAAAGACACTGTTTTATATGCGAACCAGCAATTTGGGGTTTTCGGTGCCGAGCGGATGTGTTGCGATCGTAGAGAGCCACTCATACGACGGCCAGGACCATGACTTAGTGATCGCAAGGCAAAAGGGTCATATGTTAGCGAGGCGGTTGTTGCGTCCTGCGAACGGGGATGAGCTTGCCTTGGCCGCGGAGGCGCCGGATCCACGGAGATCAAAACCAACGTTGCTTTTCCATGCGGGCGAGTTGGTACTGCATCGGATTGTAGGCATGCTGGCGGAGCAGCCGCCGCCACCACCCGGCAACGGCGAAGCGAGCATAATGGGTTCGGCAATCAGCTTGGGGAAAATCGAGGTCGCGTATCGCGTACGGGATGACAGCGCTCTTCCGCTGGCTTTGCCTAAGCAGATTGTGCTGGGTGGGCAATGCGTGACCGCGATTCAGCTGAGTTCGATGGAGGGAGAGTTGGTGGCCTTGAGCTTGGAGGACGGGAGTCATTTCTTTAAGCGCGTGGGTGGTATTGTTGCGGGCAGCCGCGGCAAGCTGCGTCAGTTCGAAAGCATCGGTGGCCTGGGCAGCTCGGTGGTGGTATCGCTGGCAGGGTTAAGCGAGCCGAGCGAGGTTTCGCGAATGGTGAGTGCGCGTCGGGTAATTGGAGTGCTCTACATTTAGCGCGGTGGTAAGTCAGCAGGGCCCGTACGTCGGGCACGGTGTGTTCGTTTTGCGGCGGGTTGCAAGTCAGTGCGGCCATGCGCGCGCGGCTCAGGAGCAGCGAAAACACGGCGAGATGATGTCCGGAGAGGACTAGTCAACCCTGGCATACGCTATGCAAAGGTCGGAGGGCGAATGCGCCGACTTTTCGCCAGAGAATCAAAAAATGCGCGGGATGGCAGCGGGAGCGGATGAGGACCACTGGCGCCACGGTCGCAACGCGACTGATTGCATATGGTTACTGTGACAGACAGCGCGGCACTTTCGTGGCGGACAATCGTCGCCAAAGCTGCAGCAATCTTTGGCTTCTAGAAACTATCGTCGGTTGTGTTTCGCTTACCGGGGAGCCGCGTCTAACCTCGGGAGCGGGCGAGTTCCTGCAGGCGAGCGTCGACGGCAGCATCCGTCGCAAGTTTGGATCGGCGCGACTCTGCGGCAAGCTGGGCCGCCGCTTCTTTTCGCCTTCCCGTTCGGTACAGTTCAAACCACCGTTCCGCTTCCTTTTGCGGTGAGCGGACAATTGTGAAGCCTTTGATTTTGCTCATATTTACTACTGCAGCAATACCATATTAATCAAGCTGACACGTCGCTTCCTTGTTCCCCAAAATTTCTTGGGGCTTTGGCATCTAGTCCCAACCTTTATCCCGGATTCGTATTTTCGCCTAGGGCGAGTTCCCGTGACAATCTCATTCGGAGGGGCAAAATCGGGATTCAAGCGATTCGCTGCGAATAACCGAACAAGTCGCATAGCCGAAACGAAAAGACGGGTGATCATCGTGTAGCTACACTACACGCAATGATTGTAAGCTTTCAGCATAAAGGGTATCGAGAAGTACTTTAAAACTGAATCCAAGGCCGACATCCAGCCTGCGCATGCTGCGAAACTCAAAGAGCAATTGGCGGTTCTGAACCGCGCGCTTAAACCCTCTGACATGAATTTACCCGGCTGGCGTTTCCACCAGCCCGAGGGAAAGCGACTGCGGTACTCGGTGCGTGTCGACAAGAACTGGGGCCTCACCTTCGAATTCGAAGGACGCGATGCGGTCTTAGTTGATTACCAGGACTACCACTGAGAGCAGGCATGGCAAAAGACGTTAGATGAGAATTAAATGATCGAAAGACATTCAAGGAATTGAACATGAGCACGATGCATAACCCGCCTCACCCCGGGCGGATTCTCAAGTCTACTGTTCTGGGCGAGGAGCGGGGGCTCTCAGTGCAGGCGCTTGCCGACCGGCTCAAGATGACGCGCACTGCGGTTTCGCGCGTGGTGAATGGCAAGGTGGGCATTAGCATCGAGATGGCTATTCGACTCGAAGCGTTGCTGGGCACATCCGCTGAGACTTGGGTCGCCATGCAGGCCGATTACGATCTCTGCAAGGCCAAGCAGAAACGTCATCCAAAGATCGCGAGACTCGAGGTTGCCGCGTAATAAAGGGAGTCCGCCCACATGTGCGGGCACGCCTGAGCACCACTCGTCTTATTTCGGCTTAGCCTCCTCCTGATTCGCGATGGTTCCCAGGTACGACGTCAACACCTTCTTGAATTCATCCACAACCAGGTCTTTCCCTTTGGGCGCCGCCTCTGCATAGAGCGTCATCAAGCCGCTGGCTATCTGGAGGGTTACTTTTGCAGCCAAAACCGACTGTTCTTCCGAGAGCGACGGGTTCTTTGCTCGAAAGGCATTCCCGATGGCGGCCCACGAAGCTTTTTTTGCAGCGGGCGGGCGTCGAAAACGAACCGGTGCTGTAACCAAGCTCAGGTAGGCCGGACGTTGCCGCACCAGTTCAGTAATGCGCTCGATAAATAGATCCGCGAACTCCCGATGGGTCAGTTTCGCTGCGTGCTCAATTAGCGGCTTCCAATTCGCTTCCAACTCCTGCCCGTACTGGATCACCAGCGTGAGAGCAATGGCCTGCTTGTCCGGAAAGTAGTTATAAAGCGCCCCGATAGAAGAGCCACTCCGCTCGGCGATCGCCGTCATCGTAGCGGCCTCATAGCCTACCTCCGCAAACAATGCCGCGGCGGCATCCAGAAAGGCCGCCAGACGGCGTTCCGAGCGCTGCTGCTGCGGAGCCACACGTACGGGATTTGACAAAACCGAGGGCATGCTCATATTCTACATCCTAGAAGTCGAGGGTTCCCTCGACTTTACCAAAACAGTTTCCGGAAAGAGGATTCCATGCCCGTACTTCAGCTCAACCCCAAAAAGACCGCACTCGTCCTCATTGATTTGCAGAATTCCACCATCGGCGTGACCACCGCCCCATATGCGGCCGTGCAGGTCGTCGCAAACTCCAAAAAGCTTGCCGAAGCCTTCCGCGCCGCCGGCGCGCCGGTTGTCTATGTGAACGTCGATTTCAAGGGCTTCCTGAAGCCTCCCGCCGACCAGCCGTTCACTATGGGCGACAAGCCAATACCCGCTGTTGCGTCGCAGATCGCTCCTTCCGCCGGTTTTCAGCCAGGCGACCTTCTCGTCACCAAGCGCCACTGGGGCGCCTTCGCCGGCACCGGCTTGGAGCAACAGCTCAAGACCCGTGGCGTTGACACCGTTGTCCTCACCGGTATCTCCACGAACCACGGCGTCGAGTCCACCGCACGCCAGGGCACCGGCCTCGGCTTTGCCTTTGTGCTGGTCGAGGATGCTTGCGCAGGCTTGGACGCCGAAGAGCATCGTTTTGCGTTCGAAAAGATCTTCCCGCGTCTCGCCCGCATTCGCGCCACCGATGAGGTCATCGCAGCACTTGTCTAAAGCGCCCCGGGATCCGGACCGGCTAGACCCACTGGTCTGGAAGGTCACGTCGGTTGCAGTGATGGGCCCGTTTCTTTCGCTGCTCGATGTGGTCAACGTATCACTCTCCACACTGGCCGTGGAGCTGCACAGCAGCCTCACGACGATTCAATGGGCCACGAGCGGCTATCTCCTGGCCCTGGCCCTCATGCTTCCGCTGAACGGCTGGCTGGTCGAGCGCATCGGAGCCAAGTCTCTCTACCTCTGGTGCTTCTCCGCATTCACGCTCTGCTCAGCCCTATGCGCCATCGCCTGGTCTGCGAATGCACTGATCGGATTTCGAATCCTGCAGGGCATGAGCGGCGGACTGATGGCGCCGATGATGCACGTGATGTTGACGCGAGTTGCCGGTAGACATATGGCGCGCGTACTCGGCTATGTGGCCGGGCCCATCATGCTGGCGCCGATACTCGGCCCCGTGATTGCCGGCGCTATCCTGCAGCACGCCTCCTGGCGTTGGCTCTTTCTCGTTAACCTGCCGGTCGGCGCACTGGCCATCGTACTGGCTATTTTCTTCCTGCCGAACGACCGCGGAGAGACGAAGCAACGGGGCCTGGATCTGGCGGGGTTCACCCTGCTCTCTGCCGGCCTCGTGCTCTTCCTGTATGGCTCGGAGCATTTGGGCGAGCGCATTGGCCAGATCACTCTGGCGCTTTCTGTTGTGCTGCTTGCGATGTTCTTCAAGGTCGCGGTTCGCAAAGGACATCGAGCGCTGATAGACCTTCAGTTATTCAAGGGCAAGACCTTCGCGGCCTCTATGGTCACCCAATTTATGTCGAACGGAGTCTCGTTTGCGGGTCAGATGCTGATTCCGATCTATCTGATCCGCGCTTGTGGCCGCTCCCCCAGTACGACCGGCTGGCTATTGGCTCCTCTTGGAGTAGGGATGATCTGTTCTTATCCGTGGATAGGAGCGCTGACGCAGCGATTTGGGATCCGCAAGGTATCCGCCGGAGGAGCATTTCTAGCTCTCGCGGGGACGCTGCCATTCATCTGGCTTGCCGGTCACGGATTGAGTGTCGCAGTACTGGCATGCGCTCTTTTCCTGCGGGGCGTCGGGCTGAGCGCGGTGGGGATCCCTTCCCTTTCCGCTGCATACGCTTCGGTCAAAAAGCGTGACCTGCCGATGGCAACCACCTCTCTCAACATCGTGCAGCGTCTTGGCGGGCCGACGATGACGACGCTCTGTGCGAACTTCCTGGGATGGAGTTTAAGGTCGGGACATTCACATCTCTCCCTCTCCAGCCCATTTGTTGCGGCCTTTATTCTCCTTTGCTTGCTACACGCTCTGCTGTTTGCTGCTTCCCTCAGACTTCCACTCTTGATCGACAAGACGACAGACTCTCAGCTTGCCGCCGCGACCGGGCCCGCCTCAACAAGGGGGATGTCGCGTTGAGCAGCGCGGCTCCGCCGGCTGCCCATGCTTGACGGCATCTCATTGGACCAACTGCGCGCGTTCATCGCCGCCGCGGATGAGGGCAGTTTCTCGGCGGCCGGCCGGCGCCTGCGCCGCGCCCAGTCCGTGGTGAGCCAGACCCTGGCCAATCTCGAGGGCCAACTCGGCGTGAAGCTGTTCGATCGCAGCGGACATCGGCCGGTGCTGACGGATCAAGGCCGCGCGCTTCTCGCCGATGCACGCGCGGTGGCGGGCGACATAGACCTCCTGAAGGCGCGGGCGAAAAGTTTGGCCGGCGGACTCGAGCCCGAACTGAGTGTGGCCGTCGATGTCATGTTTCCGGATGCCGCTTTCATCGCCGGAGTGGCCGCATTCCAGAAGGAATTTCCCGCGACGCTGCTCAGATTCGATATCGAGTCGAGTGCGGTGATCGAGCCGGTGCTCGACGGGCGCTGCGCCATCGGCATTGTGGGATCTTGGGCGATGGCGCCACCGCAACTCACTCGCGAACCACTGCTGACCGTGAGTGTGCACACAGTGGTCGCGGCAGAGCATGCGCTTGCCACTCACCGTGGGCAGATTCCGTTGACAGTCCTCGCCGAACACATTCAGATCACGCACATCGATCCATCCGATATTTCGGGAGGCTACGGACCCCGTCTCAAGATCCCTAGGGTCTGGCGCCTTTCGCATCTTGGGGCCAAGCTGGCGTTCCTGCGCGCCGGCTTCGGGTTTGGCGGTTTGCCACTACATGTTATTGAGGCCGATCTTGCAAGCGGCGTGCTCGTTGAGATCACAACCGAGGATGCGCCGCATGGAGGGCGCTTGATAGAAATGTGGGCCATTTATAGGACCGACAGTCCGCCAGGGCCGGCGGGGCGTTGGTTCATTGACCGCCTCAAGAAAGAGCAGGCGCCGCCCGTGAAACGAGAGCCATCCCGATTGCCCCCGGCTTCCGTCGGGCATCGGCGCCCATCCAAATGCTCGCCGGCATCGAAACGAAAGCGCCGTGTATGACGGCGCAAGTTCAGCGCCCGCGGGCTGCTTGATCGCGCGCGAGGCGATCTTGTTGCATAAACATCGTGTTTCGTGAATCACTTCGACGTGCGAAGCCGCCTTCGGTGAGGTGATCGGTGCCGGTGCGCTCACGGGAGCTTGGTCAGGTTCCCGTGATCGTAGGTCGCTGCGGATTTTCGACATTCATGACGGTGGCACCCGCAACGCCCAGATTGAGGGTAAGTGGAGTTGACTCCAGAGGCTGAGCCGGATTGGGGCACGCAGTCGCCAAAGGGTGGCCAGGCCCGGTTCAAGCCGGGCTGCTCCAATTGCAGCGCCGGCATGTAAGTCCCTTACTAACAGCGCAACTTGTTCTATAGTAGCCACTCTGCACCCTTTGCATGCGGCCATGAACAAGCTTAGAAATACTGAACTCAAAGCGACCGGCGAGAAGTACTTGGACAAGGGCTCCAGGAAACCTCGCGATGAGCGATGGGCGCAAATACTGGACGTCGCGGCACAAGAATTCTTCGAAAAAGGCTATGACGCCACGTCCCTACAGGCAATCGCAAACCGAACGGGAATACTAAAGGGAAGCATATATTATTACATCAAGACAAAGGAGGACCTGCTCGGAAGCCTTCTTCAAGAGGCACATCAGAAGGGTTTGCGGACGATTCGGCCGATCGTAGAGGGTCCGGGCGACCCCATTGAACGGTTGGCCGCCATGATCCGATGTCACGTCGACTTTGTTTGCACTGATCGAGCACGGACGGCGGTTTTCCTTCACGAGCGGCAGCGCTTATCAGAAGACAAGCGCAAAGAGTGCCTGGGCGACGAGCAT
>Ga0210398_10004338_pt1 | contig 13344 bp, 15 predicted proteins | sample IncBWC4OmetaG_FD_161047 | JGI IMG/M metagenome (GOLD analysis project Ga0210398, IMG submission 161047) | Forest soil microbial communities from Barre Woods Harvard Forest LTER site, Petersham, Massachusetts, United States - Inc-BW-C-4-O | ecosystem: Environmental > Terrestrial > Soil >... | reverse complement strand
ACCACGTCTGGATGAAGATCAACAAGCACCGCACGCCGGAGCTGGCGCAGGGCAAGGCGTAAGACACAGACCCAACGGGAGGGCGCCATGGAGCGTTTCATCAACGTGGCCGGAGCCCAGATGGGACCGATCGCCCGCGAGGAGTCGCGCCAGCAAGTGGTGTCGCGGCTCCTCGAAATGATGCGCGAGGCCAAGGTCCGCGGCGGCGATATCGTGGTCTTCCCCGAGCTGGCGCTCACCACTTTCTTTCCGCGCTGGTGGATGGAAGACGACGCCGAGATCGACAGCTTCTTCGAGCGCGAGATGCCCAGTCCAGCGACGCGGCCGCTGTTCGACACGGCAAAATCGCTCGGCATCGGCTTCTATCTCGGGTACGCCGAACTGGCGAAAGACAACGGCGTCACGCACCGCTACAACACCGCCATCCTGGTGGACAAGGACGCCGCCATCGTCGGCAAGTACCGCAAAGTGCATCTGCCGGGCCACGCCGACAACCGGCCGCATTATCCGTATCAGCATCTCGAAAAGCGGTATTTCGAGCCGGGCGATCTGGGATTTCCGGTGTGGCCCGCGTTCGGCGCCAATGTGGGGATGTGCATCTGCAACGATCGCCGCTGGCCGGAGACCTACCGCGTGATGGGCATGCAAAGCGTCGAGCTGATCCTGCTCGGCTACAACACGCCGACCCATCTGCCCTGGGTTCCGGTCTACGATCACCTCGCCGACTTTCACAACCATCTGTGCATGCAGGCCGGCGCCTATCAGAACAGCACCTGGGTCGTCGGCATCGCCAAGGCCGGCAACGAAGAGGGCAGCGAGCTTCTGGCCGGCAGCTGCATCGTCGCTCCGTCCGGCGAAATCGTCGCCCAGGCCGCCGGCAAGGGCGATGAAGTCTTCGTGGCGAGATGCAATCTCGACATCAGCCGGCACAATAAAGAGCAAATGTTCAATTTCGCTCAGCACCGGCGCATCGAGCATTACGGGCTAATCACGCAGCGGGCAGGCGCCGTTCCGCCCGCCTGAGGCTTGTGCGTCGCCACCATTGGCGCTGCGTCGCCGAGCCTTCGCTCAGCGGCCGCTGCCGTAGTTGGCTGTGAGATAGTCGACGATGATTTTGGCGTCGGCCGGCGTGATCGGCGCGCCGTAGGCCGTGATCATCTTTTTGACTTCGGTTTCCCAGCTCTGGCGGTCGAGAAACGGCGCGTTGATGCGCGGATAATCGAGCGAGTGACAGGCATTGCAATAATTTTCGACGACGTCGCGGCCGGCGCCGGCCTTGAGCGCGACGTCTTCTTCGGCCTGGGCACCAGCTCCGAAAACAAGAAAAGCAGCTGCAGCAAAAATGCGCCACATCGGTGCGCTCATACCACGGTGATGGTCAGCGGGCGGGGCACGTTGTTGTTGTAGCCCGCTGGGTTGAAGATCAGGTTGTCGCCCTGGGTCTGATCAAGCGCATTGGTGGCCTTGGCCATCACCTGATAGGTCCCGGCGCGCCGCGGGACGAACCCAAAGCGAAAGCTGCGAAAGGCAAAGCGGCCGACGTCCCGCTCCAACTCGGCGCCGCGCCATGTTTTGCCGCCGTCGGTGGAAATGTCGACGCGGCGGATGCCATAACCGCCGTCCCAGGCGAGGCCGCGGATCTCGGCTGTTTCCTTGGCCCGCGTCGTGTGGCCATCGTGCGGCGCGGTGATCATCGAACTGACCACGATCTCGGTGATCGGCTCGTTTGTCGCCGTCATCTGCGACGCGAAATGTTCGGTGATAGCAAACTTCCCGGTTGGGATTCGATAGGCGCTCTTCATCCAGTAGCCGGCGAAGGGCTTGGTGACGGCCTCGATCGTGTCGAGATGTTTCATCCAATAGGTGGCGGTCCAGCCTGGTACGATCAGGCGGAGTGGAAAGCCATTGTAGTGCGGCAACGGCGCGCCGTTCATGGCGTAGGCAATCAGCGTGTTGTCGTTGAGCGCCTTGCCAAGCGGAATGCTCTTGACGAAGTCCGGGGTGCCATCGAGCACCGGCCCGTCCGCGCCATTGACGACGATCTCGACTACGTCGGAGCGCAGCTTCACGCGGCTCAGCACGTCCTTCAATCGCACGCCTTTCCATACCGCGTTGCCGACAGCGCCGAGGCCCCATTCGACGCCGGCCACGTGCGGGTCGGAAAAGCCGCGGCGATTGCCGGAGCATTGGCAGACCGCGGCGATCTCGACGGCTTCAAAGTTCGACTGCAAATCCGGCAGGCTCAATTCAAGCTGTTTGCCGGCGCCTTCGCCGCCGACTTTCAGCATCCATCGTTGCGCGTCGATGTCGTCTGGAATTCCAGCCAGATGGTAGCGCACGAAGAAGGATTCATTCGGCGTGAATTCCGAGGTGAAATGCGACAGCGGCGTCTCGTAATTTGGCGGCCGGTAGGAGAGCTTGATCAGCGGTTTCTTGCCGGGCAACGCCTCGAGCGTGGCGGTATCGTAAACGCCTTGCGGCAAGCCCGGCGGCAGAAACGGCTTCTCAGCCGCGCCCACCGCGCGGGTCAGCGGCCCGCCGCCGGCAAGCGCCAGTGCACCACCCGCGAGCATCGCGCGGCGACTGATCATGGTTTCCCGACGCTCCGCACGGCAGGCGAGCTCGCGCTATCACACAGCCGGCACGTCGGAGGCGTCGGATGCGTACACCGCCACGCCGACCTCGGGATCGATCGGATCGCTCCAAGGCCGCCGCTCGATCATGCGGCAGGTGTCCGCATAACCGGCCTGCCAGCGGGCATCGATTGCGGCTTGCGAGAAATCGAAGTCGCGCGCGTTGGTCTCGCCGTCGATCGGCTCGGCGTTGATCTCGATCAGGTGCATCTGGGTGCCGCAGCCCCAGCCGGCCAGCTCCTTGGCCTTGGGCGAGTCCTTCTGTTCGTCCGGCAGCATATCGTACAATTCACGCACGACGTGACGCATGCGATGAATCTGAGCTTGCCGCGCGATGTGGCTTTTGGTGCGGCTGCCGAACAGAATGTCCTTCTGCCGCATGAAGACCGTCGCGATGGATTCCGGCTCCAGCCCGCGCGAATGCCAGATTTGCACCGCAAACACCACCGAGCTGCGCCGCGGATTGTCGTCGAACACCACCTCGACCGGCGTGTTCGAATAGAGGCCGCCGTCCCAGTACGCCTCGCCGTCGATCCGCACCGCCGGGAACGAGGGCGGAATGGCGCTCGAGCCCAGCACGTGCTCGAGACCGACCTTCTCGACGCTGGTATCGAAGTAGCGCATCTGCCCGCTGCGCACGGTGACGAGCCCGAGCGTGAAACGCGGCTTACCGGAATTCACCCGGTCGAAATCGACCAGCGTCGGCAAGAGCTTCTTCAGCGGATCGACATGATAGAGAGCCGCGCGTTCGATCCCGACATTGGCGTCGACGCCGCGGGCAAGCATGGGATTGGGGAAGTAAAAGCCCGGCACGCCCCAAACCAGCGGCGCCAGCTGGTTCCAGGGCTCAATCCATTGGTTGGCCAGGTGCTTCCAGAATTCCCGGAGCCGTTCGACCCGGCGCTCGACTGGATTGCCGGCGATGAGGACACCGTTGATCGCGCCAATCGAGGTGCCGATCACCCAGTCGGGCTCGATCCCGGCATCGTGGAGCGCCTCGTAGGCTCCGGCCTGATAGACGCCCGGCGCGCCGCCGCCCTGCATGACCATCACCACCTGGCCGGGAAGCTCGCCGCGATCCAATGGCTGAGGCTTTGAAATATGCCGAGGAATATCGCTATGGGTCATATCGCTACCGTCCGCTCAAACCGTGATGCAACACACGCAATAGGCAATATATGGACACAGGCATCCTATCACGCACGAGCGTGCCGCAAGACCGATGACACTTTTCGTTGATAGGCTGCCGGAACCGACGGCCCGATAGAAGGGGCGGGCGGCAATCGGGGCAGGCGATGGCGTTAGTCTCTAAAGTCTTCGCAGCGTTTGTCGCGATCTGGCTACTGGGAGCACATGCAATGGCAGCCGAGGGATTGATCACGGTCCCGAGCAGTTATGGGCCGCAGGAAACGATGGCCAAGCTCGAGGCCGAAGTGAAGGCCAAGGGCCTGACGGTGTTTGCTCACGTCGATCACGCGGCAGGCGCGGTGGCCGTCGGCATGAAGCTAGCACCGACCGATCTGTTGATCTTCGGCAACGCCAAAGGCGGCACGCCGCTCATGCAGGCGGCACAGACGGTCGGCATCGACCTGCCGCTCAAGGTGCTGGTCTGGCAAGACGCGTCAGGCAAGACCTTCGTGTCGTACAACGACCCGGCCTGGATCGCGAAGCGCCACGGACTCGGACCCGAGGCCGAGGCGACGGTCAAAGCTTTGAGCGGCGCGCTCGCGGCCATCACCGCGGCGGCGACGAAGCCGCATTAGCTGATCGTGTTGGTCTGAACTAAGAGCGCGAGCAACTTGGCGGAAGGGGTGGGATTCGAACCCACGAGGGAGCGGACCCCCTGCCGGTTTTCAAGACCGGTGCCTTAAACCACTCGGCCACCCTTCCACATGAGGGATTTCAATCACATAGCTGCTGCTAGAGTGTGAACGCAAGGGCAACAGCCCGTTGACGTGCCCGGTTCTTGACCGATCAACCGCTGAGACTGCCGGCCGCGAGTTTCGTTGACGGCGACGGCGATCGATGGCGTCCGCCTTGGTCGTGCGGTTGACGTGGCTGCGCGGCCGGGGGTGGTAACCGTTCGAACCTGGGCCGACGAGCGTAGGGGCGGACTAACCGCCGCCAAGGGGCCCGAACCGCATCATTGTCTCGCTCTCTGGAGCACGTCCCGGTGTTCCTCAAACACCTTCAGGTTTGATTCGAACAACTGAAGCGTTTTTTCGGCGTCGCACGTGTCCCTGCCTGCAGTCTTCAAGCGAATGATCTTACCTTTTTGTTCGTGCACAAAGCGCTGCGCTTCGGCGACAATTTCCCTGGCACGACGAAGGTCGTTCTCATTGTCGGACATAATGATCCGGACTCGGCGCGGTTTGTGAAACAAATGCGACCGCCGCCGTTCCGTTCCAGAAGAACCCACAAGCATTTGTCTGCTGTGGATAACCGCGGCCGCCAACGCTTCCCGACAAGCCTCGACGGGAAGCGTTAGCCTTCAGCAAAGCCGCCAAACCCACCGACGCTGCCGCGGAAAACCGGAGCAGGCCGACCAAAATCGGTGGGCTACTATTTCGCCGCCTTGGGCTTCAGTACGCCCGCGAGCTGCCCCATGAGATACCCGAGCACAGCACCCAGGATGGAGGAGACGACGATGAGAAACAGCGGATTTGAGTTGTCCGCGGCCGTCAGCGCATCGAGTTTGCCCGCCGACAACGTGTAACCCACCAGCGCGGCATACCCATAGACGTTGGCTGGGACGCACGAGAGCAGATCGGCGGAGGCGACGATAACGAGAAAGAAGACCGTCACTCCGACGACGATTGCCGGCCAAACAGTTCCCAGCGCGGGCACCGGAACTTTGGCGATGATCAGAAGCGCAATCCAGGCAATGATGGCGCCGTAGATCATGCCGACGATCGTCTTGGTAAGCGCTTTGGTATCGGCGCCGGCGGCAAAGAAGCAGCCTGCTCCAATGAATCCAGCCCAAACGAGAGCAAAGCCGGCCAGAGGCCCTAGCGCGATGAAGGCCCAAATACCGCCGAGTACGGCGACACTCACTGATAGCGCAAGCAATTCCGTCATGGCGTTCCCCATAGATTTTGTTGTGGCGGGAGCGCGCGGTATTGTTTTGCGAAAGGTTTGTTAATGGGAGGCGTCTCCCTAGTCAGTCATTAACATCATTTCTGAATTAGTGCAATTCGTGAAATCTCGCCCACAGGCTGTTGTTGTTTGCTGCGTCGCACTAGCTTCTGAAATGCTTTCGTTTTTTAGGATCGCTGTGCCGCTCACCTGTCGTCTTTAGCACGTTTCAGCGACCGTGCTGCTCGGCTGAAAATCGTCATCAATAACCAGACTAAGAGATTGACGGCCCGACGAGTGACGGCTTCATAGCGATTCCAAGCCGAAAATGAAAAAGGCCCGGTGCTGGACCGAGCCTTCCAAACAAAGCGATTGCGAAGGGCTTACTTCTGTTGTTCGGCCGGCTTGTCAGCGGGCTTCGGCGGATTGGTCTGGTTCTGTTGCGGGTTAGCCGGCGTATTGGGCTTCTGGTCGCCAGAAGCAGAACCTGAAGTATTGGTCATAGTAATTACCTTTCGTGAATACTTGAAAACTATTTTTCAGGTACACCTTAAAGCTGGCGCTTGAATTGCAGAATACAAGGCCAAGGGGCAGTTTATCTTATTTAATTGTTCGCCGCGATCTGGCTTGCTCTGCTACAGCTTTGCGGCCTGCGTCACGGCGCCAGTTCAATCAGCCGGAGATCTAGAAATGACCGATGGAGACAAGATCGCCGCCGCAGTTATGGCGGCAGGTTTGTGCAGCAAAGTGAGTGCGAGCCCGGACGAGTATGTGAAGAATTACTACCTCATCCTCGAAAAGATGCAGCAGGACGAAGGCGCGGCGCAGCAGAGACGATGGAGCGCCTCGAAGGGACCGACGCGCTGAACCAGGGGTGCCCGGCGCCGAGCCTCGCGCACCACCAGAGCGTGGATGTGGGTCAATTGTGAGAAGTGTCCGCATCATGCACCGCTCGCCTGCGCCGTGCCGGTGGTATCTGGCGGGGCGCCGGCACGTCGAGCGACGAGCACGCGCTTCGACCAATAACGAACTGATCGTCGTCAGGCGCGCTCTTTATTAGCCAGCTCATGATGCGATAGCCAACGACGGCTTCCCCTCCGCGGAAGATTCTGTATCGTGCGCTCTCGCAGCTTTTGTCTCCGGGGGCTTGGGGAACGCATGCCAATGAAGTCCGCGGTCCTCTTTGGCGCAGTGATATCCATGGCGACGATGGCATATGCCTGCCCGGGGAGCGCGGCGGGCGCCGTCGCGCTTGGGCTGCCGTCCGACGTGGCCAAGGAGGGCGTGTCCATCTTTACCCAAGTCGATTCGCGCACATCGGAAGAGGCAAAAACCAGCGCGCTCGCCGGCTGCAAATCGAACGGATCCCAGACGGCGAGGGATTTGTGCAAGATTGTCGCCACCTTCCAAAACCAGTGCGTGGCGGAAGCGCTCGACCCGCAAAACGGTACGCCGGGATTTGGCTGGGCCATGGCGGAGACCAGCGGCGAAGCCAAAAGCCAAGCCTTGGCCAATTGCCGCGATACGGCCGGGCCGACAAGGCAGGAAGCATGTGTTATCCCTGACAAGGGACTTTGGTGCGACGGTTCAGCGAAGTGAATGCCATGAAGCTTGAAGGCGGATGCTATTGCGGCGAGGTGCGCTACGCGGCCGAAGGCGAGCCGATGTTCAAAGCGCAATGTCATTGCCGCGAATGCCAGTACATCAGCGGCGGCGCGCCGAACATGTTTCTGCTCATGCCGCCCGCGGGCTTTCGCTACATCAAAGGCAAACCCAAGCAGTTTTCCCGCCGCGACCTTGAAAACGCGGTGACGCGGGAATTTTGCGCCGAATGCGGCACCCACCTGGTGACCCGGCGCCCGGGGCTGCCGGCCGTTATTCTGAAAGCCGGCACGCTTGACGATCCAAACGTCTTCGGCAGCCCGCAGATGGCGATCTTCACCATCGACAAGCAGGCTTTCCATCACATCCCCGACGGCCTGCCAGCCTTCGAGCGGCTGCCGCCGCGTTAATCACCGATTGCGTCGACCGGCCCACGCGGGGACCGCCCGACGCGCGGCCGCGACGAGCGCGGCAAGCCCCGCTCGCGCAGGCATCGGCGCTTGCCGTTTTGCGACGCAGAATGGCCGCCGAAATTCACGATTTTCGGGCCGATTTCGGCCGCAAAAACCGCCTCAATAGCGCCTGCCGGCATGGGAAAATTTACCTCAACAGGCGAGTGGACATTTTAGCCGATACATGCTTTGTGACCCCTAGCCGAGCCATTGTGCCGGCCAAATCCTCCAGAAAATCGAGATAGATAGGTCAGAAGAAGGGCATCACCGCCGATGACAGCAATTGCTACGAACTTGGTCGAGTACTTTCAGGAACGGCGTCAAGCAACCTGGGAGACCATTACACGCGTTGTGTTCGGGACCTTCGTGGGTGGTCTCGTTCTCTTACTGATCCTTCTCTATTCGGGCGTGCCGATCGTCTGATCGCGACGAGCCTCTCCCCGCTCCGCGGGCAGGGCACAGCCCTCATCTCAAAAAGCCAGAGTGGCGATGCGGTTGGCCTTAAAGCAAAGGGCCAACCGCAACGCTCCATTCACTATCGAAGTTCCGCCGCGCATCTTTTGCCACAATCTAACCACGCTCCAGTTTGATACCTTGCAGACGGGATCGGGGACGATGCGGGGTCGACACAGCGCGACAGCGGGACGTTTTGCGCCAATCGGCGCCTGCGCGTTGCTCTGCATGGCTCTTGCCAATTGCTCCAGCAGCAACGTCGACCCACGCTACGGCGTCTCGCCAAGTCCGCGCGTCGTCGCCGACGGCGACCAGGTGCCGAAAGGCGGCGGCCAGTATCACATCGGCCCGCCATACACGGTCGCCGGGCGCACCTACGTGCCTGAGGACAATCCGAGCTATCAGGCCTCCGGCCTCGCTTCCTGGTATGGCGACGACTTCCATGGCCGCCTGACCGCAAACCGCGAGATTTTCGACCGCAACGGCATTACCGCTGCGCACCCGACGCTGCCGCTGCCGAGCTACGCGCGGGTGACCAACCTTTCGAACGGCCGCTCGCTGATCGTGCGCATCAACGACCGCGGGCCGTATCACGGCAACCGCATCATCGACGTCTCGACCCGAGCCGCCGATCTCCTGGGTTTCCGCGCCAACGGCACCGCCTGGGTGAAGGTCGAGTATGTTGGGCGTGCACCGCTGGACGGCTCTGACGATCGCCTCCTGGCGGCGACGCTGCGGCAGGATGAGCCGGCGCCGGCGCCAGGCAGCGTCAAGCTCGCGGCAACCCGGATTGTGCCGGCAGGATCGACCGCCTCGATGCTGCGCAATACCCACTATGCCAGCGCCTCGGCCAGCGATGCCGATACGGCCGGAGCGCGGCCGTTGTCCTACGCCGAAGGGCCGAGGGGCCGCGATGGCACCGACCAATTCCTCAACGGGCGTGGGCTCTACTAAACTTGCCTGCGCTGTTTGGTAGCGCGCGATCTTTTCTGACGGTTTCCGCTTTTCTGGGTCATGTTCTATGCATGCGGCAGGCGAGCGTGACAGCGGGTCCGCCGCGCAGCGCACCCAAGTGGAGGCTTTGTTGCACATCCGGCATCGTCAGCGCCTGCGGCCGCAATGGCCGGCTTACGCCGCCGCCGCCGGATTGCTGATCGCCACCTTGGCCGCCGGTCATGCCGCTTCGAACATGACCGTGCGCAGGGACGAGACGTTCCAGACCAACCTGCCGGCGGCCCTGCTGCTCGATCCCGAGAGCGACAGCGTGCTGTTCGAAAAGAACGGTGAGCAGCTCGTTGCTCCGGCGAGCCTCGCCAAGCTGATGACGCTCGAATACGTATTCAACGAAATCAAGCAAGGCCGCATCAAGCTCGACGCCGAATACGTCATCAGCGAGAACGCCTGGCGCAAGGGTGGGGCGCCCTCGCATGGCTCCACGATGTTCGCGGCCATCCACAGCCGGGTAAAACTCGACGACCTGCTTCACGGCATCATTGTCGATTCGGCAAACGACGCCTGCATCGCCATTGCCGAGGCGCTCGCCGGCAACGAGGCTGAATTCGGCGCCAAGCTGACGCAGCGCGCGCGCGAGATCGGCCTGGAAAAATCGACCTTCACGAACGCCACCGGCTATTCCGATCCCAATTTGCGCGTCACGCCGCGGGAAATGGCGTACCTCGCACGCCACATCATGCGGACCTATCCGGAATTCTACCCGTACTTCTCGGAGCGCGAGTTCACCTGGAACAAGATCCGCCAGCAAAACCGCAATCCGCTCTTGGCGATGGGGATCGGCGCCGACGGGCTCAAGACCGGCGAGACCTCGGAGGCGGGCTTCAATCTGGTCGGTTCGGCGGTCCAGGATGAGCTGCGGCTGATCGTCGTCGTCACCGGCGCCGGCTCGGAAAAGGAACGCGCCGACGAGGCGCGCAAGATGCTCGACTGGGGCTTTCATGGTTTCGAGGCGCGCGTGTTGTTTGCCGAAGGGCAGACGATCGGCGAGGCCAAGGTGTTTGGCGGCGAGCGCAGCTACGTGCCGCTGGTCGGGCCGGGCACGATCCGGGTGATGATGCCGCGCAATGGCAGCGAGCGGCTGGTGGCGCGGATCGTCTATAACGGGCCGGTGCCAGCTCCAATCACCAGAGGCCAGAGCATCGGCAAGCTTAAGGTCTGGCGCGCCGAGAACCTTGCGCTTGAAGTGCCGCTGCAAGCCGCCGACGACGTCGGCACTGGAAGCATGTCGCGCCGCGCGATGGACGCGGCGACAGAGCTGGTGATCGGGCTGTTTCGGGCCGGCGTGAATCGGCTATGAGGGCTCCTGTAACCGCGGGAGGCGCCCGTGCCGCGGCAACGCCGCAATCCCCGCCTAGATAGCGAGGGGTCGCCCGCATGTTCGCTGCTTTGCGCGACCTCTGAATAACGAGCCATAACGATTTGAAACCAATTGCGTTTTCCAGGCGTCTACGATCTGGTAGTTTGACCTTGACGCGGCTTTTGGGACCAGCCGTCATCGGACCAATGCGATGAAGGGAAAGTTCATCACCTTCGAAGGTGGGGAGGGGACCGGTAAATCGACCCAGGCGGTGACGCTGGCGTCGCGCCTCGAGTCGCACGGCATCGGCGTCAAGCTCACCCGCGAGCCGGGTGGTTCACCCGGCGCGGAAATCATGCGCTATGTTCTGCTCTCCGGTGCGGCCAAGCCGCTCGGTCCCGAAGCCGAGGCGATCCTGTTCGCCGCCGCCCGCGACGACCATATCCAATGCACCATCCGGCCGGCGCTTGATGCCGGCAAATGGGTGATCTCGGACCGCTTTGCCGATTCCACGCGGGTCTATCAGGGTGTGCTCGGCGAGGTCGACCATCGCTTCATCAAAGCGCTGGAGCGCGTCTGTGTCGGCGATCTGCGGCCCGACCTGACCTTTGTGCTCGACGTTCCCGCCGACGTCGGACTGCGTCGCGCTGCCGGCCGCCGTGGCGGCGCAAATCCTGATCGGTTCGAGGCGGAGCAACTCGACTTTCATGAGCGGCTGCGCCACGCCTATCTGATGCTGGCCGCGGCCGAGCCGGACCGCTGCGTGATCGTCGATGCCAGCGCGCCCAAGAAAATGGTGGCCAAGCGCATCTGGCAGGCGGTGAGCTCTCGCCTGCAGCCGGCTTTGGCGCCGCTAAGCTTCGCGGATGCAGCCTCGTGAGCGAAGCCGAGCACGACTTCGACGACGCATCGCCGCCGCGCCTGACCGACAAGCTGTTCGGCCATGTGGCCACCGAGACGGCGCTCCTTGCCGCCTATCGCGGCGGACGCGTGCCGCACGCTTTCATGCTGATTGGCCAGAAAGGCATCGGCAAGGCGACGCTCGCCTACCGCATGGCGCGATTTGTGTTCGCGCATCCGGACCCGACGGCGCCGTCGGTCGCAGCCGCTACGTCGCTCGCCGTCGACCGTGAGCACCCTGTGGCGCGCCGCGTCGCCGCACGAGGGCATGGCGATCTTCTCATCCTCGAGCGCACGCCCAACGAAAAAGGCGTGCTGCGCCAGCAAATCGCCGTCGAGGACGTCCGCCGCACAGTGTCGTTTTTCGGCGCAACCGCGGGCGAGGGCGGCTGGCGGGTCGCGATCGTCGACGCGGTCGACGAGCTCAACCGCGCCGGCGCCAACGCGCTGCTTAAGGTGCTCGAGGAACCGCCAGAACGCGCGCTGCTGATCTTGGTGTGCCACGCGGCATCGAAGGTGCTGCCGACGCTGCGCTCACGCTGCGCCGTCTTGCCGATGCGGCCGTTGGCGCAGTCCGACGTCGGCAGCGCGCTGGCGGCTTCCGTCGGTTCGACGGTCGACGATCCCCATGTCCAAGCGGCGGCGGCGGCGGCCGACGGCAGCGTGGCGCGCGCCGCGGCATTCCTCGACGAGGATGCGCTCAAGCTTCGCCAGCGCACGCTCGACGAGCTCGACCGACTGCCGGCGCTCAACACCAACACGCTGCATGCGCTTGGCGATGCGCTGGCCGGCACCGACCCGCGCCCGCTTACCGCTTTTGTCGATACCGTCAATGGCTGGCTGTCGCGATGGCTCGATCGCAAGACCAACGATGCCGGCGCGCTCGGTCAGCTTGAGCGTCTGGCGGAAGCGTGGGAGCGGATCAACGCCGCCGCGCGCAACGCCGAAACCTACAATTTGGAGCGAAAACCTTTGGTGTTCAGCGTGTTCGGCTTGCTTGCCGAGGCCACGCGCGGTTGATACCTATGCGCCGTCATTGGCCGGGCAGAAGGCGCGAAGCGCCGTCTTCGCGCATGCAGTCCCGGCCTTGCTCTTTTGGAGCGCCAATCTGCGGCGCTGAATTAGATGGCCGGCAAGCCCTATTACATCACCACCGCGATCGCATATCCGAACGGCGTCCCGCACATCGGGCACGCTTATGAGGCGATCGCCACTGACGCGATCGCTCGCTTCATGCGGCTCGACGGCTATGACGTGTTCTTTCTCACCGGTACCGACGAGCACGGCAGCAAGATGCTGCAGACAGCCGCGAAGGAGAAGATCACACCGCGCGAACTGGTCGAGCGCAACGTGCCGCGTTTCAGGGCGATGGTGAAATTGCTCAATTGCTCAAACGACGATTTCATCCGCACCACCGAGCCGCGCCACTACCGCGCCTCGGCTGTGATCTGGGAGGCGATGCAGGCCGCCGATGACATTTATCTCGACAAATATTCCGGCTGGTACTCGGTGCGCGACGAAGCCTATTACGACCAAAGCGAGACCCGGATCGACGACCAGGGGCAGCGTGTCGGTCCGCAGGGCACGCCGGTCGATTGGGTCGAAGAGGAGAGTTATTTTTTCAAACTCTCCGCCTATCAGGACAAGCTGCTCGCGCTCTATGCCAGCGATCCGAATTACGTGCTGCCGCGCGAGCGGCTGAACGAAGTCACGAGCTTCGTCAAAGGCGGCCTGCAGGATCTGTCGATCTCGCGCACGACTTTCGACTGGGGCGTGCCGGTGCCCGGTGACCCCAAGCATGTGATGTATGTCTGGGTCGATGCGCTGACGAACTACCTCACCGCCGTCGGCTACCCCGAAACCGACAGCGAGATGTTTCGCCGCTACTGGCCGGCCAATCTGCATGTGATCGGCAAGG
>Ga0210398_10004337_pt1 | contig 13347 bp, 15 predicted proteins | sample IncBWC4OmetaG_FD_161047 | JGI IMG/M metagenome (GOLD analysis project Ga0210398, IMG submission 161047) | Forest soil microbial communities from Barre Woods Harvard Forest LTER site, Petersham, Massachusetts, United States - Inc-BW-C-4-O | ecosystem: Environmental > Terrestrial > Soil >... | reverse complement strand
TGAAAGGTCCCTTGAATCTCGCCCCGGAATCAGGATTCCTTGGGCTGCGGTACCGTGTATACCAGCTGAGGTCCACGTTAAGCTTCAGCAGGTTTGTCAACCTTCCGATATCCTTGGCGCCGGTCGCTTCACTGCTGGGCAAGGTTCGGAAAACATCGAGATCGACCGGCTCTTCGCCCTTTGAAATCAAGTAAGCGTTTAGGAAAGCCGCGTGGCTCAATTCATCGTCGGTATTATCGGCAATGTATTGCGCCATATCGCCATCAAGGTTGCTGAGCGCCGCGATGTAGGCCGGATTGCCGCCTTGGATCCCTCCCAGTTCGTTGTATTGCTGCCACAGATCAGCCTCGATGAGTTCGACCGCAGCCGCGAACCGCAGGAGGGCGACATCGCCTTTGGAAAGCTTGCCTGTGCTTCGACCGGTCTGCGCCCTGCCCTCAGCCCCCAATAGGGCACTGGCTGAAAGCGCCGCGCCGGCTATCCCGAGCCCCTTGAGGAATGAACGTCTCTTTACTACACCCTGCCAGTGACGTTGAACATCTTCTGTCGAAGACTGGTTGGCTTCAGATGGATTCGTTTCAGATACCACCACAGATGGAGAAGTTGTTTCTTTCATCTTTTCACTCCGATTCCTTTTCCTATGATTTGTGTTGCGTGGCACTGTGAGTTAGACCTGGGTACCCTATCCCGAGATGCGTTTGGTATGTCAATTGATTGTCAACTCTTTGGTTAAGATCGCCCATAACAACATCTGTGTGACATTTAGACACAAGGAGTTCTTACTTCTTGTTTCGGTTTTACTTCTACAGATACAACTCTGTTGGTCACTACATATTCCACGACAGTTCGGTAATTTCTGGTGGGGACCTGGTTCGGGAGCAGAATTACCGTATTAGAGCTTTCACGTCAGACAGACGAGGAGGCGACCCGGGGGAGGTCGCCTCCTTCGTTTGCGTGCCGGCTAAAAAACAAACTTCGCTTGTAGTTCGATTACTCTTGGGGATGCGTCCGCACCCAGACCGGAACCGTAGATGGTCGTCGGTTGGCTAACCGTCTGGGTGATTTGTCCGAACTGGCCGCTGTCTGCATTTGTATTTGGGAAAGCGAAGTTCGGGTGATTGAAGAGGTTGAAGAACCTTGCGCCTACCGAGAACTGAGCCTTCTCCCACTTCGGCATAGCGAAGGACTTCTCCACGTCGAAGTCCGTGTCGAAGTATCCAGGGCCACGAAACTGGTTTCGGCGCTGCGTACCGAAATCGTTTGTTGGATCCACGAAATTGGCCGTGTTGTAGCAGGGAGTTGGCTGCCCGTTCACGAGCAGGGCAGCCGATGCACCGCAGTTGATGTTGGGCGAGCCTACGACATTCGCGAGGACCGCGGTCGTGGTGGCGGGGCTTGTGCTTCCGAATAAGCTCCCCTGTAGCGCGGCTGTTTCGTTACTGCTCCAGATCGAGTAAGGGAATCCGGTGTGTTTGAAAATCGTTCCCGAGAGCGTCCAGCCCTTCATCAGTGCATTCGGACCTCGGGCCATCAGGTGACGGAGGGCATCACTCCAGACGTAATTCATTACGAACGACTGCCGGACATCATAGTCAGCACTGCCATAGTTGAGTTGCCGGATATTGAATGGATTCAACGGCGTGACGACGTCCACGTTGCCGTTACTATTCACGCCGAAGGGATTCAACGAGCTATTCGAGATCTCATCCAGGGCATGACTATAGGTATAGGACGCCTGGAACTGGAAACCGCCATTGAAAGTGTGCGCGGCTGTCAGAGTGATGCCGTTATAGTTCGAATTGCCGGAGTTTTGCGTCTGGGCAACGACTCCGAATCGCGGGTCAGCAATGGTGGTCGGCAGACTGCCGAAGGTGGCGCCCGTGGGACTAAACGCGTTTAAAGCTGGATTCGTGATCTCTTCATGCTCGCCGTGATTGCCCACGTATTTGGCGCTCACCGTCGTGTGCCAGCCTAAAGCCTGCTGTAGTTCTAGGTCCCACTCGTCATAACGCGGAATCTGCACTTTTCCAGGATTAAAGAAGTTGAAGGCAGGAACCACGCCGCCACCAGCAAAGTTGGCGCGAAACGCAGCATTGGCGGCAGTGGCTTGCCCGTTCAGGCTTCCTGCCGCAGCGGGCGAAAGAGCTCCGTTAAAAAGCACGAACGACGGGTCGTTCGGGGCGTTGGTTAAGATGTCATCGATTCCACCCGTTGGAATGGCATCACTAAAAATGCCGAATCCCCCGCGGACCACGGTGTTCTTGGCTCCGAAGGGCGACCATGCGAAACCGACCCTCGGCTGGTACACGATCGATGTGACCGACGGAAAGGCAGTTTTCAAGCCCGTGGTCAAGGCCTGGTTCACAGGCGCCGTCCGTTCTAGATTCTGAAATGAGCCTGACAAGCTTTGGAAGCAATTGGTTTGGCAGACTGGATTCGACAAATGGTCAAACCGCATGCTAAGCGTTAGCTTCAAGTTGGAAGTAACCTTGACCTCGTCTGATGCATACCATCCAAGTTGATAAAGCGCGATCGGCACATTCGTGTTGAGAGGAAAATTCTGCGCCACCAGATTCCCTACCGCCGCGTTGCCAGGCGCGACCCCTCCGAATGCGAAGTCGTTCAGCGAGACTTCCTCAGCGAAAGGAATCACTCCGGTGAAGTTATGGTCGCTCACATCGTCACGGCGGAAGTTCACTCCGAACCGAAGACCGTGCCTTCCGTGAGTCCAACTAAAGTCATCGACTATTCCATACTGAGTGACAGACCGGCCTTGCGGGAAGGCGGTACCATCATTGTTCAGAGGGAATAGAGAGTTATCGCCGAGCAAAACCGTCTGAGGAAGAGTCTGGAATTCGGCGGTGGGGTTCGTCATGGTGAACAGCGCGCTGTACCACTGCAGTGAGGCGATGAAGTTATTTACCTTGTTGTTCCCGAATGTATGGGTTTCGCTCAACTGGCTTTGCCACTCCGGTTGAGCACTGTGAGCATCGAAGGCGGAGCTTAGAGGGTCGGTGTAAGTTGCCTGGAGGCCGCTTTCATGTTGCACTCGGACGAACAGTTTGTCGTTGTTGCCAATGTTCTGATCGTAGCGGCCCACGATCAGATAATCGTTGGTTGCCTGCGACGTTCCACCCTGCAGTTGCGTGGCGCACGGGTTGCCTGTCCCGAACGCGACTCCCGCCAGGCTCGTGACGTTTGAACAACCCCCACCCGCGAGGGTATTCTGAGCGCGGGCCGCACCCGGGGTAGCATTCCAGATTCCAAATAGCTGATTGTAAAAGGGCACCGAGGCAGGACTGACGTTGTTTAGGTTAGCAACTACAGCACTTTCAAATTGCTGAGTCGGAAGATTGACCGAAAAAAGCGACGGAATCACAAGGCGGATGCCTTCGTAGTCGACAAAGAAGAACGATTTGTCCTTCTTAATTGGTCCACCGAATGAGGTTGCATACTGATTCGCGTTCACAAACGGACGTGGAGCGACCTCGCTCCCGGCAATCGCATTCGCCTGGTTCCGGAAATAGTTGTTCGAGTTCAAAGCTCGGCCGTTCCACCAGTACTCCGCATTTCCATGGAAGGAATTCGCGCCGGATTTCGAAACGTAATTGATATTCGCGCCCGCCAGCCCGCCAAATTGGCCACTGTAGCCATTGGTCACTACGCTGGTCTCTTGCACATCGTTCAACCCGAGCGTCAGGTTGGTCGCGCCGCTGTTGTTGACGTTGAAGTAGGGATCGTTGTCATTGGCCCCGTCGTAGGTGAACACATTGGAGTTCGACGGCAAACCGAAGAACTCATAGTTACCGCCGCCAAACACAGCCCCCCCGGTCGTGTTCATCACCACCCCAGGCGCCGTCAAGGCAACAGCGCTCAGGTCATTTCCCGGATTCGGCAAGACGGCAATCTGCTGGGCATTGAAGTTTGTTTGAAGATTGGCGTCCTCGGTCTCGACACCTGTCACCTCATCAGTCACTTCTACGGATTCGTTTCGCGATGAGAGAGATAGTTGCAGGTTCACCGTGGTGCTGGTCCCGAGTATGACCGTTACGGTCTTGATGACCTTCTGAAAACCGGCAGCATTCGCCGACACCGAATACTTTCCAGGCTGCAGGAAAGAGAAGTTGTACAATCCTTGCCCATTGGTTGTCGTGGAAGTCAAACTGCCAGTGTCAACATTCTTTAGCGTGATAGGCGCGCCGGAGACGACGGCCGCTGCTGGATCCGTAACAAGCCCAGCGATGTCTCCAGTTGTTGAAGTCTGTGCGCCGACTCTGATCGCCGCCATCAATACAACCAATAGCAACATTAAGTGTGTTTGCGCGAAGGTATTGGACCGTTGCTGCCGATCACAGTCTTTCATCTTTTTGCTCCACTTCTTTTGGCGTTCGATTTTGCTTTAACTACATGAGAACGTCTCAGGTCCAGTTTTATTCCCCCACTCTGAGAGAAACAGTTTTCTCTGATATACAAAGCTTTTGGGACGACACCTCACCGACAGATGCCTTGCTGTTGATGAGACTTGGCACTGCCGGCGACTTTGCGGCGTGCGACCGTGTGTAACAATCGCAGCAAGGGCGTATCGAAGTACGCCCTTGCCAAGATTCGGTTCGTAGTTGACGGTGAGGCTGACAGGTACACCGTGGCTTAATGCGCTCGATGTCCCCGTCACTGTTAAGGTCGTTTGAGATGCGACTCTTTCATTGGTGATAACTGCGTCCGTTATGGTTTTATGCCGTATCTGCCGCGCACGCCTCGGTCATTTCCATACATGTAAGTGCTCACTACGTTAGACGTGCTCATGAGTGACGAGATACAGGGCGAATGTCATTTGCTTGTCACTTATTTGTTGAAAAGCTGTCACTGGTGCGAACGCGCGGTAGTATTCATAGCTGGCGCTATGTTGTACGGTAACCCGATAGGTATTCGAGTTCGTGACTGATCAGTGTGGCTGGACGTTCATTCGGGGAAGGATTTTGTTACCGAGCGACACTAGTCGAGTATATCCGAGGGATTGAGTCACGAAGATACTCGGCAAAAAGACCGATAATCTTTTTCGTCACCCTGCCCGTCGGAGCGAACTCTTCGGGAGCTAAGGTAGTCCACTCGTCGAAGTATCTGTTAAGTCGTTTGCGAAGGTTTAACCGAACTCGCCACAGCCGCGCCTTCACCGCCGCCTGAGTCAGGTTTAGCGTTTGTGCGGTCTGTGCGATTGGGAGTCCCTCGACGTCACCGAGTACAAAGACCCGTCCGCAAAATCGGACGCAGTTCTTCTACCGTTCTGACAAGGATGGCTGGTAATTCAGATGCCCAGCATAGCTGTTCCGGATTCGGGGTTCGGTCTGGGACGTCCACTGGAAGCACCTCTCTGTCCGCCTGAAGATCTTCATCCAACGAAACCTCTTTTTGGGTACGCTGTTCTCGGAGCTTCATAAGCGACTGATTTACAGTGATGCGAATCAGCCAGGTTGAGAATTGGGAATCTTTTCGGAATGCGGGCAGGTTCTGGAAGGCACTCAAGAGCGCTTCTTGGACCGCGTCTTCGGAATCTTCCCTGTTATGCGTGACGGTTTGAGAGGTTCGGAGAAGTCTGCGGTCGTATCGCTTTACGAGTTGCTCGAAAGCGGCAAGATTCCCTTTCTGGGTAGCGTGGACAAGATCCAGGTCATCGCTTGCCACCTCCCTCACTACGAATTGTGCCGAGTTTGCAGTCATATCGGTCCGCAGCGTTTCGGAGGACAACCATTTGCAGCGGCAGCGAGATGCTACGAGTGGAAAGCCGTCTCCGTTGCACGCCATCTGGAAGTCTGAGCTTACTGCACCACGACTTTTCCGGTCATTTTCGGGTGCACCGAGCAGAAGTACGAATAGGTTCCCGCCTTGGTGAACTTGAAAGAGAACTTCTCGTCCGTATCCATCACCTTGGACTTGAACACACCGTCTGTGCTCACCGTCGTATGGGGGATGTCATCTTTGTTTGTCCAGGTAACCGTCGCTCCGACGGGTACGGTGATCGTCTGCGGCCCAAAAACAAAATTGTCGATTTTCACCTCCGTGGCGGTTCCGGAGGGTTGGTCATTCGCCGCAAGACTGCGGGGCCCCGGCAATAGGAGCAGCATCGCAATCAGTAGCGGTGCTGGCATACTTGCCATCCACAAAGTTTTCTTCGTCATTGTTTTATCCCTTCTAGGTTGATCTGCTTGCTCGATGTTGCTGGTTGATCTTCTTTTGCACTTTGTTCTTGACGGTGCACCAAAGGATTGACTCAACGCCCCCCAGGGCCGCCACCATTACCTGAGGGCGAAGTGCCCAAGTCGAGTGGCGAATCGACAACCGCGAGGCTGCGGCCGCTGACCAGATAGTTCACGTCCGTGATTCCCAACACCCGTTGCAACTGGTCGGCTGGCACTTTCATGGGTCCGGCTGAGGGAGCAGTTCCCGGCGCAGGTTGAGGAAAGGCGGTCGACATAGCCGTGTGGAACGACACCTTGCCTTCGACCTTCTGCATGATCTGGTGAATGTGGCCGTTTAGCACTGTCACGGAACCGAAACGCTTGACGTAAGACAGAGCTTGTTCGCTGTCGTCGGTTCCCCAGCCCCAATCTCGATAGATGGTCCACAATGGAATGTGTGCAAAGAGCACAATCGGAGTGCTGGCAGAACGGCCCTTGAGATCGTCCTCCAGCCACTCCAGTTGTTCGTGACCGAGCGACCCCATGCCGCCGGCCTTGAGATTGGCGACATTAACGAGCCCCAGAAAGTGGACACCCTTTTGATCGAAGCTGTACCAGCCACCGCCTTTTGTGCCTTTCCCATAGCGCTGGAGATATTGCTCGCCGTTGTCGGTCAGCATGTCGTGCTCGCCCGGCACAAAGTAGATTTGTTTCGCGGAGGCTCCTTTTAAAACCTGGTCCAGCGTGTCGAACTCACTCGGCTTCGACAGCTGACTCAGGTCACCAGTGTGAATGATGAAATCCGGCTTGTCGGGCATGGCGTTGATCTTGTTGATTGCCGTCTGCAGAGTAGCGGTTACGTCCGGGTTGGCCGGCTTGTTAAATCCGATGTGGCTGTCGCTGATCTGCACAAAGCTGAAGTCCCCGCCTTTTCCGGCGTCTTTGCCGTGGCTTTTAGCGAAGGCCCGCGACGATGGTATGCCGCCGCTCATAGTCCAGACCAGGCCTGTACCTGCCCATGCCATGCACTTCAGGAATCCCCGACGATCGACGCCGTCGTTGTTGAGGTCCTGCAATTTCTGATCGATAAGATCTTTGTTCTTGTCCGTCATCTGGCCTCCGATGTTTTTGTAGTGTTCGCAGTTGATAACTGGCCCGCGTCGGTTTTATTCCGGACAAAATAGAAGGGCATCCGAATCTTCCGCGGTTGTCTGCCGCATTGCCGCCTAGGGGGAGACTGCATAGGGAATACAACGGTGGCAAAGTTACGCGAGGGATGTCACCCGGGAAGGGCAACCTGATTCAGATCTGGCTTCGTGGTGCCGTCAGTGGCGGGTTCGGACCTGCGTTGAGCGAATTCGACGCGGCGGGCGTTCCCGCGCCCGCCGCGTCTTCAGTCGAGTGCTGTTCTCACCTTGTCAACGAGCGGGCGAGCGCTAGCCACGACGGCATCATCGTCAGCAGCGCATTCCTCGCCCCCGCACCAACGACCTGACATCGGAACACGTATTTCACGTTCCCGGTCATCGCTTGCGCGCCTTTGCGCAAAGAATTCCAAAAGCTCGACCTCGCCCGTACGTATCGGGGATTGTCGCGATGTGTCTTCCGTATTAACCGTCATAAATGACTCTTGCTCCCCTATGTATTCCTAAGCTGGATCTCGTTCGAGCACCCTAACCAGGGAGATTCACACCGCTCAAAAAGCCGCCCAAGTGCCCCGTCAAAGCGACGATGCCGACTGCCAGAAGTTCAAGGGCCAGACGGTAGCTTGGCAGGTGCACTGACCGTCGTCGCGCGCGGAAATGCACCCACCACACCAGCCAGATCATCACCGTCGAAACACCCGCCAAAACGAGGTGCAGCAGCAGGACTCCCTTCAGTTTCTGCCCCTCGAGTTGGAACTGCCACGCGAGTAGCCCAGTGGCGAGAACCGGAACAGTCGAAATCGCCGCCACCAGCAGGTTGTAGTAGGCTGCGTGCGCTAGGCTACGTCGTTTCGTCCATTGCGCGATAATGTCGAACACCACCGCGGTGATGAACAGGGCGATGGGAAAGTGGATTAGCACCACATGTTGGGCCTGCTTCGCCAAAAGCACCGTCTTGAGATCGAAAGGATTGGCCATCACCAGCCCGCTCCGTAGTTGCTCGAGGACTCTGTTTCTGCCGGCTGGCGGTCTGCCGGCTTCGAAACCACCCATAATCCTTCGTCATTCAAGACATCGATGAAATTGCGATCGTCTTGAAGCCACTCCACTACTCCCGAGAACTTTTGCACTACCTGCGGAGCGGCCGCATTCGACAGATCCCCAAAGTACAAGGCTGTCACTCGAGGTGCCGCTGCGCATCGGCGGGACACCCGTTTCGGCAATGATCGCCATATCCCCCGGTCACGTTCATCTTGCTCGACATGGCTGGATCCGGCCACGGGATTAACGATTCTGCTTCCTCTGGCTGTTCACAATCCGCCTCCTGTGAAATGACCTTCACCATGGATAACGGACTTCTTAACGTTTTATTCCGTTGGGATCGCATAGTTATCCCGAGCGGCACGACAAATTGATTCCACTTCAATGGAATATTTGAGTAGGAAGCTAGTTTTCAACAGTAATGTGGATTATTTCGGGGCGTTCATGAGAGGCGGTCGTCATGATTGCGGTGTTTGTCATGCCAATCGCTTAGCCTGCCCCCCAGTTTTTTTCAACAATTTGTTGTTTAGAAGGGAATAAATCCAGGACTGCGAAGTTCTGATCATGTGGACCTGTCAGGAGCGAATCTCCAACTCGACTCGTTCGAAGAACTGGCCATCCCGCTCTTCGATCAGCTTTACAACTTCGCTCATTGGCTCACACAGAATCGCGACGAAGCCGAAGACTTGGTTCAGGAAACCTACGTTAAGGCGTTGAAAGGATTCCCTTCCTTTCAGTTGGGTACTAATTTCCGGGCATGGATCTATCGCATCTTGCGCAATACGTTCTTGACCTCTCGGAAGGGCTTGAAAGTTACAATGACCGTACCTCTCGATTTCGATGAGGAGGAAGAGGGACCGGAACCTGCCATTGAGAGCGATACGCCAGAGACGCTCCTGTTGGCGCGATCGAGCCACGAATTGCTGCAGAAGGCGATCGATGAACTCCCGGTGCATTTCCGAGAGATCCTTCTTTTGTGCGAGGTAGAGGAGATGTCATATCAAGAGATTTCCGACACGCTCGCGGTTCCTATCGGGACCGTAATGTCGCGCTTATGGCGTGCGAGAAAAACTCTACGGAATCAATTGCGACCGCCGTTGCAACAAGAAGCAGGACTACGAATTCCTAGGGGGACGAACCATGGTCTGTGAATCCTGGAAGGCACAACTCGACACTTACCTGGACGGAGAAGTTCCACAAGAAGAGATGCGAACTTTCGACGCTCATGTGCGCAATTGCCCCTCGTGCTCTGCGGATGCCCTCTCGCGCGTGCAGTTGAAGCGCGCGATTCAGGTGGCTGGAAAACGTTTCACTCCCAGTGCTGATTTCCGGAATCGGATGCAGCAGCGCATTGCGTCCAAGCCGCGCCGCAGTTTCCGTCTGGGATGGATGTTAGCGGCGGCGGCAGCCATGGTTCTCGTGGTCGGAACCTTGACTTCAACCTATCTAGGAAACCGACCCGGCCGAGACCAGGTGTTCAGCGAGATTGCCGACTTGCACGTAGCAACGCTGGCCAGTTCAGCGCCGGTGGACGTGATCTCAACAGATCGGCACACGGTAAAACCCTGGTTCCAGGGAAGGATTCCTTTCGCCTTTAATTTGCCGGAAATCCAGAATAGCGGCTTTTCTCTGCTGGGCGGGCGCATGACCTATCTTGAGCAAACGCCGGGTGCGCATCTCATTTACGACGTGGGCAAGCACCATATTTCCGTCTTCGTATTTCAGGAACGGTCCTTGCCAGCAAGCTTGACTGATAGCTCTATCCTGCCGGGCAAATTGTCGTTCAACATGGAAACCTGGAGTCAGGGCGGGCTTCGCTATTTCGTGATCGGCGACGCAAGTGCTGCGAACATCGATAGCCTCGCGAAATTGTTTAAAGCCGCGTCATAGATGGGACATCGGTAATTCTGATGACTCGTGTCAGGTGGCCGTCAGCCGACAAGGCACGGTGCCTGTTCAACTTCGCTGCAAACTCCGCTCCTCCCGTTGTGGTTACCCCTGGCTGGTTGGCCGTGGCAGCACTCCCTTCCGTCCTTCCCGAAATTTTTTTTGCCGCGGTGGGAATAATCTCCAACCCACCCAGTTTAGATAGTTACTGGACCTCAGACTTCAGACCGTAGTTCTCGATCATGCCGCCACGGCTTGACGACTGGAGGTCAACAAATCAGCCAGCTTACGTCGTGCACGTACGTAAGCGACTGTGTCTTTTGGAGGAACGCTCATGCTCATGCCCCATTGGAGGAAGATTCTCCTATGTTCTTGCCTTTTCGCGGCCGTGGCCGCATTGGGTACGGGACTCGCCAGAGTCGCAGCGAAGTCAGCAACTGAAGCGCCCGCTGGTTTTAACACTCCCAGCTTCAACAGCGCACAAAGCATCAGCAACGGAATTGTCGAGCCACCCGGGGACAGTTTTGCTCGGGATCAGCAGGTCTATGAGAAAAACGAGACAGTCGCGGATGGGCTTGGACCTGTGTACAACGCAACCAGCTGCGTCGTTTGCCATCAGAATCCAAACAGTGGGGCAGCCAGCCAGATCACAGAACTCCGGGTTGGGCACAATGATGGGAATGGCAATTTTGTCAACCCGACAATCTTCATCAACGACGGAAAAGATACGATTACCGGCAGGTCCATTGTCAATGACCGCGCTATCGGTCCGGAGGCCCAAGAACACATACCTGCGACAGAAAACATCCGCACGTTACGCGCTGCTCTCAACACCTTGGGCGATGGCTTTGTAGAAGCCATAGGGGATGGGACTCTGATTGCAATCGCCGCGAAACAACCCGAGCTGACTGACGGTAAAGTTCATGGGGAAGTGGTGCAGGCTCCGATTTTCGAGGCTCCTGGACAGACTCGTGTCGGACGCTTCGGCTGGAAGGACCAGCACAGCAGCTTGCTCTCCTTTATCGGCGACGCCTATCTCAACGAGATGGGCATCACGAACCGCCTGCGCCCCAAAGACGTTACGACAGTGCTCAAGACTACGACGGACCCGGAAGATCAGCCAGATAACCTTGGCTTGGCTGACATCGACCACTTTGCTCAGTTCATACGCGGCACAATGGTTCCACCACGCGACACAGTACTGGCTGCAACCCCAGCAGCCTTGAAAGGTGGAAGGCTTTTCGGGCAGGTCGGTTGTAGTGTCTGCCACGTCGAATCCATAACGACGGCTCCTGCAGGGGCAGTTATCGATGGTGGGATGTTCACTGTTCCGGAGGCCCTGGGGGATAAAACAATTCATCCCTTTAGTGACTTTTTGTTACATGACATCGGAACCGGAGATGGCATTGTCCAGGTTGGACCGCAAGACACGGCCAACAAACTAAGAACTGTGCCACTCTGGGGTTTGCGCACAAAAGCGCGCTTCATGCATGACCTGAAGTCGTTATCTCTCGAAAATGCTATCTCGCGTCACCAAGGCGAAGCCCACGATCCTGCACAACGGTTTAAGGAGTTGAGCCCTGAAGATAGAAATGCGTTGATTACTTTCTTGAACTCGCTGTAAAGGTAGTCACAGGTTACTGGTAAGAGAAGGCGGTCCGTTTGAGTGTCACGCCCGAAGAGCGCTGTTCCCTTTTACACAGCTACGCTGAACAAAATTCAGCGTAGCTGGGTGCTCTCATAGAGCAAAACCTCAAGGCTTCCATCTTCGTTCACAGATCAATTGATGCAGCCCGCTTTATTGGACAGCGCGCAACGAGCGCCTCTTATACCAGACGACTCTGTTGCCGACGTCCGTCATGGGCTGACTCTCGCCGGCGTCCTCCACGGAGTGAAGACCCGCCCTTTCGCTCACTGGCACGTAGCCCAGAATCTTGCCGGTCCTGCGATCCAACTTGACTACCCATCCGGGTGCTCCGGGAGGCTCATTCAGCGGTTGCATTCCCGCCCATAGCGTCCCATTCGCGCCCAGCTTGAGCGAATACGTTCTTCCCAGGTTTGGAATCTCGCCCAAGAACTTTCCGTCGAGGTCGAATTTCTCAATCCGTCCGTTCTCGCGGTCAGCAACATAGAGTATGTCGTTCTCATCCGCCACGATGGAGTGCGGCAAGTGGAACTGGCCCGGACCCGCGCCTGCACCGCCCCACTCGCGAACCTTCTTGCCATCAGCCGTGTACTCAAGGATGCGCGCGTTGGCATAACCGTCGCTGATGAAAATCCGTCCCTTCGGCGCAAATGCAACATCGGTCGTTCCGCGGAAAGGGCTGATCGCCGGTTCCGGCTGCCCGCCCACGTCGATCTCGAGCAGCTTCTTGCCCTTCGGACTAAACTTGATCACTGTCGAACTTCCCGCATCGACCGTCCAAACATTGCCCTCGGGGTCGAGCCGGATCGCGTGCGGAATCTTGTACAGTCCTTTACCAAACGAGCGCAGGACACGCCCTCCCTTGTCAACCGCTATGACTGGATCTGCTTTGTCGCCCCGCTGTATGAGCCACGTCACACCAGTCTTAGCGTCGCGCGCCAGCCACGACACCATGCCAAGTTCCTGGCCCTTGGGTAGCTCTATCAACAGGTCCGTCTGTTCAAGCTGGAGTTTCGGAGACGCCTCAATGAGGGCCCGAAGTTTGGCGGTCTTATCGTCTCTCGCTTCGGTCTCAGCGGGAGTCAAGGCTGGCCCGCCCTGAGCGAAAAGAGCCAAGCAAAACAGTCCGATTAGCAGCTTCCGAAGACACATCGCGCGGTGATCTTGGAGTTTCGCGCTCCCATTAGACGTGCCGACAACCCGCAGGTAAGAAAACATCCTATTAGAATCCCCCAGCCGCATCGTAAAGTGCGCTGCGTTCGTGCAGACACTGTGAGTTTGGCTTATTTATGCACGCAAAGCATCCGGGACGGCGGAGCTCCGGTGACGAAGCTCCGGTGACGAAGCTCACCCGGGCCTTCTCCCCTATCGAGGGGGACTGGTTTCTGCGAAGTCTCGGTATTGCAATTGCCAACAACGTGATGCGCGATAGATTCTCATCCACTTTCGAACGTAC
>Ga0210398_10004336_pt1 | contig 13350 bp, 10 predicted proteins | sample IncBWC4OmetaG_FD_161047 | JGI IMG/M metagenome (GOLD analysis project Ga0210398, IMG submission 161047) | Forest soil microbial communities from Barre Woods Harvard Forest LTER site, Petersham, Massachusetts, United States - Inc-BW-C-4-O | ecosystem: Environmental > Terrestrial > Soil >... | reverse complement strand
AGGCTTCGACCCGAGCTTCTTCTGCTGCGTTCAGATAACAGACGGTAAGCGCCGCCTGATAATACCACCCGAGCTTACCGCCCTCGAAGAACAGCTCCGGTAGCGAACCCGGGACGTCTGCTGCTCATCAAAACCGGGTGAGCGAGACTTCCGCTGCTCTGCGTTGTCGCCTATCGTCGCCCCACAAAAATCGAGGGGAGGCTATGATGGACACGCACGCGCCCGAACTCCTGACCATGGTGCCGCGCACCAGCTTTTCGCGCCGCGGTTTTGTGATGACATCGCTGGCGAGCGGTTTCGCGCTGGCGGCCGGCCCGGCCTCGGCCGACGCCATCACGACCGACACCACCGGGCTCGAAGCCGGCGAGGTCAAGGTACCGACGGCCGACGGTGAGATGCCCGCCTATCGCGCGATGCCGGCGACTGGCGGGCCGTTCCCGACGGTACTGGTGATCCAGGAAGTGTTTGGCGTGCACGAATGGATCAAGGACATGTGCCGCCGCTTCGCCAAGGCCGGCTATTACGCGATCGCGCCGGCGCTCTACGCGCGCCAGGGCGACCCGTCGAAATACACCGACATCCCGACCCTGATCTCGGAGATTGTCGTCAAGGTGCCGACCGACGAGGTGATGAGCGATCTCGACGCCACCGTCGTCTACGCCAAATCGACCGGCAAGGCCGACACCGCGAAGCTCGGGGTGACCGGGTTCTGCTGGGGCGGGTTCGCGACCTGGATGTACGCGGCGCACCAGCCCGCATTGAAGGCAGCGGTCGCGTTTTATGGCGCGCCGCGCAAGCCTAGCGACCTGACGCCGCAAAACCCGGCGGACATCGCCGGCGATGTGCATTGCCCGGTGCTGGCCTTCTATGGCGGGCAGGACAAGAGCATCACGCCCGAGGACATCCAGAAGCGCGACGATGTCTGCAAGGCGGCGGGCAAGACCTGCGAGAGCAAGGTCTACGCCGACGCGCAGCACGGCTTCATGGCCGATTACCGGCCGAGCTACAACGCCGACGCCGCGAAGGACGCATGGACCATGGCGCTCGCCTGGTTCAAGAAATACGGCGTCGCTTAGCGAACCGTCATTGCGAGGAGCGCGCTGCGCGACGCGGCAATCTCCATCCGTATGAGACTCTGACGGAATGAGATTGCTTCGCTGCGCTCGCAATGACGACATGGGTTGATATGATCGCCGCTTCCTCAGGGGGTGGCGATCATGATCATCAAGGAACATGCGTTCGAGGACATCGCGACCCCGACCGGGCCGATGCGGGTGCATCTGTTCGAGCCGCAAGCTCCCGGGAAGTACCCGGGGATCGTGCTCTATTCCGAGATCTACCAGATCACCGGCCCGGTGCGCCGGATGGCGGCGTTTCTCGCCGGCCAAGGTTTTGTCGTCTCGGCGCCCGAGGTCTATCACGAGTATGAGACGCCCGGCACGGTGCTGCTTTACGACAAGCCGGGCACCGACCGCGGCAATGACCTCAAATTCGAGAAGCCGGTCGCCGCGTTCGACAGCGATGCGCGCGCGGCGCTCGACCACTTGAAAGCGCACCCGGCGTGCAGCGGCAAGCTCGGGGCGATGGGGATTTGCCTGGGCGGGCATCTCGCGTTCCGCGCCGGGATGAACCCGGATGTCGGTGCCACCGCGTGCTTCTACGCGACCGACATCCACGATCATCAGCTCGGCAAAGGCAACAACGACGACAGCCTCAAGCGCGCCGGCGACATCAAGGGCGAGCTTTTGATGATCTTTGGCCGGCAAGATCCGCATGTCCCGCTCGCCGGCCGCCGGTTGATCCGCGACACGCTCGAAGAGGTTGGGACGAATTATACCTGGCACGAGTTCAACGCGGCGCATGCCTTTATGCGCGACGAGGGCGCGCGCTACGACGCGGCGCTGGCCTGGCACTGCTACGGGCTGGTGACAGAGCTTTTCAAGAGGCGGTTGGGGTAGAGGTGCGTCGGCTGCCCCTCACCCGCCTCGCGCTGATCGCGCTCGGCACCCTCTCCCCGTGAACGGCGTGAACGGGGAGGGGGCAAAATCGTAAATTCCGATTCGTTCTCGTGCTCTACGCCGCCTGCGCGACCGGGATCGGCGCCTCGCCTTTGAGCATCAGGCGGTAGAGATAGCGGCACTGGTTCATGTCGTAATCCGGGTTCGCCTTGTGCAGCACGCTGCGATTGTCCCAGATCACCATGTCGCCATAGCGCCATTGGTGGCGATACTCGTATTTCTTTTGCGTCGCGTGGGCCATCAGCTCGGCCACAAGGTCGAGCGCCTCGTCATCCGACATCCCTTCGATCGCCTCGATGCGCACGGGATTGAGGAACAGCGCCTTGCGGCCGTTATCGGGATGGACGCGCACCAGCGGGTGCACCCCCGCCGGTGGCAGCGCCTTGAGGCTCTCCTCATTTAACGGCTTTAGCGGGCGCGGGCTGTATTTGCTCAGATAGACGTGCACCGCCTTGAGGCCGTCAATCTTCTGCTTCATCGCCGTGGACAACTCGTCATAGGCGAGATGCATGTTGACGTATTGCGTGTCGCCACCACTCGACGGCAGCTCGACCGGGTAAAGGATCGTCGCCTTGGGCGGCGCCGGATGGTTCGAGTGATCGGTATGGAAGGTCTCGCCCGGGATCATCCGCCGCGTACCGAGAAACTCGGTGTTGGTCACGTAGTACATCTCCGGGAAACCGGGGACGTGCATGTCCTTCTTGTCGTGCGGCTGCAGCTCGCCAAACACCTGGACGGCGTGCAGGAAATCGGCTGGCTCGTATTTCTGCTCGCGGATCACCAGCACATGGTGCTGCGCCCAGGCGCGGTTGAGCGCGGCCCTGGTTTCGGCATCGATGGGCTTCGACAGATCGAGCCCGGTGACTTCGGCCCCGGTATGCGGGGTCAGCGGCGTGATCCGATACGCCATGGCGATGCCCTCCATCCGGTGTGTTGAACGGATTCTAGGCCCCTTGCCCAGGCATGCGAAACCCGAAAAACGCTCAGGTGATCTGCGCCAGCTCCCGCGCGCGGACGGAATGCGCGGCCGCGGCGTGGTCCTTGGCCAGCACGGTATAGACCGCGGGCAGCACGAAGAGCGTGAACAGCGTGCCGATCGACATGCCGCACACGACGACAATGCCGATCGAGAAGCGGCTCGCCGCGCCGGCGCCGGCCGCGGTCACCAGCGGGAAAAGACCCACCACCATCGCCGCGGTCGTCATCAGGATCGGCCGCAGCCTGACGCGCGCGGCGCGCTCGATGGCGTGGCGACGATCGAGCCCTTCGCTCAACTGTAGCTGGTTGGCGAACTCGACCATCAGGATGCCGTGCTTGCTGATGAGTCCGACCAGCGTCACCAGACCGACCTGGCTGTAGATGTTCATCGTCGAGACGCCAATGAACAACGGCAGCAGCGCGCCAAACATCGACATCGGCACACTGACGAGGATCACGAACGGGTCGCGCAGGCTCTCGAACTGCGCTGCCAGCACCAGGAAGATGATGACCAGCGCGAAGACGAAGGTGACGACCAGGGCGTTGCCTTCCTGCACGTATTGCCGCGAATCCGACAGGTAGTCGTGGTTGAAGCCCTGCGGCAGGTCCTTGGCCTGCTGCTCGAGGAAATCGACCGCCTGGCCCATCGTCACGCCGGGCATCGGCACCGCCTGAAACGTCGCCGAGTGCAGCTGGTTGTAGCCGGTCAGCGCATTGGGCGCCGTGGTGGTCGAGACCTTGACAAGGTTCGACAGCGGCACCGGGTCACCCGCCGCGGACTTCACGTAATACTGGGTCAGCGTATCCTGGTTGAGCCGGCTGACGCGCGGCACCTGTGGGATGACTTCGTAGGAGCGGCCCTGAAGGTTGAAGCGGTTGACGTAGTTTTCGCCGACCAGCAGCGCCAGCGTGTCGCCGATCGACTGCATCGTCACGCCGAGCTCATTGGCTTTCGAGCGGTCGACATCGATGCGGATCGTCGGCTGGTTAAAGTCGAGGTCGCTGTCGACGACAATGAACAGGCCGCTTTTGCGCGCGGCGGCCTTGATCTGGTTCATCGTGTTGTAGATCGAGACGAAATCGCCCGTCGAATAGATCACCATCTGCACCGGCAGGCCGCCGATCGACGCGGGCAGCGGCGGCAGCGAGAACGCGAATGCCTGCATTCCCTCGATGCCGTTGAGCTTGGCCTGCATGAGCGGCTTGATCTGTTGCGCGGTGCGGGTGCGCTCGTCCCAGGGCTTGAGGATCATGCCGGCGATGCCCTGGTTGGGGCCGTTACGGCCGTTCACCACAAAGCGCAGATCGCTTTCCGGGAACGAGCTCAGCGCCTTGTCCATCTCGTCGCCATAGGCGTCGAGGTAATCGAGGTTCGCGTATTGCGGCGCCTTGGTCAGCGCGAAGAGCACACCCTGGTCCTCTTCGGGCGCCAGCTCCTTCTTGGTGTTCATGTACATAAAGCCGAGAGCGACAAAGATGGCGGCCGCGAAAAGCGCGGTCACCGCGCGATAATCGAGCGAGCGCTCGAGCCGGCGGCCATACCAATTCGCCAAGCCGTTGAAACCGCGATCGAGCAGGTGCGCAAAGCCCTTTTCGGCCGTGCCTTGCTTCAGGAGCAGCGAACACATCATCGGCGACAAGGTCACCGCCACGACGCCGGAGATGATCACCGACCCCGCGAGGGTGAAAGCAAACTCGCGGAACAGCGTTCCGGTGACGCCGCCGAGAAAGCCGATCGGCGCGTAAACCGCCGCCAAGGTCAGCGTCATCGTGATGACTGGCCCGGCGATCTCGCGCGCGCCGATCAGCGCCGCCTGCGGCGCGCTTCGCCCTTCCTCGATATGGCGATAGACATTCTCGACGACGACGATCGCATCGTCGACCACCAGGCCGATCGCCAGCACCATCGCCAGCAAGGTCAGCAGATTGAGGCTGAAGCCGAGGGCCGACATGATGAGCCCGGCGCCGATCAGCGACAGAGGGATCGTCACGATCGGGATCACAACCGAACGCAAGCTGCCGAGGAACAGGAAGATCACCACGACGACAATGACCACCGCCTGGCCGAGGCTGGTCTGCACCTCGTCGATCGAGGCCTGGATGAACTTTGTCGAGTCGTAAGCCACCTGCATCTTGACCGCGGGCGGCAACGTCCGCTCGATCTGCGGGAAGAGCGCCCGTACGCCCTTGACGATCGACAGCGGATTGCCGTCTGGGGTCGACTGGATGCCGACAAAGACCGCGTGCTGGCCACTCATCGCGACGCTCGAGGTCCAGCTTTGCGCCGCGAGCTCGACACTGGCGATGTCTTCCATGCGGACGACGGCGCCGTTCGCCGACTTGACGATCATCTTCTTGAACTGGTCGACATCGGTGAGACCGGTCCGCGCGTCGACATTGGTGACGGTGTACGCGCCTTTCGCCTGGCCGGGCGCCGACTGGAAGTTGTTGGCGAGGATTGCCTGGGCAACATCGTCGCCCGAGATGCCACGCGCGGCCATCTTGTCGGGGTCGAGCCAGAGCCGCATCGCGAAGGTCTGGCCGCCGAGGATTTCGGCCTGCGACACGCCGTCGACGGTCGCCATCAAGGGCTGCACGACGCGGGTTATATAGTCGGTGATCGCCGAGGCCGGCAGGGTCGCACTGCCAAAGCCGATATACATGATATCGGTCGTCTGCCCGGTCTGCTTGAGGATGATCGGGTCCTGCGAGCCGGTCGGCAGCAGGTATTTGACCTGCTGCACCTTGGCGAGAACGTCGGAAAGCGCCTTGCTCGGGTCGAAATTGAGCTTGATGTAAGCGGTGATCGTGCTGGCGCCGAGCACCGAGTTCGAGGTCATGTAGTCGATGCCCTCAGTGGTCGCCACAGCCTGCTCGATGGGCACCGTGATAAAGCCCTCGATCAGGTCCGGCGACGCGCCGGGGTAGACCGTCGTGACCGTGATCGTCGTGTTCGACAGTTTCGGGTATTGCCGAACCTGCAGCGAATACATCGCCCGCCCGCCGATCAGCAGAATGAGAAGGCTGACGACGGTGGCCAACACCGGCCGACGGATGAAAAGATCGGTGAACCTCATGGCACGCGGACCTATTGCGGCGTCATCTTGGCCGGAGGTTGCGGCGGCGGGTTATCGGTAACGGTGACCGCCGCGCCGTCCTGCACCTTGACCTGGCCAGCGGCGACGACCTGATCGCCGGCTTTGAGCCCGTCGAGCACGGCGACCTTGTTGTCCCAGCGCAAGCCGGTCTTGACCGGCACGCGATGCGCCTTCAGCACCGGCTTGCCGTTGGCGTCCTGGCCATCCTGGCGGATCACATAGGCGCTGTCGCCGTAGAGCGTGTAGTCGACCGCGGTCTCGGGCAGCACCACTTCCGCCGCCTGCTCGGGCAACACCACCGCCGCGTTGACGAACATCCCCGGCAGCAGCGACTCGTCCGGGTTGGGCATCGTCGCCTGGATGTTGAGCGTGCGCGTGTTGGCGGAAATCTGCGGCTCGATCGTGTTGATCGTCGCGCTGAATTTCTTGCCCGGGAACGCATCGGCGGTGACATCGACCTTTTGCCCGACCTGGATCTGCGGCGCCATCTGCGACGGCAGCGTGAAGTTGACGTAAAGCGTCTTGAGGTCGGTCAGGGTGACAACCGGGTTACCGGGGTTCAGGAACTGCCCGAGATTGACCTGGCGCACCCCGAGCCGGCCGGCGAACGGAGCGAGGATGGTCTTCTGTGCGATGATCGCCTGGGTCTTCTGGATGTTCGCGCCGGCCTCATCGAGCTGGGCCTGCGCGCTGTCGACATCGGTCTGCGGTCCGAATTGTTTCGCCGCCATGGATTTGGCGCGCCACAGCGTGACCGATGCAAGCTTCGCCTGCGCCTGGAAGTTGGCGAGATCGCCGAGATCGGGCGCGTCGTTGATCTGGATGATTTTGTCGCCTTGCTTGACCTCGGCGCCGGCCTCGAAGTCGATCTCGGTGATCCGGCCACCCACCTCCGGGGTCACCGTGACCTGGCGCACCGCGGTGAGCGAGCCGATGCCGCTGGCAAAATGCGGCACCGCCTCCGTCGTCGCCACGACCGCGCTGACCTGCGTCGGCGGCGGCTTATTATTGGCGAAGAAGGTCGCGATCGCCTTGGCGCGATAAGCGTTGAAGCCGTAAAGCCCGCCCAGCACCAGCGCTACCAGCAGCGCGACGATGACAAACCAGCGCATTTGCTTTGCCCGGGTCGGCGGCTGATGGGTCACCCGCGCGGCGGGCGACGCTTCGCTGTGACGGACGATCGGGCTTACATCATCCATGGTGACAACTCGCTCTAGTCGGCAGCCAACTGCAGCGGAGGCGCGGCGCGCGAGGTGGCGATGACCGCCTCTCTCATGCCGATCCCCCGCAGGATAAAATCGCTGGCGTCGTCGACAAGCTGATCGACGGCGCCCTCGTACGGGACGATGCCCTCACGCGGCAGAAAGGCGAACGCCATCATGGCCGCGACGTGATGGGCGAACCAAAAGCGGTTCGCGTGGTTTCCCGCGACGAGATGGAGATCCCCCGCCGCCTCCGCAGCCTTCATCGAGGCCGCGAAAAGCGGCACGACATGCGGCGTAATCGCCGAGAAGAGTTCGCGCGCGTAATCGCCGTCCTCGAGGATGCTGTGCAGCATCAGCCGCATCTTGAGGTCCATCTCGCCGCGCTCGGCTTCGCCGCCAAGCACAAAACGGCGCACCATAAAGCGCACGATACCGATCGCGGTCTCGGTGCAGGCCGGCAGCGTCGCGAGCTTATGCAAGGCGGGGTCGCCCTCGCAGCCCAGCGTCAAAATCTCACGATAGAGCGACTGCTTCGACGGAAAATGGCGAAACAACAGCGCCTCGGAGACACCGGCCGCGGCCGCCAACTCGCGCGTCGTGGTGCCGGCAAACCCTTTGCGGGCAAACAGAGGCACCGCCGCGTCTACGATCGCCTTGCGGCGGTCGTCACTGTCTAGCCGGGTATTCGCCATAACGGCGCGCTAAGTAAGCGCTTACTTACTTAACGTCAAGGCCTGCATTGCATTGCAATAAAAACACATGCTTGACGCGGTATCGCTGGGTCCTTACGTCCCACGCTCCAGCTAATGAGGCCGACAAATGCCCGCCTACCAGTACATCTATGTGATGAAAGGCCTGGGGAAGTCGTATCCCGGCGGACGCGAGGTGCTGCGCGACATCTGGCTGTCGTTTCTGCCGGGCGCGAAGATCGGCGTGTTGGGTCTCAACGGCGCCGGCAAGTCGACCCTGCTGCGAATCATGGCGGGTCAGGATGGCGAATTTTCCGGCGAAGCGTGGGCCGCCGAGGGCGCCAGCGTCGGGTATCTGGCACAAGAGCCGGTGCTCGATTCGGCCAAGGATGTCTTCGGCAATGTCAGCGAAGGGCTGGCCGCGACCAAGGCGCTGGTCGAGCGCTTTGAGGCGGTCAGCGCGCGCTTTGCCGAGGAGCTTTCCGACGACGAGATGAACGACCTCATCGCCGAACAAGGCGAGCTGCAGGAGCAGATTGACCGGCTCGACGCCTGGGAACTCGATCGCACGATCGAAATCGCGATGGACGCGCTGCGCTGCCCGCCGGGCGACGCGTCGGTGGCCGACCTGTCAGGTGGCGAGCGGCGGCGCGTCGCGCTGTGCCGGCTGCTGCTGCAAAAGCCCGACCTGCTGTTGCTCGACGAACCGACCAACCATCTCGACGCCGAGTCAGTCGCCTGGCTGCAGCGCTTCCTGAAGGATTACTCCGGCACCGTCGTCACGGTGACGCATGACCGCTATTTCCTCGACGAGGTTGCCGGCTGGATCCTCGAACTCGATCGCGGCCACGGCATCCCCTACGAAGGCAACTACTCGGGCTGGCTCGAGCAGAAACAGGCACGGCTGGCGCAGGAAGGCCGGCAGGAAGAGGCGCGGCAGCGCACGCTCGAACGCGAACTGGAATGGGTGCGGCAGAGCCCCCGCGCGCGCCAGGCGAAGAGCAAGGCGCGCCTTCAGGCCTATGAAGAGCTCGTCGCACAGTCACGCGAAAAGGCGCCGGACAACGCTCAGATGGTGCTGCCGCCAGGACCGCGGTTGGGTGACCTGGTTGTCGAGGCGACGGGCGTCGCCAAGGCGTTTGGCGACCGGCTGTTGATCGAGGCCCTCGATTTCCGGCTGCCGCCGGGCGGCATCGTCGGAATCATCGGCCCGAATGGCGCCGGCAAGACGACGCTGTTCCGCATGATGACCGGCGCGGAGGCAGCGGACGCCGGCCAGTTTCGCGTCGGCGAAACGGTCAAGCTCGGCTATGTCGACCAGTCGCGCGACACCCTCAAGGCCGACAACACGGTCTGGCAGGAGGTCTCCGGCGGTCTCGATGAGATCGATCTTGGCCGCCGCAAGATCGCCAGCCGCGCCTATTGCGCGCTGTTCAACTTTCGCGGCTCCGACCAGCAGAAGAAGGTCGGCCAGCTTTCGGGCGGCGAGCGCAACCGCGTGCACCTCGCCAAGATGCTCAAGGAAGGCGCCAACCTGCTGCTGCTCGACGAGCCGACCAATGACCTCGATGTCGACACGTTGCGCGCGCTCGAGGAAGGGCTGCTCGACTATCCGGGCTGCGCGGTCATCATCACCCACGACCGCTGGTTCCTCGATCGCGTCGCGACCCACATCCTCGCCTTCGAGGGCGACAGCCAGACCGTGTGGTTCGAGGGCAATTACGCCGACTACGAGGCGGACCGGAAACGCCGGCTCGGCGCCGCGGCGGCGGAGCAGCCGCGCCGCATCAAATACAAGCCGCTGACGCGGCATTAAGTCGTGTGAGGGCCGGCTAGGAGATCCTCGGGTCAAGCCCGGGGATGGCCGGATAAGGCTCGGGTGCGAGCCTATCCAGCCACTTTCTGGCGCAGGCGGTCGAGCAAGTACTGCACCTGACCCCCGCCTTGCTGGATCACCGAGCCGAACTCATCGCGCTCGGTCACCGCCATGCTGACCCCGGCGACATAGGCGTCGGTGATCTTCCAGCCGCCGCTGTTGACGAGGTGCCATTCGATGCGGATTTTGCCGCCCGCATTGGTGGTGACCTCGCTAAAGACGACGGTTTCGTCGCCTTGCTGCTGCGAATTCAGCGCCTGGAATTTCTCGCCGGCATATTGCGCGAGCCGACCGGCATAAGCCTGCGCCAGATACTCGCGCAGCAAGCCCTGGAATTGCTGCTGCTGTTCGGGCGTGGCGGAGCGCCAGTAGCGCCCGAGCACAAAACGGCTGATTCCCGGCAGATCGAAATCGGACGAGAACAGCTCACGGAACCGCTGCACCCGGGCAGGCGGCTGCACGCTGGGCCCGAGCACCTGGATCGCCTGGACCCCGAGGTCGTTGATGAAGGCGACTGGGTCGGACTGCGCAACCGCGCGCGGCGGCGCTGCCAGCATGCCGGCAGTCAAAATCAGTGCGAGAAGCGCAAACCCACGACGCGTCATTGCAGCACTAACGTCCAGAAGCCGCAGACGAACTCATCGAAGATCTTTGCAGGTCGGCGAGGCCGCCCGCCGACGATGGCGCCGCGGCCGGCTGAGACGTCATCGGCTGGGGCGTCGCCGCTTGCGGGCCGATCATCCGATAGCTCATCGCCGCGGTGGTGGGAGTGGGAGCGGGCAGCGCCGCGACCGACTCGCGTGGGGGAGGCGTGGGCAGTGCGTTCGCGCCTTGCAGCGGCGAGGCATTCGGCACGTCCTCTTTCTGGTGACGGATCTGCGCGGCGCGGCGTTGCCGTGCCAGCGAGCGGACCGTCGCGTAAAAGTCGAGCGAGGTGCGCTCGATCTCGGCGAGGCTCTCGATGTTGCGCGACCGCTCATCGACCCCCGAGACGACAGCGCGGGCAAACGACGCCCAGAGGTAGTGCTTGTTGCTCGCGATGATATTGCCGGGGTCGCCAAAGCTGTCGGCGACATCGCCAAACAGGTCGCGCGGGTTCGACGGGCCCAGGACCGGCAGCATCAGGTAGGGCCCAGACTGCACGCCCCAGGTCGCCAGAGTGATGCCGAGATCGTTGGTGTGATAGGGCACCCCAAGCTTGGCGGCGACATCGATCGTGCCGCCAAAGCCAATCGTCGTGTTGAGCAGCGCCCGTCCGAAGGTCTCGGTGGCAAGGCCAGGCTGCCCCTGCAGCACGTCATTCGCGAAGATGATCGGCGAATTCAGGTTCTGCAGGAAATCGTGGATCATGTCACGGAACGTGCTGGGGATGACCGCGCGATAGGCATTGGCCACCGGAACCAGCACAGTGCGATCAACGCCCTCGTTGAACCCGAAGATCGACCGGTTCATCGCTTCATAAGGATCGTTGATGTCGTCGACGGGCGGCGGCGCGGCGACGGCAGGCGAAGGCTGCTGCGCGGCTGCATCTCGTGCGCCAAACGGCAACAACACGGCCAGCGCCGCCGCAGTCATCAGACCCGAAGAGACGTGCGCAAACTTGCGGCGGCGGTACATTAAGAGCCCTCGCGTTTTCTGGCTGGCAGCGCGCCGGGATAATGAACAATAACGCGCACTCACGGCAAGCGATCCGTGCATCATATAGCGGCATTATACGTAGAAACCATTAACCATGCGGCCCGTTCGACACGCAGGGGTGAGTTGTGCGAACCCAAGCGGCCGGCGCGCCGTATCATGTTTTTCGGGGTGATTCGTGGGCGGTGGCCATTCAGCTTGACGATATAAAGATATCTTTATATGTTTGATCGATGGTTGGTGCCCCCGGAGATTCCGCGTCCGGAAACGCGTCACTGGGCGATCTCCTCGCCGCGCTGCGAGCGGTTGCCGAGCCGACGCGGCTGCGCCTTCTTGTCTTGTGTTCACGCGGCGAGCTGACGGTCAGCGAGCTCGCGCAAATCCTCGGACAAAGCCAGCCGCGCGTCTCCCGTCATCTCAAATTATTGTGTGAGGCCGGACTGCTCGACCGCTTCCGCGAGGGGAGCTGGGTTTTCTACCGGGTCAGCACCGGCGGCGCCGCGAGCGCCCTCGCCGGTCATCTTGTCGCAGCCTGCGATGCCGGGGAGCCGACGGTGGTGCTCGACCTGCAGCGTCTCGCCGCGATCAAGCAGCAGCGGGCCGAGCGCGCCGCCGCCTATTTCAGCGAAAATGCTCCGAACTGGGATCGTATCCGCTCGCTTTATATCGATGAGCGCGAGGTTGAGGCCGCGCTGACCGACATCGTCGCCCGCGCCGCGCCGCGCGACCTGCTGGATATCGGCACCGGCACGGGCCGGGTGATCGAGGTGCTGGCGCCGCGCGTCGGCCAGGCGCTCGGCATCGACCAGTCGCGCGAGATGCTCGCGGTCGCCCGGGTCAATCTCGAGCGCGCCGGCGCCTCGAACGGCATGGTGCGGCTTGGCGACATGTACCAGCTGCCGTTGCCCGACGCGGCGTTCGATGCCGTGGTGATCCATCAGGTGCTGCATTACGCCGACCGGCCGGCCTCGGCGATCGCCGAGGCGGCGCGCGTGCTGCGCCCCGGCGGCGTGCTGATCGTCGTCGATTTCGCGCCGCATACGCTCGAATATCTACGCGACGAGCACGCGCATCGCCGACTTGGCTTTGCCGATGGCGAGGTCGCCGAATGGTGCCGCGATGCCGGTCTCGGGCCCGCAGCGCCGCGGCATCTCCAAGGGGATCCGCTGACCGTGGCGATCTGGACCGCGCAGCGCCATCCGCAGATCCGCACCGAGGCGGCGACCGAAATCGCCGCCGTCGATCAGGTGTTGCAGCCATGAGCGAACGCCGTATTCCCGATCGGCGCCGGCCCGCCGCGCCACGCGGCCTGCTCTCCGCCGACCCGGCGCGTGATTTCGACGCCGCGCCGCCGCGCATCTCGTTCGAGTTCTTCCCGCCCAAGACGCCCGAGATGGAAGAGCGGCTGTGGGAGGTCATCAAGCGCGTCGAGCCGCTGGGCCCGCGCTTTGTGTCGGTGACTTACGGCGCCGGCGGCTCGACCCGCGAGCGGACCCACGCGACGGTGCGCCGCATCCGCAACGAGACCGCGCTCGAACCCGCCGCCCACCTCACCTGCGTCGCCGCGACCCGCGAGGAGATCAACGTCGTCGCCGCCCAGTATTGGGAAGCCGGCATCCGCCATATCGTTGCGCTGCGCGGCGATCCGCCGGGGGGTATGGGCAGCGGCGAGCGCTACGCGCCACATCCCGGCGGCTATGCGTTCGCGGCCGATCTCGTCGCCGGGCTGAAGCGGGTTGCCGATTTCGAGATCAGCGTCGCCGCCTATCCCGAGACCCATCCCGAGGCGCGGAGCGATGACCACGATCTCGACAACCTGAAACGCAAGCTCGACGCCGGGGCCAGCCGGGC
>Ga0210398_10004335_pt1 | contig 13352 bp, 11 predicted proteins | sample IncBWC4OmetaG_FD_161047 | JGI IMG/M metagenome (GOLD analysis project Ga0210398, IMG submission 161047) | Forest soil microbial communities from Barre Woods Harvard Forest LTER site, Petersham, Massachusetts, United States - Inc-BW-C-4-O | ecosystem: Environmental > Terrestrial > Soil >... | reverse complement strand
AAAACGCCAAATGATACGAGCCAAACGAATGCCTCAATCCATTGTGCGGCCATTCCAAAATTCCTGCCGCCTTCTTTAATTCTTCCAAGTTGTCCCGGAACTTCAACGCATCAACAATGGAACCTTTGATGAGTTTCAGCGGACTCAGCCATTCGTATAAGGCATCGCACATCTCAACGACGCGACGGGATCGTTTTTTGGCCACATGTTGACCGATGATAATGGCGCGATCCTCAAATTTTATATCTTTGCCGTCGAGACGCATCAACTCAGCCGAACGCAGTCCGGCGAACAACCCCATTGAAATGTATGGCAACAGTCCAAACCTGTTCGCGTTTTTAAGGAGATTTTCTGCCTGGTCAATCGTGAATATTTCCGGTTCGGAATCTTTCGGACTAGGGCGATCAATTTGTTCGGCCAGATTCGCGTCCACCCACTTGTGTTTAAGCGCGTAATTGTAAAGCTGGGAAATTTTTGTCAGGTAATTAATCCTTGTGCGTGCCGACCAATCCTCCTCGTCATTGAGCCAGTCTTTGATGTCCTCGACTTTCAATTCACTCAGACGCCGGTCGGAAAAATCTTCAGCAAACGCTTTTAGCCGGTTTTTGAGATCGCCAACCGTCCGATCCCTGCGGTCATTTTTTTCTGCCTCGCCAATCATTTGGTCAACAATTTGATCGATGCTTGGCGCGTTACGATAGGCGATGACGTGCTTCAGATAATATTTGGCTGCTTCCTCCAGGCTAACGGAATGCGGGGTCAAAAGTTTGCTGGCTTTTGACGCATCAACTTTGATTTCGTGGGGCAGGGCAAGCGCGGCGGTGCCTTGATTTGTCCTTTCAATTTTCTTCTGTTCCGCAAATGTGCCAGCATCTTCCTTGGTTTTGAACGAATGCCTTTCGCGCTTACCGTTAATCAAACCGAGGTCGACGACATAGCTGACTTGACCTCCGCGTTGTGTGCGGCTATAAACATTAGGCCATGACCGATTGCGCTTTGATTTGCTGATTTTGCGAGACATACGTCTTGCAAAGATGTCACGCAAACGTCTCGCAGTCAAATTTTCAATTTGGTATAATGTTTGAAATCAATTGAAAATACAGTGTTAAAGCCAATGTAGCTCAGTGGTAGAGCAACGGTTTCGTAAACCGTCGGTCGCCGGTTCAATCCCGGCCATTGGCTCCACTTTCAATAGGCTTAAATCGGAATTGCAGGAGATTATTAACCGCCCAGCGAACTCGGATCGCCTACATCGCCTTTGTTGAAGTCCACATATTCCTCCGTCAAATCGCAGGCATACATCACCGCGCCCGCCTTGCCGAGATTCAGATTGATGTGCAAATCAAATTCCTTCGGCGCAACGGCGACACAAAGTTGCTTGAACGTCGCCTTCGTCGGCTGCCCGCGTTTCAAACTCCAAAGAATTTTTTTGCCGGCGTCCGCGCTGTAACCGATGTCCACTTTTTCCTCGACGATTTTCGCGGACGAATAACCGAGCGCGTCAATGATGCGCCCCCAATTCGGATCGCCGCCGTGCCAGCTTGTTTTCACCAACGCGCTGTTCGCCACCGCGCGCGCGGCGGCATCCGCATCCTGAACCGTCCTCGCGCCATTCACGCGTACTGTCACGACGCGATGCACGCCTTCTCCATCGCGGACAATCATTTTGGCAAGTTCAAGGCAAACATGATTCAACGCCGCTTGAAAAACTCTGAACCCTGAACTCTGAACGCTGAACTTCTTGTTTCCCGCCAGCCCGTTCGCCAAAACCAAAACCGTGTCGTTCGTGCTCATGTCACCGTCCACGGTGATACGATTAAAACTATGCGCGACGGCTTCGTTCAACGCCGCCTGCAAAATTTTTGCATCAATCGCCGCGTCCGTCGTGATGAAGCACAACATCGTCGCGTGCAATCCGGCGTGTGGCAAAGTCGTCGGTCGCGCGCCCGTTGGACTCATGCCCGGCTGAATCATGCCCGCACCTTTGCAAATGCCGCCGATGCGAACTTTTTTTCCGCCGAGCGAAAATTCAATCGCAATTTGTTTCGACCGCGAATCACTCGTCATGATCGCTTCCGCCGCGTGGTTGGCATTTTCCATTTCGCTGCCGAGCAAAGTCGCCGCCTCAATAATTCCCGCACGGATATTGTCCATCGGCATTGTGACACCGATGCGCCCTGTCGAGCCAACGAATGCCGAGCCTTTCGAAAAATTTAGCGAGCGTTCCGTGAATGAAACCATTTCGCGCGCATCCGCCATGCCTTGTTTGCCAGTGCAGGCATTGGCATTTCCGGAATTCACGACCACGACTTGCGCCGTTCCCTTTTTCACGCGCTCGACGCAAACTTTCACCGGCGCGGCGCAGACTTGGTTCGTCGTGAACATTCCGGCGACAGTCGCAGGCGTTTCAGAAACGATGAGCGCGAGGTCGCGCTTCGGGCCTTTATTCGAGCCTTTGCCCGTGCCGAGTTTTTTGATGTCGCAAAAAACGCCGCTGGCAAGAAAGCCTTTTGGTGCGACGATTGAACCGGCGATTTCTTTGAATTTAATTTTGCTCATTGCTGAAAATAAATTTGCGGACTCGCGAAGAGAATTTCAAACCTTAACCGCGTCAATTTCCAGCCGCACCATGCGGACGTGGACTTTTCCATCCGTATCCGCCGGATGCTTGGCGACGTAACGCTGTGTGACGGCGGCAATAAATTCCTCGCGCAGATTTTCCGGCACGCGCTGGACGTAAGGAATCCACGTCGTGCGGAGCCAAGTTGCAAAACCTTCCGCGCCATCGTAAGTCGCGTCTTTCGGCGCGAGTTTTATTTTTTGGATTTTGAAACCAAACTTCGGCAGCCATTTTTTGTAATCATCAGGCGCGTAAAAAAAATACGGCGTCGGCATTTTGCGAAAAAAATCACGCCAGCGTTTGAGCCGCATTTCCGGACGCAACGCCACAAAAACATCGTGCGCGTTGCCTTTGCCACCGCAGGAGACAATGAGCCGTCCGCCGGATTTCAAAACCGATGCCGCGCCGCGCAATATTTTTTCGTGGTCATCCACCCAATGCAAAGCAGCGTTGGAGAAAATCACGTCGAACTGGCGTGCGAATTTTATTTTCCGCGCGTCCATGACTTGAAATTTCAGATTCGGAAAGTTTTTCGCCGGAAAAGTTTTTTTTGCGAACACACTCATTTGCGGCGAAGCATCAACGCCCGTCACCGAACCGCGCGGCACGGCGCGCGCAATTTCCGCCGTCACCTTGCCGTCGCCGCAGCCGACATCGAGAATGTGTTCGTCACCGCGCAGTTTGAGCTTCGCGATGAGTTCGCGCGCCCAGGTTTGTTGCACGACAGAATTCGCAGCGTAATCCGCCGCGTTCCATTTCGCAGGTTTGGAAACAGTCGCAGGCACGGCTCAAATCAATCCGGCGGTTTCAGGAAAACCGGAGAGGATGTTCATGCTTTGCACGGCCTGGCCGCTCGCGCCTTTGACCAGATTGTCCTCGGCGCTCATCACGATGAGCCGCCCGGTGCGCGGGTCGAGCCGCCACGCGATTTCGATGACGTTCGTGCCGGTGACGTTTTTTGTGTCGGGCAACGATTTGCCTTCGAGTAAACGGATGAACGGTTCGTCGCCGTAAAACTTTTTATAGCACGCGGAAATTTTTTCTTCGGTCAATTTTCCCGCTGGCTCAAGATAAAGCGTCGTCAAGATGCCACGATTCACCGGAATCAAATGCGGCGTGAATTGAATGATGACCGGTGTTTTGGCCGCGAGCGAAAGCTGTTCCTCGATCTCGGATAAATGCCGGTGCTTCGGCACGCCGTAAGGCCGGACGCTTTCGTTGCATTCGCAAAAAAGATAATCGGTTTCAGCTTTTCTTCCCGCGCCGCTGACGCCGCTCATGGAATCGGCGATGATGCCGGTCGGTTTGACCAAACCCGCTTTGAGCAAGGGAATCACCGGCAGCAAAATGCTCGTCGGATAACAACCCGGCGAGGCGATGAGTAAAGATTTTTTTATCTGTTCGCGATAGATTTCCGGCAAACCATAAACAGATTTTTTCAACAGTTCCGGCGCGGGATGGTCGTGCGCGTAAAAGTCTTTGTAAATCGCGGCGCTCTTGAGCCGGAAGTCAGCGCTCAAATCAATGACGACGCAACCGGCTTTCAAAAGCGGAACGGCAAATTCGGCGGCGACGCCGTGCGGCAGCGCGAGAAAAACCATGTCGGCTTGCTTTGCTAAAATTTCTACGTTCGGGTCAACGAAACGCAGCGTCTTGGATTTCGGATGACTGGCGAATTTCGGGAAAACTTGCGCCAGCGTTTGCCCGGCATTCTGGCGCGAGGTCACGGCGACCAGTTCCGCGTGCGGATGGTTCAGGAGCAATTGCACCAAGACTTCGCCGGAATATCCCGACGCGCCGACGATTGCGACTTTCTTCGATTTCATTTCTGCCTTTCTTTTACCGTATAAAAACTTTTCTTAAAACAAAAAACCCTGCCGGATTGATCCAGCAGGGTTTGAAAATTCCGAAACGATCAACGCTTCGAGAACTGGAAGCGCTTGCGCGCACCCGGCTGGCCGTATTTTTTGCGCTCGCGCATACGCGGATCGCGCGTGAGCAATCCTTCCGCCTTCAGCGGCGGACGCAGCGCGGCGTCGAATTTGATCAACGCGCGGGAAATGCCGTGGCGCACCGCGTCGGCCTGGCCGTTCGGCCCGCCACCCGCGACGTTCACGCGCACATCAAATTTTGAAATCGCACCGGCGACCGTCAACGGCTGGATGACGACTGCGCGCAAGGTTTCGAGCGGAAAATAATTTTCAAACGCGCGGCGGTTGACGGTGATCTTGCCGCTGCCGGTCGCGAGACGCACGCGCGCGACGGCGGTTTTGCGCCGGCCCGTGCCGAGAAATTCAATGATTGGAGTGGGAGTGGATTTGGCCATGATAAAAATTATTTGGCTACGGCGAGAACGGCAGGCGTTTGCGCTGCGTGGTCGTGTTTCGGGCCTTTGTAGACTTTGAGCTTGGTGAGCAATTGCGCGCCTAGCCGGTTCTTGGGAATCATGCCTTTGACGGCGTGCATGATGAGATTTTCAGGCTGCTTGGCGCGGACTTGCGCGACGGTGGCGTATTTCTCGCCGCCTTTCCAGCCGGAATAAGTCATGAATTTCTTGTCCGTTTCTTTTTTGCCGGTCACGCGGACTTTTTCCGCGTTGATGACAACAACGAAATCACCAGCGTCGAGATGCGGAGTATAAACGGGTTTGTTTTTGCCGCGCAGAACGTCGGCAACTTGCGCGGCCAGACGACCGAGCACCGCGCCATCGGCATCAATCACATGCCACTTGCGCTCATCTAAATTAATTTTTGGCAAATACGTTTTCATTTTTACCCAAACAAAAGGGACGTGGAATTTATCAAACACAGGAATAGAGTCAAATTAAATAACTTGTCTTTTTCAAACTATTGCTGATAGGATTTCACACTTGCAGCAGTGCAATTTTCAGATTCAAGGTGATTTTATGATAACCAACCCGAAAAATTTTACCACACTACTTTTTGCTTTGTTCGCAGTGGCGTGGTTTGGCAGTGAAAACATCAGCCGCGCGCAAGTAGCCTTGACCATCAGCCCGTCCGTCACCAGCAATACTTACTCCGGCGTCATCACACTGCAAATCACCGGCATCACGAATGGCGAGCAGGTGCGGATAGAAAAATATATTGATCTGAACGGCAACGGTGTGATTGACGCGGGCGAGCCATTGATGGATGACGGCAAGGTCACGGACAATAATAACAGCAACGCCATCATCGGTGGCATCACGAACATCAACATCCCGATCGACAATAATTCCGCGACGGGCGCGATCACGACGACGCTGGTTTTTTCGCCTGTCTATGCTTTGGAGAACATGACGGCAAAATATGTTTTTCAAGCCGTCGGCCCCAGCGGACTGGCAACGGCGACTTTTCAGGTGACGAATGCCGCGCTCGCACAAAACATCAGTGGCATCATTTACAGCAACGACGGTGTGACACCGCTGCCTTATGCGGTGGTGGTGGCGCAGGATTTGCAGGCGCAAAATCCTGTCGGAGCAGTTGAAGCGGATGCAACCGGACACTATTCTCTCACGCTCAAGACGGGCAGTTACGCGTTGATCGCGGGTCTTCCAGGTTATTATTTCGACCAGAATCTCGCGCCATCCTTCGCTTTGACGAATGGGATGTCGGTGACGAATAATTTCACTTTGACGAACGGCACGGTCACGATTTCAGGCAATGTTTATAACGCGGCAAACAGCAACGCCGTAGGCGGCGTGTTGTTGCAAGTCCAGGCCAACAATCTTTTCTCCCTCGCCTTCAGCGATACGAATGGAAATTATTCCGCCGGGGTGGATGCGGATTTTTGGAAAATCAGGCCGGACAAAGAGCGGCTCGCGCGCCATGCGTTTGTGATCACACAGAGCGGGCTGCAAGTGGATGCGACCGCCGGCAACGTGACGAATGCGAACATCGCGCTGTTCAAGGGAGACGCACTTTTCTACGGACGCGTGACGGACAATTCCAGCGCGCCGTTCGCGGGCGTGGACGTTGATGGCGGCGGTGACGAGAACAATCCATACGATGCAAAAGCCTTCAGCGACACCAATGGCAATTACTGCATTGCTGTTTTAGGCGGCACCAACAATTTCTGGGCTCCGAATCTTTTCGATTCAGGAAATGTGGCCCTCGCAAATTACATCGTGAACGAGTTTGACTTCACGAACATTGCGGTGGGACAGGCGATGCAATTGAATTTTGTCACTTTGCCCATCACGGCGCATATCACTGGACACCTGCTCGACAACGCGGGTGATCCGGTGTCCGGCGTGGATTTGTCCGCCAACGCAAACATCGGCGGCTTTAACTACGGTTCATTGAACAGCGTCACCGACGGTTCGGGAAATTATTCGCTCGGCGCGGCTTCGGGAACCTGGCAGGTGACATTCAGCACCACGGGCGAGAACGGGCTGGAGACTGCGGGTTTTGCCGATTTGTCTGGGCCTCATTTTGCGACCATCCCGCCGACGAACGCCGTGCTGAACCTTACCGTTTATCCCATAGGCACACCACTCATCAGCTCGCCGCAGCGTTTTTCGGCGACGCAATTCGGCTTCACGATCAACGGCGCGACCAATGTGAACTACACCGTGCAAGTCTCCACAAATCTGGCTTCAACCAATTGGGCGAATCTTTTTTCGCTCACTTTGACGAACAGCGCGTTTCCGATCGTGGACGTGACCGCCACGAACAGCCCGCGTTTTTACCGCATCTTGAAAAATTAGCGTCCGACGTTGCCAACGACTCACCGCTTGCTAAGGCTCAAAGTCTTTCCGTCAGATTCATTGTTTGACCTTGACCCGTTCATGGCCTAGACTCGCGCTCCTTTTTTGCATGAAAATTATAGTTTGTGATCCGATTTCGCCGAAGGGCATTGCGCTGTTGCAGCAACGCCCGGAATTTCAAGTCGTCGTGCTGCCGAAACGGTTGCCGGAAGCGGAACTGATTCCGCTCGTCGCGGACGCCGTCGCGCTCGTCGTGCGTTCGGAAACCAAAGTCACAAAAAAAATCATCGAGGCCGCGCCGAAATTACGCGTCGTCGGTCGCGCGGGCGTCGGCGTGGACAACGTGGACATCGAGGCCGCCACGCAGCACGGCACGGTCGTGATGAACACGCCCGGCGGCAACACGGTGACGACGGCGGAATTAAGTTTCACGATGCTGCTCTCGCTCGCGCGCAAAGTGCCGCAGGCCGCGGCGACGATGATTGCCGGCAAATGGGATCGCAAATTATTTCAAGGCGTGGAACTTCAGGGAAAAACGCTCGGCGTTTTGGGAATGGGCCGGATTGGAACGGAAGTCGCAAAACGCGCGATCGCTTTTGGAATGCGCGTCGTCGCTTACGATCCGTATTTGACCGAGGAGCGCGCGAAAGCGATTGGCGCGGAATTTGCAGAAAGTCTGGATGATGTTTATCGCGCGGCGGATTTTATCACCGTCCACATGCCGGTGACGAAAGAGACGAAGGAAATGCTGAACGCCGCCGCGTTCGCGAAGATGAAGCCGGGCGTGAAGATTGTGAATTGCGCGCGCGGCGAAATCATTTCAGAGACTGATTTAATTGCCGCGCTCGAATCTGGAAAAGTTGCCGGAGCCGCGCTGGATGTTTTTGCAGTCGAGCCGTTGCCCGCCGATCATCCGTATCGCAAGCAGCCGAATTTGATTCTCACACCGCACTTGGGCGCGAGCACGGAAGAAGCGCAGGAAAAATGTGGCATCGAGGTCGCCGAAGTCATCGCAGGTTATTTATTAACCGGCGAGGTCCGCAATGCGGTGAATTTGCCGTATCTCGACGCGAAAACTTACGAGCAGGTCAAACCGTATCTGCCGCTTGGCGAAGCGCTAGGCAAATTGCTCGCGCAACTTTCGCCGGAAAATGCAGACCGCATTTACATCACTTACGGCGGCAATGCGCGGCTGTTGCCGAATGTTGACCCGGTGACGCGCGCCGTTCTGCAAGGATTTTTGGCCAGCAAAAATTTGAAGGATTTGAACAACGTCAATGTGCGCACGGTTGCGCAAAGCATCGGCATCACGGTCGAGGAAAAGAAATCGGACGAGCCGGTCACGTTCAACGAATGGGTGCATGTGCAATTGTTCAGCGGCGCGAAGAAATTGATTTCGGCGGGCGGGACATTTTTCGGTTCGCCGAACAATCCGCGCATCGTGCGGCTGTTCAGCCAGTCGGTTGAGATTCCGGTTTCTGGAACGCTTTTGCTTTTGAACAATAAGGACCGCCCCGGCATCGTCGGACATCTCGGCACGTTGCTTGGTAAACATAAAGTGAACATCGCGAGCATGAGCTTAAGCCGCGACACGGCAGGTGGCAGTGCTCTCACGGTTTTCAACCTCGACAGCGCGCCGCCGCAGGCGTTGCTCGAAGAACTTCAAAAAGACGCTGACATCAGCAACGTCAAAGTGGTAAGATTGTGAACGCATCCCTAGAAACTGGGTCAAACAACAACATGAAAATTAAAATGAAACTGATTTTTTCCGCCGCGCTCGTGGCGACATTGATTGCATCTCCCCACGTCAGAGCCGCAAATTCCGGCGCGATGCCGGATGCCGCGTCCGCCGCCGTGATGCCGGCCACGACAAACGTGAACACGGACGCGGCGCTGGCCGCGTTGTTTGGTGACCCGGTCGTGGCCAGAGGCAAGGGCCTTGAGGTCAAACAGAGCGAAATTGACGAGGTGACGACGGCGTTCAAGGCGCGCGCCGCCGCGCAGGGACAGACCATTTCACAGGATCAATTGATGCAGATCGAGCAGCTTGCGTTGGCTGAAATCATCGGGACAAAAATTTTACTGCAAAAGGCGACGGATGCGGACCGCGCGCAAGGCAAGAAGGACGCCGACGCCTACATCGCGGAATTGATCAAGCAGGTCGGCTCGCAAGAACTGCTGGAGCAACGGCTGAAGGTTGACGGCAAGACGCTGGACGATGTGCGTTCCGAGGTGACGCAAAAGACAACGGCGACGGCCGCGTTGATCAGCGGATTGGGAATCACCGTCAGCGACGCCGAGGCGCAGAAATATTACAACGACCATCCGGCGGAGGTCGAACAGCCCGAGCAGGTCCATGTCCGCCACATTTTGCTTTTCACGATTGACCCGGCCACACAGGCGCCGCTGGCCGATGACGTGGTGAGTGCCAAACGCAAAAAGATTGACGAACTGCTCAAGCGCGTGCGCGCAGGCGAGGATTTCGCGACTCTTGCCAAGGAAAATTCCGAAGACACCACGACAAAGGACAGCGGTGGCGAGCTTCCCCCATTCGCCCACGGTGATATGCTGCCGGAGTTCGACGCGGCGGCGTTCTCGCTGACGAATAACCAGATCAGTGACGTGATCACCACCAAATGGGGCTACCACATCATTCAGTTGCTGGACAAAATTCCGGCAAAGAAGATGGATTACGCCACTGTGGCGGACGGCATCAAAAGCGCGCTTACACGCCAAAAGCTCGCGCCGCTCGCGCCAGCCTACTTGGACAAATTGCGGAAAGATTCGGACGTGGAAATCATTGACCCGAATTTGAAAGCGGCGGCGGAAGCAGCGGAAGCGGCCTCGACCAACGCGCCCGTGGCGACGCCGATGAATTGAACTGAAGGCGGCAAGATTAGGATTGATTGCCGTCGCGGTTGCTGACAATTTCTAACAGACGTGAATAGATTAAACATGAAGGCCAGAATTATTTTTTTAACGGTTTTTGCGACCATCCTGTGGGCGTTCGCGACTGCGCAGGCTGCCGACACCAACGCTGTGGCATCCAGCGATCCCGTCATCGCCCAAGGCAAAGGATTTGAGATCAGGCGCGGGGAATTGGACGAATCAATGGTCGGTATCAACCATGCCGCCGCCGCCAAGAACCAGACCATTTCGCCGGAACAGGCCATCGTCATCGAAAAGCAAATCCTCAACCAGATAATCAACAACCGGCTGTTGCTAGCCAAGGCCACGGACGCGGACAGGGCTGCCGGACAAAAAGCCGCCGACACGCACATGACGGCGTTGCTGGAAAATTTCGGGTCGACCAACGAGTTGAAAAAGCAGTTGGCGGCTCTCGGTGCGACGCCCGAAGACGAACGTTCCAAATATGCCGACCAGATCACCGCACAGACGGCGTTGCTTCGTGAGTTGCAGGTCACTGTGTCGGACTCCGACGTTCAAAAATTCTATGACGCGCACATCTCTGATTTTGAAACTCCGGAAATGGCGCACATAAGTCATATTTTGGTTTTCACGGTTGATCCGGTCACGGGCGCGGCGCTGCCTTCCGACGAGCAGCAGGCGCGGCGCAACAGGATTGAGGCGTTGCTCAAAGCCGCCCGTTCCGGCACGGATTTCCAGCAACTGGCGAAGCAATATTCCGAAGATGCCGGTTCAAAGGACAATGGCGGCATGTTGCTCCCGTTTCCGCGCGGGCAAATGGCGCCGGAGATTGACGCCGCCGCGTTTTCGCTGACCAACAATGAAATCAGTGATGTCATTTCCACGGCCATCGGCTACCAGATCATCAAGTTGTTGGAAAAAATCCCGTCAAAAAAGACGGGCTATCTCGCCACCGCCGCCAAGATCAAGGATTTTCTCATGCAGCAGCAAACGCAGCGGCTTGCACCGCCTTATCTCGAAGGTTTGAGGGCCGCTGCAGGTGTAGAAATTCTCGATCCTAATTTGAGGGCGACCGTTGCCGGAACCGGCGGCGTCCAGTCCGCCGCACCGAGTCCTTGATATGAACGCGAAGACAGGAGCCATTGTTCTAGCCATTGTTTGCGCCGGGCTGGTCATTGCCCTGGTGGCGATGAAGCATCAGGCCGACAGGCAGCAGGAGGCCAGCGCGAACGCGATTGTTGATTTTTCCAACCAACTGACGACCGCCGCCACGACCATTGACGATTTGCGCCAGGTCAACCTGACCTTGAACAGCGACCTCGCGACGAACCGCGAAATCTCCGCCGCGCTTTCCAACAGCCTCGCCCAGACCGTCAGTGCGCTTGCCAGCACTACGGCCTCGTTGCAAGACGCGCACGAACAGATCGTAAACCTCAATCAGCACATTTCTGATCTGGAGGCACAGAACGAGGTGCTCGACCAACGTGTCACCGCGCTCACCAACAACATCGCGTCGTTGAGCATGCAGATCGCCTTCACGCAGGTGAAACTTCTCACATCCGAGACGAACAATGAATTTCTCGAAAGTGAATTGAAACATCAGATCGCCGAAAAAGAAGAGCTTCAGCATAAATACAACGACCTTGACGATGTCCGCCAACAGGTGAAAAAATTGAAGACCGACCTTATTGTCGCCCGTCGGCTCGAATGGGTGCGCGAGGGCATTGACCCGTCAAAACTCACCAAGGGGGGCGAGATTCTCATGCAACTCACCGCACCATCCGCGAATTCTGCCGCGCCCGTGGATAAAATTCCGCCGCCGCTGGGCACCAACTTTGATTTGAATGTAGAAGTCAATTCCGACGGCTCGGTCCACGTCATCCCGCCGCTGACCAATACGTCTGCAACGACGACCAATTCGCCGTAAGACCGTCCACCGCACGCGGAACAGGATTCTTCCGCAATCATCCCATGCCGACCTACGAATACATTTGCGAAAAATGCGGCCACGAGTTTGAAGCCAGCCAGCCCATGTCAGCCAAGCCGCTGCAAATCTGTCCCGAAAATCTTTGCGCGCGGAAAAAATGGGGGCGCGGCAAGGTCAAAAAGAAAATCAGCGGCGGCGCGGGACTGCTTTTCAAAGGCAGCGGATTTTACATCACTGATTACCGCAGCACAAAATACAACGAAGCGGCCAAAAAAGATTCCGCCGCGTCGAAACCTTCCGAAACGAAGGCGGAAACCAAACCCGCACCCGCAAAACCCGCGCCAAAAACGGAGAAAAAATGAAGGCGGCGCTGCATCGTAAAATCGTTGCATCGTTACATCGCTTTTACGATTCAATGGTTCAACGATCCAGCAGTCTGGCGATTTTCTTTTGCGTTTTGATTTTTCCATTGTCCGTCCGCGCGCAATTTCCGCTGCCCGGAATCGTTTCCACCCGCAGCGTTTCCGGCCAGTTCATCGTCGTCGGCACGGAACAGTTTTCCCCGCAGGCCGGCTTGCTTGACGCCGACAACGATCCCGAAATCATCCGGCTCGATCCGGCGCTGCTCGCCGTTTCGGCCGAACGCATAAAAGAATCGCTTTGGCGCGAACTCGGCGTCAAGGGACAGTGGCGCGGACAGATTTATCTAGCGCTGCATCGGGCACGATCGCTGGATGAAAACGTCACCGTTGTTTCGGAGAATTTTCTGGGTAACTGGGATTACCACGTCGAACTGCCCGACATTTTGTCGCGCACACGTTTCGCCCGTGCGCTGGCCGGCGTGACGCTGCTGGAATTCGCAAACCGCAACGCCGACAAACGCGCGTCGGAAATCCCAGCGTGGCTCGTGGACGGCTTGTCGCAAGAATTGCTTGCGCCCGGCACATCGGAAATGCTCCTGTCGCCGCCGGACAAAACCGACGAGGGCTTTTCCGTGAACCGCACGCTTTCGAACGAACGCGGCCTTGATCCGCTCGCCAGCGCGCGCAATATTTTAAAAAATTCCGCCGCGCTGACATTTGATCAATTGAGCTGGCCCACCGATGAACAATTGTCCGGCAGCGACGGCGGCGTGTATCACGCGAGTGCGCAATTGTTCGTCACCGAGATTTTGAGATTGAAAAACGGCGCGGCAGATTTGCGCGCGA
>Ga0210398_10004334_pt1 | contig 13354 bp, 4 predicted proteins | sample IncBWC4OmetaG_FD_161047 | JGI IMG/M metagenome (GOLD analysis project Ga0210398, IMG submission 161047) | Forest soil microbial communities from Barre Woods Harvard Forest LTER site, Petersham, Massachusetts, United States - Inc-BW-C-4-O | ecosystem: Environmental > Terrestrial > Soil >... | reverse complement strand
GCATCGGGACAGCACCGTGCGACTTCGCATCCGGCGCGGGCGATTTGCGCTTACTGAAGGACGTGGTCACGGAAAGGCCGATTGTAGCAGGCCTCCTTACTACTAGCGTCTGTGTCAGGTTTTTCTCTCAGCGCTGTCACAGACCTCGAAGCGGTTGCCTGCATTAGCAAAATTACTTAACTCCGGCACACGCTGCCGCTGCTCCTTCGAAAAGATTGAAAATAGTTGAAACACAAGCCGAATGAGGCTTCCCGCCCCGTGGGTTGTCGCGCCCCGCTGCCGACAGACTCAGAGATGTTTTGTGAGCTGTTCAAATTGATGACCCCTGCTCATCTTACGCTCAGGCGCTCAGGGACCCAATGCCAAAGGGAAGGGCTGCCGAATGGGACGCCGCAGAGATGCCCAGGCTGTACTGCCGGTCGGTCGCGCAGTCTTGACTGTGTTAAAGCGGCAGCAGTTCCATGTTCAAAATGCGGCAAAGCGGATCATGACGGCCGGGTCGGCGAGCTGGTAAGCGAGGATGAATTGCTTCATCCTCAGTCACGATGCCGTGACCTGCCGCAGATCTCCCAAGCTAAGTTCAATCGCTTTCGACGGACGCCCCCCGGATTTACCACCAGTGAGCTTGCTGGAGAATGGGCTTCGCCATCCGTTGCTCGCTCGCCCGCCCACCTTAGGCCTCGTATCCGGTTCTTGTTCTTGATCATCGGCTCGCGTCTTTGCTCCACGCCGCTTACCTTCTTTCAGGTCGTCCTTTCAGGTCCTCGCCTCGCGGCGGGTGTTATTTCACCCTTGCGCTTCACTAACCCTTCGTCTCCATCAGACTAGGTAGAGGGGCTCTCACGTCCCAGCGGTTGAACATGCTTGGCCCACATCGAAAAGGCCGCAACCGGAGGTTGCGGCCTGAAAGTGAAGCACTAGGTCGGTTAGAAGCGAAGGCGAAGGCCGAGTTCGATGTTTCGCGGCTCTCCCTCGCCATTAAATCCCGTATTGTATCCGAGAGCACCAAAGCCGCCGTTGTTGTACAGACCAAGGTAGTTATCGGTCCACTGATTGTGGTTCAAAACGTTAGCGAAGACGCCCTGGAACTCCAAGTTGACGCTTTCCGCCACTCGGATGCTCTTCTTAATGCTGAAGTCCATATTCCAGTAGGCCAGGCCACCCAGGATTCCAGAGCCGCCATCCCGGGTATCTATCCCGAGAATTGGGTTGCGCCAGTTCTGGGCTTGGGCCACCCCGTCCGGAAAATAATTTACCGGGTACCCGTTGGTTTGACCTGAGCAGGAGCCGCAGTAGTTGGCATGACGGTTGGGAACCGGGCCAATAGGCACGGCGTTCTCCAAGTCGTAGTCAGCGCAACCGACGCCATCGCACGAACCGAAGGATTGGTAGTTGCCATCGGTCGTGCCCACTTGCGTCGGGACCCCCGACCCGGCAGCGAAGATCGTCGCGAACGTCCAGCCACCCAATGCTCGTCCCAACAATCCATTCTGTCCCTTAAACAAAGTAGGTTGGTAGACAAAGTACACGTTATAGATGAATTTGCGGTCCCAAGCCTGTCTGCCATACTGTTCACTCAGATTGAAGGGATCGAGGGCATTGAGTTCGCTCGAGGATTGCGCCTGCGCTGCAGTCCCCAGAGCCTTCGACCAGGTGAAGTTGGACTGCATGGTCAATCCGCGCCAATCGGCCATCTTAAGGGAGACGAAACCGGCGTTGTAATTGCCGTAGCCAATGCTGGCATTCAGGAAGGCTCCGTCGGTGTAGGCGCCGGAGCAGCCGTTAGCTCCAACCCCACCCGACCCCAGCGTTGCGCACGTGCCCGGAATTGGAGTGCTCTGCAGGCTGCGTGGGAAGTTGAAAGCGCCGACATTCCCGTTGGTGTCGGTGCAACCGACACTGGGGCAGCCGACTCCACTATCCAGATCGCTCCAGAGACTCCATACCTGTACATTTCCAAGGTTTTTACCTTCGTTGGCTACGACCGCAGCTGTGCAATTCGCGAAGGCATTGCAGTATCCCGTACCCTTAAGCGCCGTCTCGAAGAACGGTTGTGGGGTGACGGCTGCGGCATTGTTCGCACAACCACCACCGGCCATCCCGGCCAAGCCGCCGCAGTATTGCAGCAACACGTTGTCGTAGGCTTGCTTAAACTGCTGACCACCCAGCGTCATCATGTAGGGAACGGGGTTCAGTTCGACGGGTTGATATTCGTGGGTAATTCTGCGATAGATGTAGCCGACCTCCAGGGTCATCCTGTGGCTCAACTGGCGCTGAAGTGTGAGATCGACCGAGTCAATCGCGTTCGGCCGGAAATTTGGATCCAGACCCTCGGGGCTCGATGAAAAGGAATTGTTGAACCCAGGATAGACCGGCTGGGGCAGCGTCGGAGTGGCAAGCGAGATCAGCGGGACGGTCGGGCCGCCGCTGGCTGACGGCGCTGACCCAACCCGAAACGCGCTGGAGTAACTGCCTGCACCCGAGCCTCCACAGGACCAGCCTCCGGCGCCGGTGGAGAGGTTGGAGCTGCAAGCCACGGGCTGCTCGAGGCCGAGTCCCAGAAGCGGGACCAGCACCTGAGTGACGCCGTTCAAACGGCCGTACTGGCGCCCATAACCACCCCGAAGCACCGTATCATCATGTCCAAAGATCTTCCCCGCCACTGAGTCGGCGTCAAAGTGCGGACTCCAGGCTACGGCAGCCCGTGGACTGAATTCGCCGTAAAACGGGTTGTAGGGATACTTCAGCCCGTTCGCGGTATTGCCCACCAAGGCAAATCCGAGTTCGGGGTTATACACCTGGCCCGCCAGCGCAGCCTTCTTGACATTGTTGAGGTAGGTCTCAGTACTAACCGCCTCATTCGCCGCGTCTACTAATACTGTCTGCTTGCCATTCTGCTCGGTAGGAGGCATCTCCAGTGCATAGCCCAAGCCGTAGGTAAAGGTGAACGTCGGCTTCAGATGCCAGGTGTCGCTGAAGTAAACATTGTAGTAAGGAATGACGCTCTTGTCGAAGGCACTGGAAAGCGGAGCCTGCAAAGCCAGACTGGTGCCCGTGCGGGTGAACATCTGCCCGGCATAGGAAACAACTCCCAACGCTCCCGCAACAATGGAATCGCAGTTACCCGCACCGTTGGAAAGCGTAGCAGTTGTAGCACAAGGATAAGAGGCAGCGGCCGCTCCTGCGGCGACACCCAGCAGCGATCCGTTCGTGTTATCACCCAGAGAATACACCGGAAAGGCATTGATGGTGCCGCCGCTATCGTTGCGTTGGTGGTAGTCGAAGTTGTGCTGATAAGTGCCACCGAACTGGAAGAGGTGGGTGCCTTTCAGCATGGAAATGTCGTCACGGAACATGTTGTCATGCCCATCCCAGAAACGGCGACGGATTTGCTGATTGTCCACGTTGAAAGGGTCGAGCTCCTGACAGGTCTGGCCACAGGTACCTTGTCCGCTCTCGATTTCAAGCGCGCCACCAAGCCCGGCAACCTGTGGCGGCGCCCCGATCCGGTTCCAGGACCACCAATTCCGCAGCAAACTATAATGAAAGTCGTTGGTGGTGTTGGTGGTGATGTTGGTGGTGAGACCCGCCACGAAGTACCAGTCTTGAATCGGATTGCTCGCTTGAGAGGCTGGCGTGCCCAACGTATCTCCGGGGAAAAAGCCCCCAATATCAACCTGGGAGTCCGACGCAAGCTTCATGTTGTAATAACGCCAGCTGGCCATGAAATGGTTCTTGGAACCGAAATCGTGATCGATACGCGCCACGTCGAAGTTGCTCTTGACCGGCAAGTTCAGGGTGCCGGCGTACCCCAAGATATTGGCTCCATCGCACAGGCTCTGGCTGCACGTGGCGTTGGACTGCGGCTCGTACTTATTCCAGATCTGCGAAACCAAAGGGTTAAGGCCGAGGCCCAGCGGATCACATTTGCCGCCGGGAGCTCCGGCGCAGCCGAAATTCGCCGGGTAAGTGGTGCCATTGAACGTCACCGGAGCGTTGTTCAGGTTGTACGCGATGCTGCCGGTGGAGGAGTCCGTTAACAGGCCCAACCGCAAGGCCGGCGAGGGAACGTTTCGGGAGATAGTCTCAGCGCTTGGATACCGAAAGCCCTCATAGTTGAAAAAGAAGAAAGTCTTGCCGCCGAGAAACTCTTTCGGAGTGAGCGGCCCCCCGAGCGCGCCGCCAAAGCGGCTGTAATGAAAGGCTGGAAGCCCGATGTGTCCGCAGCCAGGTGCACCGCATTGGGCGACCCCCTCCCAATTATTTTGGTTGTTCGCCCAGGAATTCGATGACCAATTATTGTCTTTGTAATACTCGTAGGCGGTGCCGTGGAAACTGCTGGTACCGCGTTTGGTGATTACCTTGATTTCGGCGCCGGCGGAGCTGTTGAAATCGGCAGTCTGGCCGGCAGTGTTTACCTTAAACTCCTCGACGCTGTCGGCTGGAGTAGGCATCACGCCCGAGGGGGCGGAATAAGTAAAACTCTGGGTCGACATGCCGCCGGTTGGGTCGCCGATAACCAGATTTTGCTGCGTACCCGTGTATACGCCGCCGCTGCCATCCATATCGTTGGTATTGTTGCCGCCATCCAACGAGAAATAGCTTTGGTCGTTCACCGCGCCCCCAACGTCGCCACCGGCACTTACGCCCGGTTGCAACTCGATGAAGGTATTGACGTCGCGGCCAATGCTGGGCAGGTTGTCGATGGCTATCGCCGTAACCGTATTGCCCACGGTGGCATTCATGGTCTGCAGCTCAGTGCCGACGGCCGACACTTCCACAACCACATTCGCGCTCCCTACCTCCAGAGTCGTGTTGACCGTCAGAGAAACTCCGACCTGTACCTCCTGACGCTCAACCTTTGTGGTCGAAAATCCGGCTTTGCTTACCGAGATGTCGTACACGCCCGGAGTGACGTCAGCGAAGTTGTAGTGGCCGGTTCCATTGCTCGTCGCGGTTCGCACACTATTTGTCGCTTTATCTGTCAGCGTGACTGTAGCGCCTGACACCACCGCACCCGACGGGTCACTAACCGCACCCGCAATGCTTCCGGACGACGTCGATTGTGCCCAAGCGGGCAAAGTGCCAGCCAGACAAACCACCACTAGGAGAAACAGGGCCAACTTTACGTTGCGCGTGTGCATTGCTTGCTCCTGAACCGAGAGATTGAAGTTCACGACCCTTACCAACGCAAACCGAACCAACGCAAACCGAGAATATCCAGCCTCGCTTCTGACGGGGAAGCTTGGAATTGCCTTTCCTCACCAACCCAAAGATTGGCGAGCCTCAAATCACCATTAGGCCTGATTGAAAGACAGACTCAGAAACTTACTGAAAAACGTGAGCCCCGAAAGCAAACTGGCAGCACGAAGTGCAACTATCGTTCCAAACAATGCTGTGTCCATACCTGTTATGTTTCTTCGGGTTACGGAAAACGCCGGGATATCACGTTCCAGTTTGTTAAATAGGAACTATGGTTTCCTGTAGGAGGGTGGCTGAAAATGAACGCTGTCCAAGCCGCGCCCAAAGGAACGGCTTCTTGACCCATGGCAAACGGCTCTTCTCAGGAATTGCTCTCGGACGTCACTTTGTACTAACGTTGCAGTTCCGGTCCTCTCTGTTTCAAACGGCTCCGTAGGCGGGCGAGATGGATTTTCGCGATCTGGCAGTAGCAGTTCGTGTATTGCGCAAGAGCCCGGTCTTCGCCTTGACGGCGGCGCTGACCATTGCTTTGGGAGTCGGAGCCAGCACTGCCATTTTCAGCGTGACCAATGCTGTGCTGCTACGGCCACTCCCTTACCACCATCCCGACAGCCTGGTGGTTGCGTGCACAGATATGCGCAAGCGCAATGTCCGCGATTTCCCGTTTTCGAACGCCAACTTCATTGATCTGCGCGAAGGCACCAAGTCCGTCTTCGAAGACATTGCCGGGGTCTTCACTTTTCCGCTCACGCTGCAGCGCGAGGACGGCACGGCCGAGCAGGCCAATGCTTCGAGCGTGACCATCAACATCTTCCGATTGCTCGGTGGCGCGATCGCTTACGGCCGGGATTTTAATGATGACGATGCGGTCCCGAATCCTGCCGCTCCGCCGCTTGGCGCACAGCAGGCACCTCCTCCACCACGGCTGCCGCTGCACGCGATTCTTAGCTATGAATACTTTGAACGCCGGTATGGCGGAGATCCCTCGGTGGTTGGACGCTCGATGCAGATTGCCGGACCGCAGGCACCGAGGCTGATCATCGTCGGCGTTCTCCAGCCGCACATCCACTTGTATTTTCCGCCGGACGCTCAGGTGATTTCCGCACCCGACGTCTGGATTGCGAATCGACTCGGCTATGACGCCGCGAACCGCATGGGTGTATCCATACGCGCCATAGGCAGGCTTCGTCCCCGAGTTACGCCCGAGCAGGCGCAGGCCGAATCGGAAAAGGTGGCCGCTTCGGAGCGCGCCCAGTTTCCTATTCTGGGAACGGCCGATTATCACATCCGGGTTGAGCCCATGCGCCAGCACATGATTGCCGAGGTCCGCCCGGCAATCCTCGCCCTCATGGGTTCAGTCATCTTCCTCCTGCTGGTCGCCTGTGCAAACGTTGCCAATCTTCTGCTCGTCCGGGCTTCGCTGCGCAATCGCGAACTGGCGGTCCGGGCTGCGCTGGGAGCTAGTCGCTGGCGATTGATGTCGCCGATCATCGCCGAAGCCCTCTGGCTTGCCGCCTTGGGGACCCTGGCTGGACTCGCGCTCGCCTGGGCCGGAATCAGGGAGCTGCGCTCGCTCGCGGCCGCCGATCTGCCGCGCCTGGATACGATTACCATCGACACATCGGTGCTCGCCTTCACCTCGCTGGCGGGACTCGCAGGGGCGATTCTGTTTGGCATGACCCCGGCGCTGCGCGCCTCACGTCCGCGCCTGATGAACGTGCTGCGCGGCATCAGCCGCAACACCGGACTGGGCACCGGCAGCGTCCTGCGCAGCGCCGTCGTCACGGCGGAGGTCGCGCTCTCGTTTGTTCTGCTGGTTGGCTCGGGGCTGATGTTCCGCAGCTTCCTCGACCTGCAGCGTATCGATCCCGGATTTGATTCGCGCAACCTCCTCACCTTCGTCCTCAACGGCAATGACGGCGCCGCTACACCCGAGGCCAACGCAGCATTCATCCGCCAGGTGGAGGAGCGGCTGGGTTCCATTCCGGGAGTAAAGAACGCCACCGGCTCTTTTCCTTTTCCGCTGGCCGGTGGGTATAGTCCAATACGGTGGGGCAAAGAAGAGGCGCTCTCGGATGCGAGCAAGTTTCAGGCAGCCGATTTTCAGATCGTGACGCCGGGATATTTCGAGACAGTGCGCACGCCGCTGATTGCCGGACGCACCTTCACGGATGCCGATAATACGACCGATCGCCGGCTGATCATGATCGATGAGGTTCTAGCAAAGAAGGCTTTTCCTGGAGAGTCTGCAGTGGGCAAGCGCATCCTCATCCGGCTTAAGACGCCTGAGCCAGAGCAGATGGAAATTATTGGTGTCGTCGGACACGTGCGGCAAACCTCACTGTCCGTACCTGGACGCGAGCAAATCTATTTCACTGACGGATACGGCGGACCCGGCGCGGTGAACTCCTGGGCGCTGCGCGTTGCCGGCAATCCCGCTGAATTCGCAAGCCAAGTGCGCGCCGCGATTAAGGACATAAGCCCACAGCTGCTGGTCAGCGACCTGCAACCGGTGGACCAATTGGTGGTACACGCCCAGTCTCAGACCACATTCTCGCTACTCCTGATCGGCGTCTTCGCTGTCATCGCCGGAGTCCTGGCCGGAGTCGGACTGTACGGAGTGCTTTCGACCGCGGTGCGGCAACGCACACCGGAGATCGGTGTGCGCATGGCCCTCGGCGCCGGACGGCCCAGCATCTTCCGACTCATCGTCGGTCAGGGCCTTCGCTTGAGCGCAATCGGAGTGATCATCGGCATCGTCGCTGCACTCGCACTCACGCGATTGTTGACCACCATGCTGGTGGGAGTGAAGCCCACCGATCCGCTGACATTTGTGTCGATGGTGCTGCTCTTTCTTGTCATCGCGACCGCATCCTCATGGATCCCCGCAAACCGTGCCGCCGCGGTTGACCCAAATCAGGCGCTGAGAGAGGAATGAATCCTTTTGCCGTGGAGCGCAAGCAGAACTCCTCCGGGATGGCACTTTGTGTCTACGGCTGGTCGGCTAACCGGGAACCCAGACACGCGCTGCTGCGATGCGAGTCTGGACAGATTGTCGGGAACAGGAAACTGCGGCTCTGGCTAACGCCAAATCGATCCTGGGCTGCGCCTTAGGTCCGCAGGAGCCTGGCTTGAGGGCCCGCTCCCCCGCGAAGCAGAAATCTTCCAATAATCATAGGATGCCTCCAGAAACCTGTGTTTAAAGCTCGCCGCCATTGGTCATCTCGACAGCATGTATATGATTTATAAGGTTGTTATGCCGGTCGTTGCTTTGGAAGCTTAGCTGCTCCTCAGTATCAATACAGCTGCGTCCCGCCTGCCTGTTGCATTTGCAAAATTAGATCGTAGCAAGAACATTCAAGCTCCGGGTCTCCCTGGAGACCAGCTGCCTTAGGAGAAAGATCAATGGAATTCGCCTTTCGACCGGTTCTGCACCGAGTCTTTCTTGCTCCGCTCGCCCTAGCCCTGGTGTTGGCCGTCGCCACCCCCTCGGCCGCGCAGGATGTGGCTTCACTGACCGGCGTGGTGACCGATTCCAGCGGCGCGGTAGTCAAAGACGCGAACGTGACGCTGCTCGACACCAAGACCAACACCAGCTATCAAGCCAAGACGAATTCCGTGGGCGCCTACACGTTTCCGAATCTGCTTCCCGGACCTGACTACCAATTGACCTTCGCCAAGGTGGGCTTCGATACGGTGATCGTTCCGAAGCTGTATCTGGCCGTCAACACCACGCACACGCAAAACGCGGAATTGAAAATAGGCGCGAGCTCAACCACCATCGAGGTCAAGGGAGAGAGCAGTGCCGTGACCCTGGACACGGCTGACGCCGCCGTAGGCAACAGCTTCGATACGAACATGATTCATGAGTTACCCGTGCAGGTGCGCGATAACGTGTCCGCGCTTTTGGCCTACCAGCCAGGGGTTACATATGCAGGCAATGGATCCGACCCCAACCAGAGCCGAAGTGGAGCGATCACAGGAGCCAGAACCGACCAGACCAACATCACCCTCGACGGCTTGGACGTCAACGATTTTGCCGGCGGCTTCGCCTTCACAATCGTGGGCAACGCGCCGGTAGATTCGGTGCAGGAGTTTAACGGCGAAGTGGCCAACCCGCTTTCATCAGAGGGGCATGGCAGCGGCGGACAGCTTACGCTCGTGACCAAGAGCGGCACCAACAGGTTCCACGGCGCAGCCTATGAGTACTACCGGACGCGGGGCTTTGAGGCGAATGACTTCTTTAACGATTTTGCCAACCCCGTAGTGCCTCGTGCTCCGCTGGTCCGCAATCAATTCGGCGGCGATATAGGCGGACCAATCTGGAAGGATAAGATCTTTTTCTTTTTCAACTATGAAGGGCGACGCGATGCCAGCGGCGCGCAAGTTACGCAGATGGTACCGCTCAATTCGTTCAAGGCTGGCAATATCGCCTACGTCAATGCGACCGGCGGTGTCTCGGTCTTGCCTGCAACGGCTCCAGTCGGTTCGCCTTCCGTGCAAAACTTTGATCCGCTGGGAATCGGGGCCGATCCTGCCTTAACTGCTTTTCTTGACTCCCGATATCCGACGGCCAACAGCACCGCCGTTGGTGACGGATTGAATACGGGTGGGTACGTTTTCAATGCGCCAGCGAACCAGACACTGAATGACTATGTGGCCCGGCTGGATTTCAATGTGACCAACACCATGAAGCTTTTCGTTCGCGGCAGCCTGGTTCGTGAAACCGACGATCGGACTCCTGCGACCGGCGATCCGTCGATCCAATTTCCCGGCGACCCGTTGACGTTCATCGATACCGATCACAGCTTTGCTTACGTGATTGGTCACACTTGGACCATCAGTAACACGAAGGTCAACGAGTTTTCCTACGGGCAGACGCGGCAGGAGATAAACTTTCCGTTCTTGTACACCCCCACCGGAACCACGCAGTGGGCCACCTTTGACGCTAACAACAATGGGGGCGCATACCTTACTTCCCCCTACCTTACTCCGTCGTCTCAGGGCCGTACCGTCCCCATTCCGATTTTTCGGGATGACTTCACCTACGTTCGCGGCAAGCACACTCTGCAGGTGGGTGGGACATTCAAGCCCATTAAGACCAGCGATTACCTGATCAGTGACTTTAACGACGTGACCCTGGGCTTGGGCGGAGGCATGAGCAGCCTGACCGGCAGCAGCACGCAGCTGCGACCGACCGACCTTGCAACCGACTCGGTCTCGCAAAACCTGTACGACAGCGCTTTTGCTTTTATTCTCGGCAATTTCGGAGCGGTGCAAAGCAACTACAACAACAACCGGCAGCTCCAGCCGCTGCCACAAGGGACAGGCCACCACCGCACCTATCGTTATTATGAAACCGAAGGATATGCCCAGGATTCCTGGAAGACCACCAGCAATCTCACGCTCACCTATGGCTTGCGTTATCAGTATTATTCGGTCCCGTACGAAGTGAATGGCCTCGAAGCCGTTCCCAACCTCAGTTTTAACCAGGTAATCGGTCCACGCATCGCCAACGGCCAGGCGGGCCTTACAGGTTGTCCCGGAGCGAGTTGCGGCTTGCTGAATCCCATCATCACTTATTCGCTGGGCGGCAAGGCCAACCATGCCCCGGGGCTCTTCCATCCCGATTGGCATGATTTCCAGCCGCGCTTTGCCTTCGCCTACAATCCGTCGTCCTCCGGTACGCTCGGCCGGATTCTTGGAGATCGCAAAACCGTGATTCGGGGCGGTGCATCCATCATTGATGATCACACTGTGCTCAACGCACTGAACTTCTTTCAGGATCAGAACTCGTGGATCCTGCAGAATCAGGTAAGCAATCAGTACGCCGAGACCGGCGACCCCAGCCAGAACCTCGCCACGGATCCGCGTTTTTCCTCCATTCATTCGTTAGCGCCGGCGTCGGCCGCGATTCCTCCTGCGATCACGACTCCTTATGCGCCCAACGTGCTATCCAGCAGCGGTGGGAATCCATACGGACCAGTCATTGGACTGACCCAGAATCCGTTCAACTATGCGATGGACCCCAACCTCAAAACGCCGTATTCGTATGCCATCAGCTTCGGTTTCCAGCGGGAGCTGCCCAGCGGATTCCAGTTAGAGGCGACTTACGTGGGGCGCTTCGCGCACCGCCTCGACACGCAGGCCGATGCCGAGCAGACGGTGGACTTTAAGGATCCTGCCTCAGGGCAGCTCTTGTCGCAGGCTTTCGCAAACTTGACCAACCAGGAGCGCAACCAGACCCCGGGTCCGGCTGGTTACACCGTTACTCCGATACCATTCTTCGAAAATCAGATCCAGAACTTTGGCGCGTTCAATTACCCGAGCGGGACATCCTTCGTGGCGAATGCCACAGACCCCTATCCTCACCGAGGTGATGTGGCTGACTCGCTTCAGGAGCTGAACGAATACCTTTATTTCTTCGGCGCCGGCCTTAATCCAGGCGTCGGGTTGAGCCCGCAGTTCGGAACGACGCTTTACATCACCAACAAAGGCTACTCCAGTTACAACGGCCTGTTGGCGACACTGCACCACAAGTTGACGCACGGTCTGCAGTTTGACCTCAACTACACTTGGTCGCACTCACTGGACAATATCTCAGCTCCGGCCAACGAATCGTTCGGCGCGAACGGCGCCGGAGGAATCATGTGCGATTCCATCCATATTTCCGTCTGCTATGGCAACTCTGATTTCGATGTGCAGAATGCCATCACCGCAGACTGGATTTATGAACTGCCTGTGGGTCGGGGTAAACCTTTCGGAAGCTCGATGGCGAGATGGGCAGACGAGGTAGTAGGAGGGTGGTCGCTTTCCGGTTTGGCCAGCTGGCGCACCGGTCTGGCCTTCCAGACTGTAGCGAATGCCTTCCCGATCAGTTTCGCCAACAACGTCCCTGCGATCTTCGATGGGAACGCATCGGCCTTGAAAGGAAATATTCATGCCGAAATCAACGCGGCTACGGGATCTCCGACCATCCAATTGTTCCAAAATCAGCAAGCTGCGCTAGGCGCCTTCAGCGGTCCGGTGGGATTGGAGGCGGGCAGCCGGAACAACCTGCGGGGACCACACTATTCCAACTTCGATATGGGCCTGGTCAAGCACTTCCCATTGAAAGAGCAGGTTCACATGGAATTCCGTGCGGATGCGTTTAATGTATTTAACCACCCGAATTTCGAATTGCCGGGTAGTTCTGGGACGGCAGATATTACCAGTCCGAGCACGTTTGGCGTGATCAGCCAGGACTACGCAACCCAGATCGGAGGGTTCCGGGTGCTGCAACTGGCCCTGCGGCTGGACTTTTAGTCGCAGCTTAGTTTTGAAAAGCTCAGGCCGACCGCAAGGTCGGCCTGAGCATCTGGGGAAGAATCTATCTCGTCGAACTTACTTCCCGAACATCGGATAATGACTCGCCGCTCCCATAAAGAACAGCATCACCACCGACAACCAGGCGTTGGCGCGGCTCACCAGGAAAGCCTGCCGCGCCATGCTCTTGGCCTTGTCCGGCATGGGCGTGCCGTTGGTGGCATTGTCGCGAGTCCACTCGATCAGGCGTTTCTGGATCCGCCAGATCACTCCCCAGACGTTCAAGAGCATCACCCAGCCGATACCGCCGCCGATGCCGATCGAAAGCAGCCGGCTGCTCTCCCAGCCCTGGCCGTTCCAGCTTAGGAAGAGCCAGGCCGCGGCCGCGACCACCACCGCATAAACGACTCCCACGAATGCGCCGTTGTCGAAGATTCCTTTGCCCGGGATCAGGCAGGCGTAAAGCACTCCCCACACAATTGTCCAGATCAGAAAAAAACTGCCCATCACGGCGCCATGCGACGGGTTCAGTCCCAGGGCCTGCGCGTTGTGGACGTCGGCGCTCACAATCATTTCCCAGTAGCTGATTCCGGCCAGCACGGTTAGCGCCGCCGACATTCGAAACCACAGCAGGGCGCGCGTCATGAGCGCGGGCATCACTTTTCCTTTGGTGGCAGGGTCGAGTTCCTTCATCAGCGGAACGTTGACCAGATTGAAGAAATAGAGAAGCCCAATCCATGTGATGCCAGCGAGAAAGTGCACCCAACGAAGCAGCATCTCGACATTGGTCTTCACATCGGAGGGCAAATTGATCTGCGGTCCTAAAAACGTTGCCAGAGCGGCGCCT
>Ga0210398_10004333_pt1 | contig 13355 bp, 12 predicted proteins | sample IncBWC4OmetaG_FD_161047 | JGI IMG/M metagenome (GOLD analysis project Ga0210398, IMG submission 161047) | Forest soil microbial communities from Barre Woods Harvard Forest LTER site, Petersham, Massachusetts, United States - Inc-BW-C-4-O | ecosystem: Environmental > Terrestrial > Soil >... | reverse complement strand
GTGATTTCTTCGACTGATTCTCGACTTCTGTCGACCGATTTCATGGCCTGATCATTAGTAATGCAATGAGCGCGATCAAATTCGCGATTAGGATTTATATGCTGGCCTTAAACGTGTGCTACCTCTGACGGCATCAAGATAGCCACACGCATACACGACCGCTACCCGGAACCTATCGAGCGGGGTCTCAAGTTGGTCGGCATAATCAGTCCGAAGCTTCGTGACGACCGAAACAACCAATTCGTCAAGATTCCCGGGATCAAGTCGGTGGACGATTCTGTTTCTGGCTTCGTTAAGGCGCGTCACGAAGTCCCAGACTGGCTCGTTCTGTCGGCCAATTATTGCACGACACAACGCAGTGAATTGACCGAATGTCAACCGAGCCGTTCTGAGCTCCTCGGGTTCATTGGAAACTTGTGCGACGATGTCACGCAAACGCTCTTCGACAAGAAGATGTCCGTACAAGACGAGCAGTACCAAGTCATCGGTCTTCTGGAGATGCTGATTGATTTGTTCAACAGGGCTCTTATCGTTCATTATCGGAATCCTCCTCGATATTATTATCTCGAAGGAAGCTCAGATCAGGCCAAGGTTCCGAAGAATAGCCACCAAAAGCTCCCGGTTCCTGCGATGCGGTTTGCTTCGACCCGCCCTCAATTCAATCAATTCGCGTCGCGACAAACGCCCGAGACACTCCTTTACGAGCTTGCCGAGTGGGACCTGCTTCAGTGCGGGCCAAGTCTTGATTGTCCACTCGTCCCGCTTCGGATCAACGTATTCGGTATAGATATTTCTTTCGGCATGAATTAACCCAGCGTCGACACTCTCAAGACCATTCGATTCCTTGCCGATAAACCTGAGGTGGTCAACTCTGATATGCCGTCTTTGCAGAAGGCCGACTGTTTGTTTTTCGCAGGGACTTCCGAACGCATCAGCGCACTTTGATTCCGGATGGTGCCTGTATTCAGCTGCGACGTCGCCGTACGTCTTAACTCTTCCAGTTCGCTTAGTGCCGTGATCGCCTTGAGTCGTTATCCGAAAGTGCTTACCGGTATATTGGTCGATCCATTCGGCCTCAAGCCAACTTCGAGGATTGGCGTTGTAAGGTGTAACGAGATGAAATCTTTCCGGATCGACCCCGTCGGGATGCCCCAGCGGGCTTACATGGCAAGTCTGAAGAAAATTGAAAGGCTTAATCTGTTCCGCGTACGGCTTACCAGCATTGAGCGCCTGAAGGCATCTCATCATCGCGGGGCTACTAACGGTCGTACGACCGATAGCTGGCTGACTCGCGAATTGTAATTCCTTCAAGGGAGACCGAGAGGATTTCCGACAATCTGTTCCCAGACTGCACGCGTCCAGTTGCGGTCGGACGCTTCGGGGTCGGTGGGATTTAGCAGATGACCAAGACCATGCCTCGACCAGCGGTCCTTCGCGTTATTTTTTCCTTCGGCTAAGAGAGCCGGCAGTCCGTTCTTAGATTTAATGAAGAGAGCGTAGCGTTTGGCGGAAATGGCGAGGCAATAAAGCTGGCGTTGCTTCCCAGTCTTCGGATCGAAGTTATCGTCCTCGATTTTCAAGACAGAGCCAGGAATGATTTCCCGGTTGTAAGGATTCAACTGCTCGAACATCGCCACGATCTGGCGAACTTGCTTCCAAGTCACGGCTCTGATGGCTTCGTCACCACGAGTCGTGCGGAGAGTTCCGCCTTCACAGATAACAAGACCGCCGCGTTCTGTGGCGACGATGGCCATCGAGTCGGTATCTTCCATGGCGTACGTCCCGCCGAGGTTTGTGACCAAGTGTTCTAACAAGGCAAGCATCAAACGAGCCGCCCCAGTAATCAGCGAAGCCAACGGCGGGAAACAAAACTCCCCCGGGGCTTCCGGATGAAGGACGGAACATTCGTAAGGCTCGGGATCGATTCCTTGGCACTGAATCTTGACTCTCTTCTCAGTCTCTTCTCGGTTCATCTCCGCGTAAATTCCGTAGCTCGTTGCGCTCGCGAAAACTTTGAGCGATTTATCGAGGCGTTCGATACCTTGTTGAGTCAAGCTCGAACGCTTCGTTTTGGATTTCCGTTGCTCGATCACGGTACGAAACAAGTCTTGTGTTCGAGGGTCGACCCGTACCTCACCGCAGAAATTGATCGGGCGCAAATCAGTTAGTTTTCCAGCCGGAACAAGTTTGAATGCGTCGACGATCTTGGGAATTTTCCCGGTTAGAAGTAGCGAAGCGACAACATCAGGAAGGGAGTACCAGAGACCGTCCGAGCCTGGTCCGTCTTTCGCGTAGAGATAATTCAACGCAACTTGAAAGTCGTTACTCGCGCTGCTGTACTTCGCGCGGGATGGTAACAAGTCGCCATCGGGTACGACCTTTACGAACGCCGGGAACCTTCCCCATGTGCTCGGGCGGAAAAGCGCTTTAGGCGTAAGGGATCGTAGGAACTGTTCCATTTCCCTCTGACAGCCTGTGACCACTCGAATTTCCTTTGCGATTACGAATTTCCAAAGGTTCATCAATCCGTTGACCGTCGGATACATCGAAAGGAAGTCGACATAGACCACCGGGACCGAAACTTTCCGGATGTGAGCACTCGTTCGTCCGCCAAAGAAAGCAGTTTGTGCAAAACCCACGTAGCGCAGCGGGAAGTCGAACTTTCGTTCGAAAATTGGGACGATTCCCATGGCTCGAAGGTAAGCTTTACCGATTGAAGCTGGCGAGTACGCCTTCGTCGGCTGAAGGTTGATTGGGTGCCTTTCGTACTCAGCAAGCAGCGCTACCGCGAGTTCGGAAGTTGCCTGTACGTCGCGGCGGTTGTAGTCAATGTAGCTCGCTGTGACTGCGCCATGTTTTGTTACACGCTGCTTCCCATGTTCGACCCCGAACGCTTTGCAGGCACTTTCGAGAGAATAGCCTCTGTCGGTCAACGCGAATGCAAGCGTCCGCAGATCGAGCAGATGTCCACGGAACTTGTATCCCTTCTCTGGCTCACCCGTCAGTGAATCTTCGGGAATCAGGTCAGAGTCGTCCGGTCGAAAGCGCGAAGTGAACCCCTTCAAGGCGCGTTTCGAGTCGATGTGCTTGATACCAACACCGGGCCGATGATTGGCCGGTCTTTCGACCTCGTTCCGGATGTATGACCAGAGCGCGAGCGAGAAGCCACCGGCGAACCGTCCTCGCGCCGACCTTGCCGAGAACGCTATCCGGGACAAGTCGAACGGTAAGTTGAAGCCAACGAGCAGCGCGCGGCCCTTGTAGACGGCTTTATAGAATTTCTTCAGAAAGTCTCGTCGATTTAGCAAAAGCAGCGGAACTTCTGTGGACTTCTGTGCCCGCCTACGCTGATCCGCAACATACCTTTCCAGCGTTTTGCGGTCTTTGTCCGGCAAATCATCGGCGTAAAACAGACCCTCTTGTTTGAGTTCGCCATCAACAAAGAAACGATAGCTTCCAAAGGTTAACCGCTGAGCAGCATCGGTCCGCGTTTCCGTATCGAACACAAACATCGCATTTGGAAGACGCCACTTCTTGTTTTTGCGGGCAGGCTCGCCGCTTGATTCGATTACAGGGAAGACGCGAACTGCTACGGGTAATGGGGTGAGATTATTTGGCATGAATCACCTGGCGTCCCGGCTTTCGCTTCGGCGCAAACTCCTCGATCTCCGTCTCCCGCCACCAATCAGGCCCGAGACGCTTTGTCAGGTAACGGTCGAGCCTTTCAAGCATCTTTGCGTTTCGAATCAATAATTCGCCCACGAGGTAGTCATTCGTCTCGCAGTATCCTCGGATTGAGGCAGCACTCGCGAGAATTGGACTACCGGAAGGATTTCTCCATGTCTCGTCGGGCCAGTCGTATTGATCATCACTCAGCCTAGCCCGGTGGTCATTCACCCAAACTGGGATCGTTGCTGGATGGTTTGCTCTACCCGCAGGATGGTGACTGTCGAACGGTGACTGACCATTTTTCTCGCGCTGACAAGAAGCACAGATCGTGGGGTCTGAGCCCGATACCAGAGCGAGCGGTCTGTCTTCACCGCACTTACATTTCTTACCCTGGCCGAAGCGTCGGGATGACGTCGATCGCCTTTGAAATGCGGCAATTGGATCGCGCTCGTTTTTATTCTTCATCGCACACCTGCATACAAGGATTCAAAAGACAGAACGCCAGCCGAACCAAGCGTATCCAATTGACGCAGGTCGGTGATGAGAGGATGGCGTTTCCCCGACGCGTCGGTAATCTTCTTGCCTTTGAATTTGCGCAAAGCCGAATCGTCGCCAGTTTGAAGATATCGTTGGACCGAAGCCCAATACTTGCCGAGCAAGCTGGCTTGATGCGAGTCTCGGACAGCAATTTCGCGTCTGCCTTCAGGTGTCAAGACGCTCAAGATGCGTAACAGGCGGTCCGTTTTTCTTGCAGCGTACTTCCCGCTTTTCTGTTTTCGGATAGCCGAGCGCCCGAGCTTTAACACCTTGCTTGGATCAACACCTATTTCCTTCGACGCCTTACGGAGCGAGATACGTCCTGATCGCATCTTCGAAATGACTTGCCCAACTGAATCCCAAGCTTCTTGGAATTGTTTCGACCGCGAAAAATACTGCCGCGCAGTTGTCGGCACCTTCTCACGACGAATCTTGATTTTGCGGCGACCAAGAACTCTGGTCCGCACTCGTATCTTATGAAGCGACTTCTTGGAAGGGCCCTTCTGTCGCGAGCTTTTGGTACGCTTAATCCTAAACTTACGATTTCTTTTACTCGCCATTTTGTATATTCCTCGGGAGCGGTTTTGGTGCCGAACCAAGCCTATTCAGTTGATTAAGGTCAGTGACGAGGGCATGGCGTTTCCGCTAGTCCCGCGTTTCATTTGACTTTTCTTTCTTTTAGAACTTTGCGCAGGTTCAGACGACATCCTAGTTTCGAAAAACAGGGAATCAACCATTTTTGATTTGTGCTTCCAACGCGCACAATGTGACAATAATGCGCATTAGGCGCAACAAAGAGCCATGGTCTTTACTGCGCCAGGTATCGTGAGACCTGATGAAAGTATCCAAGAAGCTGAGTCAGAGAGAGGTTCGTAAAACCATTGACCGCGAGTGGGAGGTCACGATAAAGAGCTGTTTTGGAGTCACCCCGAGCGAAGCGCGGAAGATGTTGAGCCGCGACGACCGCAATATCGAAACGCCATCGCAGGGCTTGACTTTAGGAATGGTCTTTGCTCTTGGAGGGTTCGGAAAACACTTCGCGAAGAAATTTCGAATTAAGACTCCTCAGGACCTTGAGAAAGCAGTGGAACAAATCAGGAACGTGAGGCACGGAATGCCAAGCGCGACTCGAAAGGCGTTTAAGACGGTGGCGGGCACGCTGCCACGGGGCGGAGGTCCAGGACGACAGCCAAAACTGAATCCTCAGGAAGCGAGCAAGGTATGTGATCAGATCGGGATGTTTATTCGGCAGGGCGACAAACTGAAGGAAGCTCTTCTGAAGACAGCGGATTTGTGCCCGACTATGCTGGGTAAGAAAGTGGGATCGCGAACACTACAGAAAGCTTGGGATAGTCGGAAAAAACACACTGGCGAATGAGCCGTTGAACTTGTGCAAGCGAGCAACGACGTCATGTCGCGGGGAAACGCAGTTAAAAAAGCGAGGCAGAAATGTAGCGGGACGCGCTGGTGCGCTAACACCGAACGCGCCCCTGACTATCACAGGAGGCTATACTCCCATGGCAGCTACGCAGAACGTACCTCAACATCCTGAGCACTGCAATTTCATCCCGATTACGCCGCATCGCGGAGTCGTAACCGTCTATGGTTACGGAATCAACGTATCCGTGGATCGCGGGCATCTCGCCGTAGAGGACGGAATCGGTCGAGACCGTCGCGAGACGCGTTTTCCCCGCGTCGGACATGGCTTGCGACGCCTCGTTGTGATCGGCTCGGACGGAACGGTTTCGTTGGCAGCGCTTCGCTGGCTTGCTGACCAAGAGGCTGCGTTTGTCATGCTTGATCGAGATGGTTCCGTACTCGCGACAACCGGTCCGGTCCGACCGTCTGACGCTCGACTTCGTCGGGTTCAGGCTCTCGCGCATCAGTCAGGGGCCGCGTTGCGAATAGCGCGGGAATTGATCGGCCAAAAACTGGATGCACAGGCTAAGCTCGCGCGGGACACACTGCGCAACTCTGTAGCGGCCCAGGCAATAACCCACTTCCGCGAATCCGTTCCTACCGCCAAGACCATTGAAGCGATTCGTTTGCTCGAATCACGAGGCGCGTACGCCTATTGGTCTGCATGGAGCGACCTTCCAATCATCTTCCCAAAATCTGATCTTCGTCGCGTTCCGGATCACTGGCGAGCTTTTAGGAACCGAGTATCACCGCTCACCGGTTCGCCCCGTCTTGCTGCCAATCCTGTCAATGCGATGCTCAATTACCTTTACGCACTTCTAGAGTCGGAAACGCGACTTGCTATCGCTGCTCTTGGGCTCGATCCCGGGCTTGGTGTGTTGCATATGGACGCGCCCGCACGTGACAGCCTCGCATTTGACGTGATGGAACCGGTACGACCGATGGTTGACGAATATGTATTGAATTGGATTACGCGCGGAACGCTGAGGCGCGAGTGGTTCTTCGAACAGCGTGACGGCTCGTGTCGCTTGATGGGTCCATTTGCTGTGCAACTCGCCGAAACGTCGCCGACCTGGGCGAGCGCGGTTGCACCCCTCGCAGAAATGGTTTCTCGCATACTCTGGTCAGGAATCCGAAAACAAATTCGGCACCATCGGCCCCCGAGCCGATTGACTCAACTCCATCGCCGTGAGGCGAAGGGTATTTCGATCCAACCAGGGCCAACGTCACCACCTCGCATCGACAGCTATTGCAGAGAATGTGGCGCTAAGATTGGCCGCGGTCGAGATCACTGCGCGCCCTGCGCGTTAAATCGGTCAACAACAGGACTCATTGAAGCAGCGACACGAGGACGCATTGCAGCGCAAGGTGACGAGGCGCAAGCGAGACGGTCCAACACACAGCTTAGGCACCGTGCCGCCTTGCTCGCATGGAAATCATCTGATCTTCCATCATGGCTTGACGAGAAATGTTATCTAACCGAAATTCAGCCGCGACTCCGTCGAATAACGCTTTCCGTCTTGTCGTCAAAACTCGGCATCTCGATACCCTATGCCGTCGAGATTCGTTCCGCTAACCGCGTTCCGCATAAGCGGCATTGGGTGACTCTCGCGCGACTCGTCGGTGTTTCTCAAGGAGATTCGGAGTGACTCTCACGTATCCGCTGCACTCACTTCTGGCAATTAACCGCTACGATTAGCCCAAAAAAATCGACTGGCGCTTGCTCAGTAGCGCAAAATAGGGTATTTATTCACAAGTTACTTTTACTTGCTTTCTACATACCGCTAGGTGGTCGAGGGGTAAGGTCGCTTGCGTATCAAAACCTTAGAGATAAAGAATCTCAGGGGCATCAAGAAAACTCTAATCGAGTTCGATGACTACACCTGCCTTGTCGGAGCGAATGGCTCCGGCAAATCGACGGTACTATGTGCCCTAAACATTCTCTTCCAAGAAACTGACAATGGTTCCATCAACGTACAAACGCAGAGCCGTGAAGATTTCTGTCAGTGTGATGTGAATGCTCCCATTGAAATTACAGCAACGTTCAGCGATCTTAGCGAAGAAGCAAAAGAAGACTTGAAGGATTACGTCCGGCAGGACCAGTTGGTGATATCTGCTATTGCCAATTTCGATGTTGCCGCTAACAAAGCCAACGTCAGACGTTTCGGACAGCGACTAGGAATGTCCGCGTTCGCGCCGTTCTTTAAGGCCTACGGGGACAATGCAAAAGCAGCCGATCTAAAAACAATCTACTCGACGTTGCGGAGCCAGTTCACCGATCTCCCGGCTCCTGGACCCAAAGATGCAATGGCAGAGGCACTACGCGCATATGAAGCGTCTCGGCCCAATGACTGTGAATTAAACCTAAGTGACGACTTATTCTACGGGGTCAGTGGGGGCGCAGATCGCCTCGACAGATACGTACAGTGGGTATTTGTCCCTGCTATGAAAAATGCGACCGACGAACAAATTGGATCGAAGGATACTGCGCTTGGCAAACTGCTAGCAAGAACGGTTCGGGCGAAGGCTCAATTTGAGTCTTCCGTGAAGTCATTGCTCGACGAAACGAGAGGTAAGTATCAGCAGATTCTCGACGACAACCAAAGCGCACTTAACGGAATCTCTACGAACCTAAAGACACGCCTGGCCGAATGGGCCCATCCTGATGCGAGTCTGCGCTTGGCGTGGCAACAAGACCCTACAAAATCCGTACGAGTTGAAGAACCATTTGCGAAAATCATCGCAGGAGAAGCAAATTTCGAGGGCGAACTAGTTCGTTTTGGACACGGATTTCAAAGGTCTTATCTTCTAGCATTGTTGCAAGAATTGGCGAGCAGTAACGACGAAAAATCTCCGCGTCTTATTCTGGGATGCGAAGAACCTGAACTGTATCAACATCCCCCTCAATCGCGCCATTTGGCGGCCGTTTTTTCGAAACTCGCCAAGGGTAATTCCCAAATTGTAGTTTCCACGCACAGCCCGCATTTCATATCAGGCGAGTATTTCGAATGCGTTAGAGTGGTTAGAAAGGACATCGCGACGAGGTGTACCGGTGTACGGCGTCTCACATATAACCAAATCGCCGCCAAATGTGCCGAAATTACGAACGAGCCACCGCGACAGCGGTCGGCACTACTGGTTAAAGTCCACCAATCGTTACAGCCAGTTTTGAACGAAATGTTCTTCACTTCTCACTTGATCTTGGTGGAGGGTCTTGAAGACATTGCCTACCTCCATTCATGGCTGGTGTTGACCGAAAAATGGGATGCGTTTCGACGAACCGGATGTCACATCGTTCCGACGAGCGGGAAAAGTGAAATGCTTCGACCCGCGATCATCGCGCACGGTTTTGAGATTCCCGTCTTTGTTATTTTTGACGGCGACCGAAATGTCACTCGCGACGATTGGCGCAGAGCCCATGCGCGTGACAACGTTGCTTTGCTCCGGTTCTTCGGCGAAAACGCAACCGAGCCCTTTCCGAATTCGGCAGTGTGGGGAAACAATCTTGTGATGTGGCCCGAGAATATCGGGTCATCAGTGCAATCTGACCTTGTCGCTTCTCTGGGCGAGGCGGAATTCGGAGCAATAAAAAATGCGGCTTGTTCGGAGTTCGACAACGAGGGCAAACTCAACAAGACCACGCTTTACATTGGGCAGCTGCTGACACTTGCCAAGGAGAAGGGGGCTGTGTGCCCTTCTTTAGATCGGCTCGCCGGTTCGGTCCTCGCTTTCGGCGTAATATAATTCACCCGGCGCCCCGAAGGAAGGGTATCGCGGAAACTTACAAGCATGGATGGCTTACGTTTCTCACCGGGAATTCCTACGCACGTCTCGCATTCTTACAAACGCCACACGTCCCGCCTTCCTTGGCGCAGTGTTTGCAATACTTGCAATTCTTACACGCATTACAAGGGTCGGAACCTGTACAGGTCGCCGAAAACAGGTTCGTTACAGCGTAGATGTGAAGAACAAATATCACGACGGCGATTTGAGCAAGCGTCGAAAGAAATCCGCTTTTGCGCATCTCAGTGCCTCCGAAATCGAATTGAGAACAGGGCCCGTGCGGAAGATGAGCCACTCTTACGAATTAGTCAAGTCCTCGTCTAGCGCACTCCAGGCACTTTGGGTGGGCAGGTTTTTGGCCATGCCAAGATAAACGCGTTGAGCGGTTCGCCAAGCATTCCACAGGTTCTCCACAGGCATCCGGTTGTCAGGTCTCGCAACGCGGCGTAGTCTTTACTCCTTTCCAATACATGATCGTCACTCGTCCATGCGCGGTTGCGCGACATCTTAAGGCCCCTCTTTTCGCCGAGCGAGAAGCATATCTTCACTCCCTCAGGTCGCAAGGCCGCAGCCGCGCGAAGTTGAAAGACGCGGCCAACTACACCATTCACGTTGTTGAGCAGTTGAAACTCAGGAAGCTGCGGCAGTTTACGGCTCCGGAGCTTCGGGCTGCGGCTAATGCGTGGAGTCATCGCGACGGAACGTTGGCGCTCAAAACGAATAGTGGCCGCGCCGCCTTTCTGCGCTACGCGCGGGAATTGCTGCGTTTCCATGGAAAGTTAATCGAAGCGAGAAAATGGAACGATCCCCTCGACAAGCGGGTCGGACTCTATAGGCAATACCTGCGCATCGAGCTGGGATTCGCAACTAGTACGATCGACAGCAGGACTTGGAACCTGAACCGCTTTCTTTCTTGGCTCGGCGATAACGGCACTCCGCTCCGGTGTGTCACCGTGGCTCACGTCGAACGTTACTTGGATTTCTTGAGCGTGCAAGGATGGAAGCAAAGGACAATTTCTTCAACTGCCGGTGAGCTCAAAGTGTTTTTTAGATTCGCCGAACGAAAGCGGTGGAGCGGTCGTGGGATCAGCCAAGGCGTATTCGGGCCGAAAGAGCCATCGATCCTTCGAAAGGTCTCCATCGAACGGGGGCCACAATGGAACGACGTTCGAAGGTTGATTGATTGCGCGGGAGGCCCGAACCCGAATGACTACAGAGCGCGGGCAATTCTTCTGCTTCTCTCAACCTACGGACTGAGGACGGGCGAGATTTGTCGGTTGTTGGTCAGCGATGTAAATTTCGATGAGCGAGTCCTTTCAGTTCGCAGAAGTAAAAGCCAAATTACGCAGCGTTTCCCGTTGAACCGGAAATCAACGATGGCCCTAAAGCGATACCTCCGGAAAGGCCGACCCCAGCGTGCCTGCCCTAACCTGTTTTTAACTTTGAGGGAACCCCACGGTCCGATCCAGCAGGCGTCCGTGTATAACATTACGCGAACCCGGATAAACAAGTTGGGAATACAAACCATAAACAAGGGCGCTCACGCTATTCGTCATTCGTGCGCAAATCGATTGCTAAGAAGCGGAACACCGGTGTCAACGGTAGCCAGCCTGCTCGGACATGCGAGTTCTCGATACGTTGGCACATATATTCAACACTCCGTCACGGAATTGCGATCTGTGGCTGACATCAGGTTGCGGGGACTATGGACCTTCAAACAGCCGTCGAGGACTACATTGCGCGAAAGCGCTTAATGGGCTTCCGGTACCGAATCAATTCTTATGAGCTTCGTTCGCTTGTACGCTTCCTTCCAGGCGTGTCGCTCGACGAGATTCGTCGCGCCCAAGTTGAGAAGCTTCTGAATCGGCCTACAATCGGGCGCGGTACATGGATTGGTCGTTACATTCGATTTAAGGCGTTCTTCTCATATTGGCGAGGGCGAGGGGAACTTCGACGGATTCCCTTGCCTCGTCCTCGGCGTGGGAGAAAACAGATATTTTCCCCTTACGTTTTTACGTCTCTCCAAGTCAGATCACTACTGAAGCATTCATCGGTCTTGGATCATTGCTTGACCGTCATTTCGCCCGACACCTTTCGCTGTCTAATCCTTACCCTGTATGCGACAGGCATGTGGCTCGATGAAGCCCTGTCATTGCAGAGGTGCGATTTCGACCAGGAAAAAAGCGTAATTCATCTCAACTCGCGCGTTAGCATAGCTAGGAAAATCCCGATTGGACGCGACCTGGTTAGGGTCTTGCAATACCAGCTTCGTGCATCGCTCGCCGACGAACTTATTTTTTCCACGAGATTCGGCACGCGAATCGATGGTCATCGCGCGGGCATTTGTTTTCGCAGATGTATGAAGCGATCCGGCATCCGAAGAGAGGATGGCGCAAGCCGACAGCCGGGTCTCCGTGATATGCGGCACTCGTTTGCTGTGAGTCGAATAACCGAGTGGCAGCGTCTCGGCTTCGATATGGCCTTGATGCTGCCGAGGCTCTCGGTTTATATGGGACTGAGCACATTCAGCACCACGGAGCGGTATTTGTCGCTTGCGCCGACTCACTTTCGGAGGCAAGTCCGCGTGCTGTCCTAGTCTGGATTTCTGCGCTTAATCATCCACACCCAGCAACGATCAGAGGTATGGGCCCCGTCTTTCAATACCCGTGATGCGTTTTCGCTTGGTTTGACCTTCCGCTAATGCAAAGGAAAGCTAGCTCCTGATGAACGCGGCGGTCTCAATGGGTCGGCAATTAGAGGGATTCAGGATAGGGGCGCATGACGTTGGCGACTCGGCATACCTTGGCAGCAGCCCAAAGGTCGTCCATGGACACTTTCTTGACGTGCCGGGATTCTCTAAGCGCTTCGAGTGCGACATCGCTTCCGATCTTGTTGCGGAACTTGAAACAGTCGGCCACTGTTTTCGCGGGCGTGTAGACCTTGAGAGTTGCTCCGCTAACGGGATATTCCTTCACTCCGAAGTGAAGCGCTCGACCCGACATCCGTACGAAGCGAACTGGTGGAGATATTACACGTGGAGACCAGGCTTTCACGTCAATGGCGATCCAAACTTGCTGTGGGGCCTGCGTTGTGAACTTGTGGAATTGAAGCGCGGACAGGAGACAGATTATTCCATTCGGAACCTTGTGGGACACTTCGACGAGAGACAGATGTTCGGTGACGCGGGCCGATGTGGGAATGTAAAGCCCGCGTCCGAGCTTCCTGAGAATGCCTTTTCGAACGAGTCGTTGCAGGTAATTCCGAGGAATGCCGAGGGCGAAAACGTCCCTTGAGCGAAGGACCTGCCGCTTTGCAACCAGAACAAGGAGACGGTTTGACTTAGATTGCATGGTGTATTACTCAACCCTAGTGTACCAAAGGCTCGGTAGATACCGACGAGTACCGAGAGTAGAGAACAGTGAGAGCGGTACCTGTTCCCAGAGTCGGAACGCAAATCAATCTTCCGGCGGACCGAAGAATAATAAATCCAGCGTGCAACGCGGAGATAGAATTTGATAGATCGAGCCGTTATTGCAACACGCTGTAAATACAGCAGATACAAATGTGATTTGGAGCGCAAAGCAAGATTTGAATTCAACAACCGCAAGCTCGGTAAAATCGCATGAAATCTGGCGGCCCGGTATGAAATATCGGGTCGAAAATTTAATGCGTGCCGAATCTCCTGCGGCCGTCGCCGATTAAATTGTCACCTCAAGCCGACACGCAATTTTCTATCGAGTCGAATATCGTCGAAATTCTGCGGGCGACCGCCGCAAGACCGCGCGGGAGGGCAGTTTCGCCCTAGCCTATCCCCTATCCCGTCAATGAAATGGGAAACGTAGAGCGAAAATTCACGATGCGGCCGCCCCCAGCGCGCGTTCGATCGCCCATTGCAGCGCGGGCAAGTCCTTTTCAATCCAAGGTGCTTTTCGTCCGTCTTGCACCTT